>Ga0209180_10000122_pt1 | contig 34503 bp, 31 predicted proteins | sample CZO8metaG_3_FD_188355 | JGI IMG/M metagenome (GOLD analysis project Ga0209180, IMG submission 188355) | Vadose zone soil microbial communities from the Eel River Critical Zone Observatory, Northern California, USA - CZOApr15con2H2.8 metaG... | ecosystem: Environmental > Terrestrial > Soil >...
TTTTTGTTCGTTCATCATGAGTCAGTCCCCAGTAATTATAAACGAATATTAAGCATTCTGCATGCCTTCAAAACCGTGGCGGGCTGCACCGAGAAGCGCGATATTGGGATTAAGGATCACATGTACCGGCATTTGAGTCAGCATCTGCGTTAAGCGTCCTTTGTGGGTAAATGCCTGTATAAAGCGCTCGCCATCCAGGTAGGAGAGGATGCGCGGCGGTATGCCACCGCCCAGGTAGACACCACCTGTTGCCAGCACTTTAAGAGCAAGATTGCCAGCCTCGGCTCCAAGGATGGAGACGAAGGTGTTGAGCGTAGCAACACATAGTTCGCTTACATTTTCCTTGGAAAGCGCGCTTTCGACGATGATTGGCGTCCGGTCTTGTGCCGCGGCTAATCGCGCGGCCAACCATGACGGCTCCTCTGCATAGCCAGAGTCTTTGAGGTAGGCGTAAATGTTGGGTAAGCCTTTGCCGGAGCAAACGCGCTCGAAACTCACGTGCGGGAAGCGAGCCATGAGGTAGCGCAGCAGTTCGATTTCAAGCTGGTTAGTGGGTGCAAAATCGGCGTGGCCACCCTCTGAGTTTTGGGCCTGGTAATGCATATTTTCCCAGGTGAGGAAGCCTTCTCCTAAGCCTGTGCCTGGCGCGATGATGGCGATGGTCCCGCCGGAGACGGGTTGGCCTACATTCAGAGTATGCAGGTCTTCCGGTTCCAGGTAAGGTACAGCGTGAGCGATAGCGTCTAAATCATTCAGCAGGTGAACAGATTGAATATGCAATTCCCGTTGGAGTTGCACCTCGTCCATCATCCAGGGCAGGTTTGTAATGGTAGCGCGGCCAGCAACAACAGGTCCGGCCACCCCAAAGCTGGCATGATCTACAGAAAAATCGTGCTGTGATAGAAACTCGCGCACAAGCGCTTCGAGGCTGGGATAGCTTGCGCTGGGGAACGTTGCCTCGGCAATGGGTAGACGCCACCCGGTCTCGTATGAGAAAACAGCCAGGTTCGTCTTCGTCCCACCAATATCACCGGCTAACAGCATGTTGATCTTCTCCTTTGTAGTCTTGTGGTGATCTGTCCCGGTTCTGATCTATTCGTTACAGGCCAGATGAGATAGGTTTCTTTGCCGTCGTCAGATCTAGCCATTTCATACATCATACCTCAAACATGTAACGAATCAGGAGTAGCCGCCGGTGCATAATCCCCGTTTGACAGCGTACATCTAGAAGACGGGGACAAATCCCTCACCTGTTTTGTAGTCGGGCGATTGGTGCCGGAAGTAAGTGTTATAGAGCTCGGCGTAATGCCCGCCCCGGCTCATTAAGGTATCCCAATTATGTGATTTGTGACCAGCATCCGGCGTAATGTAGTGGAAAGCTAAATACCATGTCGAATGAAGAGCAAGAGCCCGGGGTTATGACCCCCACACAGCTTAATCAATTGCAGCCCAACAGCAGAGATGCCAGGCGCAAATTGAAACTGCGCAACATACTGGCACGAGCGCTGCTGGTCCTTTTTTTCGCAATTGGCTTCTTCCTGTCGGTGTTTCCACAGGGACGAGTGGTTGTGCGTACCCTATTGGTGTTGCCAGACTTTCTCTCTGCTTCACAACCCGGTCTGCTCGCACCTGTTGAGGAGCCAATTCAACACGTAAAGGAGACGATACCCTCGCTCAACGGTACCGTTTACCTGGATATCTATGCACCAACCACGCCTCCTCCGCCTATCCCCGGCGCGCGTGAAGGTCTTGTTGTTATCCCCGGGGTGGGCGATGAACGCCCTGAGCCACAACTCATAAACTTCTCTGAGTCCCTTGCACGGGCGGGCCTGGTGGTGATGGAACTGACAACGCCTACATTGCTCGCTTACGATCTTTCTGCACAGGATAGCGACGCCGTTGTGCAGGCATTTAAAACGCTGGCCAGGTGGCCGGGTATAGGTGCGAATCGCATCGGGATCGTTGGTTTCAGCGCAGGTGATGCACTGGCCTGCTTTGCAGCAGCAGATCCGCGCATCCGGGAGCAGGTAGCGTTCATCCTGCTCTTCGGAGGGTACTTCAATACGATCACTCTGCTACATGATTTTGGAGAACGAGCGCTGACAGTAGATGGGCGGGCACAGCCCTGGCAGCCGGTGTATGTGCCTATCCAGGTGCTTACTAATGTCATTGCCCCTATGCTGCCAGCATCAGAAGGAACACGCCTGGTAAACGCGCTTGCTCCCGGTGGCACGCCGTTGGCGCCCGCTGACCTGGCGCAGCTTTCAACGGATACTGTTGCAGTTTATCATTTGTTGGCCGGTGACGAGCCTGGCCAGGTAGATGCGAACATTGCGGCGCTTTCTCCCACAATCCGTGCCTTACTCGATGAACTCTCGCCGAGTAGAGTGATTGACCAGATTCGTGCGCCTATCTACCTGTTGCACGACCGCAGCGACCAGTTTGTGCCGTTCACAGAGTCGAGAGACTTTGCGGCTGTGCTCACGCGCATCCATCATCCACATGACTTCGCGGAGCTCGGTATTTTCCAGCATGTCGAGGTGCGGCCAGGTTTCAACCTGGGACAGTTATTGGGCGATGGTACCAGCCTCTTCCGCATACTCAACGAAGTATTGCTCCCAGGTTCCTAAGCTACATAGAATTAGTACATTCTGGCTAATCTCGCGCCAACTCATTAAATTTGACCTGGCAAACTGTTGACAAGCCCAGAAAATTATGGCATATTACCCTGGCATCACAAAATGTAGCACATTTACAACCGAATTTAAGAATAATTACTTCAATTTTGCCGAGGCAGGCCACAGAGAAGACCGCGGAGCGCATGTGCGCGACACAAGCGAGTAAGAGTACGCGGGGGATGCCTAGGCGCTGAAGGCCGACGAAGGACGCGGAGACCGGCGAAACGTTCAGGGGGAGCTGCATGCGAGCGTTGATCCCTGAGAATCCGAATGGGGCAACCCCTCCAGAGTGATGTCTGGAGACCGCTTGCTCAATCCATAGGCAGGCGGAGGGCAGTGGGTGAACTGAAACATCTCAGTAGCCCGACGAAGAGAAATCAACCGAGATTCCCGTAGTAGTGGCGAGCGAGGCGGGAACAGCCCAAACCAGTGGTTCGCAAGAACGACTGGGGTTGTAGGAGCAGCACCACGGCATGCCGTGGCCGACCCGAAGGCGTTGGAAAACGCCACCGGAGCAGGTGAGAGTCCTGTAGGGGTAGGCGACGTGCAAGCCAGCTGATTTCCTGAGTACCACGAACCCCGGTGAGTTTGTGGGAAGCAGGGGGGACCACCCTCCAAGGCTAAACACCTTCAGCGACCGATAGGGAACCAGTACCGTGAGGGAAAGGTGAAAAGCACCCCGCGAGGGGGATGAAAGAGTGCCTGAAACCGCGTACTTACCAGCAGTCAGAGGGACGTGTGGGTCCTTTGGGTCCCACCGCCTGATGGCGTGCCTTTTGTAGAATGATCCGGCGAGTACATCGTCGTCGCAAGGTTAACCCATGCTAAAGTGGGGGAGCCGCAGGGAAACCGAGTCTGAACAGGGCGTTGGTGGCGACGATGAGACCCGAAACCACGTGAGCTATCCATGGCCAGAGTGAAGCGCCTGTGACAGGGCGTCGAGGCTCGCACCCACCAGTGTTGCAAAACTGGGGGAGGAGCTGTGGATAGGGGTGAAATGCCAACCGAACGTGGAGATAGCTGGTTCTCCCCGAAATGCATGCAGGTGCAGCCGCCTGGGAGAACGTCGTGGAGGTAGAGCGCTGGATGGGCTCGGGGCCAAGTGCTGGTTACCAACCCCAACCAAACTGCGAATGCCACGACGGGTGCCAGGCGAGTGAGACGGCGGGGGCTAAGCTTCGTCGTCGAAAGGGAAACAGCCCAGACCACCCGCTAAGGTCTCCAACTTGCTGCTCAGTGTCCAAGGGGGTGCGTGCGCAAAGACAGCCAGGATGTTGGCTTAGAAGCAGCCATCATTGGAAGAGTGCGTAATAGCTCACTGGTCGAGTGCGCGTGCACCGACAACGTAGCGAGGCTCAAGCAGCAGACCGAAGCGGTGGAACACTCTGTAGAGAGTGTTGGTAGGGGAGCGTTGTGCAGGCAGCGAAGCTCGACTGCGAAGACGGGTGGAGCCTGGACAAGTGCGAATGCCGGAATGAGTAGCGTCATCCGTGTGCGAACCACGGACACCGGAAGCCTGAGGGTTCCTGGGCAACGGCAGTCGTCCCAGGGTGAGTCGGGTCCTAAGCCGAGGACGTCATAGTCGTAGGCGATGGCAAGCAGGTGATGAGTCCTGCACCGGAGCGCGTCGTTACGAGCGAAGCGGGGACGCGGTAGGGGAGGTGAACCCAGCGAATGGACAGGCTGGGCTCCCAGTGCGAAGTGCGAGACCGAGGAAAACCCCGGTCTTGAATGCATGACGGCTGGGACGAGTCTCCGCAAGGAGGCGGAAGTCACTGGCCCCCAGGCCGCCCAGAAAAGCCGCTAGCCAGACGTCGTTCCGCCCGTACCGCAAACCGACACTGGTAGGCAGGGAGAACGCTCCCGAGGTGGACGAGTGAGCCTCTGTCAAGGAACTCGGCAAATTGACCCCGTACCTTCGGAAGAAGGGGTGCCCTAGTAGCGCGGTGTGCCTAGCACACGGTGCGAGGGGGTCGCAGGAAACTGGCTCAAGCGACTGTTTACCAAAAACACAGGTCTCTGCGAACGCGAAAGCGGACATATAGGGGCTGACTCCTGCCCAGTGCCGGAAGGTGAAAGGGAGTGGTGAGCGTAGCCACGAACTGAAGCCCCGGTGAACGGCGGCCGTAACTATAACGGTCCTAAGGTAGCGAAATTCCTTGTCGGGTAAGTTCCGACCCGCACGAAGGGAGTAACGACTTGAGCACTGTCTCGACAGAGGGCTCGGCGAAATTGAAGTACCCGTGAAGATACGGGTTTCCCACGACAGGACAAAAAGACCCCGTGGAGCTTTACTACACCGTGGTCTGGACACGAGGCGGTGCGTGCGTAGGATAGGTGGGAGCCGGAGAACTCACCCTCGCGGGGGTGAGGGAGGCAACGGTGAAATACCACTCTCGTATGGTTTTGTGTCTCATGCCCATCCCCGAGACGGGGGGGCAGACAGGGCCAGGCGGGTAGTTTGACTGGGGCGGTCGCCTCCCAAAGAGTAACGGAGGCGCCCAAGGGTTCCCTCAGGGTGGATGGAAATCACCCGCAAGAGTGCAAAGGCAGAAGGGAGCTTGACTGCGAGGCGGACAGGCCGAGCAGGGACGAAAGTCGGGCTTAGTGATCCCACAGTACCGAGTGGAAGGGCTGTGGCGCAACGGACAAAAGCTACCCCGGGGATAACAGGCTGATCTTGCCCAAGAGTTCACATCGACGGCAAGGTTTGGCACCTCGATGTCGGCTCGGCGCATCCTGGGGCTGGAGTAGGTCCCAAGGGTTGGGCTGTTCGCCCATGAAAGCGTCACGCGAGCTGGGTTCAGAACGTCGCGAGACAGTTCGGTCTCTATCCGTCGTGGGCGCGGCAAGAGTGAGGGGAGTCATCTCCAGTACGAGAGGACCGAGATGGCTGGACCGCTGGTGAGTCAGTTGGCCTGCCCGGGCCAGAGCTGGGTAGCTACGTCCAGAAAGGAGAAGCGCTGAAAGCATCTAAGCGCGAAGCCGGCCCCGAGATGAGTCTTGCCCTCTACTCATGGAGTAGAGGTAAGATCCCAGGGAGACGACCTGGTAGGTAGACCGCGCGCGTAAGGCTGGTAACAGCCGCAGCGGAGCGGGCCTAATGATCGAGCGGCTTGTGCAGCATTAGCGCATGCAGCGCTGGGGTCTGCTCCTGGCTCTCGTCTCGGCAAAATTGAGGTAATAATGTTATTCTGTTTGGGCGCACTAAATATTTGTGCGCCCTTTGTGTTTTTGGGGCTATGCACGTACTCGCCTATGGTTTAGAATTGGTAAGAAAGGACCCCGCTTGTTAGCACGAGGAGTAGCCAGCTATGCTCATCGACTTCCATACGCATCTCTTTCCGCCGGACGTGCGAGATCACCGTGAGCGATATTGTGCACGCGACCCCTGGTTCAATAAGCTTTACAGCAGTGCCCGGGCACGTATGGTCAGCGCCGAAGATCTGATTGCAGAAATGGATGCGTCTGGAGTTGATGCCTCGGTTGCTTTCTCATTTGGCTGGACCGATCCGGGACTGGTAGAAGAAACAAATAGCTATGTGATCGATGCTCTGCGCCGCTATCCAAAGCGTATCTATGGTATGGCAGTACTCCAGCCAAAAGCCGGTATACGGGCCGTTCGTGAGCTTGAACGCTGTGCGCGGGCTGGTATGATCGGGCTGGGAGAGTTAATGCCACATGGACAGGGTTACAGGCTGAGTGATATTACTCTACTGATGCCGGTTATGGAAGTCGTGCGCGAGTATCAATTGCTCGTGCTTTCGCATTGCAGCGAGCCGGTAGGACATGCCTACCCCGGCAAGGGCAATGTTTCACTGCAGGACATTGTTACGTTCCTTACAGCATTTCCCGATGTACGCTTCGTAGCGGCGCATTGGGGGGGCGGATTACCTTTTTATACACTCATGCCGGAGATACGGCAGATCACAGCCAATGTATGGTATGATACGGCTGCCACAGTCTACCTCTATCATCAAAATATCTTTCCGGTAGTGGCGAGCCTGGTCGGTGCTGACCGCATTCTCTTTGCGAGTGATTATGGCCTGTTAGACCAGCGGCGCATTATTGAGCATATTGCACAATCCGGCCTGGATGACAATGCAGTAAAGATGGTTCTGGGCGGCAATGCCCAGCGTTTGTTGGGGTTGTAGGCGTGATTTATAGCGACCGTGTGAGGCCATAGAGGATCTATCAATTATGCGAGTAGTTTCATTAGGTAGCAGTAGTAGTGGAAACGCGTTTCTGGTTGAAGCAGGACCGAAAGGACGCACAAAATTACTCGTAGACGCAGGTTTCCCTGAGCGAATATTACGCGAACGCTTGCGGTTAGCAGGCGCTTCCTTATCGCAAATTCAAGGTGCCCTGATTACCCACGAGCATGTTGACCATATCCTGGGCCTGCCTGCGTTACTGAAACACTATGCTATTCCTGCAATTGCTGATCCTCGCACCCTGGCGGCTGTAGAAGAAATCTTTGCGGCTGGCATGTTGCGCACAGAGTCCGGTGCGCTTGTTTCTTTAGAAGCGGAAATTGATACCTCGCTGGCCGGGATGAATGGGGTTAAGCATGACCAGTCAAAGCATTCTATACATCTCGCGTCGGGGTCACGCCGTGTAATCGGTGATATTGAAGTGATATCTTTTCCGGTCTCGCACGACGCGGCTGCACCATGTGGTTATCTGCTGAGCGCCGGGGGTTGTCGTGTATGTGTGGCTATCGATAGCGGAGAGGTGACCCCAACCATGCTCGAGGCAATCAAGCAGGCCGACTTACTCATTCTCGAATCGAATCATGATCGGGAACGCCTGCTGCGAGGCCCTTACCCTTATGCATTGAAGCAGCGCATACTCAGCCCCACAGGCCATCTTTCCAACGACCAGGCGGCAGAGGCAGTCTTGCGTACGTGGAGAACGGATGGTGTACGCTGGCTCTGGCTTTCGCATCTGAGCCGCACCAATAATACGCCCAGACTCGCGTTAAGCAGCATGCGCGCTCGTATCAAGGCTGCTGGGGCTGACCTGGCGCAAATACACATCTCCGTTTTACCTCCCGGTATGGGCAGCGCGTGGGATTCTACGCAGTTGTGGCAAGTTCCTTCGTTGTGGGAGATGACGATATAAAAATAATTTTTCTAACCTTGACACCTTCGCTCTAGCCTGCTAAGGTTTGCTTGAGAGCCATCTGAACATGTTTGCGCACCCGAGAAACAGAGCAGCTCTAAGAGAAGAAAGAAGAAGACGATGCAGACTATCAAAATTATTGTGGAAAAGCATGCTGATGGATACGTCGCGTACCCACTAGGCTTGAAAGGGATTGTCGTCGGAGAAGGCGATACCTATGAGGGGGCTCTCGCTGATGTGAAATCCGCCATACGCTTTCATATCGAAACGTTTGGCCCTGATATCTTCGAAACAGACTCTCCCGTGCTAGAAGCGTTCGTTGCTGAAGCAGGGGTAGTGCTCTCGTGATACATTTCCCCGTCGATGCACCGAAGGCGAAGGTCCTTAGAGCTTTCGAACGCGCTTACTACAAGGCATAAATCGCTACACCGGCGCCTTACTATCCAGCGTCAATACCGCCAGGCGAGCGCGTTCCGCGTCATGCACGGCCTTCAGCGACTCGAAGAAGCCGAGAGCTTGCTCGAAGTTGAAGTGGGCGCGGCCAAGGTCGGCAGCACGTGCAGTAGAATCGTCGCGATTGACTACATCAGCGTGACGCCGGTAGAGCAGCCCCAGGCAGTAAAGTGTTTGCCCCTGTTCCCAGGGGATATCTAACAGCTCGCACTGCACAAGAGCATCACGCAGGTCACTTTCAGCCGCCTCCCAGTTGAGTTGTTCCAGGTACATCCGTCCACGCGCGCGCAGCGCAACCGCCAGGTACTTACGCGCACGCGACTGCTTCGCCAGGGCGATAGCCCGCTCGCACATCGCCTGCTGCGCTTCCGTACTTTCCCCTGTAATCACATACAGTTCTGCCAGGAATGCTACCACTGCTGGCGAAGGAAATGGTTCTGACCGTTCGAGTGCCGCTTTGAAATCCGTGCAGGCACGCGCCCAGTCTTCACGAGCAAGATGGATACTGCGCGAAAGTTCGGGATGAAAACCGCGCTGCTCTGAAAGACGTTTGTACTGGCGCAGCAGCGAATCGCTCTCTTCCTTGTCGCCCGTGCGATAAGCAATGTCTGCCAGTGTCTCCAGGGCATCGAGCAGCCATTGCTCATCCTGGTGATATTGCTCGGCCAATTGCAGAATATTATAGGCGGCCTCGCGCACCTCGCTCCAGCGGTTCCATTCGTACCAGGTATACATACGGCCTATCATACTGGCAAGCAGCATGGATGGGCTCTCCATCGTCTGAGCAATGTGCCAGGAGCGACCAAACCACATCGCCGCCGTACGATATTCGCCGATATACTCGTGAGCCCAGCCTAAAGAATCGTACAGATCATGCAGTTCATCTCGCCCTTTAATGACGGATTCCAGTTCCTTGCGGCGGTGTTGTACCCGGTGTGCCTCTTCGTACTTATGTTGCGCACCGTAGGTAAAGCCCAGGGCGTCCAGTGTGACCCATAAAGAACTGGTATCGTTTACTTCTTCTGCGATCCGTAGCGCCTCCTGCCCGCTGCGAAGAGCCTCCCCAGCAATCCTGGCACGCTGAGCTGGGCTGGCGGTTTTCAATTGCCGGGTATACCACATGGCCTGGTAGGTAAGGAATAATGCATGCTCTCTGCTCGGCTGCTGTCCTTCTAGCAATTTCAATCCCGCATCAATATAGGAGCGCATTTGCTGCATATCGGGAGGAGTATTGAACCAGCCTAACCAGCGGGTCGATAGTTCAGCCAGGCACATGTACAGGCATAGCAACTCTGAGCGATCTACTCGTGGGTCTTCTTGCATGAGTTGAAGCGCGTGAGAGTACTCACGCCACGCCTCGTCGGCATTAGCACGTTGCGTATAAGCATCACCCAGTTTTTGGTGCATCCTTGCAATGGTGAGTGGAGCGGCATTGCTCTCAGACAAGAGATCCAGCACCTCGGTGTAAGCCTGGATGGCACGTATGGTGTAGTAACTGTGATAGGCCTGGTCCCCCGCCATTGTGAGGTAGATAATTGAGCGGCGACTGAGTTCCTGGCGAGTTAAGGTTATAGGCTGCGTTGATGAGCCTGGCGCCTGGCCGGTTATTTCGCTTGTACCGGCAGTAGTTACCAGCAGGCTGGCTGACCAGTTAGCCAGCGCTTGCTGGTAATGATAGGCGAGCAGTTCTGCAAACGCTTCGGTATTGCCGGCTGTCTTTTCTTCCAACCAGAGCGCGAGCTGGGCATGCCTTTGGGAACGGCGAATACGCGGGATATTGTTGTAGACCACGTCGCGTATCAGCACATGCTTGAAGCTGTATACGAGGTCCTGCTCAACGGGAGTGCGTACCTGCTTCTCAGCTTCAATGATGAATTCATGTTGGATCAACACATGAAGCGTCTTGAGAACAGTATCGCTGTCAAGGTCCGTGGCCAGTTCGATAATACCAGCTAGCCAGAAGGTACGTCCGATAATGGCAGCGTACTGGAGCACCTGCTTCTCAACCTGGCTCAGCAGGTCGATGCGCGCGGCAAGCACGCCCTGTATAGTGTCGGGCAGGCGGGGAAGTGGCAGTATATAATGCTGGTCAATCAGCGTATCATCAGGGGGCGTCGCAGGACTGGCAAGTTCACTTAAGATAGCCTCGTTCTGCTCACCGATGCGCCAGCAGCCATTTTGATTGACCAGCATGCCCTGGTCGATCAGCATACGCACGATTTCCTCAATATAGAAAGGGTTGCCCTCGGCTCTGTTCTGGATAGTATAGTAGAGCACGTCGGGAAGGTCGTGCGTCCCCAGTAGCCCGGTGATGAGATCAAGGCTCTCCTCGCTCGTAAGGGCATCCAGCACAATCGTCGTGAAATTGCGCCGTCCGCCGCCCCAATCACGTCGCCGCTCGAGGAAGTCTGGCCGGGCGGGACAGAGAAAAAGGATAGGCACATCGGTGATGCGGTCGGTCAGGTATTCAAGTAGACCGAGCAGCGCCTCGTCTGCCCACTGCAGATCGTCGATCACAAGAATAAGCGGCTCTTGCTGTGCTATTGACTCGAAGAGGGCGCGCCATGCGCGCAATACCACTGCCTGGGGACCTCCCTGTTCTGTGCTTTTACTGTGTGTGCTCCGTTGAATTTCCCGCCGCTCGGCGAAACTCTGCTCGCTGCCATCGCCTCCAAGCCCGCTCCCGATGCTGCGGATGATAGCGCTGGCGACCTCTGCCGGATCCTCGCTGCGTTTTGCTTTCGCGAGCGTATCCCGCACAAACTCATTAAAGCGTTTTTCTAATGCCTCTCTGCTTTCTCCTCCCTGGACTTTCAATAAGGTGCGTAGTATCTCAACCAGGGGCCAGTAGGTGATACCTTCCCCGTAAGGTGGACAACGACCTTGCAAGACCCTGGGGCTGCTCAACCTGCTGTCGCGTGAGGCCCATTTCGCTAATTCTTCTTCGCGCGCGATGAATTCGTGCATCAGCCGGGATTTACCAATGCCCGGAGCACCCAGCAGTGTAATCAGATGGGAATGCCGCTCGGCCTGAACGCGTGCGTAAGTCGCATGTATCAAGGTAAGTTCCAGGTCGCGCCCTACCAGTGGGGCTTCGAGTCCCTCGATGCCACGTGGATGCTGGATGATGGCCGGAGTACGAGATCGGAAGCCCTCTACGACCCAGGCGCGAACAGGTTCAGGCTTGCCTTTGAGCGTCAATGGGGCGAGCGGGCGAAAATCAAATACCTCGCGGGTCGCCAGGTATGTTCGTTCTCCCACCAGGATCGTATCGGGTGCAGCGACCTGTTGCAGGCGGGCGGCGACGTTAACGGCATCCCCGGTGATGAGGAAATCGCGCCTGCTGAACTGGGCGCCAGGAGCGGCGACCTCGCCGGTGTTAATGCCAATACGCATTTGCAGGCGCGTAACCGCCGGGTCTTGCGCCTGCCTTCGCTGGTTGAACCTGGCAAGCGCCGCCTGCATATCCAGCGCTGCTCGAATCGCGCGGTCAGGATCATCTTCGTGCGCAATTGGTGCGCCGAAAATAGCCACCACCGCGTCACCGATGTATTTCTCGACAGTACCGCCGTGCCTGCGGATCTGCTCAGTCATCAGATTGAAATATCCTGCCAGGATAGCTCGCATATCTTCAGGGTCCAGCCTATCCGCCAGGGGCGTCGAACCGGTGATGTCGGCGAACATAATGGTAACGATACGTCTTTCCTCTGGTGCTGTAAGCCTGCTTTTGCTGCTATCCAGCTCTGATGAGTATGGTTGCCTCTCACTTCTGGCGGCTTGCGTTGCCGCAAGCGGGTTCGTGCCTCTGGGTGTTGGCGTTAACGCGGTTCCGCATTCAATGCAGAATTTTGCATTCGGCAAGTTGACCGTGCCGCAGTTTGGGCAGATGACCAGGCGATTCCCGCATTCAAGGCAAAACTTTGCATTTGGTGGGTTGATCGTCTGGCAGTTTGGGCAGCGCATATCTATCCTGTCTTTTTGGTCACTGGTCCCCGCGTCGATCGAAAATAACGCATTCGCTCTCATCTATTGTACAACAAACGTGCTTTTCTGACGTGGGACTATTGTTTCTGTGCTTGACGACAATGGTAAATTTGCGTACTATGGGGATTAACGGAAGGGAGTGCAATTATGCAACCAGATTTTCAGGTTGAAAGTCGCAGTTATGACCAGATGCTACGTGGATCTTGGCGAGCATATCAACTGAATCCAGAGGTACAACTTAGCGATGAAGACCTGGTAGCAGCAAGCAGCGATTGTTTACGTCTCTGGCTGCCTGCCGGTACACCAATGTACTGGTCAAGCGGAACACGACCACTGCGCTACAATTGTTTGCAATTTTTCTGGCCTCAACGCTGGTATATGCTCAGCGCGTTCTATAATGGACCCTCATTAATACATACCTATGCTTCCATTATCCGGCCCGCCACATTCGAGCTTGAGCGCCTCTACTATATTGACCTTGATCTGAGCCTCTTAGTGAAGCCTGATTTGACGTACGAAGTGCTGACTCAGGCAGAGTTTGACCAGATGGCGGATACCTTGCAATACAACGAGGAAACGCGCATTGGAGCATTAATGGCGATGGGTACGCTTACGAACGCCATTCAGCTAGGCATGGGTCTTTTTGCTACGATTCCGCACACATTGCGCCAGGTGGATTTTCACCTCGAAGCGTGCCACAAGTAGGCGCGTCCAGTAGAGAAAACCGCATCATCAAGTCCATGGAGATAGAGATGCCCAAACGCATTGATCACGTTGCCATCATTGTGCACAATATCGAGCAAGCGCTGGCCTTTTACCAGGATACACTTGGTATAAGGCCCGGTGAAATCAAAGAGGTGCCAACGGAACAGGTGCGCATCGCTTTTCTACCCCTGGGTGGCCCCGGGGGAAGCGAGATCGAACTGATCGAGCCGACCACGCCCGATTCCAGCCTATCCAGGTTCCTGGAAAAGCGCGGCGAGGGCCTCCATCATATCTGCCTGGAAGTGGAGAATATCGATGCCACGCTGGCCGAGATGCAGGAGAAAGGTGTGCCCGTGCTCGATAAGCAGCCACGTATTGCTGCCGGAGGAAGGGCTATATTTATCCATCCAAAGGGGACGAACGGCGTGTTACTGGAGCTGCTAGAGAAAATCCCGTAAAGGGAGCAGAGAGAGTAGAAAGATGGCAGAACCTCTCCTGCCCCTACGCGACGATCATTGACCCTCAACACCCCGTTCTTCCTCCAGCTTCTTCAACAACTTGAGGTCCTCCTTGCTGCTCAAGTCCAGCTTCTCGAACAAATCGGGTCGTCTTTCTTTAGTTCTCCTTAGCGATTCTTTGCGTCTCCAGCGTGCGATCTCTGCATGGTTGCCAGACAGCAGCACACCGGGAACGTGCCAGCCTCTAAACTCCGGTGGGCGTGTATAGTGCGGATATTCCAATAATCCCCCGCTGTGCGATTCCTCCAGTATCGAGTCTTCCCCTCCCAGCACACCCGGAATGAGGCGGCTTGTGACATCGACCACAATCATGGCTGCGAGTTCTCCGCCTGTCAGCACGTAATCGCCTATTGAGATCTCGTCAGTAACCAGGTGTTTGCGCACGCGCTCGTCGATGCCCTCGTAATGCCCGCAGATGAGTGTCACTCGCGCTTCCTGCACCAGTGCACGGGCGATCTGCTGATTGAATAGTCGTCCCTGTGGACTCAACAGGATAATCGGCCCACCCTGGTAGACTGCCTCAACTGCTGTAAAAACTGGCTCAGGTTTCATAACCATGCCGGCGCCGCCTCCATAAGGGTAGTCATCGACAACGTGATGCTTGTCGGTAGTGGCGTCGCGGATATTATGCAAGGCGATGCTGAGCAGCCCGCGCTCCTGAGCGCGTTTCAGCATGCTTGCAGAAAATGGCCCCTCGAACATTTCAGGGAACAGGGTGAATATATCGAAATGCATGGCCATCCTCACCTTTGCCATTCTAGCAGTAACCGAAGACGGACGATTGGGTAACAGTGTCTGCTTGGGAAGGCGTGATAGAGCGATTCAAGGGCGTAATCAGCAGGAGATCGAACCCAGGCTCGGATGAGAAGCGCGTGACCCGATACGTTATGTGCTGGGTGGCCAGGTATTGTAACTGCGGTGGATTGGCATCATCGTGCTTGGCCAGTGTGAGCAAGCTGGGACGATTCGCGTGCCACACTGCCAGGGTATAGGCCGGGATGCGACCGAGATACGGTTGAACGCCTGTCAAGAAGCGCGCGTCAGCGGTAACAATAGCGCCGTCGGTCTTGAACGCAATGGGGTCGCCCATCCATCCATGCGACCAGGCGTAGCGAATATGCTGGCTTTGCATAAAAGCAATCACCTGGTCATTGTTTGCCGGTGCCATCGTGCACGCGGATGTCTGGAACGTGTAACCCGCGTTCGCCGTGAAATAAGCGTAACTTTGCGAACCGAGATAGACGGCCAGCAGGATCAGCAGCCCTGCCTGCACCGCCATTGAGAAAGGCGAGCGGGTGATGGCACGAGACCACGGGGTTGAATCAACCTTGTCCTTCACCTGAGGTTGCCTGTTGCTCATTTCCTGCAAGTATGCGCTGATGGCCGTAAAAATGCCGGCGATAAAGAAAGGAACAGCTATTAATAACGGAGTTGCGTACCGTCCAACCAGGTCCCACGGCCCGCAGCCAACAGCGAGGGCGCGAATGGAGACATTCGACACAGAGAACGTGAGCGTCGAGCAAGCCGCGAAGAGCAGTGGGTAGCCCGTAAGCCGCCGGATGTCTGAGAGGAATGGGTTGCGCCAGTAGAGAGAAAGCGCGATAGCCGCAATCGACGCAAAAATGCAGAAGACGCCCACCACCAGGCCCAAGGTCAGCAGTTGCGGGTTTGTGTAGGTCACATCGGCTTGCGATGGCAATGCCCCGCCAATGATGCGCGGCGCAATACAGGTATTGTAGTAAGACTGGATATGCACGATCGTCGTCAGTCGAGAACTCGCTATGTCGCTGCCGTTGTTGAAGATGTAGGCCATGTTCTGCCACTGGTGCTTGAGACCCCAGATGATAGCAGGAACGAAGCCAACGCAGAACGCGGGGATGGCCGCTACGAGCAGCAGCGTGCCCTTGAGCAGGGAGAGCAGGGAGGGCCGTCGCTCGCCCTCGCTTTGTTCGCCCAGTTTCACTAACTTGAGTATGATATAGCCGGCGATCCAGAGCGCAATGGCTAGGACAGCAGAGATAATGAGCGGATCGGTCCACATGCCCAGGCCGATCAGCAGGCCAATGCCGGCCCAGCGCAGCGCCAGTTCGCGCGTTGATGCCCCTGCCTGCCAGCGCTGTACCAGGCGAAAGCCCGAGAGCAGCAGCCAGGCCATGATCACGAAGGCTTCAATGTATCCGCCCATCATGCGCAGTTCAATCACCGCGTCATAGACTGGTGCCAGCGCTGCAACGAGAGCCGCAATGATCATGAAGCGGCGCCTGGCATAAGTGGGCAGCTGTGTCGTGTCCGCCAGCGCCCCGGCCAATCGCCAGGTGAGGGCCACCAGCAACACCGAGAGCAATATAGAGACCGCTCGCAGCGTCCAGACGGAGGGACCGGCAATGGCGAAGAGCAGGGCCGCGAAATAGGCTTCCAGGCTCCCCATGTAGGGCTGGCCATAGTAGTAAACAGGGTGCTGGCCGCGCAGAATATTCTCGGCCTGCAGGCCGACCATGGCCTCATCACCGGCGATCACGCCTTGCGTGTGGACAACCAGCCAGGCACGGATGAGCAGCGCCAGGAGCAGGCAGAGCCACAATGGTGAGCGCAGGAACCGCAGCCAGCGCAGGGGCGAGCGTCCAGGAAGAGATGGGTTATTGGTAGCCGGTAGTGCCAGGCTTGCTTCTTCAGTACGCATAATCGATAATCATTACCTTTCAAATAGTATCCTTTGCAGGCCCTCGGGTTGCAATTCGCAGATATAGCTTCTCAACTTCTTAAGCATCATACCCGAGACGCTCAATTACGTCAATTGGTACTACCTTTCCGACCGGCTGAGCGAAGCTAGGACGCAGTCCGTTGCCGGTCGGAATAAGATCGAGTACTATGTTGAAGGGGAGGGTTTGTGAATGTTCCCGAAAACTCCGCTAGTATTCCGGGTACCCGCAAGGGGGCACTCATCCTCCCCCAGAGGGTGCTCCACTACATTTCAGGCTCAACACTGCCAAAAATGTAGTGACAGGGCTTGCCCCTGTCAGGAGCATACACAGGCTCTATGTTGAAAGGGTTAGCAGGCCGTTGAGCATTGTGTTACAATAACACCGTTGCCTCTTAATTAGCAGGTGGTTGATGATGTCGTCGAAGCGCCCCGCCGTGTAACTCTCGATTGCGCGGCCTGTGGTCGCTTTCCCGTCTCCTGAACGGAGCGAATGCGCTATGTCATGGTCCCAAATGCAACAATCCGGGGAGTTGTATGATCAAATTACTATTCTAGTCGGCAGCGCCATCCGGCTACTGTGCGGCGATGCAGGTGTCTTCGTCGTATCGAACGAAGCATTTGATCCGCAGAGCAATACAGAGTATACTTTATACCGTCTCAACGAACCGGCAGCGAAGCTCCTGTTATCGTATGTACAGCAGGGCAAGCAGCCGGGTTCAAGATGCCCCCTGGTGACGGATATGCTGCCATCTCTCCTGGTGAAGCAGCTTGGAATCTGCGATGAGGATAGTGAAACGAAGGATGCAGCAGAGCTACCTGCGTTTGAGCGGTGTTCTCTCTTCTTGAGCGACCAGGCGGGCATGTTGGGTATGCTGCACTGCCTGCGCCCGGCTGGCTCGAGCTCGTGCTTTGAGTATCCTGGTGAAAGCGATGGCTCGCGGCAGCTATTTATAGCGCATCTCGCAGCAGGTTTACGTTCGGCCTTGAAATCGCAATCCCTGGTCAAGGAACAGAGACGGCTGGCGGCCATCTTCCAGCAGAGCGCGGAGGGCATCTTGACGGTAGATACGGCGCTGCGCATCATTGACTTCAACCCGGCCATGGAACGACTCACCGGCTGGCGCGAAAGCGAGGTGCTGGGGCGCTTCTACTTTGAAGTGCTGCGCCCCAAAGATCGTCAGGGAAATGAACTCGGCTTGCAAGGCTCACCTATTTTGCAAGCTTTTGCAGGCCAGAGCGTAGTGAATCGAGAGATGGTGATTGCGGCGCGTGATGGGCAACATTTCGATGTCAGTATGACGGCTGCCTGCGTTCGTTCAAGCAAGGGCGAGCCAGCCAGCGGCATTCTCACTGTACGTGACGTGACACGGGAGCGCGAAGAAGAGGAAAAACGTTCCACATTTATATCCGTGATTTCGCACGAATTGCAGACGCCGATCGCCATCATCAAAGGCTATGCTTCCACCCTGGCGCGCGCCGACGCGAAGTTTGATGCGGCAGCCCTGCGTTCTCGCCTGCTGGCAGTGGAGGAAGAGGCTGATCGCCTGAATAAGCTGGTAGGCAATTTGCTCTACGCTTCGCGTATCCAGGCAGGCGGCCTGCAAATGGATATTGCGCCGCTCGACCTGGCGAATCTCGTGCAGAAGGTGGCACATCGATTGCAGGTCAAAAGTCCAGGTGTTACGATTAGAGGCAACATGCCTGCGAATCTGCCGGCTGTAATGGCGGACAGAGATCGCATTGAAGAGGTGCTGCAAAATTTGTTGGATAACGCAGTGAAGTATTCGCCGGATAAGCATGAAGTAACGGTTGCCTGCCGCGCAACAGGTGACGAGGTGATTGTCAGCGTGAGTGATACTGGCATGGGCATCTACGTACGTGACCAGGAGCACATCTTTGATCGTTTTCAAAGAGCCGGTGATAGCATGACACTCTCGACGCAGGGTGTTGGACTCGGTTTATACATTTGTCGTGCCATAGTCGAGGCTCACGGGGGGCACATCTGGGTCCAGAGCGCACTGCACCAGGGATCGACATTTTCGTTTAGCTTACCTCGTGAGGAGAAAGCCAGATTGCCGATGGTGGTGTTCTGATGGAGAAGGAAGCGTTTGATGCGCGTGATATGACTATTCTGATCGTGGATGACGAGCCGCGCATCCGCGATTTTGTACGGATGAATTTGGAGTTAGAACGCTATCGCGTCATAGAAGCCGGTAACGGCCTGGAGGCGCTGGAGCAACTGCGTAAAAATCTGCCGGACCTGGTCGTGATCGATGTCATGATGCCAGAGATGGACGGCTTCGAAACGTTACGCCATATTCGCGAGGTGTCCAATGTACCTGTGATTATGCTCACCGTGCGCCAGAGTGAGCAGGATAAGATTCATGGACTCGATCTGGGAGCCGATGATTATATCGCGAAGCCATTTAGTCCGCGGGAACTGCTCTCACGTACCAGGGCGCTCTTGCGTCGTTCATTTATGGCGGCGCCAGCGCGGAAAACAGAGATCATTGCTGATCCCGATCTGAAGATCGATTTCTCGCGGCGTGAAGTAATTGCACGGGGGGAAAAGGTTGTGTTGCGTCCGACCGAGTACCGTCTCCTCTACCATCTTGTCAGTAATGCCGGGCGGTTATTGACGCATGAAACCCTGTTATCCAAAGTCTGGGGCAGTGAATATCGTGACGAGGCCCATTACCTGCGCCTGTATATTACCTACCTGCGGCAAAAAATTGAAAAAGACCCCGCACATCCACACTATATTCTGACCGAGCGCGGTGTAGGGTATCGCTTCAAAGAATTGGAGGAATAGCAGATAATGCACATTGACGAAGTAATCCGGCCAACCGTAGGGGCCTCAGCGAAGCGAAGCGGAGCGCGTATCACTACTTCGCGCCCATCGCCGATTATGAGTTTTAAGAAAATACCCCGGATACTTGTAGGTGCCGATTTATCGTGCACACCGCCGATTTATCGGCCTTTGCTGGCTGTTCCGGTATCCCGCTTCATTTGTTAAAATCCATTATCGGCCTTTGCCGGATGTTCCGCTTGTCCGATTATTTTGTCAAAATCCATTATCAACAACAAAGAGAGGAGAAGGAAGGAATTACCGTGAACAAAAAAGAACGCGTAGATGCTGCTTTGCGAGATGAACAGGTAGATCGAGTTCCCGCCAGCATGTGGGGACACGACTTTGAACGCGAGTGGGGTGCGCAATCGCTGGCGGAGGCGATGGTTGAGAACTTCACACGCTATGACTGGGATTATATGAAGGTCAACCCCCGCGCTTCCTACCATGTCGAGGGCTGGGGTGTCCTCGTCCATCCCTCGGGAGAGAAGTATAAAGCGCCCATCATCGAAGATACTCCTATCAAGAGTAGCTCCGACTGGAAACGCATACGCCCACTTGAGCCGGATGAGGGCGCGCTGGGCGAGCAGTTGCAGGCGCTGCGATTGATTAACCACGCAATAGGATTTGACGCCTACTTTGTGCAGACCATCTTCTGTCCCCTGGGGATTGCAAAATACCTGGTTGGTAATAAAAGCGAGCCGGTGCTTCAGACCATCCGCGAAGACCGGGGAGCCATGCACGCGGCTCTGCGTGTGATTACAGAGACCTTCGCCACTTATGCGATTGCATGCCTGGAACAGGGCGCCAGCGGCATCTTCTACGCCACAAATGGCTGGGCTGCCGAAGGCATGTTGACTGCTGACCAGTATCGTGAGTTTGGTGAACAGTACGACCTTGAGATTTTTGATGCCGTCAAGAGCAGGAGCAAGTTCAACATCCTGCATAATTGTGGCACGCATATCTACTTTGATCTGCTGGCGACATATCCGGTACATGCTCTCAACTGGGCCGCTACCCTGGAGGGCAATCCTGACCTGCGCGAGGGCAAGTTGCGCTCTGGCAAAGCGGTAATGGGCGGGATCAGCGAGAAAACCGTGCTGAAAAATGGAGAACCCGGCCAGGTACGTGAAGAGGTGGCGGAGGCGCTAGAGCTGACAGGCGGCAGGCATTTCCTGCTTGCCCCGGGTTGTTCTATACCACCTGAAACCCCTGCCGAGAACCTGTTCGCTATACGCAGCTCGCTCTCTTGACACACCCTGGAGGATTGGCTATACTCTCTCGGCAGAACTGGGAAATACCCTTTCCGTGGGGGCGAGGGCGGTTGGATGGATGTGAGGGGATGCTTGCATCGCCGGTAGGGATTTGCGAACCGTCCTATGAAACCGCGTAGGGGCGGGGGCGGTGAGGGGAAGGGAGGGGATGCTTGCATCGCCCCGTGTGGTGGACCCTCGATACCTGAGCAGTGGTGCGGCTGAATGTTGTATAGTGTATAGAAGCCAGGTAGGGGGCAACGAACCGCGTCCAGCAAAAGTACGAGTTACGCTGATAAAACAGGCGCATCTGTTGTGCCCTTACATTTAGAGATCGAGCACTGGTGGTATAGAGAAGGCACTTCGCGACTGATGGAGCGACATCAAACAATACGAGCTTATTCCGCAGGAGGAGTGGTTTTTCGTCTTGTTCCAGAAGACTCGAGGCAGAACAAAGGCACAACAGACCCGGACGACTTGGAGCAATATACAGGTGCACCTGTGGAGGTCGCCCTTGTCGGGCGCAGCCACCCCGGTATCTGGGCTTTGCCCAAGGGGACTCCCCGGTCTGGAGAAACCTTTGAGCAGGTGGCGTTGCGAGAGGTGCAGGAGGAAACCGGATTAGAGGTACGTCTGATTGCCTATATAGGTAGTATTTCCTATTTCTTTATACGCGACAAGGTGCGATTTCAGAAACAGGTGCGCCACTATTTGTTTGAGGCCATAGGCGGCGATACCGCTCTACATGATTCCGAATATGATCGCGTGGAATGGTTTTCCTTTTCCGAGGCAGCGCGTCGCCTGACCTACCAAAACGAGGCGAATATCCTTTACCAGGCGGAAGAAATTTTAGAACGTTGGTTACAGGATCAACAGAAAGTAGGGAAAAAATAGCCATATGCAGCACAGGCCGCGTTATCGCCTCATGCGGCGCATTCTCTATCCTTATGACGGAGAGCAGCCACTTTCATTGAAGCAAAGCCTGCGCGTTATGCTGGGATGGATGTTATTTTTCCCTGCCTGTATTTCACTGTTAATCTTGCCCGTAGCCGTTTTCGCGTCATATACCTTGCAGAGGGCGCTAGTGCTGTTGATCTTTGCTTTTCTTTCGAGCGCCTTCTTCTTTGGCATATTAGGTTCGTTAATTGTGAGTATGAGCAACAAAGCCGCTCGTTTTCGTCAAGCACGGAAAGCGCAGATAGGTCAACAATGACCGGTGGAGGTAGTAGCTATGGATCTCAGCGTCGAAGGCAAATCTGAGCGCATTCCTCCTGGCTCGCATATCTGTCAACTTTATAGTAAAGTGAACGAGATTCCAGGTGTGACAGCGCGTTTAATGCGTGTGGGACTGACGCTTTCGGAAAAGTGTTTATTTGCTGCTGCCCCAGCACAGGTCAAGGAATTACGCGAGGAACTACAGAAGTTACAGATTGACGTGAATGGAGTGATTGAGGCCGGGCAATTGGTCTTACACGAGGAACGCGAGCTGTTTCTGGCAAAAGGTAAACGCTTTGACCCGTATTTTTTACTTTCCTCCCATCAGACATTCATTGCTCAGGCGCTGCGTGAAGGATGGCAGGCGGTACGTATCTCGATCGATATGACCTGGCTGACTAAAGATATAGCCACTCCTGAACAAATCCTCAAATATGAAGCGGCATCTGACGCGGTATTTACTTTCCAGAATGCCCCTATTATTGCGCTAATGCACTACGACCATAGCAAATTATTGCCCAGCCTGGTAGTAGAAATGCTCAAGCTACATCCCATCGCTGTCGTCGGCAAGTATATCAAGAGGAATCCCTACTACTTGAACTCCGAACAATATATGCTCAAGATCCTGCGCATTAACCGCGAAAGAGAGAAGCGTAACTAGTCAGTTGGAGGGAGGTCCCTCGATTTGTCGCTGGGATGCGTCTGGACCCCCTAGCTGCATTTGTTGTTTCATTGCATGCAACTGCGCTTCCACATTTTGTTGTGAGGCAACCTGCTGCAACTCGCGGTCGAGCGTGTCGCCAGAACCAGCGCCGATCAACCCCTGTTCGCTGAGCGTTCCCTGGTCGATCAGCGTGTCCATCGCATCTGCACGTGCTTGCATCGACAGCACTTTATCCTGTGCCCTCTGCATGGCGAGATTCATCTCAGACATTTCTTGCGAAATGCCTGTAACCGCTTCGTTAATCTTCACCTGCGCCTGCGCTGCGCCGTACTGGGCTTTGACCATCTCTTTTTGCGTACGGAAGGCTTCGATACGAGCAGAGACCGTGCGCTCCATTTCGACCAACCGCTGTTCTTGGTCCCGTAACTGGGCAAGTTGTTGGTCGTAGCTATTGACCTGTGTCGCAAGCGCCTGCTTCCTCTGCAAGGCAGTTCGCGCCAGGTCTTCACGATTTGCCTGTAATGCTTGCATTGCCTGCTGGTCGAGCTTGTTGCTCTGCTGCCGAATTTGTGACTCCAGCATTTCTAGCCGCTTTTCATTTGTCACCACGTCAGCAATGGAGCGGCGCAGTTGTTGCAGTTGTTCGAGCTGTTTACTGTACGAGTAATCCATCACCTCGCCCGGGTCCTCAGCCTTATCCAGCGCTGTATTGGCGCGCATGCGCAAGAGATTTGTAAAGCGTGAGAAAATGCCCATATGTAATCCTCCTATCAAGCTATCATAGCTTCCATAGCTATGATATCATAGAATGCGTAGCTTGTAGAGATCATTGTCGGGTCTCCGTCCGTGCGGAGGAATATCTCCGTAGGGGCGAGGGTGGTGAGGAGTGGCGGGGCGGGCCTTTATGGTCGCCCGCGTTGCTTTGTAATTTTACAGTGGCCCCGCGTTATATATAGTGTTAAGGAGAAGAGCATGAGTGACGAACTCAGCGAGCCGATGCGAACTGAACTGTTCGCCGCGTCTTTGCGTGCCGACAACACCGATATCAAGGCATTTTTAGAAGCCCTTGCCGTCAAGCTGGAAGGGGCACTGCCCAACAATACCACGATAACGCGCCAGAGCGGCCTCTTCTCGCGTGAGCACCCGGTGAAAGAGCTTACGGTGTCGCTGGGTGAGTATCAATATCGCATTGGCAGGGAGCGACAGGGGCCGCTGGTGGCAATGCGGGCGAAAATAGTGCGAGGCATCGTACTCAAAACTGAGCAGATACCCGTGGACCAGTGGATTGAGGAGCTTTCGGAGGCATTGGCTCATGTGGCGGGACAAAGTGCACAGGCCCGTACTGCCCTTGAGCGATTTCTGCTGTAATAGCGCACCAGGCGCTGTATGTGAGGAAGGAGGCTCGCATGCCTTTTTGGAAACGTTCTTCGCCAGAGGAAGAACAGCAGCGCATCCAGGCACAGCAAGAGGCAGAGGCCAGCCTGCGTTCATTGCAGGCCGGCGGACTACCTGCGCAGGCGCTGCGGCGCTTGAGCGAGGAGACTGCAGCCGGTCACCCGCTCTTCAGCAGCGATCTCAGCGCGAAGGAGTTCGCGCTGACACGCAACCAGGGCTACCAGCCCTTAAGCCAGGTGATGGGTAGCTCGATCTACCACGTGGGAAGGCAATATACCTGGAGCTATGCAAGATTTACCAACGCATATGAATTGACAACTATTACCCAGGCTCACCAGCATGCCGCCCAGCTTGCCCTGGGCAGGTTGGAGCAGGAGGCGACGCTGTTGAAGGCCCACGGCATCATCGGTGTACGGCTCACCACGCGCGACTACGAGTGGGGCAGCGGTCTGATTGAATACACGGCTATTGGTACGGCTATCCGGCTTCCTGACGCGCCGCTTTTCCCACGTCCTTTCCTCAGCGATCTCTCCGGCCAGGAGTTCTGGACCCTGCTCCAGGCAGGGTATTTCCCGGTTGGGCTGGTGACAGGCTATTGCTCCTACTGTGTCTCCACTGGCTGGGAGGTGAGTCAGATACTACGCAGTTGGTCGAACCAGGAGATTGGCCCGTATTCACAGGCTATCTATACTGCTCGTGACCTGGCGATGAACCGGCTCACCGCGATGGCCCGCAGCCTCAATGCTGTGGGCGTCGTCGGCATGCATATCGGATTCAATAAGCAACAATACGAGTATGACCGCGAGAATGATCCCACCACGTATCGCGATTTATTCATCAATTTCTCGGTTATTGGTACCGCCATCGTCTCTCGCAGACCAGACCATGTCATTCCGTCGCCAAAACCCACGCTCACTTTCACCGACCTGCGCCCTGGACAGCGCGGGGAAACGCGTGAGCTTACAATAAGAGAATAGAAGGAGAAACTCTATGTCTAGTCAGGTACCTCAGGGCGATGATTTGCCCGTACATGCGCGCGAACGACTCAAATCTATGCGCAGTGATGCTACCCACCGTGGCCTTTTCACCAGTGATTTAAGCGTCAACGAGTTCTTGCTGGTACGTGAAGCGGGTTTCGACCCGGTTGGCCTGGTGGTAGGCAGCTCGATCTATCACATCGGCTATCAGTTTGCAGGCTTTAGGCAGAACATGGAAGTCAATGTCCTGACCCAGGCCATGTATCATGCCCGCGAATTAGCCATGACACGTATGGAGGAGGAGGCCGCTGCACTGGGCGCAGACGGTATCGTCGGCGTGCGTCTGGAGGTCACGCGGCACGAGTGGGGGGAATCCCTGGCCGAGTTCTTAGCGATCGGCACGGCGATCCGCTCGCGTAGCGGTCAAACTTATCGCAACGCGCATGGCATGCCATTCACCTCGGACCTCTCCGGCCAGGATTTCTGGACCTTGCTCCAGACCGGTTACCGGCCCGTGGGCATGGTGATGGGTAACTGTGTCTACCATGTTGCCCACCAGGGTATAGGCCAGTGGATGAAGCAGGTCGGCCAGAATGTCGAAATGGCCAACTATACCCAGGCGCTCTATGATGCCCGCGAACTGGCCATGGAGCGTATGCAAGCGGAGGCTACAAGCCTGAATGCGCAGGGTATCGTCGGTGCGCAGATCCACGAGCGCAGTCATGGCTGGGGTTCGCACGTCATCGAGTACTTCGCTATCGGTACCGCCGTCGTTGCTAGCGCCGCCGACCACGAAGTACCGTCGCCCGCGCTTACGCTCTTGCTAAATGATTAAAGCACCAGGAACATCGTGATCTGCCGGTCTCGACTGCCTCGCACCTCCCACCTGCGAGACAGTCTACCCGGAGAGATCGATCAATCGCAAGTTGTTCAACACCAGGCTCAGTTACTTGTGGCGGCGGTGCCTGCACTTACTTTTGCTCGACGAACTCGCCCTCGATCAAGATATCGACCTCGTTGCTGACGATAAACTTGCCATCGAGCATCATGCTGAATGTCAGGCCAAAGTCCCTCCTGTCAATCCGGCCCTCGGCGCTGTAGCCGATCCGGTGGCCCATCATGGGGTCATTGAATTCCCCGTACTTCACCACCTTCAGTGTCACCGGTTGGGTGTTGCCCTTGATGGTCAGGTCGCCCGTCATGGTGTAGCGATCCTTTCCGGTGTGTTCGATCCTGGTGCTTTTGAAGTGCATCGTGGGATACTTGTCGACTTCCAGAAAATTGGATGACCGCAGGTCGTTGTCCCGATTCTCGTTGTGCGTTCGGATACTTGCTGACTGCATGGTGACTTCCACCGATGACGCTTCGGGGTCGTCGGGGTAGATATTCCCGGTCGCGCTGGTCTCGGCAAAGTGACCGCGCACCGTCATCATGCCAAGGTGCTTGGCGGCGAACTCGACTTGCGTGTGAAAAGGGTCAAACTGCCAGCGACTTTGGGTTCCGGCTTCCGCTTCATTCTGTGTTGTCATCTCATTACCTCCAAATAAAAACTCAATCTTTGGATTCACCTTGCAAAGGAACGATTGGCCTCATAGTTCCCTTTGCATTGTTATTTTCCTAACGGAAACAAGTATAGAAGAGAGAACTCCTGTTGTCAAGGATGTTATACTTTTGAGCCCCACGGGAGGCTTGGCGGGGAGAGAGATTTTCGTACATAATGGATGAAGAAGCACTCCGTTCGACCATCTTGAGAAAGGGAGATCACTATATGGAGATCACATTTCCCCCCACGTTTCTCTGGGGCACCGCCACAGCCGCGCACCAGGTAGAGGGCGGCAACGTTTACAACGACACCTGGGCGATGGAACATGCGACTGGCAGCGCCTTCGTCGAGTCATCGGGCGATGCCTGCGACCACTATCACCGCTACCGCGAGGACATCGCCCTGCTCGCTGACCTGGGCTTCACGCTGTACCGCTTTTCCCTGGAGTGGTCGCGTATCGAGCCGGAAGAGGGAGAGTTTTCCCTGGCCCAGCTCGACCACTACCGGCGTATGCTGGCGACGTGCCATGAGCATGGGATCATCCCCATGGTCACCTTCCACCACTTCACCTCGCCGTGCTGGCTGGCCGCCTCCGGCGGTTGGGAGGCGCAGGACACACCGGAAAAGTTTGCCCGTTTCTGTGAAAGAGCGATGGCTCACCTGGGTGATCTGATTCCCCTGGCCTGTACGCTCAACGAGGTCAACGGCGGCCCTCTCATAAAAGCCATAGCGGGTGAGATCATGGGCTCTATGCGCAAGGCGCCCTGGTTTGAGGCGGCAGCACGTAGCGTCGGCAGCGACGCCTCGCGCTTCGTCCCGATGATGTTCGCGGACTCTGAGCGTGGGCGCGAGACGACCCTGGCGGCACACCGGCGGGCGGTGGAGGCCATCAAGGCAGGACGGGGAAAATGCGAGGTCGGGCTGACCCTGGCGATGCAGGATATCCAGGCGGGACCTGGTGGTGAGGAAATGGCCGCGCAGATGCGCCGGGAACTGCTAGATGTCTACCTGGAAGGAACGCGAGGCGACGATTTTATCGGTGTGCAGACCTACTCGCGCCAGCGTTTCGGCCCTGCTGGCCCACTGGGGCCGGAAGAGGGCGTGGAACGCACTCAGATGGACTACGAATTCTGGCCGGAGGCGCTCGAAGCGGCGATCCGCTACGCGAGCGCGATGACGGGCATGCCCGTCATCGTGACAGAAAACGGTATCGCTACGGACGATGACACGCGGCGCATTGCCTACATCGAGCGGGCGCTGCGCGGGGTTGCCGCCTGCCTGCGTGATGGGATCGACGTACGCGGTTACACCTACTGGTCGGCGCTGGACAACTTCGAGTGGCTCCTTGGCTATCGCCCGACCTTCGGCCTCATCGCCGTCAACCGGCACACCCAGGAGCGCACCGTCAAGCCCAGTGCTCGCCGCTTAGGAAGCATAGCGCGTGCCCACGGCTTCTAGCTCTATCCTTGCGTGGGAATACCCATCCGTAGAGCGTTGATTCATCAACGCGTAGTGCGGATTTATCCAGCACGTGGGCGAAGGCGGTGAAGAGAGGCGGGGCAAGAAAGATACGGGGTATCTTTACAAGGCCTTGCTCCTTTCGTCTTGCACATGTCCGATAAAGGATTTTAGGCAAGGTTCAAAGGAACTTGACCGTTCCTCATCACCAGCAAGGTCCAGCCCTGTCATCCTGAGCGCAGCGAAGGATCTCGCTGCGCTGATCCTTCGCTCACGGTGACAGGGTGTGACGGTTCAAACGGTCAAGGACAATTCGTCCAAATTGAACCTTGCCTAAGAAAATAACCCGGTCATCCGTAGGGGCCTCAGCGAAGCGAAGCGGAGCGCGTATCAATACTCCGTGCCCATCGCCGATTTATCGGCCCCCCGTGCCCCATCGAATATCCAGGTTACAAACGTACAATCCATTATCGACTTGTCAGCGTTGCCAGGACGGATAAGTGCCAGTGGTCGCCCGCCGCCCCCCTCCGTGAGATGCAACGAACGGTAAAAGCGGCGCAGCATGAACAATAACTCACTGGTTGAACAACTGGCCCAGCGTTCCTCCGATGTTGCTGGTTCCACCCGCTTGTGGAGAGCCTTCGGCCTGTGGCGGATGATAGGTCATAGACTGGATGCCCAGGCGACCCGGTCCCGTGAAGCGGTTGAGTACGATCGATGCACCCGCCATGAAGCCGCCGATGGCACCGAAAAGGCCGCCGCCGCGCTGTGAGCCGGCGACCGTAGTGACGGTCATCTGCACCGATGGATCTTTCCACAACCACGCGCCCGGCTCGACGTCGAGCGTTTCTCCTGGAGCCAGCATTTTCTCAAAGACATTGCCATATCCATGGACCACTAAGATGCCTTCGCCGCCGCGACACGTGAACTGGTCAATGAAGAGACCGGTGCGGCTGAACAGGATATTGGCTGCACCCTGCACAAAAGTGAAATCATAATCAACATTGCCCGTGGCGAACAGGAATTGGTGCTCGCGTACCTCGACCATCTGGCCCGGCTGCAGGCGTAGTGCCACAATCTGGCCTACCGAATCGCGCGAGAAGGAGATGTTACCAGGCCCCTGCGCCTCGGTGATGAAGATTTGCAAGCCCGCGAAGAAACGCTTGGCAGCTCCCTTGAGCGATTTGAAGCCAATCTGCACCCCTGGGTGCTTCCAGAGCAAAATGTGATGCTCGAAATAGATGGGTAATTGGTTGCCCAGCATAACATCTACGACCGGCACCAGTTCTCCATCAATCGTGATCGACATATCGGCTACACGCAATACCCCTTCAGGATTGTGTAGTTCGGCTCTCGGCACCTTGGCGCCAAACGCTTGATTGCTGGAATACTCTTCGTACTGATTAGGTGGTATGTATGCTCCTTGTTGCGGCGCTCCATATTGACTTTGGGGCTGGCCCTGTGGTGGTGGTGTCTGGCTCACTTGCATAGGCGCTCCGCATACGCCGCAGAACTTCACTCCATCGGCCACCTGGCTTTGACAGCGGGGACAGATCATGAATTGACCTCCTTGGATCTGGCACTATTGTATAGGTCTTTACGATACGATTTACTATCAGGCCAGCAGAACTGCCTGAAAGAAGGACTCATAACAGAACAATAGAATATCTAGCACGATAATACCACATGTAAGCAAGCATAGGTTCTACCAAAAATCGAAGGTCGGAGGGAGTGAAGCCGTATATAGTAGGGGCGGGGCTTGCCCCCGCCCTGGTCGCCAACCCCCAATGCTTGCCCCCGCCCTGGTCGCTCATTCCCTGCATCGAATCCACGTGTGGGGGAACTCGTGGCCGACCCTCCATACGGCTAGCCTCTGTCTCCCTGCATCGAATCCTGCTGGAACTTCGGCCCCCCCATCGTATCAGCAGCCAGCGACGCCCGTCTTGGGGTTGGTCGTGAAGGTGGTTGTTCATCCTCTGCCTCCTCCTCCTCCTCCTCCTCCTCCTCCTCCTACACATCTTCCTCTTCTTCAGGCACCTCTTCCAGGCTGGCAAGCCCTTTCTCGATGCTCAAAATGGAACGGCCAATATCCATCTCGATCGTCGCCAGGTGGTCCCGCAAGGCGCGCAGCGTTTCCACAACATACGCATCGGCCTCAACCTTGATTTGCTCAGCTTTTTCATACGCTAATCTCAATATTTCCTGGGAACGCTCTTCCGCAGAATGTAGCAAACCTTCGCGCTTCAACGCTCGTTCAGACTCTTCGCGTGCCTGGGCCAGGATACGCTCCTTATCCTGGATGATACGTCGTGCCTGCTTGATTTCATCGGGAATGGCTATCCGCATCTCGTGAATAATGCTCCGAATATCGGCTTCTTTCACCAGCAACTGGTCAACCAGGGGCATCTTGCGGCTACTTGCGATCAGATTATCCAGGCGGTTTACAAGAAAGAGTATATCGTCCACGCCTTTTCTCCGTTCCCAATTGCACTCACCTGCCCGCTGACGGCTCAGGCAGCTTCAACGCACTACGTCCCGAATTTTTTTTGTAGGGCCAGCACTACGTTTGGAGGAAGCATATCTGTAACGTTCCCTCCCAGGCGGGCGACCTCCTTAAGCAAAGAAGAACTCACAAAGAGCTGCTCCAGATTAGTAAGTAAGCAAATAGTCTCAATCTCAGGCGCTAACTTGCGATTCATCAGTCCCTGCTGGAACTCCACCTCGAAATCGTTAGGTGAACGCAGCCCCTTAACAATAGCCTGCCCACCTGCCGAACGGACAAACTCCACTAACAGTTCTGTAAATGTATCTACGCGTACATTTGTCAGTTCTTCTGCCTCAATCACTTCTTGCCAGAGCTGCATGCGTTCCTCAACCGTAAAGAGCAGGTTTTTCGCAGGGAAAGCATAGACGGCGATAATCAGCGTGTCAAAGAGCCGCGCTGCCCGCCTTGCAATATCGAGATGCCCATTGGTGAGTGGATCAAAACTGCCAGGATACACGGCAACGCGTTTGTGTCTTTTCTCATTGCTCACGCTCGAAAACCCCTTCAATACAATTGTTCTACGCCGGCATGGCACCTAAAACCCAGCCTGATACCCCCATTAAAACATATTAGCGACCATTCGGCAATAGTGTGAAGTGACTGCTAAACCGCTTCCTTAGCCGTCATCCTCCTGTAGCGACCACCGATCATTTCCCCTAGCCCAATCGCCATTAAGGCTAGTAGCAGGTGAATCACCTGAATCACCCAGTGAGAAGAGCCGATCAGCCATCTCGTCTGGAAAAGCCCAACCAGCGCCAGGAGAAAACCCACAACAAAAGTTGCTAGCGCCAGACCAAAACTACCGCCCCGCTGGACACCCTGCGCAATCCCTATCACCCACAACGAGATCACTACCAGGAACCCCAGCACAATATGTACTATCTGCAGGCCAGTTGCATTGTCTGTCCAGAACAATATGCCTAATACCAGCGCCCCCAGCACAGCCACGCGCAATACCATCAATGATACACGTACTACCATAGTTATCCCTCCTAAAATACAAAAGTCCATGTCAAGTGGCGCTCAATGCGCCATGAAGCTTTGCCAGAAAACATGCATCCTCTCGCGCAGTGCAGCATGTTCAGGCTTACGTAGATAAGCATCGCTCTCCCAGAGCTTCGCCGCGAGGGTACGAGAGAGTTCAACCAGCTGCATATTGTTCAGATCGGCCATACGAAGCTCGGGCACCCCGCTTTGGCGCACGCCGAAGAAATCGCCCGGGCCGCGCAGGCGCAAATCTTCCTCCGCCAGGCGGAATCCATCGTTCGTCATCTGAAACACCTCAAGGCGTTCCTGCGCCTGTATACTTGCATCGGAGCTCAGCACATAGCAGTACGATTGATACGCTCCGCGCCCAACGCGCCCGCGAAACTGGTGCAGTTGTGAAAGCCCAAAACGGTCTGCATCCTCGATCACCATCACCGTCGCATTGGGTATATCAATACCTACCTCGATCACCGAAGTAGCCACCAGCACATCCAGTTCCCCGTCGCGAAAACGCCGCATCACCTGGTCCTTCTCGGCAGCTTTCATCGCCCCGTGCACCAATCCCAGGCGCAAATTGGGAAAGACCTCCCGGCTCAGTCTCTCATATTCGACCGTAGCCGCTTTGACCGCCAGCGACTCGGACTCCTCGATCAATGGACAGATAATAAAGGCCTGCCGTCCCTCCGAGACCTGCTGGGCAATCAGCCGGTAGGCCTCGTCGCGACGTGCGCCGCTGCGCCAGCGCGTGATAATCTTCTGGCGTCCGGGCGGCAACTGGTCGATTACCGACACATCCAGATCTCCATACACGGTCAGCGCCAGTGTGCGCGGAATGGGCGTAGCCGTCATCACCAGCATGTGTGGATGATAGCCCTTTTGCCGCAGCAGATCGCGCTGCTCGACACCGAAACGGTGCTGTTCGTCCACAATCACCAGCCCCAGGCGCGCAAAATTGACATCTTCTTGAATCAGGGCATGTGTACCAATCGCCACTGCCGCCTCCCCGCTCTCAATCGCCGAACGTCCCATGCTGCGCTCGCGTTGGCGCAGGCTCCCCGTGAGCAGGACGGAACGAATACCGAAAGGCTCTAACATGGTGCCGATACTCTGCGCGTGCTGCTCCGCCAGCAGTTCCGTCGGCGCCATGATTGCACCCTGGTAGCCACTGAGCGCTGCCGCTAGCAGCGCTGCCGCTGCCACAGCGGTTTTGCCAGCGCCGACATCGCCCTGCAGCAGGCGGCACATAGGTTTACTCTGCGTCAGGTCTCCTGAAATCTCGATAATCACGCGCCGCTGCGCCTCGGTGAGGCGGAACGGCAATGTCGCCTCAAAGGGCTTGTCAGTAGCTACCATTGACCAGAGTGTAGAACCTGGGAGCGTCGCATCGTTCTGCACGTCGCTCTCTTGCCCATTTTCTGCGCCTGCCATCGCTGCCACGCTATCGGCGTCAACAATTATTTTAGCAAGATCAATCTTGAAAGCTTTTCCCCGCGGCCCCTCGCGTTGCCAACGTGTCCTGCGTTCCTGCATCCCCAACTGAATCAAAAATAGCTCGTCGAAACCCAGGCGCAGGCGGGCCGCTTTGAGCGCTTGCTCATTTTCGGGGTAGTGTACCTGCGAGACCGCTTCAGGCAGCGGCATTAGCTTGCCGGCGAAACGTATTGAAGCCGGGAGGAATTCAGGGACCATCGCCGCGTAACGATCAACGACCCACTTGGTGAAACGCCGCAGTGTCTTAGCGTTCAGTCCCTCGGTCAATGGATAGATGGGCACCAGCCGCCCCGTATTCAGCAGATCACCCTGTTCAGGCAGTTCGTGGCTCCTTACAGTAAACTCAACCTTGTTCCCAAAGCGATGCTTTACCCCCGTTACCACCAGGTAGGAGCCTTTGGCCGCGTTCAACTGCTTCTGCAAGTAGGGCTGGTTGAACCACATTACGCGCAGCTTTCCTGTCTCATCCGAAATAGTAGCGATTGTGCGTGCAAGTCCCTTGCTCGTGCGAACCGTCTCTACTTCCCAGATCATGCCTATTGTAGTAGTGACCTCGTCAAAGGGAATGTTCGCTATTTTTTCAAGTTTGCTATAGTCGCGATGCTGGCGCGGAAAATAAAAGAGCAAGTCCCGTACGGTGCGTATGCCCAGGCTGCGCAATTTGCCCGCCACGGACGGGCCTACACCCGGAACAGCAGTAACATCTGCGCTCAACAATGTCAGCGCGGCATGGCCCGCCGACATGCTCTCATCCAGGTGAACCGGTTTATTTTGAGTTGCCTGTGCAGTTCGTATAGCAGTTGAGGCCGTTTTACCATCCGCTGCTGTTGGCGCAGGCGCTGAATCTTTGCGCTCAGTCTTGTCCGCTTGCACAGGTGTGACCTTGGCAGGAGTTGTAGATCGAACAGGAGTAGCTGCACCGTCGCTCTCAAGTTCGCTGAGTATCGCAAGAGCCGCGCGCAGACTGGCCGCGCGCTGTATCGGGTCCTGCCGGCGATAGCCTTCAAGATGCTCGGTGAAGCGATGAATAGGCTTGGGATCAAGACCTGCATTTTTACACGCAGCGATGGCTTCATCAGCCCAGCGCACCACAAATACTTCCAGCCCACCTCTCACGATCTGATCCTGGTGATTGCCGCGCTGCTCGTACTGCAGGACTTTTCGTGCTCGCTCAATATAGGGCACAATTTGCTTGTTTACCGAATCTGACATACCTTACTGCTTGCCACTTACTAATGTTGATCTCAATCTTCCATACTATAGAAGGTTCCTTGAGTAAGTGTCAAGCATGGTCAATTCTTGCTAGATATTTGGAGAGAAGGCTTCCCGTGAGCGGGCTTGAGCGGTGTCCTGGCTGTCATCCTGAGCGCAGCGAAGGATCTCTGCGTCCGGCGAGCCAGACCCTTCGCTGCGCTCAGGGTGACAGGCATTCTCTCCAAATGTCTAAATTCTTGCGACTAATGCTCTTCAATCCATCTTAGGATCAGAGTCGGGCTCAGACAGCATCTTTAACAGCGCTGCCACCAGTGTCGGCCACTCGCGGAAGTAGCGCACCTCTCCGCTGTGCACCTGCTGCACTTTGCCGCGCCACTCCTTCTGACCATTCCCTAACTCTTCCTGCCATACTCGCACGGTAAACAAATGCGAGCGGTAATTCTGATAATATCTCTCCATCATCTTGCCCTTCTTCTAGTATATCCGCTGCTCGGTCGGGTGGGCCTTTGATGGACCGGCCAGGCATCAGAGATGCATTGACTAGAGCGCCATTTTGCCGTTCATCACAAGCAGCTTGAGAAACTCCAGGTGGCGTATAACCTCGACCCGGTCGCTGCCCCCGCTCTGGTACCAGTCCCGCAGCCAGACCAGCGAAATGATCTCATCAGGTGTAAAGCCGCGCTCGACCAGGGTATCCACTTCAGAAACAACAGGCTCAGCAATCCCCTCGTTTTCAATAGCTTTTAAGG
>Ga0209180_10000123_pt1 | contig 34408 bp, 32 predicted proteins | sample CZO8metaG_3_FD_188355 | JGI IMG/M metagenome (GOLD analysis project Ga0209180, IMG submission 188355) | Vadose zone soil microbial communities from the Eel River Critical Zone Observatory, Northern California, USA - CZOApr15con2H2.8 metaG... | ecosystem: Environmental > Terrestrial > Soil >...
ACGGATTGACGCAATGGTGGGCGCCACTGCTCATCGGTACGACCCTCTGCTTCGCAATCGCAGCCCTGACCAGTCTATGGCTGCGCCGATTTGCTCTCGCGCGAATCGCGGCGATGGCAGAAGTGACGCTGATCCTTGGCGGTTGGAGCCTGTCGCAATATCCAAACCTGGTTACGCCCGACATCACTATCTTTAACGACGCCGCCCCGGAAATCACGCTCCGGCTGCTTACTTACGCGCTCGCTGCGGGCGCGGTCGTACTGTTTCCTTCGCTTTTTTTCTTGTTCCGCATCTTCAAAGGAAAAGGCAGCTAAGACCTACCGCTGTGAAGCGAAGACCGCTTCCGGATCGGAGCCGGAAACCTTGCCCACCCAAATCTAGCCGAAGCGGCTGATCAGTGTGTGAATGTTTTCAGGGAAGCTGCAGCGGGACACGCCCGTGCGGTCGCCTTTTGTCAGGCTCATTTTCCATGCTTGTAATGTGGCGTCCTCCCCAATACTATGTTTGGAATAGAAGGGCCCTAATCTACCCTAACCATGAGAAGGTTCTTTAACGGCAAAGTTTTCATAGACAAGGCGCACGCCCGCTGATCGGAGAGTTCCGTGCCTGCGCATCCTTTCACCCACGGCTCCGACCAAACGAAGCCGGCGGCCGGTTTTGGCCCCAATGCGGGCGGTGCATTCTCACAGGAGGACTACCATCATCCCGCGGCCGGCTGGGGAGCGGCCATTAGTGTCACAAAGGTCCTGATAAAGCAGCACGAGCTGCTCGACGGCACGCGCGTGGTCTTCAAGATGAATCACGAGAACGGTGGATACGATTGTCCGGGATGCGCCTGGCCGGATGACCGCAAGGGACTGCGTCTTGATATTTGTGAAAACGGTATCAAACACGCGACTTGGGAGATGTCTCCGAGGCATGTTAATCGGGATTTTTTTGCGGCGCACACCGTAACCGAATTGATGGGATGGACCGATTTCGCCCTCGAAGACGCTGGCCGGCTTACGGAACCGATGGGTTATGATGCTGCTTCGGACAAGTATGTACCGATCACATGGGATGAAGCCTTCGCGCTCGCCGGCCGGCACATCCGCAATCTTGGCAATCCCAACGAGGCAGCCTTCTACACCTCGGGCCGTCTCGGCAACGAAGCGACATTTCTTTACCAGCTTTTCGCTCGTGAGTTGGGAACGAACAATCTGCCGGATTGCTCGAACATGTGCCATGAGGCGAGCGGGCGCGCGCTCACCGCGGCCATTGGCACCGGAAAGGGCACCGTGGATTTGGTGGATTGGGAAAAGACGGACTGTCTCATCATCCTGGGGGTCAACGCGGCGTCGAACGCCCCGCGGATGCTTACGTCTCTCGCTGAGGCTTACCGTCGCGGTGCCCAGATTGTGCACGTCAACCCGTTCGTCGAGGCGGCCTCTAGAAACACCATCGTTCCGCATGAGATACCCAGCATGATGTTCTTCCATCCGACCCGGATTGGAACACTTAACATCCAACCCAGAATCGCGGGCGATATGGCGCTGATGCGCGGAGTGGCAAAGCATCTCCTGGAGACTGCGGAGACGGATCCGAACGCGATTGACTGGCGATTCATCGAACGTTACGCGGCCGGATTCGAATCCTATCAAGCAACGCTCGAGAAAACTTCATGGGAGGAATTGGTGCGGCAATCAGGCGTGGAGCTGGCGCAAATACACGCCTTGGGTGAAGTCTATCGCAAATCCGGATCGGCGATCATTTCATGGTGCCTCGGAGTCACTCAGCAGGAGCACGCCGTTGACACGATTCGGGAGATCATGAACGTGCTGCTGATGCGCGGCAATATGGGCCGCGAAGGCGCCGGTCCGTGCCCGATTCGTGGCCACTCGAATGTCCAAGGCAACCGCACCTGCGGAATTGATCATCGCCCGAAAGAAGAGTGGTTGGCTCGTTTGGATAAGGCGTGCGGGATCAAGTCGCCGCGGGAGCATGGGCTCGATACGGTTCGAGTGATTCCAGCCATGATGCGGGGCGACATTAAGGTCTTCGTCGGGATGGGAGGAAATTTCGTCCGGGCTGTCCCTGACCCCGCTTACACGTTTCCCGCGGTTCAGAATTGCGATTTGACTATTCAGGTCAGCACGAAGCTCAACCGCAGTCATCTTATCCACGGGCGTGACGCGTTAATTCTTCCCTGTCTCGGTCGAACCGAAAAAGATCACGGCAGCAAAGGTCTCCAGGGGATGACGGTCGAGGATTCCATGAGCATGGTTCATCTGTCGTATGGGATGAAAAATCCTTGCTCGCCGAATTTGCGCTCGGAGCCGGCGATCATCGCCGGGATTGCGCAGGCGTCTTTACCGAATACTTCCACGCCTTGGGCGGAATATGCGGGGGACTACAACCAGATCCGCGATAAAATGGCTGACGCGATCGCGGGATTTGAATGTTTCAATCGTCGCGTGAGACAGCCGCTTGGGTTCCGCTTGAAGCAGCCGGCTCGCGAATTGGTTTTCCAGACCGATACCGCTCGCGCTAATTTCTCCTCCGTTGGTCTGGCCGATGTCGCACCGAAGCCAGGTCGCTTGCTTCTCGGAACCGTGCGATCCCACGATCAATGGAACACGACAATTTATTCCGACGATGACCGCTATCGTGGGGTGAAGAACCTTCGCACGCTGGTGTTCATGAACGCGGACGACATGCGGGAACGCGGGCTCAAAAAATACGATCTTGTCGACCTAAAAAGTTTCGCGAAGGACGGCTCAACTCGCCAGGTGTTTGGCTATCGGGCTCTCCCCTACAACATTCCGCCCGGGTGTGCCATGGGTTATATGCCGGAGCTGAACGTTCTTTGTCCTATCGGGGACTATAGTCCGCAAAGCGATCAACCTTTGATGAAGCATGTGGTGGTGGAGATCGCGCAATCGAAAGTGATGGCGGCATCCGGGGAGACTGCGTGATTCAACCTAAAGCCGAAAAGATTGGTTGAAGATGTGCATAGAACTCACTCCCTGTGTTGAATGACAACGCATTCGAAGTTGCCAGACTTAGCCGCTGTCTCCATCGCCTCGCGAAGTCGAGCCAATGGATAAACGAGCGGACGGATCTTTTCATATCGAGCTGTCCACTCCGTATGAGATCAAGTAGGCGTTGGTACGCTTCTCTCAGATGCATGAATTGACCAACGATCTCCCAGCTGTTGAACATCATTTCGACATAGGAAATTGGCACGGGCACAGTCATGCTCCCCATGAGAACAAGTCTGCCGCCGCGAGCGAGACTCCGCGCGGCGTACAACTCGCGTAGTTACCTCTGACGACTCAGGATCTGGCTCGAGAGATGGGATCGCGAAGTAATTCGATTCCGTGCTTATTGGTGCTTGCCATATTGATTACCTTTCTTTCGTTTCTTGTGGGTTAGAATCATCGGTTAAGTGCCTTGCACTTTGACCCCCGCCTCTTTTTCGAGCGCCGTGATTAAGGCCGAGGCGTTTTCTGTTCCGAAACCAAGTCCAACCGCCGATACGAATTGATGAACCAGGCCGAGGTTTCCAAATTTCAAGTTGAGAAAACTGGTTGCTCTCATCTGATTTGCATCCAGCAGGGTTCATTATTTGAAGGCCAGGATGACCGCGCCTGTCAGCACAAGTCCGCCTCCAAGCCAATGATGCCACGTTAGCGTTTCGCCAAGAACAATGGCTGCAAAGAGAATTGCAAAAAGGACACTTAGTTTGTCCATCGGCGCAACGCGTGAAGCTTCTCCCAGTTGCAACGCGCGAAAATAGCAGAGCCATGAAAGACCGGTCGCCAAACCGGACAATCCTAGAAAGAGCCGTGTCCGGAATGAGATGATGCTGAAGGACCAGTACGATCGGGTAAATGAAGCGACCATCCAGGTAAAAACGAGAATCACAGTCGTGCGAATTGCCGTGGCGAAACTAGAATCCACACCGGTCACACCAATTTTTGACAGAACTGCGGTGGCACCCGCGAAAAGGGCAGAGAGCAACGACCAAACGAGCCAATTATTCATTTACGGAGCATGCTTTCACTTCGACGCCCGCTTCTCGAGCGCCTTGCACATGAGAGTCACGATTCCCGCTCGTCGCTTTTCTGCTCTGCCCCGGCTGCCCGACGCATTTGATCGTGCTCGGCTTCGTTGATCCCTTCTTCAAACATCTGCGCGCTCTCGCTCCGTCCCTCGGCATCTTCATCTTCACCGAGAGATTCCGCTGCCTGACGGCCTGTCGAGCCCGGCACAGGATCCCAACCTTCCGATTCGGGTAGGGATTCGACGTTCTCTTCCTGTGGGTCGATTTCCTCTTCTCCAGTCAGCTCGCGCTTGGCCTGTTGATAGTCAGCCTTGGTCGGTTTCGAACCATGACCGTTAATGAGGCCTAACTCGCGTGCACGAGCTTCAATCATCGCCGGCGTCACCGTCCCGATGCCATCGGCGTTCTCCATTATGATACCTTTGTTCAGCGGATTTTTTTTCATGTTTCAATCACTGTTTATTCGTATTTACCTAAGGACCTCGGTCGCGTCGGGACTATCGGAAGAGGATCTTCGCCATCATTCCCTTGTCTTCGTGGCTTAGAAGATGACAGTGGAAGAGCGACATGCCGCGAATGATGGGATCAGTGAAATCCATCACCAGATCGACCGAACCCCCATACGTCACATTCACGGTATCTACCCATACTGGATTTTTCAGCGGTTTATTATCGACGGCATATTCCAGGAAGTGAACTTGATGAATGTGAAACGGATGCACTTCTCTGGTTGGATTCAGCACGCGCCAATGCTGCAATGAACCGACGTCCACCGTCAGCATTGGACCTGCATTCATTTCGAATTTCTGGCCATTTATGTAGAAACCCTGTTTGTCCTCGGTGAAGGTCACAGCAAATTGCGGCTCGATGGCTTCAACGTGTTTCAGAGTTTCCGCCGGGAACGTTACGTAAACCGGAGCTCCTCCTGGCGCATTACGGGCTTTGAGGTTTGATGGCTGCGCCGAAACGATGTCGGCCAAAATCATTGCAGGATTGGAATCGCCATCCGGGCCGGTATCGAAGCAACGTGTGCGCAACGCAGCGTGCGAATTCGCTGATGGCCCGGTGACGATTGCTTCGACTCTCCCGGCAGGTGGAACTAAGACGTGAATCATTGATCGCTTGTGAATCGAAGGATCGTGATAGGCCAAAGGCATGCCATCGAGAGCCACTACGTCGAATGATGCCGCGCCCAATTCCAAATCGGCGTAACGATCCGGACTTGCGTTCACGATCCGCCAAAATTGTCGTTCTCCCGGCGCAAGATCGATCTGGGGACGGAGACTTCCGTTCACAGTGAACGCTCGTTCCGGCTTCTCCGGCGCGGTGCCGCATTGCGTCGTTTGCATGGAAACGGACTTCATCACGCGTTTTCGTTCAGCGCTATCAGTGGGCAGAACAAGATCGCGCAGCACCAAGATCCGCTCGCGCATGTCTAGCACTTCGGGGACGTAACGCTCGATTCCTTCGACGACGATAGCTCCTGACATCCCATCAAGATCCTGGACGTAGCTCTCGCCGTGCGGGTGGGTATGATACCAGTACAGTCCCGGAGGTTCCTGAGGCGGCACTTCGACGGAGTAATGCAATGTCTGGCCGGGCGAGGCGATCATATCCAAGGCATCATCCTGCGGCGCATTTGGCGAGACGTGCAATCCGTGGAAGTGAAGATTTGTCATCTGCATGCACGGATGACCGACGCACTCTTCTTTCGAGTGGGCGGCAAGGTCGTTCTTGTATTCGACGTTCAAAATACTTCCCGGCTGCACTCGAATAACTGGCGGGATGTTATTGCCTCGGTAGCGAAATTCGGATTTGCCGGTAACTGGATCCGATGCCGCCACCAGCGTCACCGGTGAGTTTGCTTGCGGCAGTTCAGGGAGTACTCGGTCCTGCCCGCGGACAGTGGCGACAAGCAAATGGACGCACGCCCAGCCAGAGATGCCGAGCGCAATTCTTTGAAACGTGTGCACAAGATTTTTCCTCAATCGCTCTGCTTCGGCTCTGTTGATCGCCTGACGCGACGGGCCTTCACTTCGACACCTGCTTCTTTTTCAAGCGCCTTGATCAAGGCGGAGGCGTTTTCTGTTCCAAAGCCGAGGGCAACAGCCGCGGCGAGATTCTTTTCCACAACGCGCAGCGCCGGAATCGGTGACTGCAGACTATCACCAAATTTTTCGATGAGGCCCGCGTCTTTGAGCATGAGCTTCAGCGCGAAGCTGGGAGAAAAATCGCGTTTCAAAATATTCCGACCATTGCTCACGAGCAGCGGTGAGCGGAAGTCGGCGACTTTCACGACTTCCATCACCGTATTCAGATCAAGCCCCGCCTTTTGCGCGAGGACCAGGCCTTCCGCCAGCGCTTCCATTTCCAATGCGACGATGAGGTTTCCCACCAGCTTCATGGCCGCGGCATTTCCGTTCTTGCCAAGGTAGTGAACCGTTTGCCCCAAATGCTCCAGGACTGGTTTCACTTTTTCAAAGATGGCCTTGTTGCCCGCGGCCATAATCCAAAGCTTTGCATCCGCGGATTCTTGTTTGCTGCCAAAGACCGGCGCATCGAGAAAATCGACACCGTGCTTTGTGTAAGCTTCCTGTTCTCGCAAACTCGTCGCGGGAAGAACCGTGCTCATGTCCATCGCGATCTGGCCTTCTTTGATTCCACTTAGAATTCCTTTCGCGCCAAAGACAACTTCCTCGACGGCCTGGTCATTGCTCAAGCTGCACATGACAAGCTCGGCGTTGCGGACGGCGTCCGCTGGAGTATCGGCTACGCGCGCGCCTTTCCTGGCGAACGGTTCACATTTTTCAACGCTCCGATTCCAGACGATAAGTTTGTAGCCGGCTTTAAGAAGATTCGATACCATGCCGCTGCCCATGGTGCCGAGACCGAGATAGGAAATTGTTTTTATCATGGTTGAGCTTTCGGTTCCTTTTCATTGTCGCCCGTCGCAAACTCGTAGATGGCCGAAAAATCCTCGGTTCCACGTCCGCCGCGCATCGCCAGGCGATAGACTTCCTTGGTTACGTTCGTTACAGGCATGGCCACGCCAGATTCGTACGCACTCACTGACGCAAGATGCAGATCCTTTTGCATCCAGCGCAACGGAAACTCAGGTTCGTAGTTCGCGCTTTCGATTTTCTCCCGCTTCCCCGCGAGAAATGGCGCGACCGCAGGCATACCGAGCAATGAATCGAACAAAACTTCACGCGAGATTCCGAGGCCTTCGCCTAATGCCAGGCCTTCGGCGAACGCCGCCATCGCGTTACCCATTAATAGATTGACCACCATTTTCAGCGAAGTCCCCATCCCGTGACCGCCTACATGAACAATCTTGTTTCCCATACAGAGCAACAGCGAGCGAATCGTTTCTAAATCCGCATCTTCGCCGCCAACCCAGAAAACAAGTTTTCCCTCCTCAGCGACTGCTGCGGACCCGGTCACGGGCGCATCGACGAAATGAATCTGCCGCGCCACTGTTGCGGCGGCCATCTTCTTCGAGAACGATGGGTTAACCGAACTACAATCGACCCAAAGCGCATTTGGCCGAAGATAATTCAGAAAACCGTTCGCACGTAAAGCCACCTCTTCGACTGCGTCGGGGTTAGCCAGCATCGTAAATAGGATATCCACTTGATCGGCAACTTTTGCCGGGGAATCAGAAAATGTTCCGCATGGACCAACCAACAGCTCTGCTTTAGCGCGCGTGCGATTGAACACGACTAGTGAATGACCATGCTTCTGCAGGTTCGCCGCCATCCGGCTGCCCATTATGCCGAGACCGATAAAACCAATTTTCATTTTCGTTTCCTTTTCATGCTGTAGTTATCAACTCCGGTTCGCTGACGTCATTTGTTTTTAATTTCCGCGATCTCTTTGTCGCCGAAGGCTTAATGAACAACCGATTCGTCGGTCGAGGACGGTTGCCCTTCCACGTGGCCACGGGTCGCGTAATCAGTGTAAAATGCATCTTATTTCTCTTCCTTATTCGCCAAGCCTGGATCAATCAGCGTCAAATCCGTGTCCGGATCAAAGCGCTTCTGCATTGTTACTGGATCGACAGTGACCATTACTTCCAGCGTCGGGGATACATATGCAGCGAGAACATGACCTCCGCGTATTGTTCCGTCTGAATCCCCCACCAGCATGTGAGTGTGGACGACGGGCTTTCCTTGATACAGCGCGATGTCGCCGCTCATTCCAATCACTTCGTGCTGACCGGTGATCGGAATTTTCTTGTACATTTTGCGCTGAGGATCAAACCATCCCAGCGTTGCTCCATTCACCGCGCCAATCGCGGTGAAATGGGCGCTGGTAATCTGATACTTTTGCGCAAACTCCAACAATCCGGAAAATGCCTCGTCTCCCTGGTAAAAGATAACCGCATATTGTTTCGTCGGTGCTCCTTCGTTCAGCAATTGAACCTTCATTCTGGGAGCTTTGCCTTTCGGACCAGCATCCGGCGGCGCTACGTATTCCGTGTCCTGCGAATGCCCCGTCGCAATGGCCATTCCACTCAATAACAGTGCGTAACTGAATCGCTTTACTTTGATCATAGAGTTCTTCTTCTTCTTTGTTAGATTCCGAGTTGCGAAAACGCGCTTCCGTTCATCGCATGTCGTCAAGCGGTCCGAAGCCGTAGAATTCGCGGACTTTGATCGGGTTCCCACGAACCAAATCCGTGTCCACGATTGGTCCGACTAGCAGCACCTCAATCCTTACCGATTGAAGCGACATCAACTCTTTACGTGTCCTCAGAGCTGATTACTGGCTTCAGCTGAGAAAGGATCGCGTTCTTGCTCGTGGTTCCAAAAATCCCGATCCGCACTTCGCCGTCGCTGAAATACAAAATCGTCGGAAGACATCGAATCCCGTACCACAATCCGAGATTCGGGCTGCGATCGAGATGGACGCGGGCGACCTTCAGAAGATCGACAAACTCATCGGCAATTTCCTCGAGCGCTCCGTCCATCATCATAGAAGGAAGGCTCCATCCGGTGGCAAACTCGACCAGCACGGGCTGACTGGATTTCAGAACTTCGTTCTCGAAGTTCGATTCATTGATTTCAATTGTCGGTTTCATGCTCATCGCGCTTGTTTAGGTCTTCAGAAGACGTCTGCGTGGTCGAGGAAGGATAGTGGTTGCACCCTCACCCCATTCGACCGCTGGGTAAGACCGAGCAGTTCGGCCAGGCGTAACTCGTAGGAGTCGCAGGTGGGGCAGTCACCGTTGGGCTGAACCCATTCCGGATGTTGAACGCGCAAGTCTTCGTGGATCTGCCGTTGAAGTTCGGAGTAAGAATGAATTTCGGTAGGCATGGCAATTTCCTCAGTAAAGGTTCAAGTCACAAGGCAGTTCACTTTCACTAGCCAAGCTATCGTTGACAGTCGGGTTGCCGCGATTGCGCGTGCGCGGGATTTTTGATTGCTACTCCGGAGGTGATGCACGATCCCTCGTTTGGGGGAGAGTTCATCCTCAAGCACGAGGCCTCGGATCAATAGCGTTGTCGAAATCGCGTCCCCCATTGGTAGTTAAGACCGGTCTGGACTTATTCTGGTTACAAATCGACCGCGCAGTCAGGCATCTTCGGATTGGCGGGTCGGTCCCTCAATTAGTCGTTTGAAGTTATGCAAATACTTATCGACGCGATTTGAAACTGCGCCGCCGAAACTCGAAGTCAGTCTCAAGGTCACGCATGTGCCCTGATCGGAAAGCGGCGTGAAAGAAACGACGCCCGCCGCGAAATGATCAGGAGCGCGGTGATCAGCCAGAGTTCGCCACGCCAATCTGCGTTCCGGAACGCGCAGGATCATCTCAAGCGTGGTGTCATATTGTTTGCCGTTGAATCCGAGCGAGGCAACAAAATGGTTCGCGTCCAATCTTCGGACGCGTTTGATCGCGGTGATGAATTTTGGATAATCCTCAAACGCGAGCCAGCGTTTATAGACCGCAGCGACTGGTGCGTTGATTACGATTGATCCCTCCGCGGCATCCATCGTCCGCGGGTTGTCGCCCTTGTTTCGCATCGGTTCGTTAGGCGTAAAAGCGCGCGTATTCATTTTTTGAAAACGTGCGGCTCCTGCCGTTCGTGAAATTGAAGATCGACATGTTAAAAACGAGCATGGGGTCGTGCCTGTGCGCGCGTCGGCGAAAAAGGTCGCGCACTCTGCTCCTGAAATTGTTTTCACGTGGTTTGGCTTTCATTGTTTACCCGAAAATTCTAGACGCAGTTCCATTCCCGGCTACGAAACACTAGCGGGGTTTTTCAGTGCCTCTTTCGAGGGAGGACGTAAGTCTGGCGGAGAGGGCAGGCCCCTGTTAGAGTATTCGGTTGATTTAAGTCAGACGCGGCAAAACAACGACAGCCTGTCATGAAATCCAGCTCGAGAGCGATCGGCCAACGGTTTCTCGGCCTTAGAGCAGTCTGGGAACCTTTGTTAAATCTTTAACCAAGAAAAGAAAACCCCTATGAATCCTACCCAAGACAAAACTGAATCTCGCGAAAAGGAAAATCAACCGATGCGGCTTGCCAATGCGACGCTCGGCCAACATCGCCATGTCTGCGCGTTCTTTCACGGCGCGGAGGAGGAGTATCGTGTGCTGCTTCCGTTCGTTAAGGAAGGGCTCGCGCGCGGCGAGAAGGCGTTTCACATTGTCGATCCGAAGCTGCGCGACGAGCACTTACAGCGACTTTCCTCAGGCGGCGTCGACGTCCCTTCCGTCGAGAAGAATGGACAATTCGAGCTGCACCATTGGCATGAAGTTTATTTGCGCGACGGTCATTTCGACAGGGACCGAATGCTTGCCTGCATGCAGGACGTACTGGAGCAGAGCCAGCGCGACGGCTTCCCCCTCGCCCGCGTCATGGGCCACGCCGAATGGGCTTCAGGTGACTGGCCTGGGGTAGACGATTTCCTCGAATACGAGTGCCGGCTGAACGACATCATACCGAAGTATAAGGATGCCGTAATCTGTCTTTATAATCTGACGAAGTGTGGCGGCAACCTTATCATCGACGTAATGCGAACTCACCCGATGATTCTCATCGGAGGCATCGTCCAGGAGAACCCGTTCTTTGTACCGCCGGATGAGTTTTTGCGGGAATTGCGCGAACGCCGTGCGCCCGAGGGTAAGGCAGTGGCCTGAAGTTAAATGTCGAAGTCAGATCTTGGTTTGCGACGACTTGCGCCGCCCGTTTGGCGGTACGGTCTATCCATTTTATCAGTCGCGATTTCCACGGCCGCTACGACGCCGCTCGAAAGCTTTGGCGTCAGAACCTCGCTCTTTTTTCCGGCTATCTTGCTGAGCACATGGTTTGGCGGCACGGGACCTGGCCTGCTTGCGGTCTTGCTGTCGATTTTGTCAATCAACTTCTTCTTCACCGAACCGTTTTTCGCATTTGAATTTAGCGCACGGGATATTCCGACCACGATCGCATTTCTTTTTTCGGCGCTGGTTATTAGTTCATGGAGCACTGCCCGCAAACGCTCAGAGACTCGCCTGCGCGAAAGCGAATCAGAGCTTCGGAAAGCGCGAAATCAGCTGGAAGCTAAAGTCGAAGAACGAACCGCCAAGCTGTTGCGTTCGAACGAAGAGTTGCAGGAGGAGATCGCTGAACGCAAAAGCGCGGAGGAGAAGCTTCGGCACAGCGAAGCGTTTTTAACCGAGGGCCAGAGAATCAGCCACACTGGAAGCTGGAGCTGGAATGTTTCCAACGGAAAGGTCACCTGGTCCGAGGAGCATTTCCGGATTTTTGGGTTCGATCCTGAGACGACCGAGCCATCGTTCCAGTTATTCCTGGAAACGCTTCATCCGGAAGATCGATCATTTATTGAGCGAAGTCTCGATCAAGCAATTAAGGAAAAAAGGGGATTTAACATCGAATTTCGAATCGCGCTTGCGGACGGATCTATCAAGCATGTCCAAGGGGTGGGACGATCCGTCCTCGGGGAGTCTGGCGATGTCGATGGTTATGTTGGCACCACCGTAGACATCACAGAGCGCAAGCGAGGAGAGACGTTGTTCACCGGTGAAAAGCATCTTCTCGAGATGATCGCCACTGGCGTTCCGCTCAGCGAGATCCTGAACGTCGTGTGTCTGATTATCGAGGAGTACCGTCCCCGCACGCTTGCTTCGATTTTGCTGCTTCGTTCCGATGGTCTTCATCTGGAGTCCATCGCGGGGCCGAGTCTTCCCAAAGGATGGAGGCGGGAGATGGAAAAGCTGCCTATCGGACCGTGTGCCGGCTCTTGCGGGACAGCGGCCTATCGCGGATCAGCGGTGATAGTCTCCGACATTGCTACTGATCCGCTTTGGGACGTGCCGGAGCATCGCGCTGCCGCATTAAGCCACGGACTGCGAGCTTCCTGGTCCAATCCCATATTGTCGTCTAAAGGAAAAGTCCTGGGAACTTTTTGCATTTATGAGCGCGAAACGCGAAGTCCGAACCCGCACGACCTCGAGCTTATCGAGAAGGCGACCTACCTCGCACGAGTTGCGATTGAACGCGATCGGGCAGAAGCGGATTTGCGGACAAGCGAGCAAAAATATAGGGATCTGATCGATGCTTCGCCCGACGCCATCTGCGTTCTCGATGCGGATAGCAAATGTGTGTTGGTGAACCCGGCAGGCGTCGAACTGGCAGGTCGTCCGGAAGAGGAACTGGTCGGTTCTTCAATTACCGACACCTACGTTCCGGAAGAGCTCCATCTGTTTCGGGACCGGATCGACAAATTGAAAGCGGAAGGATCTTTCAGGTTCGAGCGAAAATTCCTGCGAAAAAATGGCGAGGTGATTCCGGTTGAGATTTCTCTGTCAGCGCTGCGCGGCCAACATTACCAGGCGATTATCAGGGACATTAGCCAGCGTAAGCGGCGCGAAGCGCTCCTGGCCGGGGAGAATCGAGTTCTTGAGATGGTGGCCAAAGGCGATTCGCTTTCCGATATCCTCGATAACCTATGTCTGCTGGTGGAAGAGCAATCTTCCGGTGTCCTGGCCTCGATCTTGTTAATGGATCCGAATGGAAAACAGTTGCGGCATGGCGCAGCCCCACATCTTCCGAAAACTTACACCGAAGCGATCGACGGAGCTTTCATTGGGCCTGCGGTCGGTTCATGTGGAACGGCCGCCTACCGCGCCGAACAGGTAATCGTCTCCGATATCGCAACCGATCCATTGTGGACTGACTTTCGCGATCTGGTTTCAGCGCATTCGCTTCGCGCCTGTTGGTCCACCCCGATTTTTTCCTCCGAAGGCAAAGTGATCGGCACGTTTGCCATGTACTATCGCGAGCCACGCACCCCGACCGCGCGTGAGCAGGAAACGATTAAACACATTACTCATCTCGCGGGCGTTGCCATTCAACGTAAGCTGGCGGAAACGGCCCGGCGCGAGAGCGAAGCGTATCTGGCGGAAGCGCAGCGACTCAGTCATACGGGGAGTTGGGCGTGGGCGCCCGCTACGGGCGAGATCCGGTACTGGTCGGAGGAAACCTACCGCGTGCTTGGCTTCGATCCGGACGCCGGGCCGCCGCGATTCGAAAAATTCTTTGGGCGACTTCACCCTGAGGACCAGGACAGAGTCAGGGAACTGTTCGGAAAAGCGATTGCCGAGAGAGCGGACTTCGAAACAGACTATCGAATTGTTCACCCGAACGGCGACGTCAAGGACATCCACGCGGTGGGACATCCGGTTAGCGATGAGGCCGGTCGTTTGGTCGAGTTCGTCGGCACCGTTATCGATGTTACTGAAAGCAAACGGGCCGAGGAGGCGTTGCGCGGTTCCGAGCAAGTCGCCCGCGGTCAAGTTGAGGCGCTGGCACAGAGTTTGGACGTTTTGGCGACTGCGCCAGAGCCGGAAAAATTTATTGGCCAAATGCTGGGTACGATTGGCCGCCTGTTGAACGCGCAGAGCGTGAGCTTGTGGTTATTCGATGAAGCGGCTGACTCACTGGTTTTCCGTTCAATGTCGGACGGCGGAAAATTGGTCGCACCTGACCCGGAGCATCCATTCACGAAGGACCCGTTATTCTGGAAAGAGAACGCGGTAGTTCAGGAACTGCTTTTCACGGCAGGTCCGGTGGTCTGCGAAAACCTGGAGACGGATCCGCGCGTCAGGGGCGAGTGGGGCGATTATTTGAAGCAAAAGGGAACAAAAAGGTTTCTGGCGGTTCCGATTTTAGTGGCTGGACACGTGCGGGGGTTTGTTGGAATCCGTCATGCCGACCGCGCGTCTTATCGGCCGGAAGAGATTGAATTAACCCAGGCACTCGCCCATCAAGTCATGCTCGCGCTTCAGCTCAACGAGTTCGCCGAGCAAGGCCAGCGGGCGGCGGTCTTCGAAGAGCGCAACCGAATGGCGCGGGACATTCACGACACGCTGGCGCAGGGTTTCACTGGAGTGATTGTGCAATTAGAAGCAGCCGAGGATGCAATCTCGTGCGGTTCCCGTAAGGAGGCGGACGCTCATCTCCATCGCGCCGGCGAATTGGCCCGGCGGAGTTTGAGCGAAGCGCGCCGCTCCGTGCACGCGTTGCGTCCGCAAGCCTTACAAGAACATAATTTTTGGGACGCGCTCAAAGGATCTATTAAGAACACCACCGCCGGGACGGCGCTTCACACAACGTTTGAAGCGCAAGGTAAACTGCCGGAGCTTCCTCAGCCCTGGCAGGAGAACCTTCTGCATATCGGACAGGAAGCTTTGACCAATGCACTCAAGTACGCTCACGCTCGCAACTTCAAAACGCGAGTAACCTACAAGGCGAAAGAACTTCGCTTGGAACTCCGCGACGATGGCGACGGATTCAAAGTCAAAGAGCGACATGATGGTGTGGGTCTTAGTGGAATGCGCGAGCGGGTCGAACAAATGGGCGGCGAATTGGAAATCACAAGCTCACGCGGCAAGGGCACGAAGATCACCGTGCTTCTGCCCTGTAATGGAGAATCGGTCTCATGAAATCCAAAAAGAAAATGGCGGCGAGGTCTAAGAAGTCTGCAAAGAAACCAAAGTCTACTCCGAAGAAAGTGCCGAAGGTTGGAGATACAAAAGGGTCTCGGATAACTGTTCTCATCGCCGACGATCACAGCGTTGTCCGCGAAGGCCTGGTCTCACTCATCACCCGGAAAACAGACATGACCGTCATCGGTGAGGCGGGGAATGGACGGGAAGCCGTCGATCTTTGGAAGCGACATCATCCCGACGTGACCCTGCTCGATCTACGTATGCCGGAGCTGGACGGTGTTGGCGCGCTTAAAGAAATTCGTTCCAACGACGAGAAGGCGCGAATCATTGTCCTAACGACGTTTGACGGCGACGAAGATATCTACCGCGCCATTCAAGCCGGCGCCAAAGGTTACCTGCTCAAGGATGCGCCGCGCGAAGCTTTGATGGATTGTATCCGCCGAGTCCACGCGGGCGAAACCTGCGTGCCGGTCCATCTCGCGGCCAAGCTCGCGCAACGCGTGAGCGGCGAAACGTTGAGCGAACGCGAAATCGACGTGCTCAAGCTAATGGCCCTGGGCAAAAGCAACAAGGAAATCGGCTCGGCGCTTTTTATCAGCGAAGGCACAGTGAAGTCGCACGTGAAAAGCATTTTCGCCAAGCTCAATGTCATCAGCCGAACCGAAGCGGTAGCGAATGCGACACGGCGCGGACTAATTCAATTGTAGGGCGTCTGTGTCAGACGCCATGGCGTTTCGCCGAAACGCCCTACAAGTAATTGTCGTTTAAGCGCCGCTATAACTCGGCGCTATCTCCAAAGAGGCATCGACCGCCACCTCGGTGGTGGCACCGCAAAATCCTACGCTCGCGCGGTCGCGGTACCACTAAGCAGCCGATAAATTTTTCGGTGCAAATGTTGCAAAAGCTCCTGCCATACACATTTCGCTGGATAGCAAACATCGGATTGCTTGTCGCCACGGCCAGTACGCAGGACCGAATCGTCCCGGAACTGCCACAAGCAAGCTCTCCGGTCACGCTCGTGGCGGCGTCGGATCCAGTCTCCGGTAAATCCGAATTTCGCTTTCAAGGCAACAACACGCCACCGGTCATTCGCGTCCAGCCGGGAAGTACTTTGAACGTGGAATACAAGAATGAGCTCGCCGCCCAATCGAAAGAAGATTGTTTCGGTCATCCCTGCATGCAGATGACCAATCTTCATTTCCACGGTCTGCACGTTTCTCCAAATGCTCCGCAGGACGATGTGCTCGACATGATGGCCTCACCTGGGGAGACGTTGCATTACTCGGTCCAGGTGCCACCGCAGCAACCGCCGGGATTGTATTGGTATCACACGCATTCGCACGGCGAGAGCTATGTGCAGGACCTTGATGGAATGTCGGGAGCGATCGTCGTCGATGGCATCGAGCGTTACGTGCCCGAAGTGCGTGACATGCGCGAGCGGATTTTGGTGTTGCGGAATCTGGTTCTGCCCACTGATGCCGCCAAGCGTAAAAGCATAATGGAGTCGGTCGAGATGCAAACCAGCCAATGCGGCACTGCCGCTGAAAAGCCAGAGGCGGCCTTTACCGTCAACGGAACTCTCCGGCCGAAGATCGACATTGCACCCGGCGGGCGCCAATTCTGGCGAATCGTAAACGCGAGTCCGGATTTGTATGCGGATTTGGAGTTGGATTCGGGATCATTCGAGATCGTGGCTCTTGACGGCATGCCCCTGGCCTACCACGACCCGTCGATCCGGACGCGATCGATGAGCCACGTTTTAGTTCCACCGGCTGGAAGAATGGAAGCAATTGTCACCGGACCGTCAGCGGATTCGCAGGTCGCGCTCCGCACGCGCTGTTTCGATACCGGGCCGGACGGCGATTCCAATCCCGCAATGGTTTTGGCCGATATCGTTTCGGCAAAGCCATCAAGTCTCCAAGCACGACCTGCTCTCGGCGGATCACCAGTTTACGCAACCCTTTCGCCGACTACACTCAAACGCGTCGAAGCCAGCGAGCCGCAATTCGTTGTTAACTTCACTGAAGACAAACAGGGCTTCTATATAAATGGCCAAAAATTCGAAATGAATTCTGGTCCCATGCTGACAGTGGACGTCGGTTCCCTTCAGCGCTGGCGCGTTGTGAACTCAACCAAAGAAGTCCATCCGTTTCACATCCATCAAGTTCACTTCCTCGCGTATGCCGCCGATGGGAAGCCCGTGAAAGATCCCGTATGGGTCGATACGGTGAATGTCCCCTATGGCAGCTCGGTCGATCTGGTTATGGATTTTACCGATCCGATCATTCGCGGCATGTCGCTCTTCCACTGCCATCTTCTAAAACACGAAGACAAGGGCATGATGGCGAAGATCCTGTTCCGATAAATCCGTGCCCGCGCCGAGGCCCTTAGATCAGCGCAATGCTTTCTTAACGAAGTCTCTTGCTTAGATCCTGGCTTAACCGAACTCGGTTTATAAGAGACCAAGACCGGGATGATCGCCGAGCTTTCAACTCAAAGGAGGGAGTCAGGATCAATTCTTTAGGTGGACCGCAAAATCCCGCGGATGGGCCATGTCTCCAAAACCGAAGAGTAACGATCTTAAGTTATGAAAAAGTTTAAATTACTGAGTTTAGTAGGCATCATATCGATCGCCCTGGCTCACGCCGGATGGGCAGGTGGCCACGGCGGGGGCGGTGGCGGCCACGGCGGTGGCGGGTTCCACGCGGGAGGCTTTGCCGGTGGCGGTTTCCACAGCGCTGGTGGTTTCCGTGGTGGACATTTCGCCGGTGGCGGTTTCCACGGCGCTGGCTTTCGTGGTGGCCGTTTTAGTGGGCGCAACTGGGGTGGCGACTGGCGCCATCACCGATTCTCTAATGATGTTTTCATCGGTGGCTACGGTTATCCGGGGTGGTGGGACTGGGGCTATCCATACGGATATTATAGTTACGACTATTACCCGTACGATTATTATGGATACGGCGGATACCCGTACTACGGATACGGCCGGTACGGTTACTACGGTGGTCGCGGTTACGGATACCGCCATAGCAGCCGATCAGGGTATTCCCGGAGTTTCCGGAGTCGGTGACAAGCCGGTACGGCTCTTTGAAATCGCCCGCCTCTTAGTGCGTGCTCGATAACGACGCAGATTATGGAAGCTGATCAATATGGCAAGCACCGACAAGCATGGAATAGAATTGCTTCTGTCCCTCAAACATCCTGAGCCATCGGAGGTAGCCATGCGATTAGGACGAGGAATATTGCAGTCCTTCTGCGTTGCATTATTGCTGTTGACCTGTTGCACGCTCTCAGCGCAGAACGAAGCGCATCGCATTCGGAATATTGTTCTGGTTCATGGCGCCTGGGCAGATGGTTCTGGCTGGAAAGGTGTTTACGACATTCTGGTTAGGGATGGTTACAACGTCAGCATCGTCCAGGAACCGGAGACATCCTTTAAAGAAGATGTGGCCGCGACGAAGCGTGTCCTTTCTCAACAAGATGGACCGTGCATTCTTGTCGCTCACAGCTATGGCGGAGCCGTAATTACCGAAGCCGGGACGGATCCGTCGGTTGCTGGATTGGTCTACGTCGCGGCCCACATGCCGGATGCGGGAGAAAATGAGGCTGACGACGGAAAACGATTTCCAAGTGACCTCAGCAAATCCAATGCAATAAAGAAAACGGCTGACGGTTTCACTTATCTCGACCCCACGCAGTTTCATGAATACTTCGCAGCCGACTTGCCGGCCGAGCAGGCCGCTCTGATGGCGCGATCGCAGGTGCTGAACGCCGCTGACAATTTCAAAGCAATCATCACCACGCCCGCTTGGAGAAACAAGCCGAGCTGGATGTTGGTAGCGACAAAAGACAGAACCATTAATCCGGACCTCGAACGGTGGTATGCCGAACGAGCCAAGAGTCACAAGGTCGAAGTGTCAGGCGCCAGCCACTCGGTCTACGTCTCCAGGCCGAAGGAAGTTGCGGCTCTGATCGAAGAAGCTGCATCGCACGCTCGATAGAGATTCTTCTATGGCTAGCCTGAGCAAAATCATCGACGTTCATTCGCACCCCGTCCTGGCTTTCGGGGAACGTGCGCCGGTAGGAGCGGGTAAGCAGCCCATTTGGTCTGTCGAAACTGCGCTCTCGTATATGGAGGAGCACGACATTGCAGCATGCGTGCTTTCCGCTCCGGCCGCGGCCAATGACGCGACTGGACAGCAAGCGCGAGACATCGCCAGGCGCACTAACGAGCTCCTCGCCGAAATAGTCTCCAAGTACCCGAATCGCTTCGGAGCAGTCGCGACGCTACCTGCTTTGGATGCAGACGGCGCCATAGCTGAGATCGGTTACGCACTCGATACGTTGAAACTGGATGGTGTCACTACGACGACAAGTATAAATGATACCTATCTCGGCGAGCCACAATTCGATCCCTGGCTCGAAGAGTTGAACCGGCACAGCGCAACCTTTTTCGTCCACCCCACGATCACAAAGGCAGGGGAAACCCTGCTCAATGGACTGAACGCCTCCGTACTCGAATTCATGTTTGATACGACTCGCATGATCACCAACATGGTCGCCACCGGCGCCAAGAAACGCTTCTCGCAGATTAAGATCATCTCCGCCCACGGCGGCGGTACCATCCCGTTCTTGGTCAATCGCATTCAAACGCTTGAGCACACTTTCGGCGTAGGGCCAGGACGGCTTGAACTTTCCTCTGAGGAAGTACGGAAGGGAATCGCGTCGTTCTACTACGACCTGACGGCAGCGACCTCAGAGGCCCAACTCGGCGCCATTCTTAAGCTCGTGCCGGTGTCGCAGCTGGTGATGGGGCTTGATAACCCGTTTATGCCGAAATCGACCTTTGCTCCGGCCATCGCTGACATTGGACGCTACCCAGCATTTAGCGAAACGGATTTGCGAAGCATCTCGTACGCAAATGCTTTGCGCTTGTACCCGGAACTTGCTAAACGGATCGCGGAGGGCACAAAGCGCAAGTTATTGCCGAAGGACGGAGGGAGAGTTTAACAAGATGGTGTCCGCGCGGTCGTCATGATAAAGGGCTCTCGAGCCGGAGGAAGTCACGACGTGATCGGGCCCTCGTCTTAACTCTTTAGCAGAACCTTCGTTTTCTTGGTAATCTTCTGTTAAAGGTCTCTTTCGACAGACTAACAGAAGGAAACGAGCCTAGCGAAATTCTCTGTTTCGAATTTCTGGGGCCGCACTCGGCGTTCTACCTCGAAAGAGGGAGCGAGCATTACCTCATAAGTGGTACCACAAAATCCCCCGGACGCGCTATTGCGGCCAACTCAAGGGCGTGCGTAGCCTGAGGAGGGTAACTTAAGACTTACCAAGACTTTTAGCGTTTGCGCTCGCGAATCCAAAATGAACCTCTCGTACTGCGTCGAATCCGAGTTTGCGAATGGGAAGGCGGGAGATCGTGGAATTTCGACGGCGCCGCAACCGAGGTTCACAAAGCTTTACCCGATGCCGAGAAAATAAAACAAAATTCAACACAGAGAGAAGATGAAATGAGCATAAAGCCTAAAGACTACAAGACCGGCGTGGCCCTCCCGAAGCGGTCAACGCGCCAGAGGAGTACCGAGTCCGCAAGAAGCCAAAGCCGAACTACCCGCAATCGCAACGGAGATCGTAGGACGGGTGTAGGGCTGCAAACATCATTCAACGGGAAGGGCGGCATTGAGGTGCTTCGTGAACCAGAAATCAACAAATCAACCGCTTTCACTGAGGCCGAGAAGCAAGCACTTGGCATCGTTGGCCTGGTACCCGACGTAACCGAGACCGAGGATTTGCAGTTAAGCCGCGTGATGATGCAACTCGGCCATAAGAGCACAGACCTTGATCGCTACATTTACCTCACCAATCTTCTCGATCATGACGAGACGCTTTTCTACCGAGCTGTCATGTCTGATCCTGTGCGCTTCCTTCCGATCGTATACGACCCGACCATCGGCGAAGCCTGTCTGAAGTTTGGTCATATCTACCGCCAGCCTCGTGGCATGTATTTATCGATGACACGTCGCGGCAAAGTGAAAGAGGTTTTGAAGAACTGGCCGCAGAAAGATGTTCGATTCATCTGCGTCACGGATGGCGGCCGAATCCTTGGCCTTGGCGATCTCGGGGCAAATGGCGCTGCCATCCCAATTGGCAAGCTGCAGCTTTACACCGCCTGCGCCGGAGTGCCGCCGCAATACCTGATGCCGATGTATCTCGACGCCGGCACTAACAACGAGCACTACCTGCATGACCCGCTCTATCTGGGCATGCGCAAGACGCGCCCGTCGACTGACGAGCTCTATTCCTTTGTCGACGAATTCATGGACGCCGTGCAGGAGGTATTTCCGAAGTGCTGCGTTCACTTTGAAGATTGGACCGGTGTGGACGCTGTTCACCTGCTTCAACGCTATCGAGACGAGTACTGCGTCTACAACGACGACGTGCAAGGTACGGCTGGGATCACTCTCGCGGGGATGATCAACGCGGCCAAGCTGAAGGGCACGAAGCTGAAGGACGAAAAGTATCTTTTCCTCGGTGCCGGTTCGGCCGGTATCGGCCTCGCCAACCTGCTCTGTTCTGCGCTCGTTGCACAAGGGATGACGCTGAAGGAAGCGCAATCGCGGGTCTACATGTTTGATATCAATGGCCTGCTGGAGGCGACCCGCAAGGACCTTGTCGACTTCCAGAAGCCGTATGCGCATCAGCACGCGCCCACGCGGGATTTCGTCGCTGCTATCGAGAGCATCAAGCCGACAACAATCATCGGCGTCAGCACTATCGGTGGCGCTTTCAATCAAAAGGTCATCGAGACCATGTCACGTATCAACGAGCGGCCTGTAATCCTTGCGCTATCGAACCCGACTGAGCACGCCGAATGCACGGCCGAGCAAGCCTACACTTGGTCAAAGGGCGAGGCGATCTACGCTGCCGGGGTGCAGTTCGCGCCGGCTCACTATAACGGCCAGACATTTCTACCGGGACAAGCGAACAACTTCTACATCTTCCCGGCGGTCGGTATGGCTATCTTCGCCACGCAGGCGAAACGCGTCACAGACGATATGTTCATCGAGGCCGGGCAAGCAGTGGCGGATCAGGTGCCGTCCGATTTGCTCAAGCAGGGTCTCCTCTACCCGCTGCAGTCGAATATTCTTGAGGCCGAGATTCAGACCGCCGCGCGCGTTGCAAAGCTGGTCTTCGATTCGGGACTGGCTCGCGTCGAGCGCCCCGCCGACATGGTTACGTTCATTCGTAACCATGTCTACAAACCGGAGTACCCAAACGTCACGGCGCCGAAAACACAGATTCGGAGGGCAGCATGATTACGCCCAAGATTACTGCCGCGCGAAAGCGCGAGTCTGGCTCAGGCTCGGAGGCGCTGACAAGCTACGCAAATTCAAGATCCAAAACCAAGACGAGCAAACCTAAAGATCGCCAATTCCGCGTCGAAACAGACTCGCTCGGCGAAGTCAAAGTGGCGGCGGATCGCTTGTGGGGCGCCCAAACGCAGCGGTCGCTGGAGCACTTCAGCATCGGAAAGGATCTGATCCCGCGGGAGATGATCACAGCATATGCGACGCTGAAAAAAGGCGCCGCTAAGGCCAACCATGCCGGGAAGCGGCTCGACGACGAGCGATACCGACTCATCGTCCAGACTTGCGACGAACTTCTGTCCGGAAAACACCAAGACATGTTTCCATTGCACGTGTGGATGACAGGAAGTGGAACGCAATTCAACATGAACGTGAACGAAGTCATCTCGAATCGGTGTTGCCAGCTGGCGGGCACGTCGCTTGGAAGCAAGACTCCGGTCCATCCCAACGATCACGTAAACATGTCGCAGTCATCTAACGATTCTTTCCCCTCCGCGATGAACATCGCCGCGGCCGTAAGTGTCAAACAGCGACTCATTCCAGCAGTCAAAGCGCTGCGCGACGCGATCGCGGCGAAGGCGGAAGACTGGAAAGACATCGTCAAGATCGGCCGTACCCATATGCAGGACGCCACGCCGCTAACGCTCGGCGAGGAATGGTCGGGCTACGCTGGCATGCTGACCGACAATCTCGATCGAATCGAGAATGCAGTGAAAGGCGTGTTTCGCCTCGCGCTTGGTGGAACGGCCGTCGGCACCGGGATCAATACCGCTCCTGGATTCGGCAAAGCTGCTGCTGCTGAAATCGCCAAGCTCACGAAGCTGCTATTCGTCAGCGCGCCTAACAAGTTCGCGGTGCAGGGTGCTCACGACGATTTGGTCGAGCTTTCCGGCACGCTTCGGACCCTGGCCGTGTCGCTCTATAAGATCGCCAATGATATTCGGCTGATGTCGTGCGGACCACGAGCCGGTTTCGCCGAACTCATGATTCCGGCGAACGAGCCAGGCTCATCCATCATGCCCGGTAAAGTGAATCCAACTCAAGCCGAAGCCCTAACGATGATCGCCGCGCAAGTTATGGCCAACGATGTGGCAGTTGGGTTTGGCGGTGCCGGTGGTTATCTGGAAATGAACGTCTACAAGCCGCTGATCATCTTCAACATCACTCACTCCATCACGATCATGACAGACGGATGCACAAACTTCCGGAAGTTTCTCGTCGAAGGCACGCGACCGAATCTGAAGAAGATTAAAGAGTACGTTGACCGTTCTCTCATGCTGGTGACGGCACTCTCGCCCGTCATTGGTTACGACAAGGCCTCGAAAATCGCACATTATGCCTTGGACAACGGCCTCACGCTCAAGGAAGGCGCACTCAAACTGGGCTTCGTGACGGAAGACGAGTTTAACCGCGTGGTTGATCCGGCGAAGATGGTTCACCCTTACGTGGCACAAGCTAGTTGATGGAAATCAGAGCATCTGATTGGCTGCTGCCAATTGTCTTGAGCACGACAGCAGGTGCAGTCGACGTTATCGGATTTCTTGCGCTCGGAGGACTCTTTACTGCGCACATAACCGGTAATCTGGTGGTGCTCGCCGCTCATTACGTGACTGGCGGCTTCAGCCAAATTGGACCGCTCTTGTCCGTACCTGTGTTCGTCCTTGTGCTTGGCATGGTCACCGCTTTGTTCGCAAACAAAGCGACCCGTACAGCCCGGCGAACATTGTTGCTTCTCCACGCGGGTCTTCTGATGGGATTCCTCGCGCTCGGCGCCGGGCTGGGCCCTTTCACAAACCCTGATAGCGGAATTGCAGTATCTGTGGGCATGATCGGCGTTGCCGCAATGGCGACACAGAATGCGCTGGTCAGAATCGAGCTGCCTGGATTTCCATCGACCGCAGTAATGACGACAAACATAACTCAGCTGGCGATCGATCTTGCCCTGCTCTTCCGCGGCAAAGGCGACCTAACCGACCTCGCTCGAGCCCGCCGTAGTGCTCGCTTAACTTTTCCGTCTGTGATGGGATTCGTTGCCGGCTGCGCAGCCGGCGGCTTTCTTGAATTTCATTTTGGATTATTGGCCTTGGCGCTGCCGGTTGGTCTCGCCACGATTGCGATTCCGCTGGGCGAAAATACGGCGTAAGGAGCGCCTCGGGTACTTGAAATAAAAAGACTTCCTGATTTCAAACAACTGATGAGTTAAACCAAAAATGGACCGAAGAACATTCATCACCACAAGTGGCGCGGCTGCTGTTGGCCTAGCAAGCAACCCCAACCCGATTTTGACCACCCCTGCTCAAGGAAAACAACCGCGGCCAACATCGGCTGAAGGTTTTTGGCCTAACGAGGCCCGGCTCGTCATCTCACTTTCGATGCAATTCGAAACCGGCGCCCAGCCCGAACGAGGAGCCAATAGTCCATTTCCACCGCTTGATTCGAAATATCCTGATCTTCCCGCACAGAAATGGTACGACTATGGTTTCAAGGAAGGCATTCCGCGCCTGCTCGATCTGTGGGACCGGGTCGGAGTCAAGGTAACCTCCCATATGGTCGGTCAGGCAGTCGAGAGGCACCCGGAGCTGGCGAAGGAAATCGTCCAACGCGGGCATGAAGCCGCCGGACACGGACAAACGTGGGAGCCGCAATACTCCATGACTCCCGAGCAGGAACGCGCTGGGTATCAGGCCAGCATCGACACTATTCAAAGAGTTACAGGCACGCGGCCGATTGGGTTCAATGCGTTTTGGCTGCGCGGTACACCGAACACCCTGGGCATTCTTCAAGAGTTGGGTTTCATCTATCACATTGATGATATCAGCCGGGACGAGCCGTTCACGGTGACAGTCAATGGCAAACCGTTTGCCGTCGTGCCCTACACAATTCGCAACAATGACATCGTGCGCTTCGATTCCCCAGCCACGACCAACGCCGCGTATTTCCAGGACTTGAAGGACGATTTTGATCTCCTTTACGCGGAAGCTGCCACTCGTCGTCGGATGATGTCGATCAGTACGCACGATCGGATATCGGGCATTCCCGGGCGCGTGAAATTATTGGAGGAGTTCATCAAGTACGCGCAAAAACACAAAGGCGTCGTCTTCATGCGCAAAGACGAGATTGCGAAGTGGGCTTTATCAGCTTCCAACGTTCCTCACGAAGGCTGACATTCTTTCGAGCTCAACACGTCGAAAAATATGATCCTCCGCCAATCATTCGTTCGCTCGTTATGCTTGATTGCCGTCTTTAGTTGGACTGCTGTTGCCTTGGCCGAGGAGAACCTGCCAACGCCGCGGAGTATTATACTCGCGACCGAAGCGGAAAAGAGCGAGACAGCGGACGACTCCCGCGAAGCTTTGGAAAAAAACCACGGCCAACGCGCCAATCCCCAAAAGGGCGGTGCCTACGGCGAGCGCTTCGCGTTTGTAATGGAGCCGATCGACAAACGCGCCGACCGGCGTCTGCGCAACAAGTCCGGCAATGCCCGCCGCCGAGATGGCCACGCCGATGTCTCGCGGATTCCAATGCAAAGACGCGGCGAGATAAATCGCGAGAAACGGTCCGACGCCAGTGTGCACATCGGCCATGAGAAAATTGACCGCATCCAGCGCGCGAAGTGTGCGCTTGCTCGGTGCGGGTTGGATTGGACGCATAAGCCTAATATTTGAACGCGAAATAAACCGCGCCCACGATGAGCGCGTAGGAGACGAGGTAATTCCACCGCACCGGCGAACGAAACAGGGCGAAAGCAACGACCATGAAGACGATCAACGTGATGCATTCCTGGAGCACTTTTAGCTGCGGCACAGTTCACTCGTATGAACCGATACGGTTTGCCGGCACCTGGGAAGAGATATTCAAAGAAAGCAATCCCCCAGCTCACCAGGATCGCGATCCACAGCGCGTGGTTGCGAAACTTCAAATGCCCGTACCACGCCAGGTTCATGAACAGATTCGAGATCGTGAGTAGAATGATCGTTCTCATCCTTAGGTATCGACCGAAAGGAAATGGGTTGTTTTAATGCTCAAAGCTATCCGCGTTCTCCGATCTGCCGCCATTGGCAATCGTAGGATTTTCCAATGCCCCTTAGGAACTAATGGTTGCTCCCTCGTTTGAGAAAAAGGGCACGATGGCTGCCGAGCTCCCATGCACAACAACCGCAGCGGCTCTTCGAGAGTTAAGTGGAATCAGATTCCTGCTCTACAAAATTGCCAAACGAGGACATCGCTCACGATAACCACAGTTCCGCACGGCTTTCATGCGTGCGCTCTTTCGCGGCCGAAAAGCTAGGGGTGTCATCTGGGGGTATAGGTGCCGGAGCAATGATATTCGAGCAACCGAAAAATCCATCCAAGCAAACGTCCAATTGAGGTGCCTTTAGACGAAACTGGTGTTGAATTTGATGAGGACGAGATCGATAGAATCGTGAGCGACGTTCGCGACGAGGCTCACCTGAATGCTCGTCGCACACGTCGAGGTAAATACGAACAGGAAGCTGGTTAAAATTATGAGAAAAAATCCGTTGAACAAGGTATCATAATGGAGAACGCTGCCGGGATTGGGACAGTGACGTCTGAGATGGTTGAAGCCCGTGCGCGCGAGTTAGCCGCGATTAACGGTCGTCCTTCTTCCGAACCGTCCGAGGCTGATTATCCAACAGGCCAAACGTGAGCTGACGGGAGAAGCGGAAACGGATCCGCAGGAAGAGAGTAGTGAATCCATTTACGTTCCAATGATTTACAACGGATTGGGGCGTGCAGCGGCCACGAAGACCATCCTCGACCGATCTCACCCGCTCCGCAACCAAAGACATCACAGGCGCTATGAACGCGATTCTTGCGGACGTGTTTGCACTTTATCTGAAAACCAAAAATTCCATTGGCACATGGGCGGTCGGCACTTCCGCGATTACCATCTGCTTCTCGACGAACAAGGCGACCAGCTTTTCGCGATGACTGATCCGATTGCGGAGCGAATTCGAAAGATTGGCGGACTTACAATCAAGTCGATCGGCCACATCGCCCGTCTTCAGCGCGTGCTGGATAACGATGCCGATTATGTCGATCCATTGGCTATGATTGCCGAGTTAGCGGACGACAACAAAACGCTGGCCGCGCGTCTGCGCGAAGCGCACAACGTCTGTGACGAGCATCGTGACGTTGCCACAGCGAGTCTGATCGAAGTTTGGATCGACGAAACCGAGCGCCGCACTTGGTTCTTATCGGAAACGAAACGCCGCGCTTAAGCGATCTATCTATATGAGTGGAACAACGACTACGGACGCTCGCCCGGCTGAAGCAAGCGGAACATTTTCAATTGGTGATATTCCTGTTTTCCGACTCGGGTTCGGTGCAATGCAACTCACCGGCGATGGCGTCTGGGGAGAACCGCCCGATCATTCCGAGGCAATCGCAGTCCTGCGGCGTGCGATTGAGTTGGGAATCAATCTCATCGACACCGCCGACTCCTACGGCCCCATAGTTAGCGAGTGTCTCATCGCCGAGGCACTGCATCCCTATCCTGCCGATCTCTTGATCGCGACCAAAGCCGGCTTTCAACGGCCCGGACCTAACAAATGGGTCGAGGACGGCCGCCCAAAGCATCTGCGGGCGGCGGTCGAGGGCAGTCTTCACCGGCTGCATCTTCCGCGAATTGATCTCTTACAACTGCATCGGATCGACCCAAAAGTAGCGATGGAAGATCAAATCGGCGCGTTGGTGGATCTTCAGCGCGAGGGCAAGATTCGCCATATCGGATTGTCTGAAGTCAGCGTAAAGCAGATCGAAGCGGTCCGGCGTATCACGCCGATCGTTTCGGTCCAGAATCGGTACAACCTGGTCGATAGAAATTCCGAGGACGTGCTGGAATATTGCACCCGGGAAAACCTCGGCTTCGTCCCCTGGTTTCCACTCGCCACCGGCGAACTCGCGAAACATGAGGGTCCGCTGACGCGCGCAGCGAAGCGTCTCAACGCCCAACCGGCGCAGATCGCGCTCGCGTGGCTGCTTCGGAAATCTGCGGTAATGCTTCCGATTCCCGGAACTTCGAAGGTCCAGCACTTGGAGGAAAACACGTCCGCGGCTCTGATTGAGCTCGATGATTCGACAATGCAGGACCTGGAACGTCTTGGGAAGAGCTAACCGTTCCGCTCCCAATCCTGCGGGTTAGCATTGGCAAGGCCACAATCTTTTATCTCCAAAGAGGTAGCGGCCACCAGCTCATAGGTGGCACCGCAAAATCCCACGCTTGCGCAATAGCGGGGGACTCGCTCGGGCAGCTACGTTCGGTTCATGAATGAAAACGATTCTGGATTGAATAGATACCTGCAGGAGATCGGACGAATTCCTCTTTTGACGCCGCAACAAGAGGTCGAGCTCGCAGAAAAAATTAAAAAGTGCGATGCCGCAGCGCGCGAGCGCATGATCAACGCGAACTTACGGCTCGTTGTCACTATCGCGCGCGATTATGTCAATCTCGGTCTGCCGCTGCTTGACCTGATCTCCGAGGGAAACATTGGATTGACCAAAGCGGTCGAGCGCTTCGATCCGACGAAAGGGGCAAAGCTGAGCACGTATGCGATGTGGTGGATTAAGCAATCGATCAAGCGCGCCCTGGCCAATCAGAGCAAAACGATTCGGCTGCCGGTGCATCTGGTCGACAAGCTCGCGAAGGTGCGCCGCGTTTCGCTCCAGATGAGCGATGAGCTCGGGCGCGAACCGACGGATGACGAACTTGGGGAAGAACTCGGGATCGCACCCGGAAAAGTTGTGCGGCTAAAGAGTATCGGTATCCGGCCGGCTTCACTCGACGCCCCGATTGCGGATGATGATTCTACTGAGTTTGGCGAAAGCGTAGGAGACGACGCGCAAACACCGTTTGAATGGTTGCGCGATAAAAATTTGCGCGGTGAAGTGGACGGCTTGATCGCAGTGCTCGACAACCGCGAGAAGAAAATTATTTCTCAGCGTTTCGGTCTCAATGGTGGAAAGCCGAAGACCTTGGAAGACGTTGGCAGGGATTTCGGCGTCACCCGGGAGCGCATCCGCCAATTACAAAACATTGCCCTGGCCAAGCTGCGCCGCGCCCTGCGCAAAAGAGAGGATCTTTTCAACACGGCGCAGCCAGTCGCGGCTTAACGAAGGATAAATAACGTATGAACACACATGGCCCTTTGGTCACTAACATCGGTCTTTGGTTTACCATGCTCAGTCCGTTAATCAGTCTAATCATCGCATTTCTGGGCTCGCTCTTCAGTGGGCTGAGCGGTTAGGCGGACGCCGCCACAAAATGTCCGAAGAGAAATTATGAACAGAACAATCGAAGCAGACTTTCTCCCGAAGGTTGTGGAACCGGTGAAGGAAAAAGCATCCATCTTGATAATCGATAACAATCGAGACTTCACCCACTCGGCCAAGGTCGCGCTCGAGAACACGGGCCGCTACTTCGTCTGTGAAGAAAACGACGCGAGCAAAGCTCATCAAACGGCCCAGGGCCTTCAGCCGGACCTGATCCTGCTCGATATCGTGATGCCGGAAACGGATGGCGGCGAAGTGGCGGCTCGGATTCAATCCGATCCGGCGTTGCACAGAATACCGATTGTCTTTCTGACGGCTCTGGTGACGAAAGCGGAAGAACGGTCGGGCTTGCGAATCCAGGGGCATCCATTTTTGGCCAAGCCGATTAGCCTGCCTGAGTTAATCGAAGGCATCGAAGAAAACCTGGCTGCTCAGGCCGATGGCTAAATAAACAAAAGACCTAACCCCTGTGAATTTGGAATTGGATGGAAAGAAGGCGCTGGTCACTGGATCCACTGCCGGGATCGGATTTGCGATTGCCAAAGCTCTCGCCGCTGAAGGCGCTCGGGTCATCGTCAATGGGCGCACCGACGCGCGTGTGAATGAAGCGATTACGTCGATCCGCGCAGAAATTCCGTCAGCGAAACTGGAAGCGCTTGCTCTTGATTTATCCAAAGCGCAGGCAGCGGCGGAAGCGGGAGAGCGCTTTCCCGACATCGCTATCCTGGTGAACAATCTCGGCGTTTACGCACCAAAATCGTTCGAAGAAATCACCGATGCTGATTGGGCTTCGATCATCGAAACAAACTTTATGAGCGGGGTGCGACTCTCCCGGTATTATCTGCCGCGGATGCGAGCCGCCAATTGGGGCCGGATCATTTTCAGCTCGAGTGAATCGGCCGTAAACATTCCAGTGGAAATGATCCACTACGGAGTGACCAAAACGATGCAAGTCGCGCTTGCCCGCGGATTGGCCGAAACGACAGCGGGAACAGGTGTGACGGTAAACTCGGTTCTGGCCGGCCCGACGCGTTCTGAGGGCGTCGAAGAGTTCATCGCCGATTTGGCCAAAACCAAACGCGTGACTCCTGCGGCAGTGGAAAAGGAATTCTTTACCACTGGTCGACCCGATTCACTGCTGCAACGTTTCGCGACTCCGGCTGAAGTCGCCTGCTCTGGTCGCGTTTGTCGCCAGTCCACTCTCATCGGCGACGAATGGCGCGGCGTTGCGCGCCGAAGGTGGCGTGATCCGCTCGATTTTTTGAGCGATCTCCCTCAAAGTGGCAAGCCCGGATCCCCGAGTGCGGATTGGCGACCAGCAGAGCTCGATCCGAACATCGATCATGAAAACATTCTATAACGTTTCCAGTAAACTAATCATGGTTGCGATCGCGTGCAGTTTTGTGGCAAGCGCACCGATTCAGGCGCGCCCCGCCGATGACGCCCGCCTGATCGTAAACAGATCAGCGGACTTTGGAGTAGACGAGTCGATTAACCTCGCCGTCGACGGCGTCCAGGTTGCGGTTCTCGGGATCAATCAGAATTACGATCCGGCATTGCCGGCCGGAAGGCATGTGGTGTCGATAACCACAAATCCAAGGACCTATGGACAGCAAGCTTCGAGTCAAATTCCGGTGAGCGTGGAGCCGGGCAAGACTTACACCTTTACGGCGGTTTGGGACGACTCCGAGCGCGCTTCGTTGGTCGAGCAATAAGATGATTTTGGCCGCGGCCTCGATCAGGAGTTTCGCACTCAAAGCTCGAGACCCGGCCAAAGCTTTTGCTCTTTACCACTGCACCGCAAAAAGGTAACAACGAAGATGGGTGTTTAGGCGATTAATTATATGATGTCCCTCACCGGCTTGCTTTCCAAGTGGCCGCTCATTCGGCAAATTCGGGAGCGGGCGGATGGCACGGGATTAGAGGCGATGTCGGACAAAACACACGCGATGCATGCGCGGATCGATGGAGCCCAAGTAGCGCGCTCGATTTGTCCCTATTGCGGGGTTGGTTGCGGGCAGCTGATTTTTCACAAGAACGGCAAATTGATTTCGATCGAAGGCGATCCGGAAAGTCCGATCAGCCAGGGGAATCTTTGCCCGAAAGGCGCGGCGTCATATCAACTGCTCACCCACGATCGGCGCGAAACGAAAATGAAATATCGCGCGCCGCGCGCGAAGGAGTGGACGGAGATTTCGCTCGATCGAGCGATGGATATGGTGGCGGAGCGCGTCTGGGAATCGCGCAAGCGCACGTTCATGCGCGAGAAAAATGGGTCGGTCGTAAATCACACCGAAGCCATTTGCCACCTCGGCGGCGCCACGCTTGATAACGAGGAAAATTATCTGATCAAAAAACTTTTCACCGGAGGCCTGGGGATGGTTTGTGTATCCAACCAGGCGCGGATATGACATAGCAGCACGGTGCCCGGTCTGGGCACCTCCTTTGGCCGGGGCGGAGCTACAACTGCGCAACAAGATCTCGCCAACGCCGATTGTATATTAATAGAGGGTTCGTCGATGGCGGAGGCGCACCCGGTCGGGTTCCGCTGGGTCATGAAAGCAAAGGAGCGCGGCGCGCCCATTATCCATGTCGATCCACGATTTTCGCGCACGAGCGCGCTGGCCGACATCTGGGTACCGATCCGGGCCGGCAGCGACATCGTTTTTCTCGGTGGACTCATCAGGCACCTGATTGAGAACGACCTCTTCTTTCGTGAGTACGTGGTCCACTACACAAATGCCTCCTGCATTTTAAGCGACGAATACCGCGACCCGGAAGATAACGAGGATGGCTACTTCTCAGGTTGGAATGAGGAGAAACGCGCCTATGAAGGCGACAGCTGGCTCTATAAAGGCGGGGATTTGAGCCGCCCGCAGCGAGATCTCACGTTACAAGACCGACAATGTGTTTTTCAGAAGTTGAAACGACATTTTTCTCGCTACACGCCGGAAATGGTCGAGAAAGTTTGCGGCGTTCCGCCGGAACTTTTCCACAAAGTCGCGGACGCGCTTGTGGCAGCATCGGGTCCGGATAAAACGGCGGCGATTTGTTATGCGGTCGGCTGGACGCAGCATTCCAAGGGAGCTCAAATCATTCGCACGGCGGCGATCCTGCAACTGTTGCTCGGCAACATCGGCCGGCCTGGCGGCGGCATTCTCGCCTTGCGCGGTCACGCGTCAATTCAAGGCTCAACCGATATCCCGACGCTCTACGATGTTTTGCCGGGTTACCTGACGATGCCGCGCGAGGGCGACGAGACGCTCCAGCAATATCTCGACAAATACACGAAAAAGACGGGCCTGTGGTCGAATTACCCGAAATATTTCATCAGTACGCTGAAGGCATATTACGGAAAACGCGCGACCGCGGAAAACGGGTTCGGCTACAGTTGGCTTCCGAAACTCACTGGTAACCATTCCTACTTCGAATTTCTCTACGCCATGCTCGACGAAAAAATGGATGGCATGTTTTTGATGGGCCAAAACCCCGCTGTTGGAGCGCCTAATTCGCGGCTCCAACGGAAAGCGCTCTCGAAACTGAAATGGCTGGTCGTGCGCGATATGGTCGAAATTGAGTCCGCGAATTTTTGGTACAATTCGCCCGAGATCGAGCGCGGCGAATTGAAGCCGGAAGAAATTAAGACCGAAGTATTCTTTTTCCCGGCCGCCGGTCACGCCGAAAAAGAAGGCGCGTTCACGAATACACAGCGGCTTTTGCAATGGCGTGAAAAAGCGGTTAATCCGCCGGGCGATTGCCGATCCGAAGGCTGGTTCATGCACCACCTCGCGTTGCGATTGATTGCCAAAGCGAAGCAGTCGAACGATCCGATCGACGAACCGCTACGCGCGCTCGATTGGTGGTATCCGGAGGACGAACATCGCGAGCCGAAAATGGAATCCGTGCTCGCGGAGATAAACGGCTGGCAAACCGAACCGCAGCCGGGTGCCGATGGCGTGCTCTTCGGCGGCGTCGATCGCGAGGGTCGGCCGCATCACGGCCCGCAGCTCGATGGCTTTCCCGATCTCAAAGACGATGGTTCGACCACGTGCGGCTGTTGGATTTACTCAGGCGTTTTCGGCCGCGATGGCATGAACAAGGCAAATGTACGGAAACCCAAAGATTATCTCGGCCATGGCTGGGGCTTCAGTTGGCCGAGTGATCGCCGCATCATTTACAATCGTGCCAGTGCGCGGCCGGACGGAAGTCCCTGGAGTGAAAGGAAAAAATTGGTGTGGTGGGACTCGCAAAAATGGGTCGGCATCGATGTCCCCGGTTTCGTAAAGACAAAGGCTCCCGAGTACGAGCCGGAGGAGAGCGCGGAAGGCCTCGAAGCGATTCCCGGCGATGCGCCGTTTATTCTGCACGAAGACGGACTGGGTTGGCTTTACGTGCCAAAGGGTTTGCAGGATGGGCCGTTTCCGACGCATTACGAGCCGCTCGAATCGCCGGTGCACAATCCGCTTTATTCGCACGACACGGACCCGGCGGTCAACTGGTTCACGCGCCAAGAGAATCGTTTTGCGCCGCCGGGCGATGCGCGATTTCCGTACGTGGTCACCACTTATCGCTTAACCGAACACCACACCGCCGGGGGCATGTCGCGCTTCTTGAGTCATCTCGCGGAATTGCAGCCCGAAATGTTCGCGGAGATTTCGCCTGAACTCGCCACCGAACTCAAGATCAAGCGTGGCGATTATATTTGCATCGTCACGTTGCGCGGCGCGATCGAAGCGCGAG
>Ga0209180_10000124_pt1 | contig 34372 bp, 35 predicted proteins | sample CZO8metaG_3_FD_188355 | JGI IMG/M metagenome (GOLD analysis project Ga0209180, IMG submission 188355) | Vadose zone soil microbial communities from the Eel River Critical Zone Observatory, Northern California, USA - CZOApr15con2H2.8 metaG... | ecosystem: Environmental > Terrestrial > Soil >...
CATCCCTGCTGCCCGTGAACGCCACCATCCGCACGCGCGGGTGTGTCACGAGGGGGTCGCCGACTGTGGCGCCCGGTCCGGTCAGAATATTGAGGACGCCTGGCGGCAACCCCGCTGCCTCCAGTGCCTCCCAGAACAAGTAGACGTTGGCGGGCGAGTCGGAACTGGGTTTCATGACGACCGCATTGCCGGTGACGATTGCGGCTGCGGCCATCCCCACGGGGATGGCCAAGGGGAAATTCCAGGGCGGGATGACGGCGACGACCCCCATCGGCAGGTACGTGTACTCGCTGAACTCCTGCGGGTGGGGAGCGAGGCGCTGGCCTGCCGCGTACCGGAGTGCTTCGCGCGCGAAGAATTCGAGGTGATCAATCGTCTCGGCCACGTCGCCGTCGGCTTCCGGCCAATTCTTGCCGACTTCGTAAGCTTGCCACGCCTCGGCGACATACTTGCGTTTGCGTAGCCAGTCCGCCGCACGCAGCATCGTGGCGGCGCGTTCTTCCGCCGGGACGCGTGACCAGGAGGCAAACGCCTTCTCGGCGGCGGCGACTGCGGCGTGTACGTGTTCGATTGAAGCCTTCTGGCAGACGGCGACGACCTGGTCTTTGTGAGAGGGGTTATAGGAGGAGAACTTGTCCTTCGTTGTCACACGCTGACCGGCGATGACCAGCGGAAACTCCTTACCCAGTTGCGCAGCTACTGTGCGCAAGGCCTGTTGCATCGCCGTGCGGTTCGTCTCGCTGCTGAACTCCGTGAACGGTTCGTTGCGAAACTCAGGGAGCACCATCTGCGACCTCCGGAAAAGAGACCCACGTGTGTCGGGAGATGTCCCCATTATAGCCGGGACCTCACACAGGTCGCATAGAGGAGCGAGCCTCTCCACGCCAGGGGGCTGTTAGCGTTGACTGCGAGGCGCGGCGAAGTCGGCGGCTTCCAGGAATGATGCCGCCTCGGCCAGCGTCCCCACGTAATCAGCGCGCACCGGCTGCCATCGCGGGTTGATCAAATGATCGGTGACGAGGTACGACTGGATGCCGACACTCCGCACCGCGACGTCTTCATCGGTGTCGTTGCCTACCATCAAGCACTCCGCTGGCCTCCGGTCGATCGCGCTGCACACCTCCAGGAAGTATTCCAGATGCGGTTTGCAAAAGTGAGAATTCTCGTAATGTGTCACCCGCGCAAAGGGGAGGTCGGCGACGCCCGCCCACGCCATGCGCTGACGGATCGCCGTCTCTGGGAAGATGGGGTTGGTGGCGAGGACCGCTTGCAGGCCGCTGTTCAGTGTCGCCACCACGGCGCGCCGGGCTGTCGGATCGGAGCGGGTCAGAGCCTGTAGTGTCGGGTATTCGCGTGCATAGAATTCGGCGAGGTGATCGGCCGCCGAGGCCTCGGTGAGACCGAGGGGTCCATAAAATGTCTGCGCGAATACCTCGCGGTTCGTTCGAGACGGATCGCGGTTGTTGATCATGGCCTGCGTGGCTTCTCTCAGGTGGCGCACGAACTGCCCTGGCTCCACTCGGCGAGAAAACCACGTGGCCAACAGTCGGATGTAGGCCTCGATGAACTCGCGCGTATCCACATGCAGAAGTGTTCCATCCAGATCGAAGAGGACAGCGCGGATCACGTCAGACACCTTCATGATACAGACTAGAGTTGATTGTAAGTGCTGTGCGTCACGTAGATGCGCCGCGAGCGAGTGCAGTGTGAATGGGAGATGAACGCGGAGGTCTCGCCGGAAACCTCAACTTGGGGAATACCAGCGCGACCCCAGAAACCCGAAACGGGGAGCCGCGTCTGCAGTTCCCCGTTTCCGATTTTTCAATGCACCTACACCATCCACAACCCTGCTCCTGCCAGATGAGAGCTACATCTTCATCTTCTTCTTCTTTTTCTTGGCCATCTCTGCCGCCTCCCGGTGCGGCTAGTGGCGGGGTTTCTCTACCCCGAGGCGGCTACCTCCTGTGTTAGGCCCTGTGACCCGACGACGCAGCCGTTACTTCTCAGGGGGATGGCCGACGGGAGAGTCAGGGGCGTGCCGTCTGGCGGAGGGGGTGGGATTCGAACCCACAAAGGCCTCGCGGCTTTCAAGTGCGGCGGCGACGAATTCACTCAGGTACCTAGAGTGCGAGACAGTGCTTCGCAGTAAGGGTTCTACCCTTTCACTCTTCGACTAGTTCGTCCCAGTTCCCCTGATTGTCTACCAGTTCGTTTGCGAAGAGGTTTGCAAAGCCCGCGAATGAATTCCGCTCCCGGTGACCCAAGCAAAGCGGCAAAGAGATCTGGCTTCGTCGATCGCTTTCGATCTAAGCCATGTTTGAGGGTGTAAGGGTTAAGGTCGCCATTTCTGATCCCTCTCCAGGATGGTATTTTGACATCGCCACGAAAACAGCCGTTTGTTGATGATGCTGATGCTCCATCGCAAAGACACGCCAAGCCGTGCTTGGTAGAAGCAATTTGGCTACAATGCCTGGTACAAGAGTCGGTCTGAGGAGGACGTGCATGCCGGCGAGAGCTACGACTCCAACTAGGGGAAGCCGAAGGAGGTATGCAGGCAGCGGCGAGCATATGATCCCCCGTCCCCATGTGACGGCGCCCGCGTTCTGGTAGACCGTGTTTGGCCGCGTGGAATGACCGGACAAAAGATGAAAATCGATGCTTGGCTCCGCGATCTCGGGCCGAGCACGGCACTTCGCAAGTGGTTTGGCCATGATCCGGCGAACTGGGAGGAGTTCCGAGCGCGGTACCGCAAGGACTTGAACGCGAAACGTCCCCTATTCGATGAACTCGACGCGCATGCGCGCGACGGGAAGCTCACCCTCGTGTTCGGGGCGCGTGAACCGGTCCATAACCAGGCCGTCGTGATCAAGGAGGTTCTGGAGGGGAAGAGAAGGGCACGCTAACGGCCGAGCTATTAAGCACGAAGGGAGGAGAACGATGGCTACGGTGAAGGTGGCCGAAGTCAGTGACGTGCCGGTGGGCACGGGTAAGGTCGTGCAGGCGGGGGGCAAAACGCTGGCGCTCTTTAACCTTGGCGGAACGTTCTACGCGCTGGACAATCGTTGCACCCACATGGGGGGACCCCTTGGCGAGGGGGCCGTCGAGACGAACCAGGTCACGTGCCCCTGGCACGGCAGTATTTTCAATATCACAACCGGCGAAGTGGTTGGGCCTCCCGCGCGTCGACCGGTGGCGACCTTTCCAGTACATGTGGTGCGGAATGAGGTCTTGGTCGAGCTTCCTTGACTGACACTGCTGCTACTTCAGATGGCGGAGGGAGTGGGATTTTGAACTCCCAAGGGTCGTTCGCCGCCCCCAATTACTACGTTGGAACGTTGCCGCATATCCCCCCACCCTGCGCCTTCTCCTGGGCGAGAGGGAGAAAAGGATTAGGCCCCTCGCGGGGCCTCCCACCATGTCTGGCGGAGGGGTCCGATTCGAACCCACACAGGCCTCGCGGCCCAGCAGGTTTTCAAGTTCGCTGTAAGTTATGCTGCCATGTGCTCTGAGTTAAAAAAACGGCTTCTAAGTTGTTACTTCGTTTGATGCCAAACCGCTGAGATGAGTGCTCCGAGTCGGTGCCGCCACGCCCCATCTCTTCGCGTGTTTGCAGAATCATCCGTAGCTTTCCACTTTGCAGGTGATCTGAAGGAACCCCAAACTCTGCCGAGAAGACCGCAGTCATCCCCCCGATGATGGCTGGCGTTTCGAAGGAGGAAGGATGATGAAAGGTACGCCTGCGCTCGCCTCCATACTCGTGATCGGGCTGGCACTGACCGCGGCTCCCGTTAGTATCCCGCGCGTCGCCAAGGCAACGGGCACGCCAGGGTGCCAGTTGGGCTCGGCGCGCGACCAGATCCAGCACGTGATCTATATTCAGTTCGACAACGTACACTTCCGGCGAGACAACCCCAACGTGCCGTCGGATCTCGAGCAGATGCCGCACCTGCTGGACTTCGTCCGTGACAACGGCACGCTGCTGACTAACGATCACACCATTCTGATCTCCCACACGGCGGCGGGGATCCTCTCCGCTATGACGGGCCTATATCCTGATCGGCAGGGACAGGCAGTCTCTAACTCATACTTTTACTTCCCGCCCAGTAAGATTCCGGCATTTTCAACCTCGTTCAAGTACTGGACTGACTTGGTCGACGACGCCACGGGCGTGCGCGACCCATTGCCTAACATGGTCACGGACGGGCAGAAGACAACCCCGGCGCCGTGGGTCCCGTTCACGCGGGCGGGCTGCGACTTTGGTGCTGTCTCGCTGGCGAACATCGAGCTTGAGAACACGGGCGCGGGTGCGTTCGGCGATATGACCGAGGTGTTCGGCGCCGGCTCGCCGGAGTGGAACGAGGCCGTCGCCTCGAACGCCGCACCGGCCGGAACAGCCGCTCGCGCCAAGGCCCTGACCGACTTCGTAGGGGTCGCCGTCCATTGCGCCCAGGGCGGCGGCATTTGCACGTCCAGCGCGACCAACCTGGCGAACTCGAGGGCGGACAAGCTGCCCGACGAGCCGGGCGGCTACCTTAACTACCTGGGCCTCTTCGGGGCAAAGTACGTGAACCCGGCGATCACCGACGGCAACCCCTGCGTGAACAACACGGAGGGCCAGCCGATCACCGACCCGTTCGGCCAGTGCGGTTTCCCGGGATTCGACGGTGCCTCCGCGAAGAATACGCTCGCCTACCTGGCGCAGATGCAGGAGGCCGGCATTCCCATCACCTGGGGCTATATCTCTGACGCGCACGACAACCACACGTCCTCGTTCCCCGCTCCGTTCAACCCCAACTTCCCGCGTTCGTCAGGGCCGGGCGAGGCGGACTACCAAGCTCAGCTGAAGGCCTACGACGATGCCTTCGCGGCCTTCTTCGAGCGCTTGAAGACGGACGGCATCGACCAGAGCAACACGCTGTTCGTCTTCACTGAGGATGAGGGTGACCACTTCGTCGGCGGCATCGGCACGCCGCAGCCCGACGGCACGCTTGCGTATTCGCACACAAACTGTTCGTGGACGACTACGCCCGCTTGTCCGGCGAACCAGATCGGCGAGGTGAACCTCAACATTAAGCTGAAGCTCCCTGCGAGCACGCCGTCGTTCGTCGTGCACAATGACGCGGCGCCGGCCTTCTGGGTCAGCGGCCAGCCCGATCGCACAAACCCGACGCTGCGCAAGATGGAGCGGGACGTTGCGGGGGTGAACGCGATCGACCCCTATGTGAGTTCCAGCCCGGCGCCGGTCTTCGTCCGCCTGGCCGACCAGGTTGAGGAGAAGACGCTGCACATGGTGAACGCCGATCCGGCGCGGACGCCGAGCTTCACTGCTTTCGGCAACCCGGACTACTTCATCACCGCCGCAAGCACTGGACCGTCGTGCGGCAGCAACCCGTGCATCGACTACCACTTCGCATGGGGCCACGGCAGCATCCAGGATGAAATCGCCAACGTCTGGGTTGGCTTCGTGGGGCCCGGCGTCCGTGGCAGGGGTGAAGAGGACATCTGGGCCGATCACACCGACGTGCGCCCGACGATGCTGACGCTGCTCGGCCTTGTCGATGATTATGAGACCGACGGGCGCGTCCTCGTGGAGACCCTGTTCGCATCGGCTATACCGCAGACGCTGCGCTCCCACCATGGGACGCTACTGCGCCTCGGGACGATCTATAAGCAACTTAACGCCCCGTTCGGCCGGTTCGGTATGGACACCTTGCAAGCCTCAACCCGCGCGCTGACCAGCGGGTCGAGTACTGACGACAGCTTCTATGCCAATATGGATAGTGCGATCGAATCGCTCACCGCGCAACGGGACGATCTCGTGCACCTCATCCGACATGCTCTCGACGGCGCGGAGTTTAGACAGGTAGCGATCAACGAGCAGCAGGCAAAGCGGTGGATTGACCAGGCAGAGAGCTTGCTGGACCAGGCAGCTGCGTTGGCGGGTCCCTAGAGTCCCCCTGTGTCCCTCAGAGGAGAGGGACGGAGGATTAGGTCCTTGGCGAACCGTCCACTTATGTCGTGGCGGAGGGGGTGGGATTCGAACCCACACAGGCCTCGCGGCCTAGCGGTTTTCAAGTTCGGCGATTCGTGCTCTGTCCAGTTGGGTCGAGTGTGAAAGAGTGCGTGCCTGTTGATCTCCAGCCGCCTCCCCGTTCTACCTGGTTTCTACCAGATGTCCTCTGTGAGGAGTGGTTAGTTAGCAATTGCGTTTGCAACTGCGCGGCAATCGTCCCCAAATCGTTCACTCGCATGGCGGCGGCAAGCCCAGGGCTCAAGCCTGCACAGGATGGCAACCGAGACACGGGATGTCATGGCCATCAAATTTTCAGCGCGGGGGAAGAGGGAGGTACCTCTCCCGGGGGCAAAGAAGGCGCCTTCACGTGGATGGGTGCCCTTCCCCTCGAAAACTGGGCCACTGGCAAGTTGGGGTCTGAAGGTGGCTTCAATGCACCGGAAAGGACCAGACCAATGGCAAGAAAACGCTACACCGAGCGCGATCTGCCGAGGATAGTAGATGCCTAGCAGAGGCGGGATCGCCCGTCGAAACACAATTGCGGAGGTCACTTGGAAGGGAGAGCGCACAATGAACATGGATTCCGGTAGAAGGAGCAAACTGTTAAAACAAATCAAGCGCGGCCGACAAACGGGGGCTACGCAGTTGGTGAGACTCCTTGTGATAGTGGGTACCACGATCGAGATGTTTGGAGTCTATGAGGTTGTCATCCGTCAAGGAAAGGGCAGTTTCGCCCTCCTCGCTGCGGCAATAGGTATGGTTTTCCTCGTAGCGGTTGCCGCCATTGGACTCGGCCAACTTGAGATGAACGAGCGCTTCGCTGCTCTTCTTGAGCTGATCGGTGAGGAAAAATAAATTGCATGTTAATGAATTTTCGGGCGACGGGAAAGGCACAAACCGAGGAAAGACTTAACTCTTATCTGCCCTGGGAAGCCCTGTCGACTGCCCCGCGCTGCCAGCCTTATGCGGGGGCCGGGCCTTCCACTACAGCAGCGGTTGCTCGAGGTTGGGCTTGGTGCGGTTGATGCGCGGGTCGCCTACGACGAATTCTTTGCCCGTGACCCCGCAGCGCTGCTTTCCGCTGACGCAGTCCATTCACAGGTAGGAGAGGCTGTAGATCGCGCAGAAGGGAGCGCGTTGAAGTTCTTTTCGCCCTTTGTCTCCACTAAGGGCAGAGTTTGTGTCATTGGGGGTGAAGGGTATGAGGCGGTTGTATTTGCTGCTGGTTGCGCCCCTCGTCCTGGCGTCGACGTGGGTCTTTGCGGCTCCCGCCACTCAACCTCCGAGAGCTCAAGTCATCGTTTTGAGCAACAGCTCGCCCCACATCAGCGTCATTGACGCTGAGACGAACGCGGTCGTCAGGACCGCAAACCTCCCGCAGATGACGTCTTGGACCTGGAACACGGCAAAGAACTACTACGATGGCAAGAATCTCTGGTTGGGAATGCGCACCCCTGCGACGAACGACGTCGAAGTCGTGCTGCTCGACCTCGACGCGCTCCAGATCACGCACAGGATTCCGCTCGGCCAGGATCGGATAAATCTGTACATCACAGCGCCGTCCCGGACGGGGAAGCTGTTTGTCGCCAAGCAAGGGTCGGGACAGCTGGCCATCATTGACGTCAAGACCTACACAGTCGAGAAGACGATCGACGTGCCGGTGAGCGGGGGGGTTGCCTGCGATATCGAGCTCGGGGTCGCCGCCGACGGCAAAGAGCGCGCGTTTGTGCCGACAAACCAGGGAAATACCGTGGTCAGTCTCGACACGACGAGCCTTGCGGTCTTGGAGACGCTGAGCTTCCCCGAGAAGACCCAGCCCTTCATGCTGACGGCCACGCCTGACGGTCGGCGACTATGGGTCCAGGAGGCGGCGGGCGGAACGCTCGTCGTCAACGGGCTCACATTGCAGCCGGTCTGGAATCGGATCCCGATGGGGCAGACCCCAATCAACAATGTGTTTAGCCCGGATGGCAAGCTAAGCTTCACCGGCCACAACTCGCCCGTTGTGGTCGCCTCGGACACGCAGACGTTCGAAGAAGTCTGGCGTGCCCAGGTCGGGGTCAACGCCCAGAAGCTGGGCGTCCACCCGGCTGGCACGTTCGTCTACGCCATCGTCACGAACGAAGGCGCCGTGGCGGTGCTTGAAGCGGCCACCGGTAAACTGGTCAAGCGCATCTCACTTGGGACGAACCCTACCGGCATCTACGTGCGTCGCCTCTGACCTTGCGGTTCGTTTGTCAAGCTCTGCCCGTCAGAAGTCGTATTTTCGTCTGAACAAGGAGCAGGAGAGATCTGTCCGTGGCAATCCCCTTGCCTAGGGCTGCTCATGGTCTCCTCATGGTGGTCATTATTGCCCTCACGGCCTGCACTTCTTCCGCTGAGAAGCAGCGCCGCGTTTCTTTGGAAGAAGAGGTCAAGATTCTCCAGGACCAGGTCCGGCGGCTGTCCTACAGCACGGCCTCTGGCGGAGGCGTCAATGTGAAATTGATGCAGGACCCCATCACCGGCCAGCCCACCGTACCCTTAGAGGAAGTTTTCAGCTTTGACCGCAACCACGCGATGTGTCGGGTCGAGACGAATCGCATAGCCTTCAAGATGCGAACATTCAAGCTGGGGGAGGTGACGATCCAACCGCACAAGTTCTTCATGTCGATGGTAGCCACGACCATTGACCAGTACGAGGTGTCGACCCGGCCTGATGGGAAGCGACAGGTGACGATGCGCGGCGGGCTAAGTTGCGCCACCGAGGTCGGGCAAACAACGATCACGATCGGCTCCCGTACCGCAGCGGAGCACGCCACCTACCTCATCGAAGCGGTGGACGGGGGGATCGGGGGTGGGAAGGCGGGAGACTCGTTTGCCTTCACGGCCTTCTTCGACCCCAAGGAAGCGCCCGCAAACTACAGTATCTTCGGGCCGAAGTCCATCTTCACTGGGACGATGGTGGAAGGCGAGATCACAATCCTTGACCCTCGTCAGTAGTTCGCCCATTCTTCGTACCTGATAGAGCCGCACGCATCGTGCGCAGATGAGTGGCGCACGAGGCAAGGAACCGTTCGTAAAGTACTCTCCGACTCTCGTATGCCGAAGGAAAAACCAGTCAAGACCCGGCCAGTACCCCGCATTTCCCTCTTTCTTGATACCGTAGATTCAGATTTTCTTGACCTCGCTCAAAACGGCCGCTCACTGGCGAAATCAATAAGGGTCTTGCTGTGATTTGGAAGCATCACCAGGCAACCGCGCGGGCAGTAGCCTGTGTTCGGGTCTCCACCGAGGAGCCCGTCAGGATCGAGTCCTAACCGCATTCCAAGAGAAATGGTCGGGTGAGCTCTATCGCTAAAAGCCGTACTAGAAGCGGGGTTCGTGGCGGAGGGGGTGGGATTCGAACCCACACAGGCCTTGCGGCCTAGCGGTTTTCAAGACCGCCCGGATAGCCAGGTTCCCTGCACCCCTCCGCGCCAATTATACGCAAAAAGATCTAGCAACACGACCGGCGGTACCGCGCGGTTAGGGTTCGACCGTCAATGGCCCGATGCGCTCCTCGCGGAGGGTCACGGTCGCGGTGGTCCGCCGGAGGACGGTGTATTGACGCAGGATTTGCTGCGTTGGCCGGTCGAGTTGAGCGAGGATGAGAGAGTCGCCATAAATGCGCAGGACGACTTGTTCCGGCGGCCCTGCGACCACAAAGTAATACACCTGTTCAGTTGCGAGATACCACCCCAGCGTGACGGATAGAATCACGGCGATGCAGAAATATGCCAGGATGGTCGCCGGGAGAGGGCCGATGGCATGCAGCATTGCCCGCAGGAGTGTGGGGTGCAGCTGCTTCGCTTCTTCCTGGTGCTGGTACTTGTGCACGTATCCGACGACATCTCGCTGCGTCACCAACGGCACCGCGAACTTGTACAGGAGATGTGCAACCAGCGCGAGCCCCAGGATCTTGCCGAAGATGTCAAATCGCCCCTCATACGTGAGGAAAACAAGATAGAGGAGGACGAAGGTTAGCGCCTGGGCGACAGCTCGGGCGAGCGGATGGTCACTTGGGAGCAAGGCCAAGGCGACGGTGGCGAGGATCACGACGAATAACACGCCCGCGAGAAAGATCACTCCTGCCACGAAAACCCGATTCAGATCCACGCTGATGAGCTCTTGGGGAAACCTGTAGGCGATGTAGTATCCATATTCGAATCCGAACGCAAGCACGTAGGCCATGACGGGAATCGCAGCGAGCACGATGCCTTCCGTGAGCCAGCCGCGCGTGCGCAAGGGGAGGGGCCTCATGTGAGGGCTCCGAGGTTGCTGGGCCTGGCCGGGCTGCCGCATCTACCCCTAAAGTACCCGTATTTCGCAGCCCGCAATCCTCGGCCACTGAACTCAGTTGTGGGAAGTACGGCCGCGCTCCGCCTCGTCATGACCCCGCAGGCCGCCGTCTGATGTAGGCGTTCCCGGGGCCCCATTGCTAAAATGAAGTCATGCCGGGCTGACTAGTGAGTGCACGGCGATCTTGGAGGCCTGATCCATGTCTCAGACGCTCCCGAAAACGGTCACCGACGTCATCACGACGCGGCGGAGCATTCCCCAGTTTCGGCCCGATCCGATTTCCTCTGACACCATTGCGCGGTTGCTCGAGGTGGCGGTCTGGGTGCCGAATCACCGGCTCACCGAGCCGTGGCAGTTCTTCGTGCTGGGGGAAAAGAGCAAGCGCCGGTTCGGGGAGATCCGCCGCGACTTCCGGGCGGCCACGCTCCCCAATCCCCAGGCCCCAGAGGTGCAGCCCGCGCTGCAGAAGGTGGTCGACGACACCGTCCGAACGCCCGCGATTGTCATCTTCACCTCCCGGGGGCACGATGATCCCGAGTTGCTGGAAGAGAACTATTGGTCGACGTTCGGGGCAGCGTACGCGCTCATGCTGGCGGCGTGGAGCGAGGGCATCGGAACCTACTTCCGCACGGCCGCTTTCAGGGATTACCCGCCGCTGCGCGATTTTCTTCACCTCACTCCGGACAGGCGGGTAATCGGGGTGCTGTACGTCGGCTATCCGGCCGTCGTTCCACAAAGAGGCCGCACGCCGGCGTCGGAGAAGACGGTGTGGATGGACTGACGGGCCCGAATCGCGCGGGTTGTGCGCAGAGGGCAAGGACTCTATGCGGTTTTCAGCGCTTTGGGGGGAGCAATGGTAGCAGAAAACTTGATCCCCGCGATTGTTGACGAGATGCGCTCCGTGACCGAAGGAGCGCGCGTCGTCGTGGCCTTCAGCGGGGGCTTGGATAGCACAACTGTCGCGGCGTTGGCCAAGCAGGCCCTCGGAGCCGACCACGTGTGGTTGGTGACCGTCAATATGGGGATCTACAACTACCGCCGCGGCAATCAGATCGTCCTGGAAATGGCAGAACAGCTTGGGCTGGAGCAAAAGTGTCTGCTCGGGCAATACGTCCAGCACCGCGTTCAGGCGACCGGGCCTGCGTGTAACCGGTGCACGCGCGAGATCAAGCTCGGAATGGTGAAAGCCGTCGCGCGCGGTCGTCTCGTGCTCACCGGCGCGAACCGCTCGGACACCTGGGGGAAGTTGGGCCTCAAGGTCAACAACGGGTACTACGCCCCGCTACTGGATCTCGACAAACCGCAGATCCGGGCGATTGCCGCCGCCTTAGGGCTCGTGGTCCCAAAGATCGGGGAACACCCCGGACGCGAAGGGTGTAAGCTCAAGCATCTTCTGAAGCCCCTAGCGAGTCCTGAGTATCACGGTCGGGCGGTGGCGGACGCCAACGAACTTCTCCTGGCGCTGGTGAAAGAGGCGCAGTTCCCCGCCGAACTCGCAAACGTCAAGATCATTGGTCCGCTCTCCCGCAACGTGGCCCTGGTGAACCTGCGGCCCGCAGCTCCCCCCGACCTCGCGGAGCGCATCACAACGGCGCTGCGAGAGCTGCCCGTCCTCGACGAGGTGTACGTCGTGGACCGCCCTATCACCCTCATTGTCAAGGCTGGCCCCGCGGTTGCCGGCGATGCCCACGCGCGCTACTGGTTGCAGCATGGCCGCATGCAGCCCGACTTCTCCGTCCCCATCGAAGTCGACTGGCGGCCTAGCACAAACCCGCGATTGCACACCTTCCATGTGGTGGATTTTCACCCGACACAGAGCGCGGAGGACCAGGAGGTGCGTCCTCCGATGTTCGAGCATGTAGCGGACAGCGTTAGGGAAGGAGCGGGGGTGTCGTGAGCCAGACCGGCATGCCCGTCACACGGTCCGCCTCCGTGACCGCCCGCGGGACTGTCATCAACCTGCAGATTCTCCCCGAGCACCGACAGCAGCCGGCGGCAGTGTCCCAGGTCCGTGCGCTTGTGGACCATGGCCTTGAGGGCGACGCCCACGGCAAGAAAAAGGCAGGAAGCCGGCGGCAGATTCTCATCCTCGACAAGAGCACTCTGCAGGAGCTCGGCCTGCGCCCTGGAGATCTCCGCGAGCAGATCACGATCGACTTTTCCCTTTTGGAGACTCTCCCCGCAGGGACACTTCTTCAGATCGGGCAGGTCACTTGCGAGCTCACGGGGCCCTGCGAGCCGTGCACCCATATCGGCTCGCTCGTAGGTGTTGCAGATGCCGCGCAGTTTCAAACGAGCCTCCAAGGCCGCCGAGGGCAACTGGCCAAGGTGACAGCTGTCGACCGCGAGGGGACCATTCGCATCGGCGATCCGGTGGTGGTGATTGGCACGCGAGATCCGACTCCCGCCTGAGACAATCCCTATCTTTAAGATCCCTCCGCGCGGACACAGCCAACTGCTGTCAACGTGGAACAGGGCGCGTTCCCGCCTGCATCGAAACGGATGCAGGGCTGATCCATCTTCAAGAATGCCAGGCGAGGACTGCGGGTGTGTCGTGGCCTCGCGCTAGGTGAGGGGGCAAGACAGCATGAGTCTGCAGGAGCAGGACCACCAGGTCTTCCGTGTCCTTTCGGCTGAACGCCGGCGGCAGCGCGAAGGCGTCGAGTTGATCCCGTCGGAAAATTACGTGTCCGAAGCCGTCCTCGAGGCGATGGGATCCATCTTCACCAACAAATACTCAGAAGGCTATCCTGGGCGCCGCTACTACGGGGGCAACGAGAACGTCGACGATGTCGAACGGCTCGCCCAGGACCGTGCGAAACGCCTCTTCGGGGTGCCGCATGCGAATGTGCAGCCCTACTCGGGCAGCCCGGCCAACTTGGCCGTGTACGTGGCGACCTGCCAGCCTGGCGATACGATCATGGGGCAAAATCTCCCGGACGGCGGTCACTTGACGCACGGGTGGAAGGTCAGCGTCACCGGCACCTACTACCACAGCGTTCCCTACCACGTCAAACCGGACGGGTACATCGATGTGGATGAGGTGGGGCGCCTCGCTCGCGAGCACAAACCCAAGTTGATCTGGTGTGGGGCGACGGCGTACGTGCGCGCGCTCCCATTTGAGAAGATCGCGGCCGTGGCCGACGCCGTCGGGGCGTTCTTTGCCGCGGACATCGCCCATGTCGCGGGTCTCGTGCTCGCCGGGGTCCACACCAGTCCAGTCCCGTATGCGCATATCGTCACAACCACCACGCACAAGACGTTGCGCGGACCGCGGGGGGCGATGATCCTGGTCACCGAGAAAGGCCTCCAGCGCGATCCGGAGCTCGCCGAGAAGATCGACCGGGCCATCTTTCCAGGCTTGCAAGGGGGCCCCCACGACCACACCACCGCAGGAATCGCGGTGGCGTTGGGCGAGGCGATGCAACCGGGATTCAAAGACTACGGGCGCCAGATCGTGGCCAACGCGAAGACTCTGGCCAACAGTTTGGTCGAGCACGGATTCACCCTGGTCACCGGCGGCACTGATAACCATATGATGCTGATTGATCTCACTGCATGGGGGCCAGGCCGCGGGGTGTTCTTGCAGGAGGCTCTCGATCGCGTGGGGATCACAGTCAACAAGAACACAATCCCGGGCGAACCGTCTTCCGCGTTTTACCCATCCGGCATCCGGCTGGGCACCCCCGCCGCCACCACCCGCGGCATGCGGGGGCCCGAGATGCAGCGCATCGCCGCGTGGATCGCCCTGGTGGCCGAGGCGATTAAGGACTACCGGCTGCCCCCGGACCAGCAATCGCGCAGTGCCGCGCTGCGCGATTTTCGCCGAGCGATTCAGGAGAACCGTCATCTGGAGGCCTTGCGGGCCGACGTGCGGGAGTTCTGCCTGAAGTTCCCCGTCGCTGGAACCTAGCGTCGCCCATGCCCTTGCGCAGCAAGCGGGTTCTCGTCACCTCCGGTCCCACGCGCACGCCCCTGGATGCCGTCCGCTACATCACGAACAAGGCGACGGGGCGGCTAGGGTCGCTGATTGCGGAAGAAGTCATCCGCCGGGGCGCGCATGTGACGTTCGTGTACGGCCGCGGCAGCCAGACCCCGGTGCTGCGGGGACCGCGCGTCAACCAACTACAGTTGGTCCCGATCGAGACCGTGGATGATCTCATTGCGGTGTTCAAGCAGGAGTTGCCCCACCGATATGACGCCCTCTTGCACCCTATGGCCGTGTTGGATTTCCAGCCCGAGGTGGTCCGTCCGTTCAAGACCGGGTCCAATGTGGAAGAGTGGGTCGTCAGATTGGTCCCTACCCCCAAAGCCATCAGGCTCGTGAAGGAGTTGGCCCCCGATACGTTTCTGGTCGGCTTCAAACTGGAGATCGGCAAAAATCTCGATGAACTGCGCCAGATCGGCTTTGACTTTCTTCAGCGCGCCCGATGCGATCTAGTGATTGCAAACGACTTGCGCGAAATCGAGGGCGGCCAGCACACCGGCTACTTCATCATTCCAAACGGCACCGTCGCGCAGGTGGCGGTGGGGAAGGAAGCGATTGCCCGCACCCTAGCGGAATACCTGGAGAAGCACCTCGACTAATGCCCGCACACTCGCCCCGGCAAATGCCGAAGTGGACGAAGGCCCCTCCCGACCTGGTAGCGCGATTTACCGCACTCATCGAGCGGGTGCCCGGCAGCCAGACCCGCAAGATGTTTGGCTACCCCGCCGCGTTTGTGCAGGGGCACCTGTTTGCGGGGGTGTTCCGGGAAGACATGTTCGTGCAGCTGTCGGCCGACGATCAGGCGCAGTTCATGAAGATTCCCGGAGCAAGGGTGTTTGAGCCGATGCCGGGCCGCGCCATGCGTGGCTATGTCGTGGTGCCACCTCCCGTGCTCGCCTCACCCCGAGTGCGCAATTGGTTGGAGAGAGCATTTGCACATGCCAAGTCTTTGCCACCCAAGACGCGGGCACGTCAGAAGCGATAACGTCGCCAAGGGGTTCATCTTCCGGACCCGACACCGGCGCGTGTGACCTGTGATGACGAAAAGGAAACCCACCGCTCTCCTCATCTTTGGAGTCATCAGCCTCGCCCTCGCCGTAGGCTGGACAGCCTACCTTGGTCCCGCGTGGGCGGATCTGCGATATCGCGCCGCATTTGCGGACTTCCAAGAGGCGAGACGTCGGCTGGAGGATCTCGCGACTGGGGAGTGGCAGGACCGAGTGCTCGGGTTGAGTGCACGCCGCGATGCGGTGGAGGTAGCAGCCATCCACATTGACGCTTGTGAGGTGGTTAGCGGTCTGGGATCCTCCGTCCAGAAAGGTGTCGATCGGTTGGAGTCCGCAGGCGGTGCGTTGCGCACGAGCGACAAGCGAGAATTGTCCCGCCAACTCGTGAGCGCCGCGTCGGAGTACGCGAACGCGTATCAAGCAAGCCTGGAAGACTTCTGCGATCAGGCCCTCGACGCGGTTGTGGCCCAGATGTCCCCCAAGCCCGGGGACGATGTGGTCGGTATTCGACGTGCGGCGTCAGGCATTTTGAAAACAGAGCGAAAGGGTGCGGAAAGTTCTGCAGCTCGCATCCAAACCGTCTGGAAGAGATTAGACACGCTGCTGTTCAAGGGGTTTGGTCCTCTGACGAGATAGGGTGGACCCGGCCACGACCGTCTGCCCTCCGGTGTAGAGAACCTTGGGAGGGCTGAGGAGAACAGGCCCGGCACCGCACGCCGCTCTATGCAGACTCCCCGCCAGCCGCGACTCAAGCGACCCGTTGGCGCCTTGCCGTCAGTGCGGCGTCAATGGATATCGCCCCGGCGCCGAGGAGCACCAAGGCGAGCGCAATGATGAGAAGGAGGAAGTCGAGTTCCCACCCTGTGCCTTTGGAGAAGATGAAACTCACGCCCCTTGGCATCTTCACTCGAAAGCTCGTCATAACCATTTCGAAGACCATCAGCAAGCCTATATAGCGCACAAACAACCCCAGAATCATGGCGATCCCGCCGACGAATTCTAGAATGCTCACTACGTAGGCCAGAAACACCGGGCTTGGGAACCCAAGGTTTTGTAGAAGGCCGACAAACCCTCCCGGGCCGGACGGGAAGAGTTTCGGGTAGCCATGCAGGATGAACGTCGTCCCGATCCCGAGGCGCAGGATGACCAAGGCCCAATCCTGGACTTTGGCCGATGGGCTGTTCATGATCTTCCCTCCATGACTACGTGATGACAACTGAAGGAGGCGAGATGGAACTCTCCACTCTGCCTTTCCTGAGAGGCTAACGCCCGAGAAATATCTTGTTATGTTTGAATAAAGATTCCTTCGTGTCGTGGAGATTGGGTTGCTGTACGCGGACAGTGTACTTCTCCGATTTTGCAAAGGAAAGGGGCTGGCCGTTCTTTGGCAGGGCCCAGTTCGAACTTATAGGAAGGAACAAGGTTCGCTTCTGGTTGGAAACCCCGAAGAGGTTGTAGAAAAGGTCCTGCTGCAAAGCAAGGAGCTGGGCGGAATATCCCGTCTCACTTTCCAATTGGACCTTGCGGAAGCAGCAATGCCTCGTGAAAAGCTCTTCGTGAGCATCGACCTGATCGGGAAAGAGGTGAATCCTGCCCTACGGGCCGAAGTCGCAGTGAGATCTTAGAAAGCCTCACTGGAGGGGGGAGATTGTGAAGGACCAAACTGTGTTTCAAAACATTAACAAACTGGCCAACGAGGAACACGAGATCTGGCGGAAAGAGTCCCTGGGTGAAGCAACCGACGCGGATCGGGAAAAGCTTCGTCAGATCCAGGTAACACTGGACCAGTGTTGGGACCTGCTCCACCAGCGTCAAGCCCGCAAAGCGGCCGGGCTCGATCCGGCCGGCGCCAAAGTCCGGGATGAGAAGACGGTTGAAGGCTACATAGGCTGAACTGAATCTAGTTCGTCGTGAACTTGTCAGGGGGCGCCCTGAGCAGGCGTCCGTAGCAATTACGCCGACTCCGCCCGTGTCCGCTGGTTTGTCGCGGTACCATCCCGGTAGGCTGAAATCTTGTTTCAGGCCGTTCATTCTGTTGGATATGATTGCGGATTTCAGTCCAAACCGGACCCCCATTCACCGAATCTCTGACGGGAGGTCGCCATGAGGCTGGTCGCAACCGAGTACCTGACGCTTGACGGAATTTTCGAGGAGCCTGGCCATTGGTCGTTTCCTTTCTTCAACGAGGAAGCGGCGCAGTTCAAGTTCGACGAACTGCGCGCGAGCGATGCGCTGTTGCTCGGGCGCAAGACCTATGAGGGTTTCGCGGCCGCGTGGCCGACCATGCCGGACACAGGAGAGTTCGGTAAGAAGATGAACGGCATGCCCAAGTACGTGGTCTCCTCGAATCTGGGCAAGGTCGAGTGGACCGGCTCAAGGCTGATCAAGGGCGACGTGGGGGAGGAGATCCGCAGGCTGAAGCAGCAGCCAGGCCAGGACCTCTTGCTCTCCGGCAGCGCCCAGCTGTTCAACGCAATGATGGGAGAGAACCTAATCGACCTGTACCGCTTGATGGTGCACCCGATCGTCGCCGGCAAGGGAAAGCGCCTCTTCGCGGAGGGCGTCTCACAAAGTAACCTCGAACTGACCGAGGCCAAGCGACTCAAGACCGGCATCGTGGTACTCGAGCTCGTCCCGGCCAAGGCTGCATGAGCGCCACGAATCGAGGACTTTCAATCTTAAGGTCACGGGAGTCCCGCGCGTAAGAAAACGAAGCCCCGTTATCCCTTAGGCGGGTGGTAGGCTGTCTTCCCAAAGATTGGCTGACCGAGGGGAAGTGCAAATCGCCTTGATAGACCTGAGGATTGGTGGAGCGGGCGACGGGATTTGAAATCTTGTCATGGCTGCACCCTCATAATGCGTGCCATTACGGCCGTGGCATCCTCTAGGCTCATGGACTTTTCGTAAATTGCCACCATAATGCCCGGCAGTTGGCTGGTAGGAAACCGCTCGATGGCCACGATGCTGAGATTCGGTGGTAATCCAGGTATAGGCAACTCTGCTCGCTGGGTGTCCGCCGATCGTCAGCAGTAGAAGTCGGTCGAGGAGCGCCTTATAAGGCACCTTCGCAGGCCCCACGAAACATAACTTGCCTGGTCCAGCATTGTCGCCTGGCCCAATATACCGTTGGCGCCTCGTGCCCCACAAGGTCTTCGCCTAGGAAGGGAGAGTAGGTATTTTGAGATGGGGCTGCACGGAATCCTTAGAGGAAGGCCGCCTCTGAACACATCATCACTTACCGGTTTTTGGGAATACTTGGCGGAATGCTTACTGAAACTCCAATATGTCCGGTTATCTACGCCCCTCAGGATGTATCACGCGGACCTCTGTCACCGGAGTCCCTTGCGCAAGAAAACGAAGCACCCCATTCACTTCGTGGATGCCGCCTATGGAGGCGTGGAGAGGCCTGCGCTCTGTGCTGGGCCAAGATGTCGACGAAGTGTTGGCACGAAGAGGACCCTGTCGACCATCTTCTGAAGCAATGGCGCAGTTGCGTTTGCTGCAACTATTCTGCCAAGCGATATCGCAGTCGTGCGCACATACGCGCGGAGGTATGGTGTGTCAAACTCGACGGAAAGGGATCGATGGGACGCCCGTTACACTGGTCGCCAGCAGAACCAGACGCTGCGGCTGATTTGGCGCGAAGCCTACGGGGAGGATTACCCAGAGGAGGCTGAGCCGAACAGTTTTGTGACGCTCAGCGAGCTACGCCGGATTGTTCGTGAACTACGGGTCGGACCCGGTCAGACGTTTGCTGATCTCGGATGCGGCGACGGTGGTCTTGGGCTGTGGGTCGCCCGCGAGGCGGGTGCGGGGATGATTGGAATTGATTTCTCTCCGGTCGCCGTGGACCGGGCTGCACAGCGGGCTGTTGCACTCGGGCTGGCCGACCGGGCCCGCTTTCAGGTCGGCGATGTTCAGACGACGGGATTGCCGGATGCATCGATGGACGGCGCGATGAGCGTCGACGTGCTGCTTTTTGTTCCAGACAAGGCTGCCGGCATGCGTGAGGTGGCACGAATCCTGCGCCCGGGAGCCCGTTTCATCTTCACGAGTTGGGATTACGATCTCCCCAAGTTAAATGGCGTGGAAGCGCCGCAGGTCCCCGATCACTGGCCATTGTTGCGAGACGCAGGCCTCATCGTTGAAGCATACGAGGAGCCACCGGACTGGAGACCCCGCCAGCGCGCGGTCTACGACGGCATCCTCGCCGCCCAGAGCATCCTGGTGAAAGAGGCGGGCGATGTGAACGTGCGTGGATTGATCGACCAGGCACTGAAACGACCCGCCGAGCTGCCTTATGGGCGGCGGGTTCTAGCCATCGTTCGGAAGACGTGACCACCTTCGTCCTCGGGGTCAATCTCCCACCCCGAGACTCGTTGTTTATAGACGGAAGCGACTCTAGAAGCGGTGGTAGGGACTTTTCCAAAGGACCGACTGACCGGGGGGATGTGCGAATCGCCTTGATAGACCTGAGGATTCGTGGAGCGGGCGACGGGATTTGAACCCGCGACCCTCGACTTGGGAAGTCCTAGGGACCTTTTCCTACCGTTGAGAAATCGTGTAGATGACGGGAGTCTACGTGCGACCCCCATCCCCAGTTTTGTACCTTCTGCTCGTGGTTCTTGCGGTCTATGACCGGTGTGACGAGGCTTACTGCGTCGCCCCAGGCTGGGCACACGATTCCGCCGGGAGCTTAAATCGGACATCTTTCTTGACCAGCGAGCGGAAGGCATTCGCCGCCTGGAGAACTCTGGGAAGCTGTATCGCATCGAGGACGACGCGCCACCCATCTGGGTCCTTCGTCGTTTGATAGAGCTCGAAACGCTCATACCTAGCATCTTTCGCAAGGGAGACGGTGAGTGTTGTCGACATAGTGTAGGTGTCAACTGAATACCTTATGTTCACCCTGGCAGAGTTATCCTTAACCCGCGCGTAGAGCATCTCGACTTGCTCAAATGAGGTCAGGGTCATCCTGGCGTAAGACACAAAGTCTTGAGGCGTCACCTTGGCACGGGACTCCTGAGACAAGAGCACATACGCAGAGCAATAGCTCTGGTCCGGATACGTCGCCGCACTGAACATTTCCGTGGCGGGCAGAACGTACAATGCGCGCAAGTATTTTAAGACAATTATTTCTGGAGCCTCATCTGCCGCAGAGACCATCGGTGCGCGCGGGAAGATCATTGCCAGGAGCATCAAGCCGATCGCGCTCGCTTTCATGAGTCGCACTAGGATCACCCCGGAGGCTCAGGTTGGTCCGCCAACAGATTATTCAGGGAATGCCCCCAAGGCGCCCCGTGTAGTCCGGTGACGCAGCTGAGGATGAACAACCCGGGCGAATCTAGCAAGATAGGCGTAATCGAACACGGAGCCCTCTTCCCCGCCCTCCTCGGTGCTTCGTCATCCAGGGAAGTAGAATCAGACTAATGGTAGAGCTGCGAGGAGGGACCTGATGGTTGACTTCACGTCACGACTGGGGCGCCGGATCAACCGGCGCATTCGGCACGAGAAGGTCATCTGGCTCACGACAGTCGACTTGCGTCATCGACCACAACCAAGGCCAGTCTGGTTTCCTCACCCTCACGGACTTCGGTATGGAAGCGATTCTAGAAGCGGTGGTAGGCTGGTCTGTTTCTGAGGGACTAGCTAACCGGGGGGATATCCAAATCGCCTTGATAGACCTGGGGATTCGTGGAGCGGGCGACGGGATTAGACCTGCGACTCTCGGTGCTTGGGAAACCGGCTCGATGCTTCTTCGCTATTGTCGGGCATCGTTTGCCGACGTTTGGAATGCGTGCGGAACTTCAGACCGTGGGTAAGACCTCGCAGATCCGAGCCGACGGCATCTTCAATTTTGCAGGGGACGATGGGTATCTAGGGGATCCGCTCTAGGACGACGACCGGGATGACTCGTTTCGTCTTCTTCGGGTAGTCGTGGAATCCCGCATACACATTGCCGTGCGCTTCGTAGAGGCGATCGCGCTCGGGTCCTTTCGGGATCGGCGTCGCGCGCACCTTGAACTTCTCCGTGCCGATCTCGATCTCGGCCTCTCGATGCTTCACGAGGTTGTGGTACCAGCCGGGATGTGTTGGCGCGCCGCCCTTCGACGCCGCGATTACGTAGCGCTCACCATCACGGTGGTAGACGAGCGGCGTCGTGCGCACCTGTCCGGTCTTCGCCCCGCGGGTCGTAAGGAGCAGAAGGTTGTCGCCCCAGGTCCCGACGCCTCTTCCCCGCTTCGCGTGGAACTCGTCTTTGACGCGCGTGTTCCAGTCCGCCACACCGAACTGAACGTGTCGATGTCCGCCGCTATTCCCTCCGTCTGCGCAGATCGTCGAGAGGGCCGGACCTGAATACTCTCATGCATGCCGGGGAACCATGTGCCGCAGGCTTGGTACCCCTCAAGCGCTCAAAGGCGAGCGGACTAACCCGGACGCCCAGAGGGGAAGCCTTCAGCAGACCACTCGCCGACGAGAGAGAGTTCCGGTCTGTGACCGGGAACCGACTCTAGAAGCGGTAGTTAAGCGATAGTAAGGCGTTTTCTGGGACCTGACCGACTGAGGGGAGTGCGAATCGCCTTGATAGACCTGAGGATTCGTGGAGCGGGCGACGGGATTTGAACCCGCGACCAACGGCTTGGGAAGCCGCCTCGACGTTGTTTCACTACCGTGTGCCAGCTCCAAGTCACCGGTCTGCTTCATTAGTAGAGGGGGTGTCTCGTGCCCCGTGCAGCCCCCAGCCACTATCGCCAATCGGTTTCAGACGGCAACGTCACGGCGATCGAAGACCACAATTCCCAGGAGGACCGTCAGCGCCGCAACACCCAGCAGGACGGCCACATCCGACCATACCACCCCGCCGCGCGCCACCACGCCCTGCGGGTCCCAGTACGCAAACAGCGAGTACCGCTTGAGCCACCTCCAGTCCGGGGAGAGCTTGGCGACATAGTCGGCGACGTACGACGCCAGTGTAAATGCCGCACTGACTCCGCCCGCCCGGCCGGCTTCACTGGCGGCGGCCGAACTGAGCAGTGCCACGCCGCCGACCGCCCAAAACGCGGCTGCTCCGGATGCTGCGGCCCAACCGAAGGCGACTAGATTGATAGGTCCGAAACCGCGGATCCTCGTGACCATGGCCAGCCCGCCCCACAGCGCGGCGCACATTGTGGCGACCCCGATCGTCATGGTCAGCGCAACGCTGCCCGCCACCTGGCGACGGCTGATGGGGCGTGTCAGGATGAGGGCGATCGTGCGACGTTCCACTTCGCCAGCGAGGGCCCCCGATGCGAAAGCGATGGGGAATGCACTCATCAGCACCAGAACAAACGGGTGCATAAACAGGAAGGCAAGGAATCCCCCCGGCGTCAGCAGTCGGGCGTTTTCGTTCCCAAGCAGGGCCTGAATCCCTGGAGGCAGCATCTGGAGCACCGGCCCCAGGGTCTGGGTCCCCAGCGTCTCGTACACAACGACGAGCAGATACTCGAACAGGACGATGGCAGCACAGTAGATTCCCAACGCCCGCAGGGTGAACCACAGTCTCCGCCGGAGTTCAGCGCGCATCGGGATCCCTGCGGTAATATGCGAGAAAGATTTCTTCCAACGACGGTAGCTCCCACACGAGGTCGGCGACCTGTCGGCCCGCTAGGGCGTCCAGCACAGCAGCCGTTCGCTCGGCAGGCACTCGCAGGGTGAGTCGTACCCCTTCCACACGCTCCACCGTGACACCCTCTGGCGGTCGGAAAGCAGTCGCATCGTTAGCCTGTGCAAACTGCACGTCGACACGGCGAGCGCTACGCTGCCGCAGCGTATCGATGCGTTCCGTGGTCACCAGCAGACCGTCGCGAATGATAGCCACACGGTCACAAATCCGTTCGACCTCCCACAGCAGGTGCGACGAGATGAATACCGTCCGCCCTTCCGCACGGAGCTCACCTAGCAATTCGTAGAATTCCTGCTGCATCAGCGGATCCAGCCCTTCGGCGGGTTCATCCAGCACCAGGAGTTCGGGGTCGTGCTGGAGCGCTTGTACAACGCCCACCTTTTGCTTCATTCCGCGCGAGTAGTGCCGGATCGGTCGGAGTAGATCTTGGCGGCTGAGCGCAAACCGTTCTAATAGTGCAGCACGGCGGAGCGGCGGACGGCGGGTCAATGCAGCCAAGTAGTCCAGCAGCTGCGCCCCTGTCATACGCTCATAGAGGCTCAGTTCACCCGGGACGAAACCGAGGCGACTGCGATCGATCTCACTGGCAGGGTGTCCGAAAATGGTTACGCGGCCGTGGTGCGGGTGCACCAATCCTAGCACCGCGCGGATGGTCGTCGTCTTACCGGCCCCGTTCGGCCCCAGAAAACCGAATATCTCCCCCCGCTGGACCGTGAAGGCTACATCCTCGATCCCGCGCCGCCGCCCGTAGTGCTTGGTCAGGTGGACGGCGTCGATGACGGCCTCAGCATTGCTCATTGTTCGCCATTGTTATTAAAGTAGTTCATCGCCGCTTGGTCAGGCACGACGACCGAGCTTGCGACAAGAGCGGGATCGTTGCCTGCCCCTCTAGTCCGCCACGCATAGACCACTCTCTTTGTCGTCATCTTAGACTACTAGTCATCTTAAACTACGAATAGATCACCAGTCCAAGACAGCTTGATACGTCGATGCGGGGCTGGACGCCCCTCTCAAGGCAATGGGCGATCTGCGATCATTGCCAAAGCTTGGCAGTGCGTGCTTCGCAATCCGCGTAGGTAGGATCAAAGACTGCCACGCCTGCCGCGCAGGGGATCTCCCAAGAAGCGGTGGCGTGATCAGACTATCTGAGACACACAGCGTTTGGGGTTTGGGCTACCCGAAGCAACTCCAGAAGCTGTGGTTAAGCGGTGGTAGGACGTTTTTCGAGGGAGTCGCTAACCACCGGGATGTGCGAATCGCCTCGATAGACCTGAGGATTCGTGGAGCGGGCGACGGGATTTGAATTCGCCGAGAAATGGTGAAGGCCCACCTGTAGTGATTTCCGTCTGGATTCCTAGCGCAGGACTTCAATCCGCTGGAGTCAACGAATTTCGCGGTCATAGGCGCTTGTTGATGGCGGAGCAATTGTACGGCGACGATGGTGCTGGGAGGCGGGATTTTCATTGCAGTCCCACGCGTCTAAGTTGCACAGATTGTCTAATACCTGCTGGCCTACGCGGCGAGGACTTGCAGACCAACGTGGAAGAATACTGGTTACAGGAGTCCCGCACCAAGGATGTGGCCGCTTTCGAGTAGCTTGGTGAACCGGCGGATGCGGACCCGCGTGTCCTGTGGTGCGGTGGGGAGCGGGAGTAAGTCCCGCTCCCCACCCGATCCTCACCTTCGCTTTACTTGTTCGCGAAGATGCCGATCAGCGGGCAGTTCACGATGAAGCCCGTCCCCTGGAAGGTATTGCTGGCCGTGCCATCCGGCCTGATGCTCTTGGCCTGCGTGTGAACCAATGCCTCCGCCCTGGCGAAGTCAGTCTGTCGCAGCCGGTTGGCTAACGGTACAGAGTCATTCCACCGGACCAGGTGGATGTCCCACAACGGGCTGTAGTTGAACTGGCCCCCAATGTTGGGCACGTCCTCCAGGATGTTGAGTGGCGACTCCTGGTCGAGGATTGCCGCATTCAAACCCTGGCGCTGAATATTGTCCTTGCCCGTTTGGCCGTTGATGAACGCGATCAGGCTCTCGCGGGCGCACCCGGGATTGATGAACGGCCCGGTTACGTTGATGTCGTTTGTTCCGCATTCGATGAAAGGGACGTTAGAGAGAGCGGGCGCGTAGGTAACGTCCTCGATAGCAGCGGCACCAAGATCGGACGCGTCGAACGAAGTGTAATGGACGCTCTGGTCCTCATAGCAACCGTTGGTCACATCGTAACTCACTGTGTCGTTCACCGCATCGACGCTCTCGACTTTGTCTGCCCAGTGTGCCTTGTCCCCGCCGTTGGTGTTGGCTCCGTCACCGATTTGCGGGGCGTTGAGGACGACCCCGGTGGGCAGTTGTACCAGAGGGCTGTATCCTGGGTTGCCGACTGCGCCTGGTGCGGCGGCCAACGGCGGGAATCCTGTCGCGCTTGGAACTAGCACGCGCTCTGGGGTGAAGTCGACTCCGGCCGGCACGACGATCGAGGTGGGATCACTCGACGACGAGTGTTGGACTGCCAACGTTCCCTTAGCATTGGCCAGCTTCGGAGTGAAGTTCACGCCGAGATCCTGCGCGACGTCTTGGTCGGAGGCGTCGGTGATGACGTAATAGACGAGATGGCCTGCGGCGTTTCCTCGGCGGAGGGGCAAGACCACGATGGGTTTGGAGGTCGGCGGAGCCTCCTGGAAGCTTGTCGGCCCCTGCTGATTCGCATTGAGGAAGAAGCTGCTTGGGCCGAACGTCTGGTGGAACGTGTGGGCAGTGTTGAAGCACATGAACGGCAGCTGGTCGGGGAAACCAGCGGTTGCACCCGTTGGATGAAGCGAGCCGACGCCAATTGAGGCGCTTAAGACGGCTGCCAGCGCCAATGCTGCGGCGCGAGGCAGAGCAAGGGCACGGGTCAGTGCGAGAGATACACTCCTGTAGAATTGCATCTGGCTCCTCCCTTCATGGGGACCCTTACAGCAAACCAGAGAAATGCAAAGAAATGATGAACTCTGGTTGAGTTAACCCGCTATTCTGGACGGAAGGGAGAATTCCGGCAGGCGGTGATAAGTCACGGTGGAAGGTCGGGCCGACTGAGGGGAACTGCGAATCGCCTTGATAGACCTGAGGATTGGTGGAGCGGGCGACGGGATTTGAACCCGCGACCCTCGGCTTGGGAAGCCGATGCTCTACCACTGAGCTACACCCGCTCGTCTTTCCGACATTATATACTACCGCCCCCGGCGGGCGAGGCAGATGCGAGAACCTACCGCAGCCGCCCCACTAATCCGAGGTAGGCAAGGATGGCCACGTTGATGAAGACACCGACGCGGGAGTCAGGCCATCCGATGATGCTGAGGATGAGCGAGAACATGGCGGCGTCAAGGGTCACGATTCCACCCCACGACGATGCCGCCATGACGCCGATGCCTGCCATGACGAAGGCAAGGCCCGGGATTAGCCATAGGATGCCCATCACGCGAATCCCGATGTCGCCTAGGTCGACGAAGCCATTCAGGATCGTCGTATTGTAGGGCGAACTTTTGCCTGGACCGATGCGCCACGGGACGAAAAAGCCCAGGCTGTGCGCTAGCCCGTGGGCGATCAAGATGAGACCGATGATGAACCTCATGTCGCCTCCGTCCTCCTGGCCTGCTGTCCCGCTGAGCCACGCCACCGGCCGCGATTAGGGGACTCACCGCTCGCGCGCTGTTGGTGTCGTGCCCGCAATAGAGGCAGGGCTTACGCCCAAGGCGGTTTCGCCCATACGAGTTTCGGTGGAGCGACGGCCATTTCGTTCACGATCGCGGGGATATCAAACCACCATAGCTCAGTTTCTTCGTCGATTTCTCCTTCACCGACGCACAGGTGATAGTTCAGGCACCGGTACCGCTCCTCCTGAGCGCGGAGCCACATCGCCGCGACGATTGCGCGCCGCAGGGTCGCGGTCGCCTCATCGATACTGTACCCTTGGAGCGAGAAGACGACCTGCGCTCCATCGTCGGTGGTGACGAATCCATGGCAGTCCGGACACCACACGCCGTCTTCCCGGCGACGGGGTGGTTGGCCCAGATTAGAGATCCCTGCAGCCGCGGCCCCACCATCCGGCCGCTGCCGAAACCAAAACCAGCGCCTTCTTTCTCACCATATGGCCGTAGCCACGCCGCCTTCGGATCGTACTGCATCTCCAGGCGACCGATGGGGTTCCAGTCGCATTAGAGTCACCTCACGCGAGCGCTTCCGCGCCGGATGGAACTGTTCTACTCAATCGTTGACCACGATAGGTGTGTTTCCTGTCGGGCGCCGTTGGGGCGCGACCTTCACAAGTTCTTCAAATGCGTCCTACACTATGAGAACGTGAGGTGGGTGAATGCACAGGGGGAAGCGGGTCCGATGATGAGAGGCCGTGCATGGTGGCGAGGGCCGATACTGAGTGCGGTCCTGGCGGCCACGATGATCGTCGGCGGGGTTCGTGGGTACGCGCCTGCCGCCCACGCTCAGCCAGCCTCGCCGCCTGCTGCCGCGCAGGAGTTTGTTATCGTCCCCACTGAGTCTCAGGTCATCTATCGAGTCGGGGAGACGCTCATCGCGGATAATAATCGTTTCAACGTGGCTGTCGGCACGACCCAAGCCATCCGAGGGGCGGTGACGGTCGACCGCGTCAACCCACGGGCTAGCCGCATCGGCCCGATTACGATCGACATCAGCCAGTTTCAGTCGAATGTTGCCCGGCGAGACAATGCCATTCGCCGGCAATGGCTGGAGTCAGCGAAGTTTCCGGCCGCGGAATTCACCCCGACGCAGATCGAGGGACTCCCGGCGCAATACGTCGATGGTCGCTCCATCCCGCTGCGCATCGCCGGCACACTACGCGTGCGCAATGTGCCGCGGCCCACGACCTTCGACGCTACCGTGACGCTGACCGGCCAGCAGCTCACCGGTCAGGCGACCACCAAAGTGCTGATGACCGACTTCGGGTTCTCTCCGCCAGATATTTTTGGCATCCTGCGCGCTCAGAACGAGGTCGGAATCGAATTTCGCTTCACGGCGCGACCCGCTTCAACGCCGTAGAGCCGTCGCGAGGCAGTTGACTACTTGGAGAGGACGCGCATGCGCAAACTTGGGGGTTTCGGTGTTGCCCTCGTGCTGGCCGCGACGACGGGGCTGATCTGGACCACGTCGCGCGGACAGGCGCAGAGCTCCGTCCAGACGCAGACGGTCGTGAGCGATCTGGAGATTCCCTGGGCGGCACAGTTCGCGGGCGACGGACGGCTGTTCCTGACGGAGCGGCCGGGGCGCATCCGCATCATCCGCAACGACAAACTGGATCCCCAGCCCTGGGCAACGATTCCCGTCGCGCATGTCGGGGAGGGAGGTCTGCTGGGGCTGGCGCTCGCGCCTGATTTTACCCGCAGCAAGTTCGTGTATGTCTACTACACCTATCAGGCGGACGGTCGCTTGTGGAACCGCGTCACACGGTTGATCGATCAGAATGGGCGAGGAGAAATCGACCGCGTGATTCTCGATCAGATTCCCGGCGCAGTCGTTCACGATGGAGGCCGGATCAAGTTCGGACCGGACGGAAAACTCTACGTCACCACGGGCGATGCCCGGCAACCTTCGCAGGCTCAGGATCGCGCGGCCTTGGGAGGAAAGATCCTGCGGATTAACCCCGATGGCACGATCCCTGCGGATAATCCCTTTGCGGGCTCCCCAGTGTTCTCATTCGGTCACCGCAATGCGCAGGGGCTGACCTGGCACCCGCAGGCGACGACGATGTACGCGTCAGAGCACGGGCCGACGGGCGAGTTTGGGCTGTGCTGCCGCGACAAAGTGAACGTCATCAAGGCGGGTAACAATTACGGCTGGCCGGTCGTGGCCGGACGGGCCGGGGACCCGAGATTCGTCGATCCGATAGCCGACAGCGGAGTCAGCGACACCTGGGCCCCCTCAGGGATCCTCGTGCCATCCCGGGGGCCGTGGCAAGGTAGCGTGCTTGTCGCCGAACTGCGCGGGGCGTCGTTACGCCGACTGCTGCTGACTGGGGCAGGGTTCACGCAGGTGCGCAGTCAGGAAGTGTACTTCCGCGATGATCTAGGTCGACTCCGGGACGTCTTTGAGGGGCCAGACGGAACATTGTATCTGCTCACTAACAACACCGACGGACGGGGAACGCCCCGTCCGCATGATGATCGCATGCTCAAGATCGTGTTTAGTTGATTCTAAGGAGATGAATAGATGATGGACGTGTTCGCAATGATTCGAAATCGAGTCTCCCGGTCGGGGCTGCTCGCACCGATGGTCTTGCTGCTCGCCGTTGGTGCGGCGGCGGTCTCCCCCCAGGCCACTGCAGCCCCGGCCGTGGATTCCCAAGCCATTCTCCAACAAGCCGCCCCGGCCGTGGCCGTGGTGCGCGGCTCATCGGGGCCGCGACAAGTCACGGGGACCGCATTCGTAATTGATCCGCAGGGGTGGCTGTTGACCGCGGCGCATGTGGTCCGCCACGCGCAGCAGGTCCAAGTGGCCCTGCCCTCAATGGGCCCCCTAGACGCACAGGTGGTCGGCTACGACGCCACGCGTGACTTAGCAGTCCTGCGTGTGACTGCCTCATCCCCGCTACCGATACTCTCTCTGGCAGACGGGGCCGCTCGTGTGGGGGAGACCGTGTTTGTGGTCGGCGCTCCCCGGGGCCAACCGGGTGTCGTGACGACCGGGGAGGTCGTGGCCACCGGCACTAGCCTGCCGGGACTGGTCCGCGACATTTTCATCCAGTTCAGCGCGGTGGTGCGACCAGGTGAGTCGGGAGGTCCGGTGCTGAATAGTCGAGGCCAAGTGGTGGGGTTGGTCGTGGCGGCGTCCATCGACGGCGCGAACGGTCGCGCGGGGCTGGCCGTGTCCCAAGATGCAATCCGGGGCGCTCTTCCGCAGCTGCGCCAAGGGGCGAAAGTCGAACGGGCATGGATCGGGATTGCAGGTCCTCAGGGCCGTTCGGCGACTGCGCCCGACCAGGGCGCCGCAATTCGGCAGGTGATCCCCGACAGCCCTGCCGCGGCGGCCGGGTTACGTCCGGGCGATACGGTCGTGGACTTTGCGGGGACTGCGATTCATACATGGGAGGAGTTGCTGTCCGCGGTTGGTCAACATCAGCCGGGGCAGAGCGTGCGCCTCGGGGTGCGACGGGATGCGAATCGCGTCGAGGTCACGCTGACGCTCGGAGTGCGGCCGTAGTGCCACCAACGGCCCCTCGGGCCGTTTCCATGGCGCAATGGACACGCAGGATAGCGGGAAAGGGAGTGCGCGTGACCACAGTGCTCGTTGTTGATGATGAGCAAGAGATCGCCAGCTTGCTGCAGTCGTACCTGGAGCGGGATGGTCATCGTGTGATCGTCGCGGCCGATGGCGAGGCGGCCCTCCGTGCGGTGGAGGCCGCCTCGCCTGACCTCGTCGTCTTGGACTTGATGCTGCCCCACCTGGACGGCTGGGAAGTATCCCGCCGGATCCGGGCGCTGATGCCCATTCCGATTATCATGCTGACCGCGCGCGATCGTGAGGACGACAAGATCCGCGGGCTGGAGCTTGGGGCGGATGACTATGTCACGAAGCCGTTCAGCCCCCGTGAAGTTGTCGCCCGCGTCCGGGCGGTTCTCCGCCGCAATCGTCATGAAGGCCGGGATGTTCTTCAGCTCGGCGACTTCACCGTTGACTTTCGCGGGCGGGACGCGCGACGAGGTGGAGAGTCGTGTCACCTGACGCCCACGGAGTGGCGACTGCTGGAAGTCCTGGCGAGCCATCCGGGGCAGGTCTTTACGCGGCTGCAGTTGATCGACCGCATCTATGGCTATGCGTTTGAAGGGTTTGAGCGTACCGTCGATGCGCACGTCAAGAACCTGCGCCAGAAAGTCGAACCCAATCCGCGGGAGCCACAGTTCATCCTGACTGCGTACGGGGCCGGATACAAGTTCGCCTCCGCCGTCAATGGGTAACCCGCCGCCGCGCTCGCAGTCGCTGCGCGTCCAGCTCTCCCTCGCGTTTGTTGCCGTCGCATTCCTCTCCGTCGCCGTGGTCGCCTTTTGGGCGCGGGAGATCAACGCCTGGGAAATTACCGAAATCCACGAACGGATTCGACGGGGGGACGTGCCGTGGCTCGCTGATCAGCCTGTCATGGTGCGCGAGGGATTCTTTCGTGCCATTAATCCCCCGCTGTTTGTCCTCTCGCAGCGACTGTTTCAAGCCGACTTCAATCGATCGCTCTGGTTGGCGGGCGGGACTGCCGGACTGCTTGCCGTCGCCGTTGGTCTTGTGCTCGCCCGGCGACTGTCACACCCCCTACAGGAACTGCACGACGCGGTGACACGAGTCGCCGGTGGTGATTTTCAGCAAGAGGTCGGCCCCCGCGGAGTGGGCGAGCTCGAAGACGTCGCGAGTGCGTTCAACTCCATGGCCCACCGCCTGCGGGAGAGTGAACGACAACGTCAAGAGTTGCTCGCGGCCATCGCGCACGAGCTGCGGACACCGCTAGCCATCATCGAAGGGAATCTGGAAGCGATGCTAGATGGAGTCCGCGCGCCAACGCCGGATCTCATTGCCACTTTGCACACCCAGAGCGCACTGCTCAGTCAACTCATTACTGATCTCCGCGATCTCAGCCTAGCCGACGCCCGGCAGTTGAGCCTTCGCCGGCGGTCCGTCGACCTCGCGGTCCTGTGTCAAGAGTCGGTGGACGCGATGAAGGTGTGGACCGACGAGCGCAAGGTCTCGACCAGCGTGCGTGTGGAGGGGGAGACGACCGCCGCCGTGGATCCCGATCGGCTGCGGCAAGTTGTGCAGAACCTGTTGCACAATGCCGTGCGGTTCACGCCCCCCGGTGGGCAGGTGACGGTGATCGTGAGGGGAGCGACAGTCGACCAGGACCGGTGGGTGACAGTAGAAGTAGAGGACGACGGCCCGGGGATTCCCGCTGAGGATCTCTCCCGCATCTTCGAACCGTTCTACCGGGTCGACCCGTCCCGGTCGCGGGCCAGCGGGGGAACCGGGATGGGATTGGCGGTCGTGAAGCTGTTGGTCGAGGTTCACGGAGGCAGCGTGCGCGCCGAGAATCGCCCCTCCGGGGGCAGCCGGTTCATCGTGCAGCTGCCGGCATCACCCGCGAAAGGGTAGGCAGGCCGCTCGCCATCGTGCGGCGGCGTGCAGCCCGAGGTCAGGCGCGCGCTCCCGTGCGCACCTCTCGGAGTGCCCGGGAGAGGTCAATCGGGGGCAGCGCGCGTTCAATCTGTGCGCGCCGGGGCTCCAGCCACGGGGGGGCAGCACGAGCCGCGTCCCGAGATCGTCTGTCGCTTCGTCGACGCTGAACCCCGGCCCGTCGGTGGCGATCTCAAAGAGCACACCGCCGGGCTCGCGGAAGTAGATCGAGTGGAACCAGAATCGATCGATGATCTCGCTGATGGACACACCCAGCCCCTGGATCTCTTGCCACCAGTGACGCTGCTGGTCGTCGTCAGGTGTCCGCCACGCCACGTGATGGATCGTGCCGACCGCGACCTGTCCGCGGGGGGTGGTCGGGTCCACGATCACGTCCAGATGTGCTCCGGATCCTCCCGTGCCGACGGTAAAGCGCTTCCGCTGGTTGGTCTCATTCGTCAAATGAAATCCGAGGGGCACGGTGAGAAAGGGCATCGTCGGCGTTTCCGCGCGTTCTTGCACGGTGACCCCATGGATGCCTCGGATGGCGTATTCGGCAGGCACCGGTCCATCCGCCCAGTACTGCCACCGGCGCGCCAGGGCGTCAGGAGCGGCTACGAGTTCGACGGCCAGACCGTGCACGTCCGAAAACGCAAGTACGTCCTCGTCGAATCGCCGCTGAGGACCTTCAAAGGCGATGCGGTGTTCGGCGAACCGGTTCGTCCAGTACGACAGCGCGTCGGGAGGAACCGCGAGCGACACTGTTACGGCCTGACCCGCTCCCGTTCGCCCATGGCGTGCTCCGGGCCACGTGAAAAAGGTCAGATCCGTTCCTGGGGTCCCGACGGCGTCTGCATAGAAGAGGTGATAGGTCCCCGGATCGTCTTGGTTCACGGAGCGTTTGACCAGGCGCAGACCCAGGATGCCGATATAGAAATCGACGTTCTCTTGCGGATCACCGGCGATCGCGGTGACGTGGTGAATCCCCTCCAACTGCTTCCTCTGCTCGCTCATGGACGGCTCACATCCCTCTCGGTCGGTGCATCACGCTTCGCGTGCTGGGGCGATGCACCTTCCCCGCCCAACGCGCCATGGCACCACATCATTCCGGGTAACCTTGGCCCCAGGAGAGCCGGGGGGCGTGCCGCCTCCTCCCCGGACGACGGTCGGGAGATAGTGTGAAATGATCGAATATATTGACAAGTACAATGCAGTCTGATAACGTGGCGCCCGTCCCCCCGGGTGTGCTCGTGATGCAGCAACGCGCCGAGCTAATCGACGAAATCCTCAAGGCCCGATCCACGGTCTTTCAGGCGACCTCCGCGCTCGCCGCACCGGCCTGGATTGACCTCGAGCTCACGATGTCTCAGGTGAAGGGTCTGCGCACGCTGGCCTACCACACTCCCGCCACGATTACTCAGATCGCCGACGTCTTGAAGATCAGCCAACCAACCGCCAGCCAGTTGGTCGACCGCCTCGTCCAGGGCGGACTCGCCCAGCGGACTGAGGACCCGACCGATCGCCGCCGTATGCTGGTACGCCTCACGAAGAAGGGCCAGCAACTGCACGAGCGGTTGCGGGGCGTATGGCGCACGCGGTTCCGGCATTGGCTGCAGCGCATGAACACCGATGAGTTGGAAGCGCTCCACCGCGGGTACGACGCTCTGGCGCGGATTGTCGCAGCGGAGAACTCCGGCAGTCCATCGCGGCGGCGCAGAACTGCCGCCAGCGGTCGCCGACCCCCGGAGCACTCGCTTCCGCGCCCTCGGGCGGCTGTAGGACGAGGGAGCTCAAGTCCGTGAAGCGACGGAGAACCTGGTGGATGGCCGCGGGCATCGTGTTGCTCGCCGCCGTAGCGGCGGCAGCCCTGGTGCGTTCTCGAGAGGCGCAAACCGCACAGAGACTGCAGCTTACAGGTGCTCAGGTGTCTGGAGGTACTCAGATCCTCGGTCCGACGGTTGCCGTCGGCCGGCTCGTGCCCACCCAGCTCCCGTTGACGCTGTCCCTGACGGCGTCTGTGATCTCGTTGCGCGGCACTGCGGTGGTCTCGAAAGTGGCTGGTTACTTGGAAACCGTGACGGTCAGGCCTGGCGACCTCGTGCTCCCCGATCAAGTCGTCGCCGTGGTGGAGCACTCCCAACTTGACGCGCAGGTTCTCAGCGCAATCGCTGCTCGCCGCCGGGCGGATGCTGACCTCTTGAACGCCCGGGCGGTTGTCGGTCGCG
>Ga0209180_10000125_pt1 | contig 33816 bp, 36 predicted proteins | sample CZO8metaG_3_FD_188355 | JGI IMG/M metagenome (GOLD analysis project Ga0209180, IMG submission 188355) | Vadose zone soil microbial communities from the Eel River Critical Zone Observatory, Northern California, USA - CZOApr15con2H2.8 metaG... | ecosystem: Environmental > Terrestrial > Soil >...
CTGGCGGTAGAAGGTGAAGCGGCGCGTGCCGCCGCGGTTCACGGGTCGGGCGGGCTGCGCGGAGACCGGTTCGGCGAGGTCGGAGCGCTGCAGCATCTCGTTGACCGCCGGCGCGACCTGGTTGCCGAGGATGCCGAGCAGCGTCTCGTCATTTTCGGAGAACGCGGCGATCTTCTCCGATTCGGCGGCCAGCACGCCGACCAGCCCGCCGTGCTGCTCGGCGATCCGGACGAACAGCCGCTCGATCTCCGCTGCGTCTCCGGAATCAGACAGCACCACTTCGGCGATCCCGCGCAAGCTCGCGCGCGCCGCCTCGACCGTCGCGGGATTTTTGCCCGTCACGATCACCGTGGCTCCTTCCGCGTGAAAGAGCTTCGCGGCCGCCAGCCCGATGCCCGTGGTCCCGCCGGTCACCAGCGCGATCTTGCCTTCCAGCTTCCTCTTCATGACTCCTCCTGTTCCGGACAACTATGTCTAAAATCAGAAACACCGACAGAATTGCCAATCTGGAGTACGCCCCTGTCAGGACGCGCGCGCGCGCATTGCCCTTGACCGCCACCGGGCGGCCATTCCTTCGAGAGCAGCGAGAGCGACGTCGCGCAGCGTCTCCGGGCTCGCCCCGGCTCGCGACAACACCTTCATGCCCAGGATGGTGGCCTGCAACTGGCGGGCCGCCGCGCGCTCGTCCAGCGAGGCGCGCACCTCACCCCTGGCCTTGGCGTTGCGGAGGACCCGCTGCAGCAGCGACTCGAGGCGCGCCGAGCTCGTCCTTCCAATCCTCGCCACCTCCGGGTCGCTGACGCCGAATTCGCACATGGCGGCGACGCCCATGCAGCCGAGCGATCGGCGCTGAGGCTTTTCCTTCGAGAAGGAGAGGAGCAGCGCCGACAGAGCGGACAGCGGCGACGAGGCCGCCAGCAAAGTGGCCACGGATGCCTCGACGCCGCGGTCGTTGTACCGCCTGAGGACCTCGAGATAGAGCAGCCGCTTTCCGCCGAATGAGTCATAGAAGCTCTGCCGGCCGATTCCCATCGCCAGGCGAAGATCCTCGGTCGAGCTGGCCTGGTATCCCTGGCGCCAAAAGACTCGCTCGGCGATCTGCAGCACTTCCTCGCGATCGAATTCCCTGGGGCGCGACACGAGCGGAGTCTATCGATCTGGACAGCCAAGTCCAGAAAGAAATGACTGGCTGCCGAGCGCCCTCGCGCGCCGGCGCAGCCCTAGCAATGTCCAGAGAGCGACGAGCGCCAGCAGATCCACTCTCGCACCGCCGCTCGAGCAGCCGTATGTCGGCACGAGATTCGATCCCTGCGTCCCGTTCGGATCCTCGCCCGCCTTCAATGCGTCTATATCGGTGACCCCGCCGCTGCTGGAATGGCGCTCGCCGATGTCGGCGAGGAGTGCGTTGCGCAGCGAGGCCTCGTCAAAGGCCACCAGCCCCCGGCTGCGGAGATAGATGCCGAACGGCTTCACCACGGTGCCGGCGCCACCGGCATCGGTGGCATGACAGATGGTGCAGCGCGGCGGCTGCGCCAACCCGAGCTGCTGCTGGATGACACCGGGAAAATCCGGAGTCGCCAGCGCCATCGCGACGAGAATCAGGCCCATCAGAGGTATCCGTTCAACTGCAGCAGGAACGTGTCGGTCGAAGGCGAGCCGCTGGTGGAGCGGCGGATCCAATCGGCACGAACGTCGAGGTGCGGGACCACGAACCAGGCTGCCCCACCCCACAATCCCAGGCTCGAGGGGCCACCGCCCGGCGGCTTCATGCCCTCGACGGCCGAGAGAATGTGCACACCGCGCAACACTTCGACGTCGGCCTGTAGCCAGTCGGCATGGCCCGCACTCGCGCCACCGTTGCCGAGTGCGGTGGTGATCAATGCGTCGACCTCGGCGAGAAGGACCAGCGGCTTCCAGGGCGAGGCACGCGCGGTCACGCCGTAAGCCTGACGGAGCGTCGCGCCTTTGCTCCCCAGAGCTGCATCGGCGCGCGTCACCAGAGCGCTGACGCCGAGGGCCAGCCGCGAGAAGGGAGCCACCTCCAGGTATCCCGAGAGTCCGCGCTCGCGGAACGCGTCGGGCCGCAGCGAGTAGTTGCCGAGGATGGCCATCACTTCCATCCGCCAGCTTTCCTTCGCGATCGCCACCGCGATCCCGTCCTGCTGGTCCTGGTCGATGTCGGTGCGAGTGGCGGCGCGGACAAATGAGGTGTGCTCCAGGTTGCGCAGCCCGAAGGGAACGTAGACCCGGCCGCCGCGCACCAGGCCAGTGTCGTCGGCGAATGCAAGCCCGATCCAATGCTCGCGCGAGACCAGGTTCACGCCGTCCGCATTGTGCGTGACCCAGGCCAGCTCGGTGGCCGGAGCGCTCGAGGGGCTGGAATACCCGAGTTGCGCCGCCGCCCGCACCGGGCCGATCCGGAGCGCCGCGGCGACATCCCCGCGCATCTGTAGCAGCCGGTCGTCGACCAGCGTGCCATCGACGGTATTCCAGATGTAGCCGTAGCGAAACCAGCCACCCAGGGTGAGAGAGTCCGGCGTACGGAGCGCGCCGAGCAGGAAATCGTCCCTCGGGGACGGCTCGTCTTCCTTCCCTGCGCCCCACCGCGAGCTGAGCAGCAACTCGCTCTGCGCCCGGCCATATTTCGTGAGCAGCGTGCCGCCCGAGGGATCGATGTGGCACGCCGCGCACTGGGTGTACCCATGGCGGATCATCGAGGGGTAAGCGCCCGCAGCGGTCGAGAAGAGCGCCATCGCCGCAAGCGCGACGTTTGCCGGCTTCATAGGCTGCCCACCGTGAGGTCGATCGCGACTTCGACGTCGGGCGAGACCGCAACGCCCAGATACGATGGCGGCACGATCTCGAACTCGCGCATGTCCAACTGCAACGAGCCCGCGATCCGGGTGAGGCCGCCATCTCTCCGCTCGGCGCGATAATGCACCGGGACGGGACGCGAGTGGCCATGCAGCATCAGCTCGCCCGTGACCTGGCTCTCCACGGGCGAGCGCTCTTTGGGAAATTCCACATCGGCCCGCCTCACACGAAGCATGGCATCGGGGAACTTTTCCACCTCGAGGGCCTCGCGGAGGTGGCGGTTGCGCAGGCCGATGCCGGTATCGATCGGCGCGAGCGGCACCTTGAAGAGGAGCACGGAAGCCTCCTCCGCGAGCGAGACCTCCGTGCTCTTTCCCTCGATGCGCAGCCCGCCCGGACCGCGGGCAAGGACGGTGACGTTCCCTGCCCGCTCTTGCGCAATCGACGAGAGCAAGAGGAGCGAGGCGAGCAGATTACGCGCAGCCATGGCAGTTTCCTCCCGCGACCCGGCTACTGCACCGCTGGGTCGACGTTGAACCACTGGCCCAGGCCGGGCGGGAAGGTCAGTCCCAGATCGTCCCCGGGGACCTTGTCGTCGGCGAAGTAATACAGAGGATGGCCATCGAAGGCGGACTGCTGCAGGTTGTCGCTGCCGCGCGTGAAGACGGTGATCTTCGCGGGGGGGATGTTGCTGGGCACCACCGTCGTGCTCGCGAGAAAGATAGGCCAGTTGCCCACGCAGGTGGTCCGATTGCCGGCGGTGCCGGGGCATGCGCTCGTCGGCGGGTTCCCGACGGTGTCCTGCGCGAAGAAGTACAGACTCCGCCCCGCGCCGTCGGTGAGGCGATGCTTCCCTCCCGCATTGAGCGTCATGATCGTGTAGAAGGGGTCGCGCAGCACGAACCAGTCAGGGATGGCCTCGCCACCGACGTCGCCTGGATTGGCGTCGGGCCTGAAGTAGTAGAGGGGGAAGCCCTTGTAGGTCGTCTGCTTCATTCCGTCGGAGCTGCGGGTGAGCTCTCCAACGTCGGCCGCGTTGATTCCGTTCACGGTGACGGTGTCGACGTGGAAGATCGGCCAGAGATAGATGCATGAGCCCGTGTCGCTGGCGGACCCCGTGCAGTTGGAGACCGCGGGATGGCCGCCGCCCGCAGGCAGGTCAATGGCGAAGAGATAGAGCGTGCGGCCGTTGCCGTCGACGAGGTAATTGCCGAACCTGGCGTTCGACGCCAGCTTCAAGGAAGCGGCTGCCGGCGGCGGCGGCGGCGGCTGTCCCGATCCCGGGTTGTAGGGGCTGCTGTTGCTGCCGCCGCAGGCGGCCAGCAGGCCTAGCAGCGCAGCACCGCAAACGGCCCTCATTCGATTCCATCCGGTCATGCGCGCGACGGTGCCCTCGGCGCGATGCGTGCCAGTGAAGCCAATCCCGAATCTGTTCCTCTGAAACGACATGTGCGACATCCTTTCCGCGCGGCGTCTTGTGGCCGCGACCGGTAGTGATTACGGTCGGGGTGAGGAGTCGCGACCTAAGAATTTCCTAAGGGCACTTCTTCGCGCGGATGCGAAGGTCTCTTTAGGATCGCCGCGTGCGCGGAAGCGGCTTACGGCGCGTCTTTCTCGATCAGCTCCAGCACGCAGCCCGTCTCCAGCCGGAATCGGCCACGGCCGGTGGGCTGAAGGCGCAGGGCCGGGCACTTCTGCTCCAGCCGTTTGCGCAACAGCAGCAGTCGCGCCTCGAGGTTGTCCTTCACCGCCGGCAGCCGGATGGAAGGATCCATGCGCAGCTCGCGGTTGGTGAACTCGACGCGTCCCTCGGTAGCATGGAGCTGCAGCAGACGCCGCAGGATCTGCGCCGCCACGTAGCGGATCAGGTATTCGCCATCGAAGAAGATGCTCTCGTCCTGGCGGTAGAAGGTGAAGCGGCGCGTGCCGCCGCGGTTCACGGGTCGGGCGGGCTGCGCGGAGACCGGTTCGGCGAGGTCGGAGCGCTGCAGCATCTCGTTGACGGCCGGCGCGACCTGGTTGCCGAGGATGCCGAGCAGCGTCTCGTCATTTTCGGAGAACGCGTCGATCTTCTCCGATTCGGCGGCCAGCACGCCGACCAACTCGTCGTGCCAGAGGAGCGGAATGGCCACGCAGCTCTGCGGTAGCTTCAGGCCGGGAAGTGGAATCTCCGCCGCGGCGTCGCCCGGCGTGGCGCCGGCGACCGCGCGCACGTAGTTCACGGCGCGGCCGATCGCGCCGACGCGCAGCGGCTTGCGCGTCTTGGCGACGGTGCCGATGACGCCCTCGCCGAAGCGCACCTCCGAACCCACCCCTTCCTCCGGATAACCGCGGCTGGCAATGGTGGAGAGGCGCACGGCGGTCTCGTCGGCGAGAAGGATCAGCGTCTGCGCGAACCCGAGCTGGTGGTCGAGCCCGGTGAGAAGCGTGCTGAGGAGCCCGTCGAGATCGGGCGCGCGTGCCAGCGACTGTGAGATGGCGCGGAGGGACCGGAGCCGCAGCGCGTCGAGCTGTCCGGCCTGCACGACATCGGGCAATGGATCCTCGACCAGATCTCCGCTGACGGGCTCGAACTTTGGTTTGCCTTGCATGGTGCCCGACCTCAGCGGCAGAGCCGCCGCGGTCCTCAACAAAAGCAACGTCCGTGCCGGCCCGATTCAGCCCGCAACGGGTACCTTGAACGAGGGCTGAGCTGGCGCAGCGTGCAGTTTGCAGCCGGAACTGGAGCGCGATCTTGCGTTGTGCGGTTCAGGGCGATCGACTTTCGGGCGGACCCTTGCATCCGCAGCCGCACGCCCGAGCGGTGGGTTGGCACGGCCGATGCTGTAAGCGATCGCAATGCGTCGCGGTGTCGGCGCAACAGGGTCCAACGATTGCAAGCCACTGCGCATTCCGGAATCATCGCCCCCATCGGGAGGCCGCCGCGCGTCGATTTGATCTACCTTCTGCCTCTCGGTGATTGGAAAGCATTCGAGGCCGAGTTGCTCTCGATGGCCAGCCGGTTCATTGGGCGCGTTCGCCTGATCCGGGCAGGGCGTACAAATCTCGGCCGGTTTACCAGCGCGCGCGTATTTCTGAGCAACACCGTGCCGAACATCATAGTGCTTCGCGAAGGCGAGGTCGTTGCACACGCGGTTGGGGTCCTTCCCATGAGAGAGCTGAAGGCCATCATGGAGGGCATCACCAAGTGCGCTGCCTGATGATCTGTACGCCAATCGTGGTCACCTGCATTGGCACTTTCGGTGATTCAGCGGCCAGTCTCGTCGACATCCCGTCGACGGGCTTTTCAACATTCCCGGCATCAGGAGGTCATCCATGAAGCGCGTTGCAGTCCGATTGCAGGTCCCAGTCTTCGCAACCATTCTGGCCTGTTCCCTGGCCGCGGGAGTGTTCGCCGCGGCCACGAAAGACACTCCGGTGCCTGCCGACGGCCAGTGCAACTTCGTGAATTTTCACCACGACGAAGCAAAGAACGCGAAGGGACCCGGCAAATGCGCGAGCGACTGCGAATGTGACGGAATGCGCAGCTGCGTCTCCGGCAAGTGCAGCGGCACGGCCCGGCCCAAGAAGCTGACGGCCGAGACTTGCAACAGCAAGGACTACCACTATCAGGAGTCATGGACGCCGGCCGGCGCTGGCACCTGCTCAGGAGATTGCGAGTGCGATGGCCTGCGGAAGTGCGTCGAGGGCCATTGCACCGGCACGGCCCGGTAGAGTAGCGGCCGAAGGTTTCAATAGGCGTGGGGCACCGATTGACCGTCGGCCCCCTCGCACGGCGACCACGTTTTCACCGTTAGCCGAGCTGCGCCTTCAGTTCGGCGGCGGCCGACTTGAGGAGCTCCCGCGAGAGCTTCTCGTCGTTCACTGCGCGCGCCATCGATACTGCGCCCACAAGGGTAGCGAGGGCGGAGATCGCCTTCGCTCTCCGCGATTTGCGCGTGTCGGTCGCGATGAGTTTCGCCAACAGCTCAAGATAGATGCCCACCTGTTTCGTGTAGGCGGAGCGCGCGCGCGCGTTGCCGCGCGCGACGTCGTTCGCCATGGTCGTGACCGCGCAGCTCGTCGCCAAGCCATCCCGGTGCGCAACGCTCAGGTACGCATCTACCAGAAGGCGAAGCGTGGCTGCAGGCGGGTGGTTCCCGCCTGCCACCGATGCGACAGCCTCCCCGCCGTCGCGCAACGCGCACTCGATCGCTTCGGCCACTAGCTCCTCGCGGGAGTCGAAATGACCGTAAAAGCCGCCATGGGTCAGGTCGGCCTCTTTCATGAGATCGGCGAGACCGATGCCGTCCACGCCTCGTTCGCGGAAGCGGGCGGCCGCGGTTTTCACGATGCGCCGGTGGCTCTTCTCTTTTTCCGTCTTCGAATGGCCCATGCGATGCAAGGTCCTTGACAGTCAGGATTATCTACATCATCCTCTTAATTGTGAATGATGCTCATCATCCACAAACAGACTCCACGATGAATGGGAGAAACATGGGAAACCGCCTTCAAGCGGCCCTCGCTACCGCCGTGCTCGCCGCGGCTTCGGCCGCGTCAGCCGAGGACCTGACCGAGGCGCAGGCGCGGGCCGTCATTGCGCCGTGGTACGCCCTGTTCAACCAACCGGTCCAAAGCGACGTCGTGAAAACCGTGCACGAGCAACTTCTTGCGCCCGACTACCAGTCCTGCTGGGGCGTCCTACCGGGAGAGTGCTGGGGACGGGACCAGTCCATGAAGGTGGTGGGCAACTTCGCCAAGTCCATTCCGGACATGAGGTTCGACATCAAGGAAGTACTGGTGGCCGGAAACCGGGTCATCGTGCGCGGTGAGGTCTCCGGCACGCCCTCCGGCGAGCTGTTCGGCGTGCCCCATACCGGCAGGAGCTTCCGCATCATCGCGCTCGACATCCAGACGATCAGGGACGGCAGGATCGCACAGACCTACCACCTCGAAAACTGGCTCAGCGCATTGGGGCAACTGCGTGCCAAGAAGTAGCTGCGTGATTGTGGAGCAGACCAGGCAGCGGCCGTGCGGCAAGCTCGACGGTTGATCACTCTGATATTCGCGGATCGCCGGTTCACAATTGGTCCTAAAGCTCTTCGCTATTGGCTACCAGCCGATATAAGGCGAAAGGACGGATAAGCGCGGTTCTGTCGCCTGGCCCTCCTCTCGCTTATCGCGCTCCACGTCTAGCAGAGCGCGGCGGCAGCAGACTAAACTCCGCCGCGCAGGGCTTCCCGCGCAATAGCTCGGCGCGGCGAAACTTGAGGTCCTTCAGAATCAGGCAAGCGTGTTCCAATTTGCTGCCTGGACGCACGTTGATGTTGTACATCGCGAGTGCGCGCTCGAATTCATCGACCGCGCCGGCGATGTCGTCGAAGACCGTTCTCGTGCCCTGCTGCATCTCCGTCGAACCTAGCCGATCTTGAACCCGGCCCGTTGATGCTCGGCTGCGGTCCAGGGAAAGGGCCGACAAGCATTGAGCCCTGCTGGTATATAGACGTAAAGGTGTTGACTGTGCATCCCATGCCTTCACGCGCAGGCTTGATGGTTCTCATGGCCTTATCGGCCGGTGCGTTGTTTTGTTGGGCCATGACGATTTGGGGTGGATGGTCTGAGACGATCTACGAACGGGCGAAAGGACAGGACGCGGCGTGGTACTGGCTCCGCGTCTTCCGAGTGCCGCAGACCCGTGAGAATTGCATCCGGCTCTTGAAGATCGTCAGCGCATCCGGCATTGCTCTTCTCATTGTCGGCTGGGCTTTCATCTTGCTCACGTGAGGACGCGCCTTAAGGCTGGGATCCCTTAAAGGGGGCCCTCAAGTCCCCGGGCAATGTGGCGCCCGTGCTCGTGGGGAATGTGGGGAACGCGCCTCGTATAACGGATCGCTATGGAGAGGAACCGATCGCCGTTGCCCAGGGAAGGAGGGCGGAAAGTAGCGCTACTTCTCGATCCCAGCGACCAGATGGCCCCGCATTCGAGTCCCGTACACCCCGCCAGTATTTCCCTGAGAAAATCTCAGCCGTTTCCTCATCTCCCCTCCTCCTTTTCGTGCCGTTGCCAGCCGGTTGCCAAATCCGGCGCACCGCCAGCGCTTGGAAGCGGCACGAGGATTCCTTCTCGTAGCTCCACCTTCAGCTTTAGCACCGCCTCGCACCGCGCCGCCCAGGCCGGTGTGCGGTACAGATCGAACGCATCCGCAGGTCGTGGGTGTGCCCATGGCCGATTTACGAAGCCTTTGTTGATGCTCTCCTGAACGCAGGCGTTGCGGATCCCCGAAGCGAATAGTCGCGTCGGGTATACCTATCCGTGCGTGAGCTAGATTCCTCACGCGCGTGGCCGATCGGGAAATTTGCGTTCCGAAACGGGACCGATCTGGGACCGAACGTGCAACGATTGCCGCAATTCAATAGCATCGACGCGTGAAACCTCGACAGGCGTGGAAATGAAGCGCCTGGGCCAGCTCGCCGGCGGGCGGCTGCGGATGAAGCGGCTGCTGGGCGCGGCCAAGGACCTGAAGGATATGTTGCCGCGCCGTGTCACGTACCTGGCCTTCGAGGGGCTCGCTCTGGCGGCCCAGCCTAGTTGACGGGCGGACTGGCGGATCGTCCCTATGGAATAAAATTGAGAGCCTCGGGAAGCGGCACGATGATCGGCACCTCAAAGAAGCGCGCGCGCGCCGGATCGGGCGGGATGATCACGGCACCGTCGGTCTCAAAGAACACCCCGATCTGCTCCTGAGCGAAGAGGGAGATTGGCCTGAAGACGACAATGTCGGTGCTGACCATGAAACCGTGTGGGTTCTTCGGCAACGCTCGGTTCTCCGCAAACGCGAGGTCATGGCGGTAGAACGTGACGCGGTCCGCTAGGTCTCCTGCGCGGACAATCGCCGTGGCGTTCGGGTTGGCGGCTTGCTGGTCGCCCTTCGCGAACTGGTAGATGACCGACTTGGCAGGCACGCCCGCCAGAGGGGTCTTCCGCAGGTGCGGCGCGTATTCGACAGGATCGCTGGCGTGCCCGACCCACTTTATGTTCTCCACCACCTCTTGGATCGCCATCGCGCCCGCCACGCTGTTGATGACTGGCGACTCAATGTCGTAGCTGGTTCCATCCGCCAGATGGACGCGGAGCGGGATGCCGTCCCTCAGCGGAAAGTTCTCATTGAACAGGGGTGGGCCGACTGCGACCCCATCGAGGCTCGTAATGCCGGGAGCGTTGATGAGCGGCGGAATCCGCGAGGCAAGCAGCTGGCCGACGGCCGGCCGGCCTGCAAACGGCGCCAGCCGGTTGGTCTCGATGACTGGGCCGCCCGGAGACGTGAGGGTTGCCACCTTCACACTCGGGTCGACGCCGACGAACACGGTCCCGTAATTGCCGCCCGCAGAATGTCCGAAGTAGTAGATGCGGGAAGCGTCCAGGTCTGGGATTCCGTCGCCGTCCACGTCCATTCCCACCCCGATCACGCGGACGAGCTGCATGAGGTCCGCAACGGTCTGCCGGAAGCCGTCGGTTCTATAGATGATGGTCCGCGGCGGGGCTGCCGCGACCCCCTCGTTGCCTTCGATAACGTGGTCGCCATTCTGATCGATACCGCGGCCACCCGCGAGGAAGGTCACCGAGTCGCCGGCGGTTCCATGGACCGTTAGCGTGCCAAGCCCGCCGAAACCCGCTCCCACCGCGTTGATGGCGATCGTCGCGATCCCGTGTGCCGCCAACGTGGCGGCGACGTTGAAGCTGAGGTTCTTGTCTTGGTTGTTTCCGTGGCCAAAGATCGCGACTGGCCATCCGAGCACAGGCTTGAGGCCGGACGGCAGGAACAGATTGAAGTAAATCTCGTTCATTCCCTGCACCGCCGGTGTGCCGGTGCGGGTCCCGATGGGCGGGATGAACTCCCCGGGGTGGACTTCATAGTCAAGCGAATGGTATTTCCCGAACGCGATCGTGCTCACTGCGCCCGGTACGAGCTGAAGCAACGAGGAATTCACCGTGACGCGGGTAAATGTCGGCGGATCATTCCCCGTCTGCCGTTGGTACGTGATGCTCGCCACTGCGTCTAGCGGGAATACCGTCCGGGTTTCGGCGGGGCCGAGACGGAAATCAGCAGGTTCTGGCGTGACCGCCTTGATCTGGTCGCGGATCTTCTCGAGGACTGATGTGACGCTCTGGGTGGTGAAGACGCTGGCGGTTACAATGTCACGTTCGTGCAGCCCTACTCGGCGCGCTGCTCCAATTGCATCCAGAAGCGCCTGCTTGTACTGGCCCTGCACCGTGTGCCGGAAACGCCGGAACGCCTCGCTGGCTTCGACCGGCGACCCACTCTCCGCATGCACTCCGTTCGTGACAATCAAGGCATAGTGGGTGTGTTGGTTAAGAAGTTCGTCCGAGTCGACGTGAACCGTGTTCGTCGAGGGGTCCCACACGACCTGATTGATCCCAATGACGCGGCGGCCGTCGTCACGGCTGTCATCGTTCGAACGGCGATCGTCTGCCTGATCTTCGTCGCAGTCGCGCGTGGGTGCTGCATCGCATTCGCGTGCCGCGTTGCCAAGGCCGACCAGAAAGACTGTCTTGCCGGTCACCGTCGTTACATCGATCGGACCATCAAACGGTATTGACAGCCTCGGGTCGGCACTAAAGCCGTCGAGCGTGTTGAGGACCGCAAGGTCCTCACAGTCGGATTGGCGAACAGTGCAGTCGGAAATCGGCAGGTTGACGCGCCGTCTGGTGTTATGGCTCGCGTCTGCGACCGTGAATCGGTCGCTTGGAAATGGGCCGTCCGTCGGCATCTCCAAACTGAACAGCGCCTGAACGCCTGCAAAAACGAGCGAGGGGCATAGAAGAACGAGGAACATCGCCGAAGCAAGAACGATCCGCTGGGCGCAGGATGTCATTTGCGGAAGCTCCTCTTTGCAGCGAAGATCGGGCAGTTGAACGGTTGGACGGCCCAACACTCTGCGAGGCTGAGTGGGGCAAAGGTCGTGACCTCCGCGGGGCCGACTGCTCGGGCAGACGCGGCGGCTGGCTCTCCTTGCCTATCTCGCTGCGGCCCGGCCAGACGCCCCGCAGCGGCGCGATCGCCTGCTGGCCGTGTTTTTGCCAGCATGAAAATCAACTGGTACCGTCGCCTAGTCACGCTGACGGCTGCCCCATCACATGATTGCGGATTTGGAGTCTCCTCCGAACGCCTTCAATGCTCAAGGCTCAATGCGGCAAGTAACATTGCACTACGCCTTTGGGCGCGTGTCTGCGTTGCCTTGGAACTGCGCACAGAGAGGATCGCCGCGCATCGCTACACTGAGCGCCCGCAAGGCGGAATAACCGGGCAGTTCGGTACCGAATCGGGACAGTTCTGATACGGGGGAAGGTGCGGCAGGCGCGGCTCTGATTGCGCGGGCTTGCGCCGGGGGCGGTCGCCACCGGTTTCGAAATGGCGCGAACCGGCGCTCTCGTGGCCGAATACTACCCGAGAGGATTGTGCTCAGGCACCGAGGGAACCCGCTTGCGGTCTAGAGCAGGCGATTCGCTTTTCTCAGCGGACCTTGGCGAGATCGAAGAGCGCCTTTGTCTCGACCGGGTCACCGTACTTTGTGCGGTGGGCGAAGATGACCTGGACCTTTGTTGCGGGAGAAATCTGGCTTGCGTCGAAGAGAAAGCCTTTAGTACTACCTGGTCACGTGTTTGACGTGGATCGGCGGTCGTGATCTACGGTCGACATGAATCGACGCGAACTGCACAGGCTGGACCGGGAGCTCAGCGAGTACCTCGACTCGATGGTCGCAGGGATGGGACGCACCGAGCGCCGGGAGGCGCTCAGGCTGTACGTGACCGGGCTGCTGCTCGACGGAGAGCGCAAGAGCATCCAACCAATTGCGGGAAGGCTCGTCGATTCGGCAGCCGAGATCGAGGGCATGCGCCAGCGGTTGCAGCAGTGCGTTTCGGTGGCTTCGTGGTCCGACGATGAGATGCGCTGCCGACTTGCTCGCAAGCTCGATTCAGAGTTGCCGGGCGTCGAGGCATTGGTCATCGACGACACGGGTTTTCCGAAGAAGGGTCGCCACTCAGTCGGCGTGCAGCGCCAGTACTCGGGTACCCTGGGACGTACCGACAACATATTGCGGGTTCCCCCACCCGGTGGGCGAGCCCGAAACAGGATCCGCCCGCTTCAACTTTTTTTTCGAGATCGCCGAAAATCGATCTTCAACACAGCCCGCCGTAGGGGATCAGCATGGTCGCCAACGTCACCAGCCGCCGCGTCGAGGTCGAGGATGAGCCCCCGGCGGGGGTGATCCGGTGGCTCATCTCCTGCGACGAGTCGGGCATCGGCGGGTCGCCGTACTACGGGTTCGGGACGCTGTGGATGGGGTGGCAACGGCGCGGCAATTTCTCCGCGCTCATCCGGCGTCTCCGCGCCGAGCACAACTACGAGCATGAGATCAAATGGACCAAGGTCAGCGACGCCAACCTTGGCTTCTACAAGGCGCTCGTAGAGGAGTTCTTCAAGTCCAGCTACCTGTTCTTCCACTGCCTGGTAGTCTGCAACGCTGACGTTGACCTCGAGCAGCACGGGCGCGACCGCGATCTGGCGCGCCGAAAGCACTTCACCATGCTGCTCACCGACAAGATCCGCCGGTGTCTTCGCGCATACCCGAAACGCAAGCAGACATTCCGGATCTGGGTGGATCCAATCCACTCCCGGTACGCCAAGGCCGACGAGGCCGTCGACCCGAACACGATCATCTACTCATTGGTCAAGGTCGGGCGCTTTGAGCACCTTGAGGCGATCCGTCAGACGGGGCGACTACGGATGCAGCGCCTCGCCTTCTACCGCGACATTGAAGATCCCGCGCGACGCGACCGCGATGATGGCCTCACGGTTCTGTACCAGCCCGATCAGGTGACGTTGACGTTCGGTGGCCACGTCATCGACGGCTTCGCCGGACCGATCAAGGTGTCGCGGGATCAAGACGCCAACCACCACATCTTCTGCATGTACGCTCTTACCAGCCGTAGGCTTGCAGCCATCCTCGACGCCGGCGCTCCTGCCGTAGATCCTGAGAACCTCAAATTTGGCGACCACGCTCTGCTGATCACCAACGTGGGCGCGTTCATCGAGAGAATGCTGGCCGCCGCGAAGCGCAGTGGCGTTCAACGACTCTGGGCTGGACTCGTGGAGTACATCGACACCGAGACGTACCACGGGGTTGTTGGGCCGTTCAGAAAGGCGGCGAAGTACGCGACGGAATCCGAGTGGCGCATGGTCGTCCCCCCATCCGCCTCCGATACTTTCTGGTTCGACTGTGGGCAGAGCTTGGAGGACATATCGGTACTGGCACTGGTCGCAGCGCTGAATTCCCAACTCAGATTGTCTGTGTCGCCGGGTGGCCCGAGTTGAGGACTGAGATGCCGAGTAGCACGTAACGGCTACGGTGAGCCGCCGGCGGGGAACCTCTTCTCATCATCCGCTCGTTGGTGTGCGCGTCGGAACCTGCTCCGTGGCCCTCCTCGTCGTTCCACCGTGCGCCAGCCCCTCTCGGAGGGCGGTGCTGGTCTGTTCGACTTCGCTGCGCAGCGGTACGGGTCATGACCCTGTCGGCCTCGACGAGAAGCTGGGCGCCTCCCTTGAGAAGCGCCGGCAGGCGGACCAGCGCCGCCGCAGCGGTGTGGCGGACCTGCGAACCCGACGAGGGGTGCGTGAACAACTCCAGCTTGTGGGCATTCGCCTTCGGGGTGGCGTACTCCAGCAGCCGCCGCAAGCGGCCGACCCCGTGCGCGATCTCCTCGTCCACTCCCGTGTCGTCATCCTCCGTTGTGCCACGGTTGTGCCACGAAGCGGCGGAACCAGATGGTCCAGGGCGGGACTGGAAGGGTGAAGGAGCCGGGCCAACCGGTGCGCCACCGCAGGGTAACAGCCTTGTCCTGCTTGGGTTTGTGAGTGGCGGTAGCGCATGGGAATCGAACCCGAAACCGCTGAACAGACGTAAGTAGGCGACGACGCACGCCAATTCGTCGGTTCGCCCGTCAGAACAGCAGGTTGAGTGGACGCTCGATCTCCTCGCCCGCCCTCGGGAGTACCCGCCAATGCGCCCCAGTTTTGGAGACAGTTTGGAGACAGTTCTCGAGGACGATCCGGAGAGGCGCCGGCCGGAGCTGTCCGGCAAGTGCACTGGTTCCAGCGAACGCTCCGAGTTCGAGCAACGGTGCTGGTCATGGTCGCGCATCGTCTTGCTGCGCTAGCGGGCGGCGCGCCCCCGCTAGCAGCGCCTTGGCGCACATCAGCCGCATCACGCGGCGGCGGCCGACCAGCACGCCTTGCGCGCGCAGCACTGGCCAAGCGCGCCTCCATTTGGTCCAGCGCTGTTGCTGATGTTTGGCGACGGACACGGACTAGATCCTGGCGCAGCATTTGCGCCTCCCCATGCGCCTTCGTGCAGGAATTGCGTAAAGGGCGGGTTCCGCGCATGCGGCCGCTCCTAGCGAACCGCCGGCCTTCCCACACTGCCGTTGCAAATCTGCGAAAGCGGAATGAGGCGATGACGGTCCCCGCTGCCGCGCCGATTTGCACAGCCTGCCTTCTTGGCATGCACTCTGCTTGGTTCCTGCCAGATGCCTTAAAAAGGGGGGTCACTAATGCGCCGCTCTGCAGTGCTCGTTGCTGTCCTCGCGGCCGCGCTCTCCGCGCCTGCGCACGCGATTCCTTCGTTTGCGCGGAAGTACGGCACGAGCTGCACGACGTGCCACACTGTCTACCCGAGACTCACACCCTTCGGCGAGGCGTTTCGGCGCAACAGCTTCCGCTTCCCCGGCGTCGACAGCGACTACACGAAACAGGAAAAGATCCCGCTCGTCCCGAAGGCCCCCGGCGACGACGACCCGTACGGCATCAGCGCCATCCCGCCGCTCTCCCTCGGCTTCAACGGAATCACCGTCGTTCACCCGGACAAGAACTCCGCGGGCGGTCGCGCCGACAACGGTGCGGTGTTCCTCACCAAGGACATTGTCGCCGAAGGCCATCTCTGGGCGGGTGGCAGCTTCAGCGAGCTGATCACCTACTTTGGTGAGGTGACGTTCTCCTCCGGAGGCACGATCACCGTCGAGCACGCGCAGGTCTTTGCGAACGACATCATCGGCCCCAAGCACGCGGTGAACGTCCGCGCCGGGCGCGGCTTCTCCACCCTGACCAGCTTCGGGCCGCACTCCAGCTACCTCGCCGATCAGATCATGCCTTCCTCGGGCGTGACCGCGCTCAACGGCGCGCTGAGCGGCGTCACCTGGAACGTCTTCGATCACTTCAATGGCTTCGAGGTGAACGGCGTCGTCGGGGGCCGGCTCGACTACTCGGTGGGCCTCAACGCGGGCAACAGCGTCGACACGCGGCCAAGCGAGAACTACTACGGCCACGTCGGCTACAAGATTGGCGGCATGCGCCTCGATGGCGAGGGCGCGAGCGCGGTCAAGGATGCGATGCGGCCGTGGGAGGAGACGGCGCTCACGGTGGACGCCTTCGCCTACCGCTCGGTGAACAGCGCTAACTTTCCCGACCCCGACCCCGCGGTGACGGTACCGGTCCTGCTGCTCGATTCCGCCACGGTGGTGGGCGGCAACGTGCGCGTGCAACTCGAGTCACTCGAGCTGAACGGTGGCCTCTACTGGGAGAAGCACAACCACGCCGCGGTCGACGGCTCGGGCGCGCAGCTCTGGGCGCCCTACGGCGAGCTCTCGTACGTCGTGCAGCCCTGGTTCGTCCCGGCGGTGCGCGTCGAATACACCTCGCTCACACCTGACAACGGCGCCACCGTCCACAACCTGCGCATCCTGCCCGGCATCGCCTCGGCGGTGCGCCCGAACATCAAGCTGGTGCTGACCGCCGATCTCGAATCGGCGAGCGGCCAGCCCCCGGCGGGGTGGGGTGCGGTGGGCGGAATCGCCGCTCCGGCGCCGACCAGCACCGACACCTCGGTTGGCCTCGAGTTCGAGTCGCTCCAGCTCTTCGTCGCCTTTGCCTTCTGAAGGAGAATCAAGATGCCCTCGTGGACGAAGCTCGGATTGGCCCTCTGCATCTGCGCCGCCTCGCCGGCCCGCGCCGGCGAGATTGCCGGCAAGGTAGAGGCGACGCCGGCGAAGTACCTCGACGAGACCGTGGTCTACGTGGAAAAGGCGCCGGGGACCTTCGCGCCGAAGACCTATAAGATGGACCAGAAAGGGATGAAGTTCATCCCGCACGTTCTCGCCATTACAGTCGGCGACACCATCCAGTACCTCAACAGCGACGGCGTCGACCACAACGTCTACTCGCCGGACAACGAGGGGTACAACCTCGGCATGTTCCCCAAGGGCCAGACGCGCGACCAGGTCTTCAAGAAGCAGGGCGTGTACTCGCAGCTCTGCAGCGTGCACCCCGAGATGCTCGCCTACGTGTTCGTCGGACAGAACCCATACGCGGCAGTGGTGGGGAAGAAAGGCCAGTACAAGATCGAGGGCGTTCCGCCCGGCCAGTACACGGTGGCCGTGTGGAACTCGCACCTCAAGGCGCCGCCCCTAAGCCTGACGGTGACGGCGGGGAAGGCCGAAGCGAACTTCTCGGTCAAGAGGTGACGGCAATGAGACGGCTCGCCCCGCTCGCGCTGTTCCTCGGCGCGCTCGGGTGCCAGGCGGCAGCGTCTCCTACGACTGCAGAAGCGCCGGTCAAGTTCAGCCACAAGACGCACGCCGGGGAGAATCAGATCGGCTGCGGCGTCTGTCATCCCTACGCGCGCCACTCGCCCAACGCGGGTCTCGCTCCGGCGAGTGTCTGCATTGGGTGCCACAAGTTCGTTAGCAAGGAAAAGCCGGACGTGCAGAAGCTCGCCGCCGAGTTCACCGCGGGCCGGCCGCTCACGTGGACGCGCCTGAACCGCGTGCCTGACCACGTGTTCTTCAGCCATGAGCGGCACCTCGCGATCGGCGTCGATTGCAAGGCGTGCCACGGCGACGTCGCGTCGATGGCGATGGACCAGAAGGTCCACGAGCTCCAGATGGGCTTCTGCATGGACTGCCACCGCGAGAAGCAGGCGACGATCGACTGCCTCGCCTGCCACAAGTGAGGGTTCACGTGTCAGGCATGGGCCGCCGCTTCTTCCTGAAAATCGCCTCCGCGACGGGCGCGGCCGCGGCGTGCTCGCCTTCGCATGCTCCGGAAATGTTGGTGCCGCTGCTCAACCCGCCCGAGAACATGGTGCCGGGGAAGCCGCTCTTCTACCGAACCGTATGCCGCGGCTGCGGCGCGGGGTGCGGCGTCACGGCGCGCTCGCGCGAAGGTCGAGTGGTCAAGCTGGAAGGTAGCCCGGACGATCCGATCGGTGGAGGTGCTTTGTGCGCGCGGGGGCAGGCCGAGTTGCAGTCGCTCTACGCGCCCGACCGGCTGCGCGGGCCGCTCGTGCGCCACGGTACCGAGCTGGTACCAGTGCCGTGGGCCGATGCCCTCGCGCAGGTCGGCGCTCTGCTGGGAAAGCTGCGCGGCGCGGACGGCTTTGTTCACGGGCTGCGCATGCTCTCGCGATGCGAGCCCGGCAGCACAGGCGCGGTGCAGAAGGCGTTCGTCTCTGCGCTGACGCCGGCTGCGAAGGCGCGCGTCGTCTTCGAGCCGCGCGATCTCGTCTGTCTTCGCGCCGCGAACACGCAGCTCTTCGGCAAAGCCGAGCTGCCGGTCCTCGATTTGTCCCGGGCGCGCGCTGTGGTTTCCTTCGGCGCCGATTTTCTCGAGACTTGGCTGTCGCCGGTCGAACAGGCGCGCACATTCATGGCCGCGCGAAGCGGAGCCGATCGGCCGCGGCTCACCTGGGTGGGACCGCGGCTTTCGATGAGCGGCGCAAATGCAGACGACTGGCTGCGGGTGCGCCCGGGTGATGAGCTTCAAGTTGCCATCGAGCTCTTGCGCTGGCTCGTCGATCCCGCGAACCGCGTCGCGCACCTGGCGCCGGAGGCCGCCGCGATCCGCGCTGCGCTTCCGCCGTCCCGGATGCCGCAGGGCATCTCGCCCGAACAGATTGCGCACCTCGGCGGCGAGCTGTCCGTGCGGCGTCCATCCGCGCTGCTCGGGCCAGCCGCTCTCGCGTCGGGCGGCGGCGGAACGGCGCTGGCGGCGGCGGTGCAGCTGACGAACTTCGTGCTCGGCAACCTCGGCAAGACGGTGCTGCTCGGCCTCAGCAGCGAAGAGGACGCGCCGTCTGCGGAGGAGGAGGTGCGCGGGCTCCTCGAGGAAGCACGGCGCGGCGAGGTCAAGGCGCTCTTCTTGCACCGCGCCGATCCGTTGGGCAAGCTGCCCGCTTCGGCGCGCGCCGAGGAAGCGCTCCGCAAGGTGCCGCTCATCGTGTGGTTCGGCGAGCGACTCGACGCGACCGCACGCCTCGCGCAGTTCGCGCTGGCCGATCACCACGCGCTCGAGTCCTTCGGCGACCTCGAGCCGCGCAAAGGGATCCTGGAGCTCCAGCAGCCGGCGCTGAGCCCGCTTTGGGATACGCGAGCCAGCTCGCAGGTACTGCTCGACCTGGCGGCGACGCTCGCGCTTCCGGGCATCGTCGATAAAGACTTCCACGAGCTGTCGAAGTCGCGTTGGCAGGCTGCGGCGAAGGCGCTCGGCGCAGAGCTTGATTCGCCGCACGCGCAACGGAACGTGCAGGCGCGGGGCATCGTGGTCGGTCGCGCCCTCGCGGCGGCGCGCCCGCTCAGGCTCGAGGCGCTGCCCTGGTTCTTGGGCACTCGAGTGTCTCCTGGCGATGGGCTGCAGCTCGTCGCTTTCGCAACGACGTTGGCCAGCGCTGATCCCGAAGCGCCTGGCTGGTTGCGCGAGGTGCCCGACGCGCTCACGGGCGTGTCGTGGTCGAGCTGGGCGGAGCTGTCGCCAATCACTGCACAGCGCCTTGGCGTCAAGGCCGGCAATCTGCTCGCGCTGCGCACGGAGGAGGGCGCCACCGAGCTGCCCGCGGTGATCAATCCAGCGCTGCACGAAGGAGCGGTGGCGGTGCCGCAGGAGGCGCCCGAGCTGCGCGCACTGGGTGCGATGGGCCGCGCCGTGCGCGTGGAGCGGACAGGCAAGACATTCGCACTTCCGCTCACCGGGCACGCGAGCCAGGAGGGTCGCGACCTCGCTCGGGTGGTCCCTCGGGATGAAGAGCCGAAGCACGATCACGACCATGGGCACAAGCACGAGCGCGGAGGCACGCTCGTACCGCCGCACGAGCATCCGAAGCACCGCTGGGCGATGTCCATCGACCTCGACAAGTGCACCGGCTGCCAGGCCTGCGTCGTCGCTTGCTACGCCGAGAACAACCTGCCCGTGGTTGGCCCGCAAGCCGCGCGCGACGGAAGGCTCATGGCCTGGCTCCGCATCCAGCGCAGCTTCGAATCGATCTCCCCGGCGGCCCCGGCCGAGACGCGCATCGCGGTCCTGCCCTCGCTCTGCCAGCACTGTGACGCGGCGCCCTGCGAGCCGGTGTGCCCTGTCTACGCGACCTACCACACTCCCGAGGGGCTCAACGCGCAGGTCTACAACCGCTGCATCGGGACCCGCTACTGCGCGAACAATTGCCCGTACGACGTGCGCGTCTTCAACTGGGCCGACCCCGTTTTCGTCGAGCCGCTGCAGATGCAGCTCAACCCCGACGTGAGCGTGCGCAGCAAGGGCGTCATGGAGAAATGCACGTTCTGTGTGCAGCGCATCCGCTATGCCGAAGGCGTCGCGCGCGGCGAGGGCCGTGAGGTGCGCGACGGAGAGGTGACGCCCGCGTGCGTGCAGACCTGTCCCGCACAGGCGCTGGTATTCGGCGACGCGAAAGATCCGCAAGCCCGCGTCGTCTCCCAGCAGCAGGACGGCCGCGCCTACCGCCTGCTCGAGGAGGTCAACACGTTGCCCGCCATCGCCTACCTCGCCCGCCGCGGCGGAGGTGAACCTTGAGCGTTCCCGTCGCGGTCGCCGAGCGGATGCGGTCGATCGACAAGAGCGCGGAGGACACGCAGCAGGCGCCGGGCCTCGGCTGGGGAGCACTGGTGGCGCTCGCGGTCGCGTGCATCGCCATCGGCGCGTATAGCTGGTCGCTCATCATCCGCTTCGGCATGCAGTACACGGGCCTCAATCGGCCGGTGGGCTGGGGCGTGCTCATCACCGACTTCGTCTTCTGGGTCGGCATCGCGCACTCGGGCACGCTCATCTCCGCCATTCTCTTCCTCTTCCGCGCGCGCTTCCGCACCGCGGTCTACCGCGCCGCTGAGGCGATGACAGTCTTCGGCGTGATGACCGCCGGCCTCTTCCCCATCATCCACCTCGGGCGGCCCTGGTACGCCTTCTGGATCTTGCCGTACCCGAACCAGCGCCATCTGCAGATCAACTTCCGCTCGCCGCTCGTCTGGGACGCCTTCGCCATCTCGACCTACTTCTGCGTGAGCGCCATGTTCCTCCTCGCCGGCCTCATGCCCGACGCGGCCGCCTTGCGGGACGGAAGCCAGGGCCTGCGCCGCCGTTTTTACGCGCTCTTCGCGATGGGCTGGCGCGGCACCGCCGAGGAGTGGCGCCACCACGGGCGCGCCTATCTCTTCTTCGCTGCGTTCGCGACCCCGCTCGTCATCTCGGTGCACAGCGTCGTCTCGTGGGACTTCGCGGTGTCGATCGTGCCGGGCTGGCACTCCACCTTGTTTCCTCCCTACTTCGTCGCGGGCGCGATCCTCTCCGGCGTCTCGATGGTGATCACGCTGCTCATCCCCATCCGGCGCGCGATGAAGCTCGAGGGTCTCATCACGATGCAGCACCTCGACATGCTTTCGCGGCTCGTGCTGCTTACTTCACTGATCGTGACCTATTCCTACTCGACCGAGTTCCTGCTTGCCCTGCGCGGGGGCGCCAGCCCGGAGCGCGACACGCTGCTCTACCGCGCAACGGGCGCGTTCTGGCCCCTCTTCTGGCTGATGGTCTTGGGCAATTGCATCGGGCCGCTCTTTCTCTTCTTGAAGCGCGTGCGCGGCTCGTTGCTCGGGCTTTTCGCGGTCTGCGCGCTCGTGAACGTGGGCATGTGGCTCGAGCGGTTCAACATCGTCGTCTCGTCGCTCGAGCACAACCGCATCCCCTTCGATTGGGGCGCATATCATCCGCGACTGGCGGAGATTGGGATTACCGTCGGCTCGTTCGGCTGGTTCTTCTTCTGGTTCCTGCTCTTCCTCAAGCTTCTTCCATCGGTGTCCATCGCCGAGCTCAAGGAGGAGGCCGCACACGACCACCACCAAGAGGCGGCGCATGCCGCGTGAACCTGGCGTGCTCGCGGTCTTCGCCGATCCATCCGCCGCCGCGCGCGCGGTGCGAGCCGCGCACGCGGCAGGGCAGCGCGACGTCCGCGCCGCCATGCCGGCGCCTTTCCCCGAAATGATGGAGGCGATGGCACAGCCGCGAAGCCTCATCGGCGCGGTCACGCTCTGCGGTGCGGTCCTCGGAATGTGCCTCGGCCTCTGGCTGACCATCGGCACGTCGGTCGCCTTGCCGATCTCGGTCGGGGGAAAGCCGATCGTCTCGCTTCCCGCCTTCCTCGTCATCGTCTTCGAGGTGACGGTACTCGTCGGGGGCTTGAGTAACTTCCTCGGCATGCTCATCGGCGCGTACATCGGCCGCCGGAAGAGGTTCATGCCGGCGGACCCGCGCTTCCTGCGCGATCGCATCGGCGTGTTCCTTCCCGGCACCAGTGAATCCGCGCGCGAGCTTCTGCGCGCGGCTGGCGCGGAGGAGGTGCGCGATGTCGCTTAAGGCGCTCCTCGCGCTCGCTACAGCCGCCTGCGCCGCCTGCGCGAACGACTGGCGCACGGACATGTGGTTCCAGCCCGGCGGGGGCTTGCACTCGATCCCACGGCCTGAGCCCGAAAGCTCGGTGCCGCTCGACGCGCGCCCGCATTTCGACGATCGCGACGAAGCCGAGGGACTCAAGGAGGCGTTTCCCACCGACGTGGACTCGGTCGCGCGCGGACGGATGCTCTTCGTCGAGCGGTGCGTGAGCTGCCACGGGAGCGACGGGCACGGCGGCGGTCCGGTAAGCACGTTTTTCCCGCCGGCGCCCGACCTCGGCTATCCCGCCATCCAGGCGCGGCGCGACGGATACCTGTATGCGACGATCGTTCTCGGCGGCCGCGCGATGCCCGTAATGCGCGAGGGACTGAGCCAGACGGACCTCTGGGACCTCGTGCACTTCGTCCGCACCATCAAGCCAAAGGCCGCGCCATGAAGTTTTACGACGCGAGCGCGCGCTTCCTGGGCCGGCCACTCGCGCTTGCCTCGCTCCTCGCTCTGGCCGCCGGCGCCGCCGCCATGCTTCTCTCGTTTCCCTTCGGCGCGACGCAAGCCGTGTTGCCGGGGTTCGCCACCTCCTGGCTCTTCTTCGCCGGGCTCGCGGCGGGAGCGGTCGCGCTCTCCGCGGCCACGCGCATCGCGCAGGGACGCTTCATCGATCCGGCACTGCCTTTTTTGGAATCCGCAGGCGCCTTCCTGCCCGTTGCCTTTGCGCTGCTTCTGCCGTCGTTCGCGGTGGCCCGCTTCTGGGTACCGGAGCATGCGCGCCAGGGCCTCGCCAATGTCGCAGTGCGCGAAGTGGTCGCCTTCGCTGCACTTTGGCTCTGCGCGCGCCGCGTGCTGCGCCATGTCGGAGATGCGCGCTGGAGCGCGGGGTCGCTACGGGACTCAGTGCTGTACCTGCTCGTCTTCGTCGTCACGGTCTCGTTATGGACCGTCGATCTGGTGATGAACCTCTACGTTGGCGAGCCGAGCGGGATCGTCCCCGCCCAGGCCTTCATGGCAGCCTTCGTGTCTGCTATCGCGTGGACTGCGCTTCTCTCCTGCTGGAAGCTGCCCGCGGCGCGTACGCGGCAGGACCTGGGCCGGATGCTCTTCGGCTTCTCTGCGTTCTGGGCATACCTCGTCTGGTGCTCGTTCCTGCCCGTCTGGTACGCGAACCTGCCTGGCGAGACCGGCGAGATCATCCTGCGTACGAGAGGCGGCTGGCGGTTCTTCAGTTCCGGGATCGTCCTGCTCGGGTTCGGGCTGCCCTTCCTCGTGCTCTTCTCGGAGTCGGCCAAGCGGCGCAGGCTGCCCGTGGCCGTCGCGGCCGGCGGCGTGCTGCTGGGTCTTCTTGCCGAACGCGCACTGCTCGTCCTGCGGCCACTGCCACAGCCCAGCTTCGGCCTACCCATGATCGGAGGCGCGGTAGCTGCTTTAGGGATGGCCGGGCTATTCCTGCTGCTTGCCGGAGCACGCCTCTCCGTGCCGCGCTGAATCCACAGAGCTGGCGGGCAGCTCGTTCGCCCGATCTCGCTATTCAAGCTCGACGGCGCCCGCCACGCCCTCACCACTGGGCAGCTCGCGCGAGAGCCACCGCAGAACGTCGAGCGACGACACGATGCCGACGACACGACCATCGCGCGCGGTCACCGCGATACAGTGCACCCCCTGTTCGGCCAGCAGCTGTGCGGCCTCGATGAGCGATGCCCGCTCGCCCAGCGAGGTCACCGACGGTGTCATCACCTCCGCCACGCAAACGGTAGCCGGCAGTAACCCGGCCCGGCGCGGGATGGCAACGGCGACCTCCTCGCGGTCATCGGCGCCTATCTCGAAGCCGTGCCGGATGAGGTCGGTCTTCGTCAGCATTCCGATGGGACGGGACTCCTCGTCGACCACCGGCACGCTACTGACGTCGTGGCGCAGCACGATGCCGGTCAGCTCGCACAATGGCAGATCGGCATGGACGCACACGACGTGGCGCGCCATGACGCGCGATACCGGCGTGCGCTCCAGCGTGGCGCGCGCGATGGTCTCGGCAACAGCAGGCAGGTCGAGCGCGGGCCCGATGCGGCGGCAGGCGATCTCCTTCGGCGTCCCGTCGGCGTTCTCGGTAGTGATCTCGTGCGCGAAGCACTCCTCGCACTGGTCGAGCTCGACAGAGCGCTGCCGGAACGGGCAGTAAACGGTGAACTCGGCGACCGACCAGCCGTCGCGCGATGTGACTTGCCGGGAGCGGACCTCCAACCTGCCGATGCCGGGAGCGCTGTCCATGCCGACCTCTTTCGAGAACTGCATGCAAGGCGCGCTCCATGACCTTCGTGCCTCCACCTCGCGAGGCGCTTGGGCCGGCCTCAGCGTTGCGCGCAATGTCTGCGCGCATGATGCGGCATGGTTCATGAACGTCTCTGGCGAGGAGGCGCCGATGCTCACAAACGCGGAACGCCGCAGGAAGGTCCTCTCTCAGCACGCCAATCTGCGCGAGATGATCGGGGAGATGCTTGAGACCGCGGGCCGGATCGCCGGTGGCGAAGAGGCAGAGCGCATCACGCTGCGGGCGCAACTCGCCATGCTGCACTCGGCGCTCGAGTTGCACCTGCTCGACGAGGAGCAGCTTCTCGAGCCCGTGCTCGCGCGCGCCGACGGAAGCGGCGCGGAGTTCCTGGCGCGAATGAATCAGGAGCACGCGGAGCAGCGGGCGTTGCTAGCTGCGTTGCACTCCGGGCTGGGCGGCACGGTGAGCGCGCGGGGCCTCGCCGCGAACGCGGTCGCGGTGGGCCGCCGGCTGCTGCAGGACATGGAGGCAGAAGAGGGCGAGCTGCTCTCGGCGGAGGCATTGGGCGACGCGCCGCGCAGCAGTGGGTGAGTCCGCCCACGTATGCCGCTGGCGCCCTGCAGGAGTACGCGGACCGCACCGTCGAGCGGCTCGCCCGAATGCAGGAGGGAACCGACGATCCGCTCTTTGCCCGAATCCGCGGGGAGGTTTCGCCTAACAGCGGCTCTGATCCAGGATCACCGGGTCGTCGTGTAGCACGCTTTCCGCGAACGGGTCGCGCTCCTCGGACTCCATGTCCGCCAGCACGTCTGCCGTGAGCGAGCAGGCCCGCTTTGCCATGTCCCGCGGTCCCAGCTTGCGGTCGGTACGGAGCGCATCGAGCACGGCGCGCTGATGCGCGTGCTCCGCCCGCAGCAGCTCGAGCCGCACCGGACCCCACGCGTCCACGTGCCGCAGCACCGGTCCGAGCAGGTCCTCCTCCGCGGCGAGGTGCGTGCGCAGGTCGTTTCCGAAGACCCCGATGGCGCAGGCGAGCGCCAGGGCGCGTTTCTGCAAGGGTTCGTCGCTAGCCGCCAGGACCGAGGCGGCCGCCTCGCGGAGCGCCGCGATGAGCTGGCGCAGCCTCTGGTGTTGCGACAGAAGCACCGAGCGGCGCTGCACATGCGTGATCATCTCCGGACCTCCGTGCGCGAATGGAATGGATCGGCGCCCGCGCGGTTTAACCGCGCCGGGTGAAGAGGAGAGGATCTCGGCACGTGCAAGTTGCGCGCCCGCCTGTCCTGCGCGCCGCGTCGGATCTCGCCAACCTGGTTGGCGGGTCTGGCACGCCGAACGCAAGGGAGGCTTCGCGGAAAGTGAGCGATGGGACCACCTTCCCGAGCTGTGTCCTCGTCCGATGACGGAGGTAGGTGATGAAGCGGATCCTCGTTGGTGTGGACGGTTCAGCCGAGGCAGCCAACGCGGCAGAGAAAGCGGCAGATCTGGCGAAGGCGACTGGAGCGGACCTGACGATCGCGTACGTCGTTCCACCCCGGCCACCGCCGGGCCCGGAAGCCTACGTGCCAAAGGGAGACCTGGTCGAGCGCGGCTATGCTGCCGCGCTGCTGCGTGAGCTCGAGCTGCGCTCGCGCCGCGAGGGCGTCACGGTGGAAACGGAGACGCACATCGGCCCGGTCGCGGAGACGCTCGCCGACGTGGGGGTACTGGGCGGGTTCGACCTCGTTGTCGTGGGACACCGCGGCCGGGGTTCGGTCCGCCGCGCGCTCCTCGGAAGCGTGGCCGATCGTTTGGTCCAGATCAGCTCCAAGCCGGTGCTGATCGTCCGCTAGCGAGCCGACGGAATAGGTCAGACGTCGCCCACCGGATCCTCTTCGGCGCCGGGTGCGGTCCCTGCGTACTCCTTGAGCCGATACTGGATCTTGCGAACGCTGATCCCGAGCATCTCCGCGGCACGCGCGGTCGATCCTCCGAGCAGTTCCAGCGTGCGCAGGATGGCTTCGCGCTCGATCTCTTGCAGGCTCGCCCCGGGAATGAGGCCGGCGGAATCCCGCCCGGCGGGTCGCGGTCCCCGCAGCGTGGCGGGCAGATCGTCGGCGGTCAGCTGTCTGCTCTTGCACAGCACCACCGCGCGCTCGATGGCGTTCTCCAGCTCGCGCACGTTGCCGGGCCAGTCGTGGCTGAGGAGGGCGTTCAGCGTGCCGGGAGCGAGGCCGTCGATCTGCTTGCCGTAACCCTTCGTGTACTTGTCGATGAAGTGCGCCGCGAGCGCCGGGATGTCGCTCTTCCGCCGCCTCAGCGGTGGTAGCGTCACCGCCACGACGTTTAGCCGATAGAATAGATCCTCGCGGAATCGACCTGCCTTCACCTCGGCTGCGAGGTCGCGATTCGTCGCCGCGACCACGCGCACATCGACCTTGATGGTCTGAGTCCCGCCCACGCGCTCGAATTCTTTGGTCTGCAGTGCGCGTAACAGCTTCACCTGCACGGTGGGAGAGATCTCGCCTATCTCGTCGAGGAAGAGCGTGCCGTTATCCGCCAGCTCGAAGCGGCCTTCCTTGCGACCCACCGCGCCCGTGAACGAGCCACGCTCGTGGCCGAAGAGCTCGCTCTCGAGGAGGGTCTCGCTGAGAGCGGCGCAGCTCACTTTGACGAAGGGCCCTGCCTTGCGCGGCGAGAGCTCGTGCAGCGCCTGGGCGATCAGCTCCTTGCCCGTGCCCGACTCCCCCAGGACCAGCAAGGTGACCTTGGTGGGCGCTGTCTGGCGCACGACGTCGTACACCGCGCGCAGCTCGGCCGAGTCGCCGACCATTCCCTCGAGCCGGTAGCGCTCGCGCAGCCGTTCGCGCAGAGTGGCTCCCTCCTGCACGAGCCGCCGCTTCTCAAATGCCTTCTCGAGGAAGACCAGCACAGTGGTCACATCGAGCGGCTTGACCAGGTAGTTCTCCGCCCCCGCCTTCATCGCCTCGACCGCGGCCTCGATCGATGCGAACGCCGTCATCATCACGAACGTCGCGTCCGAGCCCAGCTCCTTGGCCTTGCGCAGCAGTGCGAGCCCGTCCATCCGGGGCATGCGGACGTCTGCGAGCACCACGTCAGGTGACACCTCCTGCAGGCGCTGCAATCCCTCTTCGCCGTTGGACGCCTCGGAGATCTCGTAGCCCTCCTCCGTGAGGATGGTGCGCAACCCGGCGCGCGCATTCGGCTCATCGTCCACGACGAGAATGCGCGACTTTTGCATGGTCATGCCTGGAACTAGCAACCTACATGCCTCGGGCCGCCGCAGGAAGGCCGGCCCGGCTGCGCGCAGGATTTGCGCTCCAAGCTGCCGAGTCCCCGTGCTTGCTCGCGTTCGACGGTACATACCGCGAGGCACGATTCGTGAATCCTTCAGAGGAAGGAGGGCGGCGCAGGCCGTTTCTCAACCGGAGGAGACCATGAAGCGGATCCTGGTGGGTGTGGATGGCTCGAAGGAATCACGCGACGCGGCGGTCTACGCGGCCGAGCTGGCCCGGACGATGGGCAGCCAGCTCATCGTCGCTAGCATTGCCTACATGCCGGCGGCTCTGGGTGCGCCAGAGTTGATGGAGAGCGCGGCGCAGTGGCAGCACGAGGAGAACGAGCATGCTGCCGCGATTGCGCAGGAGGTCTCTGCGGCGATCGGTGGCCCCGGAAGGACGACCGAGACGATGGTCGCCAGCGGTCCTCCCGCGGAGAAACTGGCGGATCTCGCGCAGAGTGGCGACGTAGACCTGGTCGTGGTTGGTCACCGCGGTCGCGGCGCGATCACGCGTATGCTGATGGGCAGCGTGGCGGACCGCCTCGTTCAGATCTGTCCCAAGCCCGTGCTGGTCGTCCGGTAGCGCATCGTCCAAGGAGAAATGTGCCGAGCTTGCGTGCCGGTCTTCCTTCGCTCATCGGGAGTTCGGCGGCGAGTTGATCTCGCACCTCGCTGCCGAGGAAGGTGATGACATTCAATCGCGGAGATGCTTTTGCGCGAAAGCGGCGGCTGCTCGAGCGAACTGGGCAGCGCAGTCCGGGTCTCCCAAGGACCTGCCGGGCAGGATCACCAGCTCGCGCACCCCTCCCAGTTCCGCCAGGGTTTCGTGGCCGTCCTCCGCGGCATGTTGGTCGCCATTGGCAGCGGCGAGCAGCACCGGGGCCCGGACGAGCCGCAGCGCGAAGCCAGCCTCGTCCGCTCCTTCGGCGCACCCGACCACAGCCGCGATATCCCGCCGCACCGCCGCCACGAGCAGCCCAGCACCGCAGGCGCCGTCCGGGGCGAGCAGGACGAGCGGCAGCGCCGCAAGTTCAGGACGCGCCTTCGCGTATTCGCGCGCCGCCTCGACCCGGCGGGCGAGCAGCAGTGCGTTGCGGCGGAGCGCTGCCGCGACCTCCGGAGAGGACTGCTCGTCCACAGCGAGCACGTCCACCATCAGCGTGGCGAACCCCTCACCCCTTAGCGACCGCGCCAGCCCACGCAGGGCGGACCGATGTCGCGCGCACCCTTTGTCGTTGACGACCAGCGCGACCGCGCGCGGTCCGGGTGGACTGGCAAAGCAGCCTGTCAGGTAGACTGCGCCGTATGGGATCGCCACTGGAAGCTCCGCGACCAGCTCGGAGAATTCCGATACAGCCGCCGGTCCGGCAGATGCGCGATCGTGCAGGTCGAGAAACATGAGGGCCTCCTACGGGAAGCAGCGCCGGCGACCGTCGTGCGCAGCGAGGCGCGCACGTCGAACTTCACGACCAGCTGGTCAGAGCTGCACCGCTCGTGCCACGCAGCCGTCATCGCTTACTGGCGCACCCGATGCAGTTTCGCGCCTCCGGGATGGCACGCAGCCGCTGCGCACCGATGGGACCGCCGCAGTTCTCGCACCTTCCGTAGGCGCCCGCCTCGATGCGCAACAGGGCAGCCTCGACCTCCGCCAGCTCGCGTGCCGTGAGCGTCTCCAGGAAACGTTGCCGATCCATGAGCCGTTGCCTGGCTTCGGACGAGATCCTGTCCATCCCACTCTCCGCGCAGGGTTTGCGCCACTCGCAGACGTTGCGCATCTGGGAGCCTCGCGGGGTGCGCATCGAAACGCCTCGCAAGAGGCGTTCCACGCGGCACGGTTCGTGAAGAACGGACTGAGGTACACACCGCAGGAGGTTTGCAATGAAGAAGGTCCTCGTCGGAGTTGACGGTTCGCCGGAATCGCGCCGGGCCGCCGACCTTGCGGCAGAGATTGCCCGCGCGTTCGGATCCCAGCTGACCTTGGCTTGCGTGGTCAGCGACCCGGTGGTCGGCGGATTCGAGTCGCCAGAGCTTCCGCGATGGCAGATTGTCGAGCGGGCGGACGCTCGTGTGCTGCTTCGAGAGCTGTCGTCGTGCTATCTCGGGGAAGGCGAGCGAGTCGATACAGTGATGCCCTCCGGCCGGCCCGCGGAGACGCTCGCCGACATGGCGGCGTCACAGGACATGAGCCGCGTGGTCGTCGGACACCGCGGCCGCAGTGGGCTCGCTCGGACGCTGCTCGGAAGCGTCGCGGATCGCCTGACGCAGATCAGCCCCAAGCCCATCTTGGTCGCACGCTGAGAGCCTTGTCGCTACCCACGCCTGGACGTACGGTGGGGCGGATGGCGGAGACCATCTTCGAAGAGCTGAAGCGATACGTCGGGTTCGGACCCGACGACGAGGCGGCGCTGCACGCGCTCCACGGCACTGCCGAGCCTCATTTCCACCGCATCTCCGAAATCTTCTACGAGCGCATTCTGGAACACGAAGGGGCACGCAAGTCGCTGGAAGGCGGCGAGAGTCAGATCGGCCGGCTCCGGCACACGCTGGTGGGCTGGATGAACGAGCTCTTCCGTGGTCCCTGGGACGAGGCCTACTTCACGAGGCGCTCGCGTATCGGCCGCAAGCACGTCGAGATCGCGCTCCCGCAGCACTACATGTTCGGGGCCATGAACGTGCTCCGGCAGGAGCTCAACGCCGTCATCGACCGCGCCTACCTGGACAGCCCCGAGCAGCTCCAGGCCGCGCGCGTCGCACTGGGCAAGATCCTCGACCTCGAGCTCGCCGTCATGCTGCACACCTACCGCGAGGATCTCCTTTCTCAGCAGGCTCGCGCCGAACGGCTCTCCACGTTTGGCCAGTTGGTCGGCTCCATTGGACACGAGCTGCGCAACCCTCTGGGCGTGATGGAGAGCTCGCTCTACATCCTCAAGGGCCGGATCGGCGGGGACGAGCGTGCGAAGAAGCACGTCGAGCGCATCGGCGAGCAGCTCGGCATCGCCAACAGCATCATCACCGACTTGCTCGACATGATCCGCAACCGCCCGCTCGTCGCGGAGCGGCTGCGCCTGCGCGACGTGGTCGAAGCAGCCGCCAACCAGCTGCGGCTGGTGCTGGCCCTGGAGCCGCTCGCCGGGCTTCCAGACGTCAGCGGGGACGCAGGACAGCTGCGGCAGGTCTTCGTGAACCTGCTGGAGAATGCGTCTCACGCGGCCGGACCGCATGGCCAGATCCGGCTCGACGCCGCGGTCGAGAATGGTGTGGTGGCGGTGGGTGTCGAGGACAGCGGTCCAGGCGTGGACGAGGCGACCCAGCGCAGGCTCTTCGAGCCCCTGGTTACCACCAAGCAGAAGGGCATCGGCCTCGGGCTCGCGCTCGTGAAGCGGATCATCGAGCGCCATGGTGGCACTGTCTCCCACGAGCCGCGCGGCCGCGGAGCTCGCCTCGTCGTGCGGCTGCCCAAAGTTTGACTGAATGCGGCGCTACCTGATCGTCGACGACAACGTGGCCTTCGCCGAGAATCTGGCGGAGATTGTCCGGGACGACGGCGCCGAGGTGGCAGTCGCAGCGGACGGAGCGCAGGCGCTCGCTCTGGTGCGGACGACCCGTTTCGATGCTCTCGTCACCGACATGCGCATGCCTGTAATGGGGGGCGCCCGGCTGGTGCACGAGATCCGCTTCGCCGACCCCGGCCTGCCGGCTCTCGTCGTGACCGCGTACACCGGCGCGGACGAACTGCTCGCCGCGCGTCAGGAAGGGCTTCTGGCCGTGCTCCCCAAACCTGCGCCGCTGCCGCGGTTGCTCGAGCTGCTGCGCCGGGCGCGTCGCGATGGCCTGGTCGCGCTGGTCGAGGACGATCCTGCGATGGCCGACAACCTGGCGGAAGCGCTGCGCGATCGAGGCTTCTCGGCGGTGACCGCGCGGTCGGTCTCGGAAGTCGGCAGTCTCGGCGGGATCAGGCCGTTTGCAGCGCTGGTCGACCTTCGTGTGAAAGGCGGTCCAGACGGCGAGGCGTTGCGCACCGTACTGGCGCAGAATCCAGGGCTGCCGGTGCTGGCGATGACCGCTTTTCAAGAGGCGATGCAAGGCATCCCGGTCCTGCGCATCTTCGAGAAGCCATTCGCGACTGGGGAGGTGCTGCAACTCGTCGAGGAGCTACATCAGGAGCAGGTGCGATGAAGCACCGAGCGCGCGTCCTGCTTGTCGACGACAACGAGGCACTGGTCGACAATCTCTCGCAAGTCCTTGCCGAAGAAGGATACGAGGTGCGCACCGCTTCGACCGGTGCCGAGGCAATCGAGCATGCCCGCCCGGGCTTCGAGGTGGCGCTGGTGGACGTCCGGTTGCCCGACACGGAAGGAACGGAGCTCGCGGAACGTCTGCGTGAGATCTCGCCGGAGAGCGCCATCGTGCTGCTGACCGGATTCGCCGCGCTGGAGACCGCGATCGCGGCCGTACGGGCGGGAGCGTTCGCGTACCTCGTCAAGCCCTGCTCCACGCCGGAGCTGCTACTCACGCTCGAGCAGGCGCTGCGCCAGGTGAGGCTGCACGCCGAGAAGCGCGAGCTGGCGCGCCGCGCGCAGGTGGCGGAGAAGCTCGCCGCAGTGGGCACGATGACCGCCGGGTTGTCGCACGAGATCCGCAACCCGCTCAATGCTGCCGCTCTCCAACTGGCGGTGCTTGAGCGTCGGGTCCACCGGCTCAAGGGGGCGGAGCAGGAATCGCTGCTGGAGCCGCTGCGGCTCGTACGCGACGAGATCGGCAGGCTCGAGCATCTGTTGGAGGACTTCTTGCAGTTCGCTCGCCCACGGGAGCTGAACCTCGCGCCACTCGACGCAGCCACCGCGGTCGAATCTGTGGTCGGCTTTCTCACCGGTGACGCTGAGCGGCGCGGGATCACGCTCGAGCACGTTGTTGCGCCTGGCCTCGCACCCGCCAGGGCCGATCCGGAGCGGTTGCGGCAGGTGCTGATGAACCTAGCGCTCAACGCGCTCGAGGTCACTCCCTCGGGGGGGCGGGTCCGCATCGAGGCGCGCGGTGCGGACCGTGACGTGCTTTTCGCGGTGGACGACTCAGGTCCAGGCGTCGCGTCCGAAGCTCGGGAGCGGCTCTTCGAGCCGTTCTTCACCACCAAGCCGAGCGGCTCCGGCCTGGGCCTCGCCATCGTGCACGCCATCGTTACACAGCATGGCGGGACAGTCTCGATGGAGACGTCGCCGCTCGGCGGGGCCCGGTTCGCGGTGCGCCTTCCGCAGCTCTGAGAAAAGGTGACTGCGCCCGACCGAGAGTCGCCGGGCGTGGCCGAAGAACGACCGCGGCAAGGTGTCTAAGGTTAGAAGGCTGCCTGCAACATCAGCCGCCCTTCCACGACGTTCTGCCGACCCCTGGTTCCGCTCCTCGGCGAGATGATCTGGTTGCCGACCGCCAACCGCTGGCGAAGCCGAGCCAGAGCCGCAGCCGCCCAGGGGTCAAGATCGACCAGCGGCGCGGATCTTCCGAGTTGGCGCGTGGGTGAGCGCGGCATGGAGCGCGAAGGATGCGCGGCGCTGCTCGTCCAAGATTGCGCCGGCCTGACTTCGCACAGTCTCATCAGCCGGTCGCGTCCCGGGTGATGTGGAAAATGAAAATGGCGCATTCTTCCGGTTGGGAAACCACCAACCCGTCGCCGGCCAAGGCGACGACCGGAGGAACGC
>Ga0209180_10000129_pt1 | contig 33063 bp, 31 predicted proteins | sample CZO8metaG_3_FD_188355 | JGI IMG/M metagenome (GOLD analysis project Ga0209180, IMG submission 188355) | Vadose zone soil microbial communities from the Eel River Critical Zone Observatory, Northern California, USA - CZOApr15con2H2.8 metaG... | ecosystem: Environmental > Terrestrial > Soil >...
CAACCAGGAAGACGGCCTTGTGTCCTAAGATTTGAAACTGTCTCAATTTTTCAATTACAACCATATGGCCGAGATGGATGTCCGGTGCAGTGGGATCGACGCCGAGTTTGGCTCTAAGCGGTTTGCCTGTATCGTGGGATCGTCTAAGCTTGGACACGAACTCGTCCTCGCGGATGATTTCCGCGATGCCCTTCTTCAAGTACTCGAGTTGTTCTGCCACCGGTTTGAATTTTGTTTGTGACATGGAGTTTTCTTAATTCGTTCGCGGGACGCGGCGGCCTTCGATTTTGTATTTTCCTTCCAGCACGATTCGAACGGCCTCGGAATAAATCCGGTGTTCTTCCTTCAGGATGCGCGCGTTGAGGGATTCCTCCGTATCATCATCCTTCACCGGAACGACCGATTGAAGAATAATCGGCCCGGCATCCAGATTTTCGTCCACGAAGTGCACGGTGCAGCCGGCGAATTTGACGCCGTATTCGAGCGCCTGCCGCTGCGATTCAAGGCCGGGGAAGGACGGCAGCAGTGAAGGGTGAATATTCAGGATGCGGTTCCGGAATTTGGCGACGAAATAGGGAGACAGCAGGCGCATGTAACCCGCGAGGCAAACCAGATCAACTTCGTGCTCGTCGAGAACGGCGGCGACCTGGCGGTCGTAGGCTTCGCGCTCCAGGCCCTTCGAAGGGATCACGCGCGTGGCAATGCCGCGCGCTTTGGCACGTTCAATGCCCGGAGCGCCTTCCCGATTGCTGATGACCATGGCAATTTCCGCGTTTGGGATGCGGCCCGCCGCAACGCTTTCCGCAAGGGCCTCGAAATTCGAACCGCGCCCGCTCAAGAGCACGCCAATGCGCTTCTTCATAAACGAAGAAAAATAGCACATCTGGAGTGGGGCACAAAATGCGGCGATCTTTCATATCAATTGCGCAGAAAGGACGGGCCTCCCCGACTGGAGCTGGAGTAACGTCCCTACAAGTACAAGAGCAACGAGATCAGGTGACCGCTTTTCCGTGGAACTGGCGGAGGCCGGTGGCAAGCAGCAGCACGTTGAAGAACACCAGTCCGACAAGCACGGCCAATAATGGGAGATGCGGGAACTGGGGCACCATGGTGCCGCGCAGGCCCTCGCTCGCATATACCAGGGGATTGATCAGCACGGCCTTTTGCAGGACGGGGAATTTTTCGAGCGCGCTCCAGGGATAGTAGGTGCAACCGAAGAAAATCATGGGGGCCACAATCAGGCTAAACATCAGGCCGATATGGGTCTGTTGCATGCTGCAGCCTAGCGCGAGGCCGCCGGTGGCGGAGAAAAGCGCGACGAGCACAGCCACGCCGGCAAAAAGCAGCGGATGGGGCACGTTCAGTTCGACGCCGGGGCGAAGCAGCAACCACGCGGCAGGGATGACCATCAGGCCGGCGGCCAGGGCTTGCAGCGTACCGGCGACCACCTTCTCGATGGCCAGCCAGGAAATTTCCATGGGGGCCAGCAGGCGGTCTTCGATCTCACGTGTGAACTGAAACTCGGCGATCAACGGCATGGCGACGGCCCAAATTCCGGTGCCAACCATGCAGATAGCCATGATTCCGGGGAGCAACAGACTCTTGTAAGAGGGCGGCATGTAGCCGCTGCCGACCATCACGCGGCCGAAAATGAACACGAACATAAGCGGCTGCAAAAAAGTTTGAAACAACAATGCCACGAAGTTGCGGCGGGCGACATGGGCATCACGCGCCAGCATGGCCAGAAATGCTTTCCAATTCATTCGCGCAGGCTCCTTCCGGTATGGTGGAGAAAGAGGTTTTCCAAGCTGGGCTCGGAGATGTGCACGTCGCACAGTTCGACGTTCGAAGAGGAGGCGAGGCTGGCGACCTCCGGAACGAGCGAGCCGCCGCGGTCGGCATACACATCGGCGCCATTGCCATCGGTGGCGCGCACTTCACGAACGCCGGATAGCGCTTTCAGACGATCGAGAAGATCCGCGGAGTGATGGCCGAAGCGGAGACGGAGCAGGAAGCCGCCGGGGACGGAGGACTTCAATTCGCGGGGCGTGCCCAGGGCGATGACGCGTCCGTGATCGATGATGGCCAGGCGGTTACAAAGCGCGTCGGCCTCTTCCATGTTATGGGTCGTTAACAGGATGGTCTTACCGCTGTCGTTGTACTCGCGGACGATTTCCCACAGGAGCAGACGGGTCTGCGGGTCCAAGCCGGCGCTGGGCTCGTCGAGGAAGAGGACTTGCGGGTCGTGCATCATGGCGCGCGCGATGGAGAGGCGCTGCATCATGCCGCCGGAGAATCCGCGAACCATCTGATCGGCGCGGTCGCGGAGCTTGAAGCGATCGAGGAGGGTCTCGGCGCGCTTGTTGCGCTCCTGAGAATCGAGGCCGAAATAGGCGCCGTGGAAAACGAGAATCTCGCGTGCGGTCAGAGAAAAATCCAGATTGGGGCGCTGGGCGACCACGCCAATCAAGCGCTTGACCGCGACCTGGGCTTTCCAGACATCGTGTTCGCCGATAAATGCCTGGCCGCCGGTGGGGCGGACGCGCGGGGTGAGAACGCCAACCGTGGTGGACTTGCCGGCGCCGTTGGGTCCAAGCAGGCAGAAGATTTCTCCGGGAGCGATGTCGAGGGAAATGCCGTCGAGTGCGACGATTTCCGGCTTGGGCTGCTTGCCCTTAGCTTTCGGAGCGCCAAAAGAGAAGCCGCCCGTGCCGGCAGCGACCGGAGGAGGTGAGTTGTAAATCTTGCGCAGGTCACAGGTGCGGATGCCAGCCAGCATGGAGTCCCTTCAAGGCGCGGCCTAGAGATGCGTTTGGTGCCGGAAGTGTTGCGTCAGTCCAACCGATGGTTGTGAGTACGTATGCGATGATTCCAAAGTATCGGGAGGAAAGTCAATTTCAGGAAAGCGCGGGAATTGTGCTCTGGCATGCGCTGCCGCGGGGCTGCTGACTGCAGGAGCGATGTTGCGCATTTCGAATGGGCAATCGGGATAGAATGCCAAGTCGAATTGAGGAGAGAACAGACGTGGGCGAAAAACTGATGAGAAATGGCTTCCATCGTCCTTCTCGTATTTTTCTTATGGCGTTCGCTGGAGCAGTTGCAACACTGAGCTTGATGACGGTTGGCGCCAGCGCGCAGCGAGTTGTGCCACGTGATCCGGAGGAGCCGGCGCGGGGAAAACCCCAGCCGAAGATTTTGCCTCGACCGGCAGGGAGAGTTGCGCGGGCCTCCGTGGATGAGAAGTCCATGCGCGCGCTGATCGGGCAACTCGTGGCGTGCGGGACGCGGCTGACGCTTTCTTCATGGACGGATTCGAAACGCGGGATTGGGTGCGGGCGGGATGCGATCGTGGCACGAATGAATGAGATTGCGAAGGATTCCGGCGGAAAGCTGCAGATCGTCGTTGACAAATTCGAAGCGACCTCGGAACGCACTTCTTCGAAGCCGATTCCTCTTGAAAACGTCTACGCGATTCTTCCCGGTTCCGATCCCAAGCTGGCAAAAACAATTTTCATCGTTTCAGGGCATTATGATTCGCGGTCTTCGAACGTGATGGACCCGCAAGCGGATGCTCCGGGCGCGGATGACGACGCTTCCGGAGTGGCGGTGAGCGTGGAATGCGCGCGGCTGCAGAGCAAGGCAGGTGCAAGCGGCGGCGGGGCGTATCGCGCGACGATTCTCTTTGCGGCGGTTTCGGGCGAAGAGCAAGCGCTGCTCGGCAGCACGCATCTTCTCGAATGGGTGAAGCAACAGGGCTACACGGTTGGAGGAATGCTCGACGATGACATTGTGGGCGCCGACTCCGCGCCTGGTGCGCCGCATCGCGTGCGGCTTTTCTCCGGCAACGGCGAGATTGACGATGCGGACTCGCCTTCGCGGGAGTTGGCGCGCGCGATTGAGGAAATCGATGGCCGCGCGGCCATTCGAATGATTTTTCGAATCGACCGTTACGGACGCGGCGGCGATCACTATCCGTTTTACAAGGCGGGGCTGCCGGCGGTGCGCTTTACGGAACCGCTGGAAGATTACAATCACCAACACCAGACACCGCGCACGGAAAACGGAATTGAGTACGGAGACTTTGAAAAGTACCTGAACTTTACGTTCATGGGAGACGTCGCACGCGATAACGCGGAAGCATTGCGGCAATTGGCGATGGCTCCTGCACAGCCCACGAATGCAAGACTGACGGGCGCGGTAACACCGGACGCGAAAGTTTCGTGGACGGCCGAGGATGATCCAGAGCGCGCAGGATTCGAAATCCTGTGGCGCGAGACGACCGAGCCGCGCTGGCAGGTTTATGAATTTTCGCCCGCCCCCGGCGAAACGGTCTTGAAAGGCGTTTCCACGGACAATCACTTTTTTGCCGTTCGCTCTGTGGGAAAGAATGGCGCGCGATCGATTGCCGTTCCCACGGAAATGGAACGCCGGCCGCCGGCGCTGCCCACCGGTACGAAGCAGTGAACGGTAAAAGGGCGCAGCGGTGCTGCGCCCTACAATGGAGCCTGGTCCGGTGAAAATCACGGGTCAGTGCTGCGGGGCGACGGGCTGGGCGAAGGTGATGAAGTGGCCGCCGGGGTCCTGGACGCTGAATTCGCGCATGCCGTAGAAGGCCGTGCGGACGGGCATGACGATTCTCACGTCCTTCATGGCGGCAAGCACGGCATCGAGATCGCCCACTTCCATATAGAGATAAGTGGGACCTTTTCCGGCCTCGGCGGACATCGAGGGCGGGGCGTCCTTCTCCACGCTGGAATACGTTTGATACATCACTTCGGCGGAACCCTTCTGAAAGGCGACAAAGCCGAGCTTGTTGCCGTCGGGAACCTCGATGGTTTTCGCGAAGCCGAGCCGGTCGACCCAGAAAGGCACGATGGGCTCGATCTCCCTGACGAGCAGCACGGGGGTGATGCGCTTGACGTTCATGGGCTTTTTCTCCTGAGTTGGATTGGCGTGCGTGGAAGCAAAACCGAGAGAGAAGGCAAGGGCGGCGGCAACGGCGAATGTGCGCATGGAGAATTCATTCCTTGACAAAGGAAGTAGTCTAAATTAGACTAGTAAATGATAAAAAGTCAAAAGACCTTGAGTCAAGGGGAATTTTCATGACCAAAGGCACTCGCCACCTTGCAGACCTCATCTCCATCGGGCCGGCCATGCTGCAGGACTTCGAGCTGCTCGGGATTCGCAGCGTGGCGCAACTGGCGCGGCAGAATCCGCAGAGAATGTATGCGCGGCTGAACCGTCTCAGCGGCCGGCGGCAGGATCCTTGCGTGCTGGATGTGTTTTGCGCGGCGGTGGCGCAGGCGCGGCATCCGCGGCTGTCTGCCGAGAAATGCCAATGGTGGTATTGGAGCCGAAAGCGGAAGGCGGGGAATGGATGAAGAGAAAGGATAACGCGGTGACGCCCCGATCCGGTCGGGTCGGGCACCGGGCGCTGAGGTATGCGGAGGGACCGAGGAGGCGCTTGCGCACGCTCAGGAAACTGGCGCTGACGACCCCGGACCTGGTGCTGCTGAGTTTGCTGGCGGAGAGGCCGATGCACGGTTATCAGGCGAATCTCGAACTGGAGCGACGTGAGATTCGAGATTGGGCGGGAATTTCACGGCCGCAGGTTTACTACTCGCTGGAAAAACTTTCGCGCGCGGGTCTGATTCGCGCCTCGGAAACGGATGCGCCTGCAGCCGGGCCGGAGCGCAGCACCTACCAGACGACCGCGAAAGGACGCGCCGCCCTGGCGGACGCGCTCGAACGGGAAGAGTGGACCACGCAGCGGGAGCGGCCGCCGTTTCTGACATGGATTGCGCTTTCGTGGCAGGCGCGGCCGGGGATTTTTCAAAGCCAGCTTGAACGGCGGTGCAAATTTCTGGAAAAGGAGCATCAACGCGAGAAAGAAACCCTGCGCTCCATTCTCGAAGAAGTCGGCCATCCGCACCACGAGGCCGTGTGGATGGTCAGCCTGATGATCGAGCAGTTCCAGATGGAGTTGCGCTGGCTGAAAAAGCTCCAGCGAGAGCTGAAGCACCGCGCGCCCGCAAAGCGGCCGGACTACGCGCAGGGTTGATCGGCGGGGGGCAAGAAGATGCCGACCTGCCGAACCGGCTGGGACAGGCGAAGGCCAGAGCTAGACAAGCCTTTTGCGCGAATCGGAAGGTGGGGCGCATCAACAAGCCCATGCTACGCCCTGGCAGAGGCAAACCGCTTCCGATGCCTGAATTGGCTTAATTCATTCGGCATCTTTGGGGCATACAAGCTGGCCTAAACCTTCGCAAAGAGCTATTGTAAATGGAAGCCCACAACCCCTTCCTATCCGAATCGGAGGACTCATGTTTTCACGTCTTTTGCGGTACGGCATCGCTGGCGTCCTTGCGGCGGCACTCTTTTCGTGCCCCGCGTTCCCACAGGGGAACAGCGAGGGACATGGCAAAGGCAAAGGAAAAGGTCACAACAAACACGAAGAGGGCGATGACCAAGGCCAATCCGTAAAATTTGGCTTCGGCGTCCACGAGCGGGAAATCATTACGCGCTACTATTCGAATCGCGGGTCAAACCTTCCGCCAGGGCTCGCGAAACGCGGGGGAAATCTGCCGCCGGGCCTGGAGAAGCAACTGGAGCGCAATGGGACTCTTCCGCCGGGACTGCAGAAGCGCGTTCAGCCGTGTCCGGTGGAACTCGAACGGGAATTGCCGCCGCTTCCGGCGGAATACCGGCGCGGCGTGATTGGCGCGCACCTGGTCATCTTCAACAGGAATACAAATGTGATCGTGGACGTGATGAAGGACGTAGCGCACTAGCCTTGCCGCATTCGCCGCGTTCCAATTGGGGGGCAACCGCCCGCGTTATTTCGCCGGCATGAACTCCGCTTTGGTTGGCGCGGTCCAGACAACGTCGCCCTTGTCATCGAAGAACTGAAGCGACGCCTGGCCTGCGACAGACTTGTAGGGAATGAAGTACGTACCATTCGGTTGCTTCGTTGCCAGAGCCCGCCCGAGGCTCAGCCGGGCATAGACGTGACCATCCGTGTCCTTCAGGATGAACTCTTGGGCTTCGACCGTGCTGGCGCGAACCACGGGTGGCTCGATACGATCGGCTGGTTTCGCTGCCATCAGCACAAGCGAAACGCCGGAGAGGGCGAAGAAAACGGCCGCGAGCTTCCAGCGGCGGTTCTGCGCTTCGAGCTTTTCGACGCGCGCCGCCAAGAGATCCAGTTCCGATTGGGTGAAGTCCATGGTCCACCTCCTTACGACTGGCCGGGGAAAATCCTCACAAAATTGGACGTTCGAGCGATTCGACGGGTGAGCATAAGGGTTCCCGTTCGCAGCCGCGGCAAAGAATTGGGCCTCCTTGCCGCCTGACGATATCTTACTGCATCTGGAGAGCGCCAGAGTACGAGACGCGGGCCTTGCCGGATTCGCCGCGTTCAATGCGGCCGATGCGGAAGAATTTTTCGCGGCGCTTCTTGAGGTCCGCTTCAACCGACTTCACGTTTTTCGGCGGGACCACGAGAATCATTCCGACGCCCAGATTGAAGGATTGCAGCAATTCATCGGTATCGATTGTTCCAAGTTTGGCCAGATACTTGAAGATCGCCGGCACGGGCCAAGCAGCAAGATCAATCTCCGCCTTGACGCCACTGGGCAGCACGCGCGGCAAATTTCCGGGAATGCCTCCGCCGGTGATGTGGGCGAGGGCGGAAACCCAGCCGCGCGCGATGATGTTTTTCAAAGCCGGGCCGTAGCACAGATGCGGCTTCAGCAGTTCCGCGCCGATTTTGTTGCCCACTTCGGCGACGTAGATATCCGGCTTGAGATTGGCAACTTCAAAGACCAGTTTGCGCGCCAAGGAATAGCCATTGGTATGCAGCCCTGCGGAGGGCAAAGCGATCAGAGCGTCCCCAGGGCTAACGTTTTTCCCCGGCAGGAGTTTCTTGCGTTCGACGACGCCGACGATGAAGCCGGCGAGATCGTATTCGCCGGGCGGATAGAATCCCGGCATCTCCGCGGTCTCGCCGCCGATCAGGGCGCAGCCCGCTTTGCGGCATGAGCGGCACATGCCTTCGACGAGCTGCTCGACAACTTGCGGCTCGAGCTTGCCCATGGCCAGATAATCCAGGAAAAACAACGGTTCCGCGCCCTGCACCAGAATATCGTTGATGCAGTGATTGACGAGGTCGCCGCCGACGGTGGAGTGCACGCCCATGGCCATGGCGACCTTGAGTTTTGTGCCTACGCCGTCGGCGCTGGAGACCAGCACGGGCTCCCTCCATTTTTTGCGGTCCAGCGCGAAGAGGGCGCCGAAGCTGCCGATGCCGCCGAGCACGCAGGGAGTGAAGGTGCGGCTGGCATGGTGGCGGATTCTCTGTTTGGCGTCGTCTGCGACGGCGATATTCACTCCGGCATCGGCATATTTCATGGTTGGCGTGACCCGTGTTCCGCGAATGCGCAACGCCACGGAAGATCGTGCGTTATTGGGGCGCGTTTTGGAACAAGATGCCGGTCTTCCCGGCAAAAACGCAAGAGACCGGCGGTACAAAGTCAAAGCAAGATTCGTTTAGCAAAATACCGGGAATTGCCGCAGGGGGTGGCGGCGCTTCCTGGCTGCAGAGTAAGTTTAGCAGGAACGTTCAGAACGTGCGGAAGATTCGCTTCCAGCGCACAACACCGGGATGGATGATGGCATTCGTGTAAGCGAAGAAGCGCTCGTGAATTTTCCCCGGCTCCCAGGCTTCCGGCGAAACATTGAGCGACATATAAATCATGACGGGCGTGCCGATGATGTCATTGCGGGGAACGCAGCCCCAGAAGCGGCTGTCGTAGGAATTTGCGCGGTTGTCGCCCATGACGAAATAACAATTCGCCGGAACCTTGTAAGGCATGCGCATCTCATAGGGTTCGCTGGGCCCGCTGGTGTATTTTTCGATGAGCTTCTGGCCGTTGACCCACACGGCGCCATCGTGAATCTCGACGATGTCGCCGGGCAACCCGATCACGCGCTTCACATAGTCGGGAGTATCCGGCGCGAAAGGCGGCTTGAAGATGATGACTTGCTGGCGCTTGGGATTGCGCCACAGAGGCACATGCCAGTTGGTGAAGGGCACGCCCGCGTCGTAGCCGACGCGGCTCATGATGAGGTGGTCGCCGATCAGCAAGGTGTTTTCCATTGAGCCGGACGGAATGACACGCGCCTGGCCGATGGTGCCGTTGATCAGGAGAAACGCCAGTCCAACCCAGAACCAGGCGATGATCTCGCGCTGAATCTTCGTTTTCACCGGCACATTTGCTTCTTCTTTTTTCTTCTTATTGTCAGCCTTCACGTTCCACCACCACCGGCCGCTCTGCGGGCACGGTTTCACTCCCGTTACTACTTTTCGGTTCACCGGATTTTCCGTTGGGCGCGCTTTCGCGCACTTCCAACTGAACCAAATCCGTCGGATACACGCCTGTATAACAAGACGTACAGAACCTGCCTTCGGTATCACCGACCGCTTGCCGCAGGGAGGGAAGCGAAAGATAGCCCAGCGAATCGGCGGCGAGGAATCTGCAGATTTCTTCGGGCGAATTTGATGAGGCGATCAACTCTTCGCGCGTGGGCGTGTCCACGCCGTAGTAGCAGGGGGAAATCGTCGGCGGGCAACTGATGCGCACGTGGACTTCTTTTGCGCCGACTTCGCGGACCATGCGGACGATCTTGCGGCTGGTCGTGCCGCGAACGATGGAATCGTCAACGAGCACCACGCGCTTGCCTTCGATCAAGCCGCGGATGGGATTGAGCTTCAGCTTGACGCCGAAGTTGCGGATGGCTTGCGAGGGCTCGATGAAAGTACGGCCGATGTAATGATTGCGGATCAGGCCCATGCGAAAGGGGATTTTGGATTCGAGCGCGTAGCCGACGGCGGCGGGCACGCCGGAATCGGGCACCGGGACGACGATGTCGGCTTCGACAGGATGCTCTCTGGCGAGAAGACGCCCGAGCATTTCGCGGCTTTCGTTCACGGAGCGGCCGAAAATAATGCTGTCCGGGCGGGAGAAATAGACATGCTCGAAGATGCACTGCTGGTGCTGCTTTTCGGGAGCGAAACGGATGGACTCGATCCCTGATTTCGAGATGCGCACCATTTCGCCGGGCTCGATTTCGCGCACGTATTGGGCGTTCAGCAGGTCGAACGCGCAGGTTTCCGAGGCTACCAGCCAAGCGGTGAAGCCGCCGGGCGTGGCCAGTTTTCCGAGCACCAGGGGACGGAAGCCGCGGGGATCGCGCACCGCGTAGAGTTCGTCGGTGGTGAGAACGAGGAGAGAATACGCGCCTTCCACTTGATTGAGAGCATCGCCGAGCGCACCAGAAAGATTGCGCGCCTGCGAGCGCGCGATCAGGTGCACGATCACTTCGGTATCGCTATTGGTCTGGAAAATCGAGCCGCGGTGTTCGAGCTTGCGGCGCCACTCGGCGGCGTTGGTGAGGTTGCCGTTGTGGCCGAGCGCGACTTTGCCCTTGTTGCAATCGATCATGATCGGCTGGGCGTTGAGGAGCGCCTTGTCGCCGGCGGTGGAGTAGCGCGTGTGGCCGATGGCAAGGCTGCCCGGGAGCTTCGCGATGACGCTGGGCTGGAAAATTTCTTCGACTTCGCCCATGGCGCGGTGCACGAGCAACTCTTTGCCGTCGCTGGAAACGATGCCGGCGGATTCCTGCCCGCGATGCTGCAACGCGTACAACCCGAGATAGGCGAGGTTCGCCGCTTCGGGATGGCCGAAGACGCCGAACACACCGCATTCGTCGTGGAAGTGATCGTCTGCGCAGGCGAGTTTGCTTGTCATTGAACCTTAAGCGTGCGTTCGAGCGAATGGGCCCAGGCGTCGCGGAGCGTTTCGATAGAACTGTCAATCACCGCGCGCCCCTTATGTTCGATGCGGAAGGCATCGCCGCGGGTGACCTTGCCGATCTCGCGCGCCGCCACTCCATAGTGTCTCGCAGTATCGAGAACGCGGGCAAGCGAAGAGGGCGTTACCGATACGACCGCGCGGGCGCCGCGTTCACCGAAAACGGCCGTCTCGGCTGGGAAAGAAGCGTCATCAAGTCGTACGGTTGCGCCAAGTAGGGGCGCAGCAACGGGGGCAGAGGCGAAACAGGATTCCGCGAGAGTGACGGCGAGGCCGCCGTCACTGATGTCGTGGGCGGATTGCACGGCGCCTTCGGCGGCCAGCGCAACCAGGCAATCAATGAGTCGTTTTTCGGCCGCGAGATCGATGGCGGGGGGTTCACCGGCGACAATGGCGGCGATGGTTTTGGAGTATTCGGAGGAGGAAAATTCTCGGGCGAGCAAAGAGAAGAGAGATTCCTCGCTTCGCTCGGAATGACGGGGGTTGGGTTGGTTGCCCGATCCGTCCAGCAAAACTACAGCGTCGTCGGGCTCGCGGAAGGCAATCTTGAGGGCGCGGGAGGCGTCCTCGAGAATGCCCAAGACGCCAATGACCGGCGTGGGATAGACCGATTTGCCGACGGTTTCGTTATAGAAGCTGACGTTTCCGCCAGTGATCGGCGCGCCCAACGCGGTGCAAGCTTCGCCGATCCCATCGATGGCTTGGGAAAACTGCCACATCACTTCGGGCTTTTCCGGGCTGCCGAAGTTGAGGCAATTCGTGGCCGCGATGGGCCGCGCGCCGCTGCAAGCCACGTTGCGCGCCGCTTCCGCGACGGCGTGCATCGCGCCCACGCGCGGATTCAACTGGCACCAGCGGCCGTTGCCGTCGGTCGCGAGCGCCAGCGCGCGCTTCACCACGCCCGTCTTCGGATCCTTGATGCGCACGATCGCCGCGTCGCTCGCGCCCGGGCCGGCAAGCGTGTTCGTGCGCACCGAAGTGTCGTACTGCTCGGTGATCCAGCGCTTGGACGCAATCGCCGGTGAAGCCAACAATTTCAAGAAATTCGGGCTAAGGTCTGTGCCCTCGGGCGCGAAGGCAAACCAATCCGCGGCGTTTTCTCTCCTCGGCGCGGGCGCGGCAATCGGGCGCTGATAGACGGGGCCTTCTTCCGCAAGAGGATGCGCGGGAATTTCCGCGACCACTTTGCCGTGATCTTTCACGCGCATCAGGCCGCCGTCCGTAACCTGGCCGACGACCATGGCGTCGAGTCCCCACTTCTTGAAGACGGCGAGGACTTCTTGCTCGCGGCCCTTTTCGGCGACCAGCAGCATGCGCTCCTGCGATTCGCTGAGCATGATTTCGTACGGGGTCATGCCCGTTTCACGCTGCGGCACTTTCGCGAGATCAATTTCAATGCCCGTGCCGCCGCGCGAAGCCATCTCCGTCGTCGAGCACGTCAGCCCCGCCGCGCCCATGTCCTGAATTGCCACCACCGCGCCCGTCTGCATCGCTTCAAGGCACGCTTCGAGCAGCAATTTCTCCATGAACGGGTCGCCCACTTGCACGTTGGGGCGCTTCTGCTGCGATTCTTCCGTGAACTCCGCCGAGGCCAGCAGCGACGCGCCGTGAATGCCGTCGCGGCCGGTTTTCGCGCCAACGTAAATCACGGGATTGCCGGCGCCCTTGGCCTTCGCGAAAAACAAGTCTTCTTTTTTCGCGATGCCCAGAGCCAGCGCGTTCACCAGCGGATTCTGCGAATAGCAGGGCTCGAAGCAAACTTCGCCGCCCACGGTCGGCACGCCGAAACAATTTCCGTAGTTTCCGATGCCCCGAATCACACCGTCGAGGATGCGGCGGTTCTTCGCGGCTTCTTCTTCGCTCGTGCCCTTGCGTGCGGTGATCTCGCCGAAACGCAGGGAATCCAAAACGGCGATCGGCCGCGCGCCCATGGTGAAAATGTCGCGCAGAATCCCGCCCACACCCGTGGTCGCGCCCTGAAAAGGCTCGACATAACTCGGGTGGTTGTGCGATTCGATTTTGAACGCCGCGACCAGGCCGTCGCCGATGTCCACGACCCCGGCGTTTTCTCCCGGTCCCTGCACCACCAGCTTGCCGCGCGTCGGCAGACGCTTCAGGTGCACCTTGCTCGATTTGTAAGAGCAATGCTCGCTCCACATCACGCTGAAAATGCCCAGCTCGGTGATGTTCGGCTCGCGCCCGAGGATTTGCTTGACGCGCGAGTACTCTTCCGCGGTCAGCCCGTGCTCCGCCGCGATTTCAGGTGTAACTCTAATTTCGGTAGAAGCCGTTGCCATTTTCCCTGCTTGGAAGCTGTAGGGGCGCAGCATGCTGCGCTCGTACAAAGAAAACTGCCTTCAGTGGCGTGATCATGCCGTCGCTTTCGCGGCGCCGACCAGCGCTTCCACCATGGAGCGGAAAATCACCAGGCCATCCGTAGAACCCAGCGCCGATTCCACCGCGCGCTCAGGGTGCGGCATCAGTCCCGCAACGTTGCGCTCGCGGTTACAGATTCCCGCGATGTTGCGAATTGCGCCGTTGGGATTCCCGGCATCATCGTCTTCTTTCTGTGCGGCCGCAGAGCGGCCGGCTCCATCAGGCATCGTGTAACGGAAAATCACTTGGCGGTTCTTTTCGAGATCCACAAGCGTCGCTTCATCGCAGGTGTAATTCCCGTCGGAGTGCGCGATGGGAATTTTCAGAACCTGGCCGTGCGCCGCGGCGTTCGTGAACGGCGTATCCGTCTGCTCCACGCGGATGTGCACGTGGCGGCAGATGAAGCGCAGGCCGGAATTGCGCATCATCGCTCCCGGCAGCAAGCCCGCTTCGCACAGGATTTGGAAACCATTGCAGATGCCCAGCACCAGCCCGCCGCTGTTCGCGAATTTTTCCACCGACTTCATCACCGGTGAAAACCGCGCGATCGCTCCGGTGCGCAGATAATCGCCGTAGGAAAATCCGCCGGGCAGAATCACGGCGTCGCAATTCGCCAGATTTTCCGATTGGTGCCAGATAAATTCGACCGGTTTTTTGAGGACGTTTCCGATGGCGTAAAACGCGTCGTGGTCGCAATTGGACCCGGGAAAAACGACGACTCCAAATTTCATGCGGTGGCAGCTCCCAGTAGCGTTGCGAGAACTCTTATTTTAACACACGCGAGGGAAATGCGGACCGGACAGCTAGAAGGCAGGACAAAGATATTCCGAAGTGAAAAGTTCAGTGTTTGGATGCAGATCGATATGTGCTGCCGATGGGCCAACTACACCGAAGAGAATTCGCGTAGGCCAGGCAGGAACCTATCTGTGTTTGCGGTTTCTTGCTGCGCGCCGCGGTCTTTTTTTGCTGCGGTGCGCGGATGATTTCTTTATTTTCTGGGTCGCGGCCAGTTCGCGGCGCTTCTTGGCGGCCCAGCCGGCCTTGTTGACCTGGCGGCCGCGGGCGATTCCCAAGCCATCCGCCGGAACATGCTCCGTGATGGTTGAGCCTGCGGCAATATACGCTCCATCGCCGATGCGCACAGGCGCGACGAGCGCGGAATCGCTGCCGATGAACACCTTATTACCGATGGTCGTCGGATATTTGTGGAAGCCGTCGTAGTTACAGGTAATCGTGCCTGCGCCGATGTTGCTCTTGCTCCCGATCTTCGTGTCGCCCAGGTAGGAGAGGTGCATGGCTTTGGTGCCTTCACCGATGGTGCTTTTCTTCAATTCGACAAAATTGCCGATACGCGAGTCTGCCTTCAAGTGATTATTCGGCCGAAGGCGCGCGAAGGGCCCGATAATCACGCGGTCATCGAGGCGGCTCTGTGCCACGACGCAATGCGGCTCGACCGTCACGTCGTCGCCCAGGATGGCATCGTTGAGAACGCTTCCGGTTCGAATCGTGCACCGCGCGCCAATTTTTGTTTTTCCGAGCAACTGCACGCCGGGCTCGATGACCGTGTCTTCGCCCGCTGTCACATCGGGATCAATCAGCACGGTCTCCGGCAACTGGATCGTCACGCCGGCGTCCATCAGGGCGTTGCGCTTCCGCTCGCGGAAGACGCGGTCGACCTCCGCCAGCTCGGCGCGGGTGTTACAGCCGAGGACTTCGCGGGGGTCCGAGGCCACTTGAGCGAGGACGATCTCGCCTTTCGAGGCCATAACCCCGATCGCGTCGGTCAAATAGAGTTCGCGGTGCTTGTTGTTCAGTTTCACCTGTGACAGCGCGGGCCAGAGCTTCTCCAAAGTGAAGCAATAAATTGCTGAATTGATTTCGTTGATCTCGCGCTGTTCGTCGGTGAGCTGCGATTCCTCGACGATGGCCGAAACCGCCGTCTCCGACTTCCGGAGAATCCGCCCATAACCCGCGGGATCCGCGAGCACCGCCGTCAGGATCGTCGCGGCGGCGTTGCCGTTGTGGTGAGCGGCGATCAGCGCCTTCAAAGTTTCCGGGCGCACAAGCGGGGCATCCCCTGGGAGCACGAGGGCAGATTTCGCCCTGCCGAGCGGGCGCCTGGCCACTTGCATGGCGTGGCCCGTGCCGTTCTGCGGCTGTTGCAGCGCGGCGACTGCCCCCAAGGGCTCGACTACTGCAGCGACCTGTTCCGCTTGATGGCCGACGACAACGACAGTCTCTCGTGCCTTCAGCGGCGCGCACGAACGCACGACTTGCTCCACGAGTGTGCGACCGCCTGCGCGATGCAACACCTTGGCACGGCTGGACTTCAATCGCGTGCCTTTTCCCGCGGCCAGGATCACGATGGCTAGGTCATGGTTGGACATGGTTTCAGCTCATTCTGCGTGAGCGGCCAATATTTCGCAACGAACGGATGCTTGCAACGCGGCGAATCCCTAATCAGTGGCAGCGGCGGGAGAAAGGGCGGTCAAGAGCGCGTCCCTTTCGGCGTGGACAGTCTCGCCCGTGGTGATGGTCCAGAGGGACGGATCGGCCAGCAAGCGGCTGACGAGCTGGGTGTGCAGCGCGTGGCCAGCCTTATGGGCCTCCACGCGTGCCAGAAGCGGCAATCCGGCCAGAGCCAAGTCGCCGATCAGGTCCAAGGCCTTGTGGCGCCCGAACTCGTCGGGGAAGCGCAGTGGACCGTTCAAGACCCCGTCGTTCGTAAGAACAATGGCATTTTCGAGCGAACCGCCCCGAATCAGGCCCATGGCCCGCAGCGGCTCGATGTCGCGCTCGAAGCAGAAAGTTCGAGCGCGAGCCAGCAGATGGCGGAAGGTATCGGGCCCAACCACCATCTCCACTTCCTGCTGACCGACAAGGGGATGTGGAAAATCCACGTAGCACCGAACGTGAAACTCACTGGCGGGATAAATCCCGATCCGGCGGTCTCCTTCGGTGACTTCCAGGGGCTTGAGTACTTTCAGGTACCGCCGCTTCCGGCGCAGCTTTCGAACGCCGGACTGTTCCAGCATCTGCATGAAAGGCTCGGCCGAACCATCCAGAATGGGCACCTCGATCGAGTCGATGTCGATGTAGATGTTGTCGATGCCGCAGGAAAAGATGGCGGCAAGCAGGTGCTCCGTTGTGGAGAGCAAAACGCCTTGTTTCATGAGGCTCGTGGCGTAACTCACGCGTGCGACGTTGTGCCCCTGGGCTTCGATGGGGAAGTTATCCAGGTCGATGCGGCGAAAGACGATGCCTGTTTCGGCGGGCGCAGGCACCAGACGAACGTGACCCTGCACACCAGTGTGGAGGCCCACACCTTCGGCGAAAGCTTCTCTTGCGATGGTAGTCTGGAACATGCCCCCAGCGACTATTGTAGCATGTTGTTGGCCAAGGGGAATTGTGTTTGTGCTTTATTATCAATAGGTTAGCAGGAAGTCTGGGACTGAGAAACGATGGACTGTGGCATTTTCGCAACATTTTAGCTCTTCCATGTGTCTCTCCCTCAAGGATTTAGTAGATGCCAGCCCGCCTTGAGGGGTCTTTCTTTTTGATTGCTGCCGCGTCCCAGTCATCAAGATGCTATAATTCTCGCCTGAAGTTTCTTCGAGAAGGGTGGGGCATGAATCGAGCAGCACGCATTGGCATTCTCTCCTTATCGGTAGCCATCTTTTGTTACGCAGGCATCGGCCATGTCCTACGCCTACGCAGCTCGGACGACAAGGCTTACAAGTCGCTCACCGTGTATGGTGAAGTTCTGCAGAAGATTCAGCAGGATTACGTCGACGAGCCGCACATGCGCACGGTGACTGCCGGCTCTCTCCATGGCCTGCTGGAGTCGCTGGACCCACAATCCAGCTACCTCACTCCGCGCGAGTACGAGGAGTACAAGAAGAAGCTCGCGAACGCGGCGACGGGCGAGACTGGTCTGACGCTTAGCAAGCGCTACGGTTACATCATTGTTCTCTCCGTGCTGCTGGATAGTCCGGGCGCGAAGGCGGGAGTTCGCAGCGGCGACATTCTCGAAGCCATCGGCGGATTCACCACGCGTGACATGTCCGCAGGGCAAGCCCTGAATCTTCTCAATGGCCAGCCGGGCTCGGGCGTCAAGGTCGCGGTTATCCGCCGAGGAAAAGCCACGCCCGAAGAAGTCGACATCGTCCGCGACAAACTGGCGACGCCGAAGATCATTACTCAAAAAGCGGACCCTGACATTCTCGTCCTGCGTCTCCCGTCGCTGGATTCGGGCCGCGCCGAGGAAGTCCGCAACCGTCTGCTGGACGCGGAAAAGCAGGGCATTCACAAGGTCATCCTGGATGTGCGGGAATGCGGCCGCGGCCCGGTTTCCGAGGCCATTGCAATCGCTCGCCTCTTCATCCCCGCGGGCACGCTGACCACGCTTCGCGGCCAGACCGTCTCGACACAAGTTTTCTCCGCTGAGCCGAAGCAGGTCCTCTGGAAGAACCCGGTTGCCGTGCTCATTGATGCCACGACCTCCGGCGCCGCAGAAGTTCTCGCCTCCGCCATTGTTGCGAATCATCGCGGTGATGTCGTGGGAGAGCGCACGTTTGGTCTCGCCTCCGAACAGAAGCTCATCACTCTGGATGATGGCGCCGCGCTGATTCTCACGGTCGCGAACTACTACAATCCGGGCGGGAAATCCATCCTGGAAGAGGGCGTCACACCAACGGAAGTCGTCCGCGCCGTATCCGAAGATGATTTGGATTCAGGCGATGAAGATGTGACACCTCCACCCGACTCTCAGACGCCTCCACCCAATACTCGCAAGGAACCCGGGCTCGGGCCGCGCCCGCTTTCTCCGGAAGACCCGATCTTTCACCGGGCGCTCGACCTGCTGAAAGCCCCCATGAAAAAGGCCGCTTAGTATTCCGTGGCTCGGAAGATTGACTCAGTCCCGCGAAGCGCAGACTGTTTTCGAATCAAGGCCACGCGCTCCACGCCATTCGCCCTGCTGTTGCTTTGCTGCTTCTCAGCCATTTTCTTGAGTGGTTGCAAAAAGAAAGAAGAGCGCCGCCTCAGTCCTTCTCAAATCCACCAAATCACACGCGATCTAGCTGCCGCAGCTTCTTCCGCCGTCCCCGCCGGGACCGCTATCAAACTCACGCAAGGTGCTTCCAATCAGCAACCCGGACTAACCGATACCCTGCATATCGTGCTAAAGAACGATTCTTCAGCAGACGCGAATCGTGCCGCGCTCGCGAAGCTCGTCCAAAGTCTCGACACTGTCATTACCCGAAATCATCTGACGCAGGATCAGCCAATCCAAACCGGAGATCTCTTTCGGCTCAAGCTTCGGCACTCAGGCGTGCCGACACACGAAATCGAGATTGTGACGCGGGCAACGCCGGCGACCGGGGCCGAATTAGCAGATTCGAGTGGAAAAACTGCGGGAGCGAAGCTCGCGATCATTCTGGATGACCTCGGCAGCGACCGTGCTGCGGCCGAAGCCATTTTTGATCTGCGTTATCCGCTCACCATTTCCGTCCTGCCGAATCACGAGCATTCCATTGATATCGCCGATGAAGCGAGTAGCCGTGGCTACCAGGTCATGCTTCATCTGCCGATGCAATCCGTCGCCAATGAAACGCCGGAAGCGCGGGAATTGCGGCCCGGCATGCCTGCGGCAGAGGTATCAGCCCTCGTCGATCAATTCCTGCAAAACGTCCCGAGCGTCGTCGGTGTCAACAATCATCAGGGTTCGCGAGCAACCTCTGATCCCGCACTCATGGACGAACTGATGCCTGTGCTGCGCGACCGCCGCCTGTTCTACATCGATAGCCGCACCACGACCGCCACGGTGGCCTACGATACAGCACAGAGTTTCGGGGTTCGCTCCGCCTTCCGCAATGTCCCTTTTCTCGACGACGTTGCCGAAGCGCCTGCGGTCCACAAACAGCTGGAATTGGCCCTGCGAGACGCCAGACTAAAGGGCGAAGCCATCGCCATCGGCCATCCTCACCCCGCTACGCTTCGCGCTCTGCGAGAAGTCCTGCCGCAAGCACAAGGGCAAGGCGTCCGATTGGTCTTCGCTTCGGAACTGGTCCACTAATCAGGCTCGTCGCTTTGGTTCTGGGTCGGCTCGGTTTTCTTCGCAGGAAAAAGCAAATGAACGGCGAGGGCAAGCATCCCCATCGTCAGAAAGCTGAAAACGCTTCCTTCCGGTCCGACGGAGCCGCCCGTCAGCCATCGCGCGCCGTGCAAAGATGCGTTGGAAAGATGGCCCTCAAAAACCATGCCGCTATTCGGCACCGAATAAAGAAACGTCTCGCCGAAATCAAAGCTGGCGTGCAGCCCCACGGCGAACCAGAGATTGCCGGTTCGCCGAAGGACCAGCGCGAAAATCAATCCGATCGTCACAACACCCGCTGCCCCCACCCAGCCTTCGCCCGGGTTGGCCAGATGCACGGCTCCGAACAAACACGAAAGTACCACCGCCGCGGGCCAGAAGCCGATGCCGTCGGCCAGCGTATATTGCGTGTAGCCGCGGAAAAGAAATTCTTCGAACAACCCCACGAATACAAAAAAGACCGCCCATAAGATCCCCCAGCGCCATAGCTCTCCGCCATGTACCGCCAGGCCCCCAAAGGAATACCCGCCAAAGGCCGCAATCAAACCCACCAACGCCGACACTTCGATGAGGCCGACGAGGCAACCCTGCCAGAATAATTTTCCGAACGCGCCTCTCGACGGTAAACCGTAAACGCCGGGGGAACGCCGCTCGATCCGCGCCATGATCAGTGCCGCGGCAAATACCACGATGAAACTGAACACCTCCTGTGCATACAAATAGCCCGGAGAGAAAACACCGCGTGTGGGTCGAACGAAATGCTGCAGGACGATGCCACCTCCGAATCCGAGCCCCGCAACGAAAGCCGCGTAGACCAACAGACGCCAGCCCGCCCGCAATCCTTTATCGTTTACAAAAATTTTACTAAGAAGGCTTTCGGGAGGGTGCGCCTGAAACGGGGGAGGTGTAGAAGAATGCGGCAATGTTTCGAAGTCCAACAATCACCTCGAGAAAACATGCCCGGCCCATATCCCCGTCAGACGCGCGGGCCGGGCGCAATACGGATCTCCGCCGCCCCGAGAATTCGCCGGCTCTTCTTTTCTTGCACGAAGACAGCGGCCCGCAAATTCTCCCGCTTCCATTCTGCCCGAAGCGGAACATTCACGTCACCAGCGAATGAGGACTCGCCTTCAGCGTTCGCATTGCCGATCTTGCGCATGGTGCGCACAACGGCGGCGTGGTGCAGATCCTGGCCGGCATTCTCGCCGCGCGTCACCGCGGAATGCAGGCCCGTTTCGGTGACGGCCAGCCACACTTCCGCGGCGTCGCTCTTGGTTGTTCCTGCCAGCTTTCCCACAGTCACAGACAAGTTTTCTGCGCCTGCTTTGTTCGGGTTGCCCTGCGCCAAGGTCACGGAAACTTTTGCCTTGCCCGCGGCTTGCAGGATGCTCTGCAGCGCTTTCTGGCCATGGCTGCCCACAAACTCCACTCCGCCGTCCACAACCATCTGGGGCGTGTACGGATTGCCGTTTCCCAGCGCCGCCGCATAGACGTATTGCCGGGAGGTCCAGTCCCGCGAAGAGAATGGGTCAGTCCAACCCTGTTCATCCCAATAATCGACATGTTCCTCCAGGGCAATGACCTGTATATTCTCGCCCAGCTTTTCCTCAGCAAGTCGCGCCAGCAGAGCATCCGCCGGTGGACAGCTCGAACAGCCTTCGGAGGTAAACAGCTCAACCACGACCGTAGAGCGATCTGGCACAGGGAGATCCGCGGACTGCTGCGCGCGCGACCGAATCAATGCCGTGGTCGCAGAAAGATAAAGAAGAACCAGAGTCGAGCCCACCAATGGATGCTTCATAAGAGCCGTCTCCTCCCGCCATCGTATCTGATCCGAAGCGCAAGAAAAAGTTACCGTCGCTTCTGCGCGAACAGCGCTTTGCCTCCGATAACCGTTGTGATAGCGTTTACTGGTTATTGCCACCGGTTGGCCCTGTTCTCAGATCCTCACCGGAGGGTAATCCAGTTGCCTTCTCGCACGGCAGCACCCCATCAACCCCCTGGCGGGCGCCTCTCGGTCGATTTCGTGAACGTGACTCTATCAAACGAAGAACTCACATGGGAAAGGCTCATTCTCTTCCTGGAAACCGCGCGCATTGTCTCTGCTGAACGCGGAGCCCAGCTTCTCGGCTTACCTCAATCTGATCTGCAGGCCGCGGAAGGATTACTTTCCAAAGCCCGGCGGGTCGGTTTAGCCTTGCGCAGGGCGTTCGCCGCGATGCTCCGAAAGCAAAGAATCGCCGGTGAATGGGTCGAGCCCATTAATGAAATCCTGCGCATCACGGAAGGACACGATGAACTTGTCTCTCAGGAAGGAGTTTGGGAACTGGAATTCATCGCGCGGGAGGGGGGCCTCGATTGGTTGCTTGCTGCAGTGGCGCGCTCTGGCGCGGAGATCATCGCGGAGGGCGCCCGTGCGCCCCTTCGGCTCTGCGCCAATCCGCACTGTGGTCTCTTTTTTTATGACAAGTCACGCACGCATCGCCGCCGCTGGTGCTCCATGGCCGTTTGTGGAAATCGCAACAAAGTTGCCACTTTTGCGCGCAAACACACCTCTTCCCGCCACACACAATAGACGGGCGCTTCATCTTCGCTCGCTTTGCGTACTTCGGGGACTCCCCTTTTGACCAGGGATCGTAGGTGTGCAGCTACGATAGTCCGAACTGCAACATTGCTGCTGTTTATGCTTCAGATGGATGGGAATTGAGATGCGCCCCTGCCTCTTCCACGTGCTTTTGGCTATGGCGCGGTCTTGGGATGGGCCGTCTTCAAACTGTAATTTCGCACCGAGCCCGCCGTCGCCAGCCCAACGTGAACGACGGATGTCCAGCGCTCCAGTTTATGATGTCCATAGCGATGGAATAAATACGAAACCCCGATGGAAACTCCCGTCCCCGCGGCCTCGATGGCCGCAAACGCCGCATGATTGTCCACGGCATCATTCGTGAGCAGGATTTCCTGTCTGCCGCGCCTTCTCATGTTCAGCGTCGAGAAATAATCCAGGGTCCGCGCCGCGCCAACTCCTGCAAACCACCAATCGTTCTTCTTGTCCCAGAAGCGATCCTCCCGCATCAGCTCTTTCGTTTGGTTCTTCCAACGGGAATGACTGAGTCAGCCGATTGTGCGCGTTGTGCTGCGGCCGGCTCCTGCCCGCAAAGGTTGCTCGCACCCATCATCGCCACCAGAACAAGTGGCACTATCATCTGTGGCCTTAACATTATTCTCGCCGCACCGACTTGCCCCGCAGCTGTCGCATTCCTCGACCGAGTATATCTGCTGCGAACCATTAGTTCTGTGAGTCGCATTGTCTGATTGGCATCCTTCCTATGCTTGGGATTGTCATTCGCGCCCTGCCGGCGTATCTTGGAATTTGACCCAGCTCGCCTTTTCATGAGGAGTAGCACCATGATGCGCCGCACCACATTGCGCTTGGCCCTTCCGGTTGTCTTGGCTTTCGCGATGCTCCCAACGGCGGCCCCCGCTCAGTCGCAGGATTCCCCGTCCGTTGCTGAAGCCGCTCGGCGAGCACGCGCGCAGAAGAAGAACTCTGATAAGCCGGCAAAAGTCATCACTGACGAAAATCTGAATGTAAAGGAAGGGGATGTGCAAAGCGCCGCTGCTGGGCAGCTGAGGATGCCGGGCTCCCCGGAAACGCAGGCCAAGCCCGCTGGTAGCGCGCAGGTCGCGCCCGCCGCGGAAGGCCCTAAGAAGGCCTCAGAGGACGAAAGGGTTGCGAAGGAGCGCGCCGCATTAAAAGCGCAAATCAAGGAAGCCCTGACCGACCTTGATCTTCTTCACCGTGAACGGACTTTGGAACAGGATACTTACTTCTCCAACCCTGACTACGTTCACGACACGGCCGGCAAGGCCAAGCTGGATGCGCTGAAACAACAGGAGAGCGACAAACAGGAGGAGTTGGACCGCTTGAAAGCGCGTCTTGCCGCATTGCCGCCCGGGCAGGACGATTCCGCGACCACGCCTCCGAAGCCGAAGCCGTAGTCATCCTCGCCTCGGTTCCTGCATTTCTGCTTGCTTCTTACGTGTGAGCTCCGCTTTCCTTAGCACCCGCGGAGATTCCCATTGATTGTCGCTATTCGGATTCCACCACTTTTCTCAAAACGGCCGGAAAAATTAATCAATCCCGTGTATGCGAAGGCTGACAAGCTGATCGACGGTTAGGTTTTTCATTCCACGCGACTTCAGCCCGGTGATGAACTCCGGGGACACTCCATGAATTCTGAAGGCAATGAGCTTGTCCGTGTCCAGTCCTTGCAAATTCTCGTTTTTTATCTCTCTGGCGAACTTCAAGCTGACATCGTGGATGGCCATCGCAAATTGCTTGTCGCCGTCTATTTTTTCAAATCCCAGCGACTTCATCTCTTGCGGATACTTTGCGTCCGGTAGGAAATGAAAGAGACCGGCGCCTTCGCCGTCGTGAAGAAACCCTTCGCAATCGAATTTTCCCGCGTCGCGCGCGATCGTGAAATGAACTTCTTGTCGTCCGGGCTTCGCGAAATCCAAACCAGAAAACTCGCTCGCGGGCCAGTCCGAACTGTAGTGGAAGTGATGCCCGCCGCGGGAATCCATCAGCGAAAATTCAACTTTCCCTTGAACGTCAGACCGCCGGATCGTCCAATCTCCGCTCTGCGTTTCTTCGCCCCGCGTTTTGGCAATTCCAAATACGATTCCCGCGATCGCCAGAATGAGAACAATGGATCGATGCTGTTTCATGGGATATCACCCCTCTCCTTCTTTATCGCGGCGTTCAGAGAATATCGGCGTGCTTGAGCGCCATTAGTTTGTCTAGCGTCAGGTTCTGAAATCCATGCTTGCGCGCTTTTTCAATGAACTCCGGCGTGATTCCCTGCACCTTCGCGCCGATGATTTCTTCGCTCTTCAAATCCTTGAAGCCAGCTGCCTGCAAAGCCTTCACGTACTCTGCCGTGACTCCTTGCACCTTCATCCCGATCAGCTCCTCGACATTTGGCGTAAGCCCCGTGGCCCGCAGTTCGCGAACATAGTCCGGCGTTATACCCTGGACTTTCATTCCCACGATTTCGTCGGGACCGGGCTTCAAGCCCAAATCATGGAACTCGCGCACATATTGAGGACTAGCGCCCTGCACTTTCATCCCGATCAATTGATGGACGCCGAGATTTGGCCAAACCCCCCGCATTTCGCGAATGTATTCTGGGGTTACCCCCTGCACGCGCATCCCCACGAATTCGCCGGCCGTCGGTTCCAATCCCAGGCCGTGAATCTCTTTCACATATCCCGGTGTGACACCTTGAATCTTCATCGCAATGAGCTGATCCACGGTCAAGTCCTTGAGCCCTGCCGCTTGCATCCCCTCCAAGTAGGATTCCTTTTTCTCCCCGCCGCTTGCCGTCTGCGGCTCCTTGGCTTTGTTCGTTTGCTCCTTCGGTGCCGCCTGCTCGGCCTTTCCCGAAGGTTTTGCGCTTTGCGGCTTATTTTCTTTCGCTAAAGCGTGCTCCGGCCTGATTACGATTACGCTTTCGCCCCTGGGCTCCTGCACTGGCGAGGCACTTGTTCCCCTCGCGGCGTGTGCTACGCCCAGAAACGCGTTGCCCGCGAGCAGCGCTCCCGCCAGGCAGATGACGCTTACCCCAATTCCCGCTGCGCGGGTCCTGCCCGACGCCCCATGCAGTCCCAACAGCCGCACGACACGCCCGGCAAGCGGACTACGATTCGCCGCCATCATCAACGACGGTGCCGTGCGCCATTCTTCCATCATCGTAAGCGCGCGCGCGTAATTCACGGCGTCGCCGCAAATCAAAATAGCTTCGTCGTCGCAGCAGTTCTCGCGTTCGGCCCGAATCTGCTGGCTCACCCACCAAACCGCCGGATGATAGAAGAGCAGCGTTTCCGCGGCAATCTGGAAAAGATTCACCAGGCAATCCAGCCGGCGGATGTGTGCCAGCTCATGCGCGATCACCGCTTCGATTTGCTCTTCGGTCAGGCCGCTCAGCGCCCTCACCGGCAACAGCACGACCGGACGAAACCATCCCAACACGGCCGGAGCATCCAGGCGCTGGCATTCGCAATAGCGGATCGCGCGCTCGATGCCCATTTTCAGTTGCAGTGCGATACATCTTAGATAAAGCTCCCGCCGTAATGGCTTGAGTTCTTTGCGGCGCATCTTTTCGATCACAAACAAACCGCCCGCTGTTCTCAGGCTCAAGATTACGACGCCCAGGAACCACCCTTCCACCAACCACAGCATCGCTTTCGATTGTTCCGTTCCTGATTCAGCGGCTGGGGCGCCGGACTGTGCGACAGCAACGTTTTGAGCCTGCATTTCCGGCAATAACGAGAATCCCCGCGCCCCAGGCCGTACGGCCGGATTTGTTTGCCGCAGTATCCAGCTAAATGTGACCACGGGCGACGCCATCATCAGGACCAGCGTGCCCGCTGCCACCGCGTACCGCGCTGACGCGCTGCGGCACAGTGCCATCGCGACGGCAAACACTGCCGCCAACGCCGCGCCTTGCCACACGAAATGCAGCAGGGTCCAGCCGAGCGTCAGCAGGAGTTCCGGTGAAGTCCAATTCGCCAGGCTTGTCATCGCATCCTCCTCTCGTACTCATCCAGAAGACGGCGCAGCTCCTCCAGCTCCTTCTTAGACGTTCGCCGGCCTTCGAGCGCGTGAATCATCAACTCGCTTGCCGAGCCCTCGAACACACGTTGCAGGACGTCACCCACCAGTTGCCGCTTCGTTTCCGTTGCCGGCTGGCATGCCTCGTAGACGTGGGCGCGCTGATCTTCGTTTCTGCGCACCAGCCCCTTTGTGGTCATGATCTGCATAAGTTTAAGAACGGTGGTGTAACCGAGAGACTTTTCCTCGCTAAGTGCTTGGTGGACCTCGCGCACCGTGGAAGGCCCGCGCGCCCAAAGAACGCGAAGGATCTGAAGTTCAGAAGCCGTTGGCTTTTGGAGAGCTTCGGTGGCCATGGGCAGAGGCTATTACGAAGACCTTCGTATTGTCAACGAATTTCTTCGTACCACTGCCGTCTGACCCCTGTCATAGACGGATCGTACGCAGCTAGGTTTATCTCGGCTCCAGCACCAGCGGCAGTCCGTTCTTCGAATTCCCTATGATCACAACCTTGGCGTTGGAACTCGCGGCAAGCTTCTCGGTCGCTTCGATGCCTTTCCATTCGAGCAATTGCGCGCTGATTCCGGCCGCCACGATCTTCTGAAAATCCGCAATGCCCTGAGCTTCTATGCGCTTTCGCTCCGCTTCCTGTTTTTCTTTCTGGAGGATAAAACTCATCCGCAAGGCATCCTGCTCGGCCTGCTGTTTCGCTTCGATCGAGCCTTTCAGCATCGCAGGCAATTGCACATCGCGCAGCAGCACGTTTTCCACGATCACGCCGCGCGGCGCGAGCTGAGTGGTTAGTTCGTCCTGGATTTGCTGCTGCACCAGCTCTCGCGCATTTGTATAGAGAGCATTCGCCGAATGCGCCGACGTCGACGCGCGAATGGCCGCCCGCAATGTCGGCTCGACAATCTTCTCCGCGTAATTGTCGCCCACGGTCTGATAAACAAACGCCGCCTTGTTCTTGTCCAGCCGAAAAAGCAGTGAGGTGTCCAGCGCCAGGATCAGGCCTTCATTCGACGGCACATTTGCGCTCTCTTTGACGGATTGTGTCTGAACTGAAAGTTTTTGCACGGATTTCAATGGATTGACCAGATGGATCCCCTCCGGCAGCGTTTCTCCGGTCACGCGCCCAAACAGCGTCAGCACGCCCACGTTTCCCGTCGGAATCGAGGTCGTACTTGCCAGCACCAGGATAATCACCAGCACCAGAATCGCCAGTTGCACTATTCTCTTTCCGGCGCCCCTCAAGTTCGGCATTGCCGGCAACCCTCCACCGCCCAATTCAAACCTCGTTGGATTTGGCATCTTCTCCTCCGTCTCGCGGCTGGATTTCGCAGCACATTCGCCGCATCACCGTCACTCCGTAGTACGCCCAACAACTATCCCGTATTTCCTGGGCCGTCCTCGCCGACCTTCAACCTCCCCGCATTCCTCTTTCGCTATCAACGATTCGGCTCGCAGGTCCTCAGCAACCTTACCACAATATCTTGTAGTCTTTTCTCTTGACACCACAGCTTCCTCGCGGCAGAATCCCCGCCATCATGTGCCTTGTTCCCGCGCGGTCCTGACCGTTGCTGGGAATGCTGCCATGGGACCGCGGCGTTTTTTCGGTTGTCGCGTGGCAGGGGGTTGGCCGCTTGGGGAACTTACTCTTTTCTGAGTTGCGGCCACCGAGGGAGAAAAAATGCAATACTTGCCCGGCTTAACGGTGCAGTGTATCAACCCGCAATGCGAAGCCCGCGGTCACTGGCTTCGTGCCGATATCACTGGGCCCAGTTCGACCGACGGCCGCTGTCCCTGCTGCGGCGATTTTCTACGAAACGTTCCCCCGCCGCTCGGCCACCACTTCCGTTTACGTCCCCGCGCTCTCACCGCGCGCCCGCCCCTTCGTCCGCGTTAGCAAGGAAACAATCCGCTTCTTACGTAAGAACTCTTTGTTTTAAATCCTCAGCGGCTTGCGTCACATTCTCCGGCCTCCCGAGATCGCGCCAATAATACTCGTCGGCCCGAAAGGCGGCGATTTTTTCTCCTCGGTCGGCAACACGCAGATAGGAGTCGATGATAGAGAAAACGCCTTCTTCACTCATCATGGGAAGCAGACGAGGAGAAATAACGTGGATGCCGGAAAACGCCAGCGCCTGTACCTGGCGCGACGATCGAACAATTTCACTTTTCTGATCGCGCCCGGTGCGCCGGCCGCAAAGCCGAAGCTCCTCGTCGAAGAGAAGGTATCGGGTCGTTTCCCGGTCCTGCACCGCCAGCGTGGCGAGAGCCTGGTTTTCCCCATGAAATTGCGCCATGCGTCGAAGATCGATCGTGCTGATCACGTCGACATTGTGCAAAATAAACGGCTCTTCAGCATGCTCGGAATCCTCCAGAAAAAACCACGCCGCCTTTTTCAGTCCCCCGCCCGTGTCCAGCAGAATTTCCTCGCGCGACACCTCAATTCGCATGCCGAAACTATCATTCGTTTTCAAATACTCGACAATCATGTCCGCAAAGTGATGCACGTTGATGATCACCTCGCGAATCCCAAACGCGCGCAAACGCGAGACGGTGATCTCCAGCAGCGTGCGCCCGGCGATTTCCACCAGCGCCTTGGGGCGCTTGTCGGTGAGTGGCCGCAAGCGCGTACCCAGCCCGGCGGCCAAAATCATCGCTTTCATGGAGGAGCCTTCATTGGAGCGCTCTCCGCTTGCCCAGTTTCTCCAACTCAAGATGCCGCACCGCCACCTCCAGCCCGTTCCTGCCGCGCAAACGTTTCGCCAATTGCTCTGCTAGATAGACAGAGCGATGCTGGCCGCCGGTGCACCCGAACGACACCATCAAATTCTTGAAGCCGCGGCTCTGGTAAGTGCTCACGCTGGCGTCCACCAGCGATAGCACGCTGGCGAGATACTGATGCACGCTTTCCTGCTGATTGAGGTAGTCGATCACCGGGCCGTCCTTGCCCGTGAGAGTCTTGAAGCGCTCTTCGCGTCCTGGATTCGGAAGGCTGCGGCCATCGAAAACGAATCCCCCGCCATGCCCGGTCTCGTCCTTCGGCAAGCCGTGGTGAAATGAAAAACTGAAGATCCGCACGATCAGATTTTCGGCTTCGGAAGCGAGGCCCTGCAATTTCTCCGAGGCCAGCATTCCTTTGAAAGCGTCCATCAGCGCCGGGAGGGGAACGGGCAGCCTGACGTTGTGAAGCAGCCAGCGCAGGTTTTTCAGCGCGTACGGCACACTTTGCAAGAAATGAGCCTTGCGCTCGTAAAATCCGCGAAAGCCGTAAGCACCCAGCGCCTGCATGATTCGAACGTAGACATAGGCGTAGTAGTGCCGCATGAAGGCTTCGCGGTCAAGCTGAATGAAACCGCCAAGCTTTTCGAGATAATGTTCGAGCAATTGCTGGCGCAGTTCCGGCGGCAGGTCGGCCTTGGCATCGTACAAAAGAGAAGCGATGTCGTATTGCAGCGCCCCTTTGCGGCCGCCTTGATAATCCACAAAATAGGGATTGCCGTCGCGCAACATCACGTTCCGGGATTGGAAATCCCGGTAAAGAAAGTAATCGCTGGGGGCGCTCAACAGAAACTCCGTCAGGCGGCCGAAATCATCTTCCAAGGCTTGTTCGTTGAAGGGGATGCCGGCGAGCCGGAGAAAATAATATTTGAAATAATTCAAATCCCACGCGATGGACTGGCGGTCGAAGCTGGCGCATGGATAACAAACTTTGTAATTCAAATCGCTCCCGGCTTCGACCTGAAAGCGTGGCAACACGGCCACAACCTTGCGATAGGCTTCCACCGCTTGGGGTGCGATATTCTCGCCGGCGCGGTTCATCGAGAGCAGCTCAAAGAGCGACGTGTCTCCCAGGTCTTCTTCGAGATAGGCGCCGTGATCCAAATCTTCCGCGTAAATCTCCGGCACTGGCAGGCCGTGCCGGCGAAAATGCCTGGAGAATTCGAGGAAAGCAGCGTTTTCTTCGCGCACGCCATAAAGAATGCCGATGGCGCTCACTTTTTCGCTCGCAAGCCGTACGATCTTGCGCCCCGACCCGCCGAGCTCGCCCTGCAGCGGCTGCATCCGCACGGGCGGTGAGTGGAAATGCTCCTCAAAAAGCTTTTTGAGAACGTCCATGAATAGGATTCCCAGCGATTCAGTTTTGCCGAATCATCCAATCTGACTGTTTTCTAACAACGCGAATTCCCGCCGAACGAAGTTGGCTGCCGCTGGGTATCAGCCAAATCTTCGAACTACGAAAGGCCCTTTCCGCGCTCAGGCTTGCCCCGTCCCGGCCGGATCATTGAAACAGCGGTTACGCCTCTTCAACATCTCATGTACGGCGCCCTCCGCGTTGTCTCCAGCCCCCAAAAAGATAACATCGAACCCGCGCCCAAAACGAAATAGAATGGGCTTCGTTTTCGGGCTTGAACCTGGGTACGCTGGCCGTAGACGTGAGGGCCGGAGGGGAGATAAACCATGAGAAAAACGCTTTTTCTGCTCCTTTTATTCAGCGCGCGCCCCTTGCTTGCGCAAGCGCCGCCGGAAGGGATCTGGCAGGGGTATGACGGAGAATGGCGCCACGTGTCGCGGCAATTGATCGCGCTGGCCGAGGCCACGCCCGAGGAAAAATTCGCCTGGCGTCCCGCGCCGGGGGTGCGCTCCACCAGCGAAGTGTACATGCACGTCGCCCTCGCGAATTTTTACCTGCTGAGCGTGACCGGTCCAAAAATGCCGGCCAGCTTGAAACAAGAGATGGAAAAGACGGTCACATCGAAAGCGGACGTCATCGGCTGGCTGAAGCGCTCGCTGGATGCCGTGAAGGAAGCCCATTTGGCGGAATCGGCGAAAGACCTCGAGCGCAAGGTCCACGTCGCCGATAGAGACGCCACGGTGGACGGGATGTATTTGCGCATCATTGTTCACGCCAACGAGCACATGGGACAGCTCGTCGCCTACGCGCGCTTGAACGGGGTTGTGCCGCCCTGGTCAAAAAGCCAGTAAGGGCAAATCGTTATCCACGCAAAAAGTCATTGTGAGCGCCCCATCGGCCAACCTTTCGATCCGCTGCGGGGGACATTTCTAAACCCGCGAGACACTGTCTCATTATTACTTGCTTTATTTTTCGAGATTCTCCTTGACCATCCCTTCTTTTTTCTCTAGTATCTTCCTCAGGTAAATTTATCCTTGGACAGCGGCAGCTGGGCTGCCGCTTTTCTTTTTTCCGGGACCCCATACGTTGCAAGCAACCGAAATCGCGTCTTTTGGAATCAACGACTTACAACAGTCAAATTTTATAAGTCCTTTGTTTTGATATTGATGTGAAATGCCGGGGGTGTGGGGGGGTGGCCTTCGTTTTCGCTCTTCTAGCCTCGCCGGGCACTGGACGCGGCTTTCACTCTTCCACGAGGCCTTTCTCGACCATCTCCTCGTCGCTAAGCCACAGATCCGGAATGTTCGCCGAGCCGAGCCGTAAAATATCTTCCAATGCTCCGCGGACCTCACTGAGGCGAAAGTCAACGCCAATCCGTTCGAGCAATTCGAGCAGCGCCTGCGCGCCCTCCGCCAGCGCCGGTTTGGGACGGGCGCCTGCGCCGCCAGCCCCGGGCGAAGCCGAGGGGAGCGAGGCCGAATGGCTTTCGTGGTTCAAACGGTGATACGTCACGATGTAAATTGCGCTTGGTCCCGCACCGTACCTCACGATATGGAGGAAGCCGCGGGTTTTGGCTTTTACCGGGGCCAGCCGTGCTGCTACTCCTGAGCCGGAGGGGAGTGCGCTCATCGTGTTTTTGCTCTGACCTCTCCTTTGTGCCTCAACTGCAGCCGCTCGTGCTGCCGCAGTTTTCGCATTTGTAGCAGGCGCCGTTCGGCACCATCAGCATGCCGCACTCGCTGCACGTCGGCGCTCCTTCGTGCGCGTTGCTCAGCTTGGACGCAGACAATGCGGCTTGCATGGCATCCAGCGCCGCTTTGTTCATCGCTGAAAGCGCTGTAGCCGAGGCAGCTACCGTCTCTGCGGGAACCGCACCGTTCAGTTTCAAATAATCCGGCGAGATGAATCGTCCGCCTAGCCACCGCGCGATGTAATCCAGCACCGACGAGACGAAACGGATGTTCGGGTTCGCCGTAATCCCCGACGGCTCGAACCGTGTATTGAGCAGCTTGTCCACGAACACTTTCAGTGGCACGCCATACTGCAAGCCGAGCGAAATGGTAAGCGCCAAGCCGTCCATGATGCCCGAGAGCGTCGAGCCTTCCTTGGACATCTTGATGAAGATTTCGCCGGGACGATTGTCCTCGTACATTCCAACGGTGATGTAGCCCTCGTGTCCGCCCACGCTGAACTTGTGCGTTACCGAGGCGCGCTCCACGGGCATTTTCTCGCGCTGCTGTCGCGCAAACAGCTCGTGCTGCACCGGCTCTGTGGCCGCCGCTGTCGGGGACTTCTTCCCTTCTTTTGTCCCGCCCGCGTTGAGCGGCTGCGAACGCTTCGAGTTGTCGCGGTAAATCGCCACGGCCTTCAGCCCCAGCCGCCACGATTCGATGTAGGCGTTCACGATGTCTTCAACGGTCGATTCCGCGGGCATGTTGATGGTCTTCGAAATCGCTCCCGAAAGGAACGGCTGCGCCGCCGCCATCATCTTCACGTGCCCGGTCCAGGTGATCGAGCGCCCGCCGCCCTGCGGCGCCAGCGAGCAATCGAACACCGGCAAATGTTCTTCCTTCAAGTACGGCGCGCCTTCGATCTTCCCGTTCTTGTCGATGTAGGAAACGATCTCGCTGGTCTGTTCCGGCGTGTAGCCCAGCTTCATCAGCGCCTGCGGCACGGTGTTGTTCACGATTTTGATCAACCCGCCGCCCACCAGCTTCTTGTACTTCACCAGCGCCAGGTCCGGCTCGATGCCGGTGGTGTCGCAATCCATCATGAAGCCGATGGTGCCGGTCGGCGCCAGCACCGTCACCTGCGAATTTTTGTAGCCGTGCTTCTCGCCGTGATGCAGCGCCGTATCCCAGGATTCCTGCGCCGCCAGGAACAACTCCGGCTGCACGTGTTCCGGCTTGATCCCGCGCACTGCCTCGCGGTGCATGCGGATTACGTCCAGCATCGGTTCCTGGTT
>Ga0209180_10000131_pt1 | contig 32997 bp, 25 predicted proteins | sample CZO8metaG_3_FD_188355 | JGI IMG/M metagenome (GOLD analysis project Ga0209180, IMG submission 188355) | Vadose zone soil microbial communities from the Eel River Critical Zone Observatory, Northern California, USA - CZOApr15con2H2.8 metaG... | ecosystem: Environmental > Terrestrial > Soil >...
TGGCAACTGCATGCTGCGCCCCGAGGTGGGTAAGCCCTGCTTGCAAAGTGGGATCGCAATCCGCACTGGTGACCCTGCAGCCGCTGGCAAGGGCCTCTATCACGATTCCCCCAATCCCGGCAAACGGGTCAAGCAGCGAGGTTCCGGGAGCTGCGGCCACGAGATTGACCAGCATGCGCGCATCACAAACGGGCAGGCCGCGTCGACTCGATGGCCGTCCGTCGCCGCGATAGCCCCGGACCGGGCGGATTGTTCCCGCGCTCGTTTCAAGCAGGAACGTTCGCCGGTCTGGAGCACTCTCCCGCACGGCTTGTGCGTCTTCTTTATATGCACGTGCCAGCCGGTACAGTTTGTGATGCCACCTCACCAGCTGTTCCTGGGCATCTCTCGCGCGGTCAAAGGACGACGGGTGTTCTGAAATGGGCTCCAGCACATCAACCGCATATGTATACCCCAGGCGTGGCAGGCGAGGTAAAGCTGTTTCGAGCGCATTCCAGGGTAGGCTCACCCAGAAGAGTCCGCCCATCTCGGAAAGCGGTCCCCCAGCGGGGGCGGTAGCTTGCAGGTCTCGCAGCAGGCTAAGAGCCTCTGCCGTCGCAACGGTCCGTGCCTTGCGGCGCCCTGAACGCAGGTAGAATATAAGGAGTGCATCATTCACTTCTCTAATCCTGGTTGCCTACTCTCTACTGCCGACAATCACAGTTCCGGCGCTCTGGCCGCTAAACAGTTCGCGTAACAGCGCGTGTGGTTCACGCCCATCCAGGATATGTAAACATGGCACGGTAAGTAAGGCATCCAGGCAGGCTATGACCTTGGGAATCATGCCGTCACGAATCACACCTGCCTGGATAAGCTGTCGTGCCTCGGCCGCAGTTAGTTCTGGGATGAGCGAGCCATCCTCACTATAGATTCCTGCTACGTCGCTCAGGAAGATGAGCTTCTCCGCGTGAAGCGCGCCCGCCAGGTGTGCCGCTACCAGGTCTGCATTGATATTCAGGCAGGCGCCATCGTCCCCCAGGCCGAGCGGCGCAATTATCGGGATATACTCCTGGTTGAGCATAAGCTGCACCATCGTGGGATCAATAGCCTCGATCTTTCCCACGAAGCCCAGGCGCTCATCGGCAATACACGCACGCACCATATTGCCATCGGTTCCACTCAGACCAACAGCCCTGCCGCCCAGCTGCGTGGTCACCAGCACCAGGCTTGAATTCACCTGGCCCAGCAAGACCATACGCACAATATCCAACGTCCTGGCATCGGTCACACGCAGGCCGTTCTCAAAGCGCGTTGGTACATTAAGCCTGTGCAGCCATTCATTGATGTATGGTCCGCCGCCATGCACCAGCACAGGATTGGCGCCCAGCGCCCGCAGCCAGACAATATCTTGCAGAACACTCCTCTGGTACTCCAGCGCACTGCCACCTAATTTTATCACGAACGTCTTCCCACTAAAAAAATCACTACAAGGAAATGTATCGACAAGAGGATTCCCTACAACACCCAGCACTTCCGTTATCAAGCAATGATCTTCGATCATCTCGCCTTCCGGCGTCGAATACGTAGTAGCCATAGAAACAGCGCTCCTGATGAACATTCCGCGTAGGTGCGGTTATATATCTTCTAAGTAACAATCACGGATCAGTACAGTTATGGATAGGTTCTCCATCCCTGCGGGTGATTGACGAGAGTGGGCCGATAAATCGGCGGTGGCGGCGATAAATCGCGCCCTACGGTTCACCCGGAAGGATGGAGACATTACGGATACAGAGCCACGGCAGGTAGGCCGGTCGTTTCCGCTAATCCATAGAGTCGATTTGCATTTTGTATTGCCTGACCTGCGGCACCCTTGACGAGATTATCCAGGCATGAAATCACCAGCAGACGCCCGGTACGCGTATCCACCATTGGATAGACGAGGCACTGATTGCTGCCATAGGTCCATTTGGTATGTGGCGGCTGCTCCACAATATGCACGAATGGCTCACCGGCATAATACTGCGCATAGAGCGCGCGTATCTCTTCCGTCGTAAGCGAAGAACGCGCTCCCTGCTGGTTCAAATCAGCGTAGCAAGTTGCTAGAATACCACGGGTCATTGGCATGAGGTGCGGTACGAATGTCGCCCGCAATGGGTGCTCGACGGGATGACCGCCAGTTCGCGCCGCCGCCTCAAGCTCTTGCACAATCTCGGGCAGGTGACGGTGACCTGAAAGACTGTAGGCGCTGACGTCTTCGTTGGCTTCAGTATAGTGTGTACCGAGCGTGAGGCCCCGTCCCGCGCCGCTTACGCCCGACTTGGCATCGATGATTACATCCAGGGTAATCAGACCCATAGCCAGGGCTGGAGCCAGGCCAAGGATGGCAGCGGTGGCGTAACACCCTGGATTTGCTACTAACGCTGCGCCCTGGATGCGCTCGCGGTAACGTTCACACAATCCGTACACAGCCTCTTCAAGCAAAGCAGGCGCCGGGTGAGTATGCTTATACCACTCCTCGTAAAGAGCAGGAGTGTGCAGGCGAAAATCTGCCGAGAGATCCACCACTTTTATCCCGCGCTCGAGCAGGCTCAGCACCGATTCTGCCGCTGCCACATGCGGCAAACATACAAAGGCGAGATCGGTCAGATCCGGCTCATCCGCAATCACGAGTTCAGAGATAGCCCCTGCGCGTGTTTCGCTCTTCACTATCATACTATCGACATAGCCAAGCTGTGGAAATACTTCGCACAAACGTTTCCCGGCGGTACTGCGCGCCGTGACCGATGTCACGGCGAAGCAGGGGTGCGCGGATAGCAGGCGCAGCAATTCTAAGCCGGTATAACTGGTCACGTTAACAATCGAAACAGTGATAGTTTTCATAACACCTTCTCTCCTGGCGATCCTGAAGGCAATCAGCCACAATAAAAAACCCTCGTCCCCATTACATTAATGAAGGGACGAGAGTATTTACTTTTGCTCCCGTGGTACCACCCGTCTTGTCATAACCCACTACACCTGCTACAGTGTATCTTCCTCACCACGTTGTGACGAAGGGATTGTGACCACTCTTTATTGGTTATAGCGCTGCGTGGGAACCATCCACCCGTTCCTACTTGCTTTTCTAACAGACAAATGCATGCATTTGTCCTGTAAAGCTTTCTTCGGTCGGCCGCTCACGAAGGGGTTCCAAGGAGGTCTATCCGCTCCGAACTCTCACCATACATCGGATCGCTGTCGGCTACCAGCCTCGTACTATGTTCGCTCAACGCGGGTCAGTCTGCATGTTATTCAACTGTTGATTTAAAGCATAACAGCAGCTTAGCGAAATGTCAACCAGTATCGACCACCTTTTTCGGCAGTGACAGGTATGGTATGCTAGAGTCCAGAAGCATGTTTCCGGCGCTGCTCACTGCTCACAGACAAACCGTTTGCCTGTTGAATTAGAAAGTGTACGCGTCCGCTCTCCTCTCAACCAGAAGCTGTGGGCTTAAGCGGCATGCCGGCAAACGCCTGAAGGGAAGAGACGTATGTCACTAGAAGTATCTTTGCAAAGCGACCAACGCTTCCGCGCGCTCATCGAACACAGCAGCGATGCCATCTCGCTCCTCACCGCCGATAGCAGCGTGATGTATGCCAGTCCTTCCACCAGGCGTGTCACCGGCTACAGCGCCGAAGAACTGATCGGCAGGAACGGCTTTCCGTTGCTGCACCCTGAGGACCTGGAAGACATGCGGCAGCAGTTTAACGGCATACTTGACCAGCCCGGTCACTCTATCACCGTTGAGAGTCGCTTTCGCCACGCAGACGGGACCTGGCGCTGGGTGGAGGCAACCCTGACCAATCTGCTCGCTGACCCGGCGGTGGGAGCCGTGGTGTGCAACTACCATGACATCACGCAGCGTAAACAGGGGCAAGAACGCCTCCTGCAGAGCGAGGAACGGTACCGGGTGCTGGTGGAGCAGGCGGCCGTCGGCATGTTTGTGACCGACCTGCAAGGGCACCTGGTGGAGGTCAACGAGGTGGGCTGCCAGCTCTGCGGTTACTCCCGCGAAGCACTCCTGACCATGCACATTCAAGACCTGATCCCAGAGGGAGATCTTGCAGCTGTGCGAGTCGAGATAGAGCGCCTGCGTGCCGGGGAAACCACTCGCAGCCAGTGGTACATGAAACACAAAGACGGCAGCCTCCTGCCCGTTGGAACGACGGCGAACCAGCTCTCGACCGGGCACCTGCTCGTGATCGCTCGCGATATTTCTGACCGTATCCGTGCAGAGCAAGCGCGCCAGCAACTGCTGGCCTATGAGCAGGCAGCGCGAACGGAGGCCGAGGCGACACGAGCGCGCCTGTACGAGTTTCTTCATCAAGCTCCCGCGAGTATTTTGGCCCTGCGCGGCCCTGAGCACCGCCTCGAGTTTGCCAATGCCCAGGTCTTGCAGACCGAGCGCAACGCAGATCGAGTTGGCAAACCCTTTCGCGAGGGGTGGCCCGAATTGGTGGAGCAAGGCATCTTTGCCATCCTGGACGAGGTCTACACCACCGGCACCCCGTTCATAGGCACCGGGGTTCCCCTCAAGGTCGACCGCAAAGGAGAAGGGGTTCTGGAAGAAGCCTATTTCAATCTGGTGTATCAGCCCCTGCGCAATGAGCAAGGAGACATCGATGGCCTCTTGCTGTATGCTATGGAGGTGACCGAACAGGTGCAGGCACGCCGTCGCGTCGAGGAGCTGAACCGCCAACTGGAGGCGGAGAAGGACGCCCTGCGCCGTGCCGAGCAGGATGCCCAGGCACGAGCCAGCGAGCTTACCGCGACCTTTGAGGCCATGACCGAGGGGGTGATCGTCTGTGATGCCAGGGGGGAGATTCGCTACACCAACCCCGCCTATCGCTCCTTGCTGGCGCTTGACGAGGATGCTAACACTTCAGTGCTCCAGCTCGATAGGCGCTTCGAGTGGCTTGCTCCGCGTGATCTTGAGGGAAGACCACTGCCAAAAGACCAACTTGCAGCGCTGCGGGTGTTGCGGGGCGAACGCTTATCAAACACCAACATCATGGACTTCCTGTGCCGCACCCGCAAGGGGGAAGACATCATCCTCAATGCCAGCGGTGCACCGATTCGTGATGCCACAGGCCAGATCGTCGGGGGCGTGGTCGTGTTCCGCGATTTGACCGAGCGACATCGGTTGGAGCAGCAACTGCACTCCAGCGAACGCAAATTTCGCTCGCTGGTGGAGTCCAACATTCTCGGAGTAGTCGTGGCCGATGTCGACGGAAGGATCTACGAAGTCAATGAGCGGGTCGCGCAAATGGTTGGCTACAGCAAAGATGAACTACTCTCCAGGACCTTCAATTGGCAGCAACTGGTGCCGCCAGACGCTCACGAGGCGCAGGCACAGATGACCAAGACGCTTCTCTCGACAGGAGTCGTGCCTCCCCAGGAAGGGGAATACCTGCGCAAAGACGGCAGTCGCTTACCCGTCATGACAGCGGCAACGCTGCTTGATCAGGAGCGCCGTCTCGGGCTGGGGGTAATCCTGGATATTTCCGACCGTAAAGCGGGGGAGCGGCGCAAGCAGGAATTCCTGAGCATGGTCAGCCATGAACTGCGAACGCCGCTCACGTCCATCATGGGCTTTATCGATCTGGCGCTGCTGTGCAGTGACCTTTTTCCCAGGCCGCTCTCCCCGGAGGCAGAGAAGCTGCTGGGCAAGATGGAGACGGGGCTCAAGCGAGCGATGCGGCAGGTAGAGATCGAGACCCGCCTGGTGGAGGAACTGCTGGAGGTAACCCGGCTGGAACTGCACAAATTCGAGTTGTCGCTGCAGCCGGAGAATCTCATCACCATCGTGCAGGAAACTGTCGCCAACCAGCAGCAGGCAGCACGCACGCGCCAGATCGAACTGGTCTTGCCTCCAGATGAGGTGGTGCCGGTGCTCGCCGACGCTGGCCGCGTCGGGCAAGCGCTCACCAACTATTTGACCAATGCCCTCAAGTACGCGCCGCTCGACCAGGTAGTATTGGTACACCTGGTAGTGGAGGTAAGGAGCGCGCGAGTGTCGGTACGTGACCAGGGACCGGGGTTGACGGCGGAGCAGCAGCAACGGGTGTGGGAGCGGTTTTATCAAGTGGCAGCGCCCGGGCTCCAGGGGCCAGACGGAGGATTGGGACTGGGATTAGCCATCGCCAGGGCCATCATCGAGCAGCACCAGGGGCAGGTGGGGGTCGAGAGTGCTCCTGGTCGAGGCTCGACCTTCTGGTTTAGCCTGCCGCTGGCCGCTGGGCTGATCCAGGAGTGACGAAGCATCGCCTCCTCACGGCCACGCTTCTCTGTCGTCTGCTCGTCAAGGAATACAGGTCCTGCCTGCCGACTACAGTGGCCTCGATGTACTTGTCGGTAGATAGATCAGTCCCTACAAACATCGCTCATTCAGCGAGTGGTGTACCACGAAGCGGTGAGGCCGGGTCATTTCGCATCAGTCCTGATAGCTGCGTGCTGACCTCGTAGTGGACTTTGGTGGCATTATCCAGAATGCCACGCAACTCCTCTTCGCTGAGATCGCGTGTTGGGTCCCAGCCATAGCGTTTGAGATCAACACGTCCATCGGCTGAGAACACAATCCCTTCCGCTTCTAACATACTGCGCATTCTGCCCTGCTGACCAAATGCCCAACTCCCCGATAATTCGCCCTTACTATTTATGACACGCTGCGCAGGCACTCCGTCCGGCGTTTCGTTCATAAACCAGCCGATCATGCGTGCGCCACGCGGGTAGCCCACTGTCTTCGCTAGCCAGCCATATGTCGTCACCCGACCTACAGGACATGCCCGGACCAGGGCGAAGACACGAGCCATGAGTGTTTCCACCTGCTCATTAGTTGGAGACGTTTCGTTGGACATCTATTTCACCAACCTTGTTTCATGTTTACTGGACTAACAAGCCAGCAGGGCGACGGCAAGCGTCGTCCCTATATTTCTCTATCCTTGTTCATTATCCACTATTTTACTTCCTCTTGCCACCTGATAGAAAAAAAGCAGACACCACAGAGATGGAAATTTCCGCAAAGCTCTGCCAGAAGCCATGTCCTTGCCCTCCCTTGAAGCATTGCATACAATATAGGAGTGCAGAGAAAGCCTTTAGAAGGAGCCCGGATGTCAACTGTAAAAGACCCACATCGCGAAAAGACTATGGTCGCACTTTCGTCTGTGGGCGCGGCCATTGGTCTCACGAGTATGAAGATCATTGTTGCCCTGCTGACTGGGAGCCTGGGCATTCTGGCGGAGGCTGCACACTCAGGTTTAGACCTCGTGGCGGCGCTCATGACGTTTTTTGCGGTGCGTGTAGCTGATCGTCCCGCGGATGCAACGCATCACTATGGACATGGCAAGGTAGAAAATCTTTCTGCTTTCCTTGAAGCAGGTCTGCTATTACTCACTGCTGTATGGATCATCTATGAGGCCATTCGTCGCCTGCTCTTTCACGAAGGGCACGTCGACGCCAGCATATGGGCAATTGCAGTGATGTGTTTCTCGATCCTGGTTGACTATACTCGCTCACGTGCACTTTTGCGCGTTGCACGCAAACTCGGCAGCCAGGCGTTAGAAGCAGATGCGCTCCACTTCAGAACAGATATCTGGAGTTCATCGGTTGTCATTGTTGGGCTGCTGGTAGTGCTCATCACCAATAGCTTTCACCTTCCTGCCTGGCTGGGGCAGGCCGATGCCATCGCCGCGCTGGGAGTCTCCGCCATTGTAATCTGGGTGAGCATACGACTGGTCAGAGAAACAATTGATGCACTTCTTGATCGCGCCCCTGGAGCACTTGCTGCGCAGGTGGAAGAAGCCATTAAACAGGTCGAAGGAATTACCGAAGTACGCCGTGTGCGCGTGCGACGTGCAGGCAATAAGCTTTTTGCGGATGTTGTCATCGCTGCTCCTCGCATCTCTACGTTCGAACAGACGCACGAACTCACCCAGCGGATAGAGGCGGCTGCCCTGGCGGGTGTACACTCCATTTCACCACAGAGCGAGGTTGATGTAGTTGTCCATGTCGAGCCCACTGCCGCCCCCGGCGAGACGGTGATCGACCAGATACACTACCTGGCAGAGTTAGAAGGAGTGCATGCCCACGATATTCGTGTGCGCGAGGTCAGCGGCAAACTAGAAGCCGATTTCGATGTGGAAGTTCATGCAAATATGGACCTGCTTGGCGCGCATGCCGTCGCTACACGCTTAGAACAGACCATCCTGCGAAATAACAGCCAGTTGCGGCGCGTGACTACGCACCTGGAAGCTCCCGACACTATCGTGGTACACCGGCAGGATGTAACACAGCAATATCCCGAAATGGCAGCGCAGATTCGTTCTATCGCCGATAAAATCGCCGAAGCCGGTAGCGCACATGACGTGCATCTGTATCGCTCATACTCGCCGAATATAGAACGCAAGGCGCTTGTAGAGGATGGAAGCGAAGGACTGGACGTCGTGCTTCATGCGATCTTCGACGCTCATGCTCCCATTAGCCAGGTACATACTCTGGCCGAGGAGATCCAGCGCACGCTGCGCCAGGCTTTTCCGCATCTTGCCTCGGTGGTTATTCATACAGAACCTCCTGAGCAATAAAACGGGGTCTCCATGGTTGTGCGGGAAAGAAGAGAGTGGAGATGCCCCATTACCTGTCCCCCAGACAGGGTCCCCGGGTTGGGGGCAGCCACCCCTAACAACCCCACTCTACTTACCCTTAAAGGACCGAGAGCCTAAAAAATTGCCATTACGATGCCAGGCGGGCTATAGAAAAGCTATAGATTGGGAACAATAATCTCCTTAAAACGTATATGTATATGGGCATAGTATGCCTATATTTCGTTTGAGCGGGAAAGTATGATGGCAAACAGTAGGGACCTCAGCGGGAAGAAAGTAGGCGCGTATACACTTGAGCACCTCATCGGTAGAGGCGGGATGGGCGCGGTGTATCTTGCTCAACAGGCGCAGCCCGAACGCCAGGTGGCTATCAAACTGCTACTTGCTGGCGCAGCCATAAGCAGCGAGCAATACGACGAGTTTCTTGCTCGCTTCAAACGTGAAGCAAATGTAATCGCCAAACTCGAACATCTCAACATCATACCTATTTACGAGTACGGAGAACAAGATGGTCTGGCATACCTGGTGATGCCGTATTTACCAGGGGGCAGCCTGCGGGACCTACTGGCAAAACATGGCTCCTTTACCTTGCAGGAGGCCGCTATCTATATCGAGCAGGCGGCAGCCGCGCTCGACTATGCCCATGCCCGAGGCATCGTCCACCGCGATCTCAAGCCCGGCAACTTTTTGCTGCATGCCGATGGCCGCCTGGTGCTTGCTGACTTCGGCCTTGCCTGCATCGTGGAAGATAGCCTTAACATAGCAGAGGCGGCAATAACCAAAGCTGGCACGCTTGTTGGCACACCTGAATACCTGGCGCCCGAAATGGCGCTGGGCCAGGAAGTAGATCATCGCACGGACATCTACGAACTGGGCATTCTTCTTTTTCAGATGCTCAGCGGTGATGTCCCCTTCAAGGGTGGCACATTCTATACCGTGATGGCAAAGCATACTCACGAACTGCCACCGCTCCTTAATCACATGAACCCTGCCATACCCTCGATAGTAGATGCTATTGTGCAAAAAGCCACTGCCAAGAGGCGCGAAGACCGTTACCCTTCCGCTGGAGCACTGGCCAAGGCTTTACGTCGCGTTATTGCTGTTTCCTCAACTGTATTAGAAGACAACCCCGATAACGATTATGCGACGATAGCGCTCCCCCTGTCGTCTATCACGCTGGCCGCAACTTCCGCAACAACTGGGCAGCTTGAAGAGGATAAAGCTATGCGCGGGAGCACAGCCATAGCCACACCTGGTGACTCTACGCTGCTCGACACTCCACAGCCTATTTCTTATTTAGCGCAGCGCGAAAGCAAGAGTATCCGTCGTCCACGGGGCGCACTGGGTCTGCTCTCTGTCACCATCTCGCTCCTCGTGATAGGTGCTCTGTTCATTAGCCTGCAAGGGAAAGGATTATTTAGTACCAACCCGTTTGCGGGGCTTGTTACACCAGGCGTGGTCAATACTTCCATTATCAACTCGCCCGTTAGTCCAACTGCGACCCAGAAGTCCGATCAACAGGCTCAGGCGCTCATTACACAATACTACGCCGATATCAACAACGGGAACTATAGGGCCGCTTACAACATATGGGGAGAAGAATACCAGCTCTCTCATGATTACCAGCAGTATAGCAGCGGCTACGCGCATACATCGCATATCGACCTGGGCTTCGGCACTACGAAAGTGCTTTCCGATGCTTCAATCAGAGTAACAATGACGCTCTATGCCACTGAGAATACCGACCTGGGGACGGTGACGAGCATCTACAAAGGATACTATATTGTTGGACTGGAAAATGGCACGTGGAAACTGCTCCAAGGGGACTTCCAGAAAACAGCTATGACTGCGCCCATCCCAACACCTGCCCAACAGGCGCAAGCTGTCGTCCAGCAGTATTTTCACTATATCAACCTTGGTGACTACAAAGCTGCCTACGCCCTGTGGGGAGCCACCTACCAGAAGAACTATACTTATGCCCAGTTTGTTAACGGCTATACGAAAACAGAGCGCGACGACATCCAGATGAATAGTGCATCTCAACTGTCCGAGACCCTGGTCAAGGTGACACTTACCATTGTTTCTACCGAGGGAACGAGTAAGGGAAATGTGATGCACGTCTATCGTGGGTTCTACCTGGTAGGACAAGAAAACAGTTCGTGGAAACTGCTCCAGGCAAATTTCTATAAAGTTAGCTGATACTACTTCGTTAGTTTTCATTTTGTGCCGCCTCCGGCGGCACAAAATGAAAACTAGAATTTTGCGAGGACACCTCGCGCTCCGGCAGGGGCTCTGCCCCTGCACCCCGTTGAGAAGCTACCTATGAAAGAAAATGGATGGTGCGAGGATACCTCGCGCTCCGGCAGGGACTCTGCCCCTGCACCCCGTGAGAAGCTACCTATGAGACGCTTTGATTGGTATACGCTTGAGTAATATCCTGCGCGGATGGGATGATCTTCTGCGCCAGTAGGAACTGTTCCATTGACTGCCAGGTGGCGCTGTCGTTAAAGCCTAGTGCGACCTGCCCATTGCCCTGCCAGATGGGGATCGTCGCCTGTAAAACAACTATGGCCCTGGTGGGATTCAAATTTGGCACGTAGCCCTTGCTGATCTGTACCGCCCCCGCTGGGTCTGCAATCACATCCTTCAGTCCCTTGATCGTCGCTTGCACAAAGTTTCGTACGAGTTGAGGTTGACTATGCAAAGTGCCTGCTGTAGTGATGATGCCGTTAGAGACGAGGGGCTGGTAATTAGAGACATCGAAAGTACGTACGTTAAAACCCTGGCTCTTCAATTGCAACGGCTCATTGTTCGAGTAACCCATCACGGCATCGACCCGGTGTGCGATCAGCACAGCAACTTGTGTGAAACCAATCGACTGAACTTTTACATCAGACAGGGATAGATGCGCCTGGTATAACAATGCCAGCAACCCGGTATAGGTCGAGCCGAAGGGTCCCGGCACGCCGATGGTATGACCTTTCAAGTCAGTCAGTGTCTGGATGGAAGAATTAGCCGGAACAATCAAGCTTACCGGGTAACGCTGGAAGATCGTTGCCACGTCAACGACCTGCAAGTTTTTACTACGCGCCACCAGTGCCTCATCCCCACCGGCAAAGACGAAGGTATCGTGGCCCAGCACCATCGAGCCGATCAAGTCAGGCACTATACCATGATGGAAGGTGACATCCAGGCCAGCAGCTTTATAGTATCCTTTACTCTGCGCCACGTAGAAAGGCGCGAACTGTATATCTGGGATGTAGCCCAACCCGATAGAAACTTTTTTCAGCGTTGGCCCGGAGGTCGCAGAAGGTGAGGTTGAGTTGCCACAAGCTGCAAACAGCAGCAATGCTAACAGCGATAAAACAGGCAGCAAGAAAGACTGGCGATGATAAATTCGCATCTGTATTACTCTCCATTCGGATGTGTGGTTTGTCTAATAAACAGCCTCAGCTAGCTTTACCAGTAACCAGGAGACAGCATAGTAGAGCGCAGCGAGCGCAGCCAGTATGACCAGCGCTGCAAACAAGGATGGCGTATCATACTGTTCCTTGGCTATTTGCACCAGGGCCCCCAGTCCTTGATCGCCTCCACTGACGAATTCGCCAACTACCGCACCCATCACCGAAAGCGTTAGCCCGGTACGTATACCTGCAAGCACGGCAGGCAAGGCAAGTGGAAACTCAATGTAGGTCAGCAGAGACCAGCCTGAAGCTCCTTCGACTCGGGCTGCATCAGTCAGTGTCTGATCGATTGTCTGTACTCCCAGAATGGTCGTGATTACTATCGGGAACAGCACTATCAGCATGCACAGAATGACATTGGGCAGTAGGCCGGGTCCGAGCCAGATGACAAGCAACGGAGCGATTACGATAGCTGGAATAGCCTGTCCTGCAGCAAGGTATGGCTGTACAGCAGCAGCGAGCAGGCGTGATTTCGCCAAGCCATACCCCAGCGGCAATGCTATTACGAGAGCGAGCAGAAAACCCAGTATACTTTCCTGGGCGGTCACCAGAGCAGCATTCAACAATATTCCAGAGCTAAAGCCATTGGACAAGCTGGTCAGGACATCGGCGGGAGCGGGCAGGAACAAACTGGGAACATGTCCATAGGTGGCTCCCAGGTACCAGCCGACTAGCAAAAGCAGCGCCAATACGATAGGCGGCGACACCGCTAGCGTTCGCTCCACAACACTTCGTGACGCTGATGCGCGTCGCGGCGGGAATGATGGCGTCTTCGTTTCTGCGCCATCTTCGTACTCACGCATTTTTAGAGATATGCGCTTCTGAATAGAGGTTGTTACACTCATTGACATCCCTCGGTCATAACTAGATCGACAGCAATCCTACAAAGCATAGGAAAACCATCAATGCAACTAACCCGGGGAGGCATGAGGGAGACGCGAGGAGAGCATCACGGATAGTCTAATAACCTTGTTGCGGCGCCGCAGCAAGGAACAATGAGCTATACATATGCTAAACCTTCTCCCATCCGGACTTTAACCGTCGGCTTCGGTATCACACCGAATCTGTCACATACTGGTTCTGTTGCGAGCAGATCAAGTACAGACTCGCGGGCTCGGTAAATACGCTAGGCATTCACCATACCGCCGGTCGGGAATTACACCCTGCCCCGAAGGTCTCTAGAATAATTATGTCATAGGATGTTTGATAAATGCAAGGGCTAAGCAGGCAAAACTTCATTATTTGCAGCGCTCATTTTCAGGCGGTATAATGGCGATGAGATGACAGGAGGCTTATGAACACGGAACTGCGCATCATACCTATCACAGGCATAGGCGAGGTCAACCCAGGTAGTGACCTGGGTCTCACTATCTACACGGCATTGCGAGCACAGCAGCTGGCGCTCCAGCAGGGTGATATACTCGTCGTGACACAAAAGATTGTCTCTAAGGCAGAGGGTCGCCTGGTAAATCCAGAAGAAGTACAGCCGTCGGACTTCGCTCGCATGGCCGCGCTGGGCAGCAAGAAGGATGCGCATCACCTGGAGGTTGTGCTGCGTGAGAGCCGGCGTATCGTGCGTATGGATCATGGTGTTCTAATTGCTGAGACAAAGCATGGCTTCATCTGTGCCAACGCAGGCGTTGATGAATCTAACGTCAACGGCCAGCACCAGCTTGCGTTGCTTCCGCTTGATCCTGAGCGCTCGGCTCGGGAGCTGCGTACGCGCTTGCAACAGCTCACAGGTGAAGGTGCTGCCTTTGATATTGCAGTCATCATCACGGATACCTGGGGGCGGCCATGGCGTAACGGTCAGGTCAACATGGCGATAGGCGTAGCGGGCATGGAGCCGATTATTGACTACCGGGGACAGCGCGACCCCTATGGATATGAACTACAGGCCAGCGCGATAGCAGTAGCCGACGAACTGGCCTCGGCGGCGGAACTGGTTATGGGGAAGATCGAACGCGTTCCTGCAGCCCTCATTCGCGGTTACACATATATTCCGAGCGCAGGCGATGGACGATTATTGTTACGTGATGCCTCTACCGACCTGTTCCGCTAGAGTGGTGAGAGTATTTCCCGCATTTCTTTCTTTTTTATACACCGAGTACTAAGGGTGCAAATAAAGTGACAACAACCGAAGCCGGAACACGACCGGTGACGTTACCTGCGCGAGCAGGTGATTTAGCAATGCTGTTGAAGAGCAGGCGCAGCGTGCGCAAATACCAGGCGCGTCCCGTTCCACGGGAACTCATCGAGCAGGTCCTGGAAGCCGCGCGCTGGGCACCTTCACCGCACGGGCGGCAACCCTGGCGCTTTGTAGTCCTGACGCGACAGGCGGTCAAAGAGCAGCTTGCCGAGAGTATGGGTGACAGCTGGAGGCGGCAACTGCAAATGGATGGGCAGAGCGAGGAAATCGTAGCCCTGCGCATGGAAAAATCGCGCCAACGCATACTCAACGCGCCTGCCATCGTTATTTCCTGCCTCTTCCTGGAAGACCTGGACCGCTATCCCGATGAGAGGCGGCAGGCCGATGAGACAACCATGGCCATTCAGAGCATTGGCGCTGCCATCCAGAATTTGCTGCTGATGGCCTTCGACCTGGGCCTGGATGGCGGTTGGATGTGCGCGCCACTCTTCTGCCCGGAGGTGGTCTGCGAAACGCTCAACCTGGATAAACGACTCATTCCACAGGCGCTCATAACGCTGGGCTACGCGGCAGCTGACCCACAACGACGCGAGCGGCTACCGCTGGAATCTTTGATCGTTCGTTTTGACTGAGGTTTGTATGATAGTAGTTCTTGCTGGCGGAGTCGGCGCAGCACGTTTTCTACAGGGACTGGTGCAGGTGGTCCCGCAACAGCGACTCACCGCCATTGTCAATACAGGTGATGACCGCGATTTTTATGGCTTGCACGTTTCGCCTGATCTCGATATCGTGATGTACACGCTTGCCGGGGTGGTCGATGAGGCGCATGGCTGGGGCATTCGTAACGATACCTACGCTACTATGCAGCAACTGGCGCGCTATGGCAATGAAGACTGGTTTCTGCTGGGCGATCGTGATCTCGCCACACATATCCATCGCACCAACCTGCTGCGTCAGGGAAAAACGCTCAGTGAAGTGACCGAGGAGCTGCGCAGGCAATTCGGCCTGGAACTGCGCATTCTACCCATGAGCGATCAACCTGTTGCCACTCACATCCAGACACCTGCGGGGCTGCTGCACTTTCAGGAGTATATGGTCAAGCGACGCTGTGCCGATGAGGTGCAAGATGTGGTTTTTATCGGCAGCGGTGAGGCCCGGCCCGCACCTGGTGTACTCGATACTATCAAGGGCGCCGAGGCTATTCTCATCGCACCCAGCAATCCCATCGTCAGCATCGGCAGCATCCTGGCTGTTCCCGGTATCCACGACATACTCCACGAGGCAAGTGGGATGGTTGTAGCCGTTAGCCCCATCGTAGGCGGAGCGCCGATCAAGGGGCCGGCTGACAAACTGATGCGCGGGCTTGGCATGGATGTCTCTGCGGTAGGTGTGGCACGTTGTTACCGTGACTTTCTTGATGTGATGGTCATTGACGAACAGGATGCACACCTCGCCAGCGCAATCGAAGATTTAGGTATTCCCACTGTGGTAACGAATACCATTATGCGAGACGATGCAGCGAAGGCCACGCTGGCGCGCGGCGTCTTAGAAGCAACTGGTATTAACTTCTAGAACTCGGGTTACTAAATAAGGATGACATACACAGCACTTGTTCCCGTCAAGGAACTCAACGCAGCAAAAAGCCGTCTCGCGGCCTATTTATCCCGCCAACAGCGGGAAAGCCTGGTCCTGGATATGCTGCATCACGTGTTGCAAATTCTACTTGCCAGCCGCTTATTTGAGCGCGTATCGGTCGTCAGTCCGGATACACGGGTGTTAGAACATGCGCGGTTCTGGGGTGCGCAACCGCTCAAGGAAGAGCAGCACGGTCACAACTCCGCCTTGCAGGCCGCGGCCATGAGAGAACAGGCCGCAGGAGCTACTGCAATCTTGACTATCTCCGCCGACCTTCCTTTGCTGGGCATAAGCGATATCCAGGGCATGATTGAGCAATCCAGGCAGCACGCGGTTGTACTCGCGCCCTCGCAGGATGGCACAGGCACAAACGCTATCCTCATGCGCCCACCACTGGCACTGCCTTACCTGTTTGGCTTGAACAGTCGACAACGCTACCAGCAAGCGGTCAGACAGCAAAAGCTGAGCAGCACTGTATACACCAGTATTGGCCTGGCAATGGATATTGACACCATTGATGATCTACAACGTTTACAAGATGAGCCTGGTACAAGGGAGGGAGAAAGAAACTCATATGATTGCTGCTTTATCTGAAAAAGCTCGCGAATTTCTGCGAGGGCGTCGCTTCGGCGCCCTCGCGACCATCAATCGTAATGGCACGCCGCAGCTCACCGCCATGTGGTATTTGCTTGAAGGTGATACGATTGTGATGAATACCAAGGCCGGCCGCACAAAAGAACGCAATATGCGACGTGATCCACGCATATCGGTGTGTGTTCTCGAAGGTTACAGCTATGTCACTGTCAGTGGTACGGTTGAGATGATCGATGATCCGGAGATAGCGCAGAAGGATATCTATCGCCTGGCTGTCCGCTATAACGGGGAAGAAGCAGCCCTGCGGCAGATGGAACAGCAATTTTCCAAAGAGCAGCGAGTAACGCTACGTTTGAAGTGTGAACACGTCATCGAAGACTTGTAGTAGACAAAAAGAAAAGGCCGCCGATGATGCCGTGTTACTACGCGCTTGAGAAGGCCATGTTCTGGCCGATCTCGCCTTTCATTCTGCCCCAGTCGGCGAGTGGGCAGAGTTGGATTTTATGTTCTTTTCGGGTTTGCGCAGCCACAATGAGACTTGCGTTGGTTGCAGCGTCTCCTGGACCACCGCCACTAGTTGCTCGCTTAACTGGCCCAGATCGACCTCATTGCGCAGCGTAGCACTGAAAGCTGCCAGAGTGCGAGCCGCATCATACTTGCGACGGTAGAAACGGCGGTCAATGATCGTCTGGAGGCGCCTGCGAAGGGGGTGGAACAAGGCAGAAGTCGTCAGAGTCGAGCCGACGACTACCAGTGAATTTTCTGATGCTTGCCTTGTCAGCATATGCACGGGGGTTTGCAAGGCAATGACGAGGCCCGTGTAAACCAAGGCCAGAATGAAGGTCAATGTGCCATAGACCAGGGTGCGGTTGATAATGACATCAATATCCCACAGCCGGTAGCGCAGAATGGCAATCCCGAGTGTGAGTGGGATCGCGAGCATCATGCCCATGATGAGGCTGACTTCAAGTGCGAAAGCAAGTGGACTGCCTCCGGAGAGCGGGAGCAAGACGAGATAATAGAGCAAACGCGGCCCGATATTGCCCACAACAGCTACTGACACACCCAACATCGCCCATTTGGTCTGCTGGCGCTGTCGTGGCGTGGATACGTTGTGATAGCGGTACATCTGAATCAGCATCGAACCCATGACGAAGCTAAAAAAGAGCGCGAGACTAAGCAGGGATCGGTCGATTGCCCAGGAGGGGAAGAGGGCAACTACAGCCCAATAGCCGAGCATGACCATGGCAAGCCAGCGTGTCCAACGCGGTACGAACTGTCCATCAGGAAACACAAACGCGCAGAGTAGGAGGCTGGCGTTTCCAAGGGCACTTAATGTGGGGATTAACCACGACCAAGCGTGAGGAAGTGCTTGCAAGGTGAGATCTGCGAAACCAAAGGGGAGCATCATCAGGGCAAATGAGGTAAACAGCGCTATACGGTCGTCTGACTTCCGCCAGAAGAGCAGTACACCTACAGCGGCATAGCTGAATTGAAAGAGGAGACTGACCACGACCATGCACGTGGCATAGAAGTCGAGGGACAAGCCCCATGCCTGAAGTGTATGTACATCGCCAAGGGTCAGCTGACCAGTAGACGTTTGCACGTTGGGAGCATGAAGGAGGTGAAGAGACGCAAAGTATGCTGGAACATTAGCGACGAACAAGGCGTACATTGGTACAACGATGCCGATCCATCCCACTCGTGCCAGGAGAAGCCAAAGCCAGTGCAAGCGCGTGTCGACCAAACTGTACCTATGAGAGATGCTGGTTTGTGCCGGTATCTGTGGAGTGTTCAAATTTGTCTTCCTTTCGTACCCGTTAAAGAGGTACTGCTGCCGTTCCTCATAATGTTCTTCTCCACTGCCCTAAAGGGCACTAACAAGGTTTCTAACTGCCTCCCGATTTTGTATATTCCGAATGGTGAGCTCTTCTGTCTGCCCTATGTTCCCCCCGGATGTTCATCCATTCCTTCTCTCGCAGGATTCTTCTAGGTATCAAGGACTCCTGCTTATAAGTCTACAGGGCGGAAGGCAGTTGCACACCAGTAGAATTACCTGTGGTGATTACCAGTCTTTGTGTGGGAAGGAAGGAACCGCTGCGAGGGCATACCGGTAGAATTACTGGGGTGATGCTCTCTGTATTGGCTACTTAGGCCATCCGTTCGAAAAAATGGATCGCTAGCCGTTGCAAATGCGCTCATTCTGATCACTTTTCTCCTCAAGAGATGCAATTCTAACAGAGGAAGAAGCAAAGAACATCTTTTCCGTACTTGCCAACAACAAACAACGATAAAGAAGCTCGCCAGTGAAACAGGATTCCTGTCTCCTCGTCATGTGCTCCACACACAGAGAATGTTCCGGACGAAACCAGGTGAAGATTGACATGTGCTTCACCCTGCCATCTCTCAGCATGTTTTCCAGACTTCATGCTACGTTTCGATAGTCGTGGTGTATTCCACTCAGGACCGCGAAGGAGATGACTTTACCGCAGTTATGATCTGGTGAAAGAGGTCCACCAGATGGTTCTGGAAGCTGCTGCCTGACCCCTTGATGCGGCCGTGCCCGATTGAAGTAGGCGATATACCCATTGAGCACGCGCTGGAGTTGCTTCTCATGGAATATCAACAGGTGGTCGAGGCATTCTTGTCGTACACTCCTGGGGAAGCGTTCGCAGATCGCATTGGCTTGGGGAGCGTGATAGGGTGTGTTGAGAATCTCAATAGCCCTTGTTGTCGCCACACGAGCGAAGCAGGGCCCATATTTGCTATCGTTATCACAAATCAGATACTTCGGAGCTTGCCCATAAGGTGTGGCTTCTCGAAGCTGTTGTGCCACCCAGGGATCGGTAGGGGACCCTGTGACGCCGACATGGATCACCCGTCGCGACTTCAGTTCGATGAGGAAGAACGCGAAGAGCGGTCGAAAGAAGAGATCCGTCACCTGCAGGAAATCGCAAGACCAGAGAGCTGCCTCGTGATGGTGCAAAAAGGTAGACCATTTCTGTCCTCCTGGCTGGGGTGTGCGAACTCGTCTCATGTACTTCTGGATAGTCCGCTTGCACACATGCATGCCGAGTTTCAGGAGTTCACCCCGGATACGTTCAGCACCCCACAGTCGATTTTTCGCTGCCATCTCCCTGATCAAGGCGATGGTTTCTGCAGCGATCTTCGGCGCGTGGGAAGCGGCCTTTGACCTGCGTTTCCAGACCAGGCGAAAGAGCTCCCGATGCCACCGCAGCAGTGTGTCTGGTTGACCAATGAAAAGGGCCTGCTGCCATGTGCGAACCAACCTTGCCAGCAAGACGAGGAGCATTCGATCCGCGTTGCGATATACTGGTCGTTTCACCTGTCGACTGAGTATGATGAGAGGCTTTCGTAAGAAGGCGTTTTCCGCTATGAGCTGAGGCTTGCTTTTGCCAAGATCTGCGAGCGTTCCAAGCGGCAATGAGGAAGTGAGCGATTTCGTCCAGCGAACAAAGTGAGGTTGAAGCACATCTAAACAGAAACTCTTCAACTGAAGGAAATGATTAAGAACACGACCCATAGAACAAGCGTCTCCATCACGTGAGATTGTCTCATGAGGGCATGAGAATAGATTTACAACTCCCGATTTTACCTTCGCCTTCCTTCGTTTACCAGCAAAGGAAGAGTATTATATCATTCTCGAAGGGCATATTATTGAACGGATGACCCAAGTAGCCAGTACAGGTGGAAAGGGTTCCTTGATGATTGGTTCTTTCCAGATTTTAGAACGGATAGTCTAAGTAGCCAGTACAAGGGGAAAACAGGGACAGGTGTCTGGATCGACAGCATGAAGCACCCTCTTGTATCCTCCAATGAGGAGAAACTAGCCCGACATGCTTTCTCAGGAGGCTGAACGATTTATCCACCATGTCCGATGGGAGCACCGGGAAAAAAGCCCACCCCACAGGTCGGGCAGGTGCCATACGTGCGCGTCAGCTTGACGGCTTCTCCCCCAGTGGTTTGCAGCCAGCGGGTCTGCTCTCCGCGTGCTACCAGCGGCTTACCACAGGTCGCACACCTCGGTCGCTCTACCTCCGGCTTCTGGCTCCATCCCTCGGTTTCGCCCATCCGCACCACGTCCTGGATCAATTGCGCCCGCACCTGGTTGATCCGTTCATCGACTGCTGCTTCAATCTCTGCCCACGTCGCCTTTGGGTGCTCTTTCCTCCATTGGGTCATCCCCAGTACGTCTCGCAGTCCTGCGCTCACCTGTTGCATCTGTGCACTCCGTTCCCGTTTGTTCTTCTCGGCTTTCATGCTCTACGTCTCTCTCCTGGTCTTTTTCCTTTAGTCTACCACCTCCCTCCTCTGTGCAAAAAAATGAAACACACCCCTGTTTGTCGTCCTTGACCACTTTGCGAGATCGAGTCCCTCACAGCCTCCCTGGTTCTCAGGATTCCTCCAGGAGTCCATCCGGGACACGTTCCCAGACCCGGCGTCGCTCTTGAAAGCGGGCTCGTGCCTGGGTGGTAGCAAGTTCACGCAAGTGGGTCTGAACCAGGAGGAAGGTCTCTTCGATGAGGTCATGCAGTTGGTACACCGAGGCCAGGGGGTCGATGCTGACGATGCCAAAAACTTGTTTGCAACGCGGGGCAAGCTTCGTGGGAGCAATGTGCATCTGTGCCATCAGTCGATCCATCCACTGCCAGCCAGGGTAGTAAAGGCGGTTCAGTCCCATGAGCACGAGCAGCATCTGCTTCTGGGCGGTGCAGAAGGACTCGTAGAGGGCGAGCTGCTCGCCGCGCTCGGCCAGCCGTTCCTGCTCCCAAGCGGGAGGAAAGCGCAGGTGTTCCCGGACTATGGCCACGCTTAGCGCATGTGGGTAGACCTTCGCCCGGCTCTGCCAGTCGGTCAGCACAGCAGAGGAGTCGGCAAGTGGCAGGGCCGAGAGGAGCGCGGCGAGGTGTCGCTGTTTGGACAACGAAGGATCAGAACGCCCAAGGACATCAGCCAGGAGACGGCGGGTGGTCTCGACATCCATGTGTCGCACGTCGATGGCGATCCCGTCAACCTCGTAGGTATCCAACCAGCAGGCCTCCTCCCCGTGAGAGGCAGCCAGCTGCGTGTGTCTTCCCTTGGCATGTTTGATGATCTCTCTGCGTTCCTGGTCCGTCGGTTCGAGTGACCAGAAGACCGCCAGGTCGAGGTCGGAAAAGCGGTCGGCATACCCTAGCGCGACCGACCCTGCGACGGCCACGGCCGCCACTTTTGGGTTGGCACAGTAGAAGGGCGCAAGTTTTTGCGCTAGCGCAAGTCGCCCTGCGCTGGCTTCATTCATGAGAGACCTCCTCTCCATGAGTTCGTGACAGCTTGTTCTCTCTGTCGTTCGTTCGTTGAGAGCACTTCGGGCATTCTTTGCAGGGTCAGCAGCGTCATGTCATCTTCCTGCTCCCATCCTTCTCCGGTGAAGGATTTGAGTTCGCTCAGTAAGAAGTCGATGAGTGATGCCCCATCAGCATGCTCTTTGAGCAATGTTTGCAGACGAGGGAAGTCGAACATCTCTCCCCCTGGGGTTATGCGCTTCCACCAGGCCATCACTGTAGAACAGAATACTCTCATCAGGAGCTACGATCACTTCTTGCTCCTCGTAGCGCATGCCCGGCATTAACCCAAGCGGCATGCCTGTCGCATGTAATGCGTATACCGAACCCGCATCCCGTTGATAGGGGAGATCGTGCCCTGCGTTGGCATAGTGAAGCTTGCCGCTGCCTGGATCAAGCACCGCATAGAAGCAGGTCACAAACATCTTTGGAGGCATATCAGCATAGAGCAGATCGTTGACCCGAGCCAGCACCTCACCTGGAGAATCCGTCACCTGCGCAGCAGCTCGCAACATACTGCGGGTGCTGGCCATCACCAGAGCGGCCGGCACGCCCTTATCCGCAACGTCACCGATCACTAACCCCAGGCGACCATCTTCAAACGTGAGGAAATCGTACAGGTCTCCCCCGACCTCTCTTGCCGACTGATAGTAGGTCGCAATCTGCCATCCCGGAAGCGTGGGTACCTCTTTGGGCAGGAGAGAGTGCTGGATAAGTCGAGCGGTACGTAATTCTTGCTCGATGCGGGTCCGTTCCTCCAGACGTGCATTCTGCTCAATCAGTACCTGGCGCTGCTCCATACTCTCGACCAGTTGTTGTGCCATCGCATTGAACTGCTGTTCCAGTTGCCCAATTTCGTCTGGCTTCTTGACCTGAACCCGCTGCGCGTAGTCACCATTGGCGAACTGTGCCGTGGCATTCACCAGGCGGTGGAGGCGCTGTACCAGGCCTCGCGTGGTCAACACGCCAAAGAGAGCACCGACAGGTGCGGTGAGGATGAGCCAGAACAGCCCGGTAGCGAGCCAAAACCCGATGAACGAGAGGATGTTTCCACCAAAGGGTATTGATGTCACCTGGACATAAATCGCCCCCATCGGTTTCCTATTCTTGCTCCAGACAGGCTCGCTAGCAGAGACAATATGACCTTGGGCTGTAAATTCGATCTTGCTTCCTCCTCTCCCTGCCAAAGCGTTGCGTATGAGTTGCTTCTGCTCCGGCAGCACTTGAGCGACAGGTGTTGAGATAGGGTAACGTGCAGGGGAAGAACTGGCGAGGATCTGACCGTTGGGAGTAAGTAGTAGCGCGACCTCTCCCATCTGGGGAGCATGCGAACGTGCCTGGATGTAAGGTGTCTGCTGTGAGCCATCTCCTCCAGGCAAAACGAGTGAATGGGGTTGACCTAGTTGAAAGGTTGATTGTGGATTAAGGGTAACCCCACCGCCCTGGTCAGCCGCCTCCAGCGCGTAGCTTTGCGCAGTCCGTCTGGCTGTATCCTGGACATTCTGGTCTATCAGAGGAGAGAGGACGACGAAGAAAATCACGAACAGGAGTAGTTCTATCAGCAAGGCGGTGACGACGGACACTCCCACGTACGAAGTGGTCATATGCACTTGCAATCTCGACCACACTTTCAGTGTTTTACGCTGGCGTTTCTGTCTCATTGACTTGTTGGCATGCTCTCCTTTATCATCATGCTAACTTTGCATGCTCCCTTCTCTTCGATTCTCAGGACCATAAAAGGTGAATAGCTTGTGACTGCTCTTCTTCCCGCTTGCGATCCACACAGGGCGTTCCGTGGTCAGCGCGATGTTGCGCTTTATGAAAGAACGGGAACCGCACCTGGAAGATCGCCAACTCAGCGTCTCTCTGGTGGGCGGCATTTCCTCTCTCCCCTTTGGACGCGGAGGGAGGAGGTGCCGCAAGGAATGGCAATGGGATCGAGCTCTGCCAACACATGCTTCGTCATGTGGGAACCAGTCCCGAAACTCCTAGAAATGCTACTGCTCCCTCAGCCCACCCGTGTGCTCGAGCCGCTCGCGCATCTGCTCGAAGGTGGCTGCATCGATGTCGCCTCGCGCATACCGTTGACGCAGAATCTCTAACGCGGAAGGCGCACCCGGCGGCTGATCAGGATGGTAGGATGGCACCCGCCTGTTGCCGAAAGCGAACCAGAGGATCAGGCCCCAGACGAGGAGCGCCCAGATGACGATCCAGAGGAGCCCTCCCAGGACCCCCCAGAGACCTGGTCCAAATCCCCAATATCCCCAGTACATGAAAATCCTCGCTTTCTTTCTTCTCTTATTGCACCACGACGGTCAGATTCATACTGGAGTGGATGGTACAGTAGAAATGGAATGTCCCGGCCGTGGTGAAGGGGCCAAGAGTGGCTTGACCCGAGCCACTGATCTGCAGATCTTTGACCTGCGGTGCGCCAGGCTCGTCTTGCGATTTGGCCGTCCCATTTTCCCATGTTCCGTTCGCGATAGTGTGCGATCCGAAAAGGTCATCATTGATGAGCGTAATGCGCTCGCCCTTCTTGATGGTGATCGAGTTCTGGACAAAATTCGTGCCGCTCATATGGACGGGATTGGGGCCTGCGCTGGCGCCGGAGCTGCCACAGGCGACTAGCAGCACGGTGATGATACAGCTTAATCCCAGGATTGCCAACAGTTTTTTCGACATGGTTCGTGTTCCTTCTTATGCTTAATTTCCTTTAACTTGCGTTCTTATATGCTCAAGTGCAGCACCTTTGGCAGTCACTTGCTTGAGACGCAGGTAGCGTCTGTGATCTGCTACTGGAGAGTCTACTGTGTGGGGTCGGCTTGCACATCGGCAAAGCAACGTATTCGTATTGCCTAGTCTTCGGGTGAAGGGTGAGTGACGGGAACTACCTCACGGCTCTCGCCTTACGTAGGCAAAGGAGTTTGCATGATCAGTGTTGAGGTGAAGCGCATGGGAGCAGGTCAGAAGAGGACAATGTATCATGCACCTAGACGAGATGGTGTTCGAGGGCAAAGTGGGTCGCAGCATTGCGCGAGGTAATGTTCAGCTTGCTAAAGATCGAGCGCAGGTGAGCATTGACGGTGCGAGGGCTGATGATCAGGATTTGAGCGATCTGCATGTCGGTGAGGCCTTGCGCCACCAGCCGCAGCACCTCCACCTCCCGCTCAGTCAACTCAGCCGGATAGGCAGGCGCCGGGCGCTGATGCTGGTTCGCCCTTGCCTTTGTCGGAGGTCGGTCGGGGAGCAGCAGCCGTCCTTGCGCGGCAATGGCTTGTTTCGGCGTCATCGCCCGTCCCTCGGCCCAGGCGGCAGCAAAGGCCTGGTCGCCGAGTTCCGCCTGGACCGCCGCCTTCATCTGCTCGTAGTCGGCACGTTCACCCAGCGCGGTAAAGAGCGTAAACAGATCGAAGAAACGCGAGGCTCCCGTCGCACCACCGAGTGTTTCGGCCACTCCCCAGAGTTGTGCTGCCCATGCGCGCTCTCCCCTGCGCGCGAGCAGGCATCCCCACTCCCGCAGGCAGAGGGCCATACTGTCCTGGTCACCCATCCGCCGGAAGCGTGCGAGACTGTTCTCGCACAACGTGGTGGCTTTGTCCATCTCGCCCCGCGCCAGGGCAGTGCCGGCTAACCAGGACAGCACCTGCGCGACGTTGGATTGCAGCCCAAAGGATTCAAAGATGGTCAGGCTCTCTTCGAGCCACGACTGTGCCCTGGCTGCATCCCCCTGAGCGAGGGCAAAGCGTCCCAACAAATACAGCGAGCAGGCGGCGCCAACCTGGTAATGCACCGCACGGGCCTGTGCCAGTCCTTCCTCGACGAGTGTGACGGCACGCACCGCGTCGTCCTGCGCAAAGCAGACCTGTCCCAGGTAGAGGAACGACCAGACCAGGTCCTGTTGATTCTCCATCTGCCGGTAATACTGCTGGCTTTCTTCCAGCAGGGAACGCGCTTCCCGATAGTTCTGCCGGCTGATGGCAGCCATGCCGAGAAAGTGGAGCAAGTAGGCCAGATTCCTTCGATCTCCTCTCGTGCTGGCGAGCGCACGACCCTCCTCAAGCAGGAAGCGCACCTGGTCATCGTTGCCGTGCCTCAAAGGAAGCCACCCCAGCCACAGCAGGGCCGCCGCCAGCTCGTGTGCCTCCCGCGTCTCTCTGGCCGCTCGATACAGATTCAAGCATTCCTCACACAGCGCCTCTGCTCGCTCGCCATCGCCCAGGAAAAAGGCCAGCCAGGCGGCCCCGCTGAGCGCCTTGATGCGCGGATATGCCGGGACGTGAGCAGCCGCCGAAAGCGTCCTCTCCAGCCAGGCCAACCCCTCACTGAGAGATCCGCGCACCGCCCAGTAGCGCACCAGGGCTCCTGCTAACCGCAACGCCGTCCCCCCCTGCTTTTCCGCTTGCTCGCTTCCCGCTCGCTCCATGGCCCAACTCAGCGCGGCGCGCAGGTTGTCCGCCTCCCGCTCCAGCCGATCGAACCACTGTCCTTGTTCCGCCCCGAACAGGTGCGCTTCGGCCTCCTCCGCAAGCTGCAGATAATACGCAGCGTGTGCCTGCCTGGTCTCTTCTAACTCGCCAGATGTCACCAGGCATTCCCAACCATACTCACGAATCGTCTCTAACATCAGTAGGCGCCGGTCGCCCTGTTCAAGACGATCCTGCTCTGCCTGGCGGAGCAAGTGCTTGTCGAGCAGAGAGGTCACTCCATCCAGCACCTGTGCCCGCTCACCTCCCAGCGCGCCATGGGCAGCCTCCCCCGCCTCCAGGGTGAAGCCACCGACAAAGACCGCCAGCCGCCGGAAAAGCTGCTGTTCCTCCACCGAGAGCAGGTCGTAGCTCCAGGCGATAGTGTCGCGCAGGGTGTGCTGGCGGGCAGGCACATCGCGTGGCCCACCCGTCAAGACGGCCAGCCGATGGGAGAGCCGCTCCAACAGTCTTGAGAGCGACAACAGCTTCAGCCGCGCAGCAGCAAGCTCAAGGGCGAGCGGCAGGCCATCGAGGCGAACACAGATGGCGGCGATGAGCGGAGCGGTCTCGGGAGTCAGGGCGAGGGTGGGCTGGACCTCCCGCGCCCGCTCAAGGAAGAGGGCCACCGCGCCATACTGTGTTAAGATCTCGCTCTCAGGTAAGTGCTGCGGATCGGGCAGTGCCAGCGGTAGCACGGGGAACTCACGCTCGCCGCGCACATGCAAGCGCTCCCGGCTCGTCACCAGCAGCGTGAGGCGAGGGCAGGCGGCCAAGAGCTCTACCAGTGGTGGGGCCGCTGCGATTACCGACTCGAAGTTGTCGAGCACCAGCAGCCAGTGCTGCTCAAAGAGCGTTGCTTGCAACAGGTCCAATGGCGCGCGGGTGCTGCTGCCTTGCAGACCGAGGGCCTGCACGATGGTGGGAAGGACCAGGTCGGCATCCTGAATGGGAGAAAGCTCGATGAAGCAGATTCCATCTGGGAAACGCTCCTGTACCTCGCTCGCGATCTGGAGTGCCAGGCGCGTCTTGCCCACACCTCCGGTACCGGTGAGCGTCAGCAAACGTACCTCAGGGCGCGCAAGCAGAGTACAGGCCACAGCGACCTCCCGCTCGCGCCCAATGAGCGACGTGAGTGGCAACGGGAGGGGAGAAGAATGCCTGGGCGCATGCTCAAAGGCTTTTCTTCGTTCGTCCGAGGCTTCCACCTGCCGATGTCGCACAGGTCGGCCCGGCTCACGCTCGTCTTCAATGGCAGGTGGCTTCCTCGCCAGGGTCACTGCTGCGGTGTTCAGCCGGTCGCGGGTCAGCTCCTGCGACTTGCCGAGATAGACCCGAGAGAGCTTGCCGTTGCGCTTGCGGTAGGCGCGCCAGTACTCGCCTCCACGTTTATTGCTCGCTGGCTCTTTGCGCGCCGTGAAGGTCCCCAACGCACTGCGAAAGGCGAAGGCGCGCGCCGTGCTCAACCAGGCATACCAGGCTGGCGTTTCCACCGGCAGCCGTTCGTCTTGTCCGCCTCGCTGGAAGGTCAGGGTCTCATCTTGCACGACCGGCATGGCCTCGTTCTCGTACTTCATACGCATCACTCGCTGGTTCTCACACACCGGTTCCCAAACAGTATAGCACATGTTCGGGAACCGATGTGCGCCACCGAAACGTTGCAGATTTTGTCACCACTTGCTGAGTCGTTACGTGCAACTGTAATCGATTCTGCTCGGCGAATATGTGCCGCGAGAAGTAGACAGACTGCTTCCCTTGCCTTTTCAGTCGGCTTCAGGTATAGTTTGAGTAGCCAATGATGTAGTTAGAACATACTGCCTAATATAGTGTGCAACATACTATTTCAGTGGTGCGAGAAGAATGATTGGAAGTGCTAGACGCACTTGCGGAGCCGATTGATAGCGGGCGGGCGGCGATCCTGTGACAGACTGCCTTCCAAGCAGGTAATCGTGGGTGCAAAGAGCTCTTGTGACACGTCATCTTCAATTTACTCTTAGCACAGATGCCTTTAGTCAGCTATAGAGGCAAGTAGTGCATTCCCAAATCGTGTCTTGGGAGTGCGGAACTTATATGCGATGCTTTTCTAGCCGGCTCGTTGTTCGATTATGCATCGTTCTTTTCCCTGATCTTCATCGGCATTCCGCGCTCTTTTTTCAAAGATGGCGGAAATGTTACCGACTTGCCTACATATCCGTCATCGTTCCGCCACGCTTTTCACAAAAATGACAGGGTGATTGAGCCATAGAGGACAGGCATCAGGGCAGGCCTGGTGTCAATATCGCTCTTCATCATATCCGCCACTTCCGCCATACTCTTCCGCCACTTCCACTATTCATCCGCAGATGCCGCGCCAATCGGTGTATACTATGGAGGCACTAAACCCAGTCCAGACGAGGATTCCAGGCTATTCTGCAATGTACTGCCATGGTCTTCCGCCACTTCCGCCACTTCCGCCATACTCTTTCGTCTATTCTATAAGAAATCTGGAACTTATGTTACAATTGGGGTGCTTATGGGCAAGGCAACGGCGGGACGCATGAGGAGAAAACTATGGCTAGACTCAGCGAACAGGAACTAAGGCGGCTTATTCAGGGCGGTGAAACGTCCACTGTTGAATTGAAGGCGGCCGCTCCCCGTCCTGTTGAGATGGCGGAGCGCATGTGCGGGATGGCGAATGCTCAAGGGGGGATGATTATTATTGGCGTTGAGGATGCAAAGCATACCATCGTCGGTGTACCGGATGATCGCGTGGCCATGACGATCGATACCATTTTACGAGCCGCTCGGCAGAATGTGAAACCTGTGCTTGCCTTAGATCCTCCCGAACCAGAACTGTATGAAGTGGGCGGAAAACGGCTCGTCGTCGCTGCCGTACCACTGAGCCGCGGACCAGTGTATCAATCTGGTGGAGTTTTTTGGGTGAGACGAGGAACCCATACGGTACCTTTAGAGGCGGCAGAGTTATTGGAATTACTGGGGGATAAGGGTCTTGTAGATTGGGAACATCAGCCTGTTGGCGGGGCGACGATGGAAGATCTTGATATGGGGAAGGTTGAGGCTTATCTCAAACAGCGTTCGACACGGGAGCGCCAGCCGGGTCGGTTTGAGCATGTGGAGCAGGTACTCGTGGGGATGGGATGTGCTGTGGTGCGAGACGGCGGTGAGATGGTGCCGACCAATGCCGGAATGCTCTTTTTCGGGTATAATCCCCAATTCTTCATCATCCAGGGGGAAGTGGTGTGTGTCCTCTTTCGAGAGACGGTTGGTGCCAGCCGCTATGCCGATCGCAAGATTGTCACCGGAACCCTTCAGGACTTGATAGATGGAGCCGAGGCGTTTCTCAACCGCTATATAGCGGTGGGGGCGCGCATTGAGGGGTGGAAACGCATAGATATTCCGGAGTACTCCCTGGAAGTGCTGCGTGAAGCGGTCATCAATGCGGTCGTGCATCGCGATTACAGTAAGCGAGGCGAGAGCATCCGGATCTTTTATTATCCTGATCGAGTGGAGATACATAGTCCTGGTTTACTCTTGCCGGGGATTACGGTCGAACAGATGGAACGGGGTGAGGTGCAGTCGAAGTTGCGTAACCCGGTCCTTGCTGGCCTGCTCAGAGATATTCCAGGCTATATGGAGCGTATTGGGAGTGGGATCAGGTTCATGTTGGATGAGACGAAGCGTCTGGGACTTCCCGCTCCACAGTTCCGCGAAGCGGGGGAGTTCATTGTGACTTTTCATAAGGCGCCTGCTCTGATGCCACCCCCGGCGAAGCCGCCGGAGCGGGCAACGTTGTGGGAAGACTACGAGGCTGCTCAGCCAGAGGTCCCGGTGCAAAATTTCCCAGATGAGCGGGAAAGTCGGCTGATCAAGGCGATGGATTATGTACATGAGCATGGGGTTATTACGAACAAAGCATATAGAGCTTTGACGGGTGCCTCCGACAGGACTGCCCACAGGGACCTGGAATTGTTGGTAGAACGTGGGAGGCTCAAAAGTATCGGCCAGCGAGCTGCGCGGCGCTACGTGTTAGCGTGATGGCACCGCACGTGGGGAGACAGGGCGGCAATGAAGGAAGGCCGCTTCCCAGGGCGAACCTTTTGAGGAAAACCAACCCGCAGCGAGGCAGGTAGAATGGCTCTCTCGCTGCGGGTTTTCTCACACATTTTTACGGTGGCGCTGGCTTGCAGAGCCCCGCTCTGCATTCTACGCTGACAGCAAAACTGACAGCAAACACGGTAGACAACCATAGATTTCGGTAGACCCTGGTAGACTTTCGATGGGCCTGTAGAGCGCGTGGAAGACGGCGGTAGACATCGGTAGACGGGCAATGCCGGTGGAGAGATTCGAACCCTCAACCCTTGCGGGACTTGTTTTTGAGACAAGCGCGTATACCGTTCCGCCACACCGGCTTGTGTTCTGGCCCTGTGGGCCAGTTTGAAGGGAATATACCTCCAACAAGAAAAGTCTGAAAATTGTCTTGAACAAGTGAATTTGCGGTCATATAAGACGCATGAGAATAATAACATACAAAAACAAGTCCCGCAAGGGTTCATTTTCGGCAACATTTTCCTTTTGAGTTGACACGGAGCCTGCATTATCCAGGGCTAGTCGTTCACCAGCAAGAGTTGCGCGGTGATGTGATCAGTAACCAGAATATTCGTCAGACCGGCTCTGAGCACCGCTCGAATCGCTGGAATGTAGGAGGGACTTCCTCCTGCTACCAGAATCACTTTGGCGTTGCTCTGCTGGATTTTGTCCTTTAATCGGGGTATTTCCAACCCGGAGAGGGTGTAGGGAAACGGCTCAAGCTGCTCGTTGATACATTTTCCGGATGGATCAAACACCCAATGGTTGATGTCCGCAACCGGTCGATATGTTTCTATCACGTCTAGTTGCTCCTGCGTGAGTATACCGCGCAAAATCATATCGGGGTTGGTGTATGGAGTCCACAAGCTCATCACTAAAATGTTTGCCCGCGTCAACATCTCAAAAGCTTCTTTGATGATGGGAAGTTGACGAACAAGCTGCACCTGCTCACTATTGGGAAGAAACGCAGGGCACGGAAACCAGAGGTGATTGGCCCCGTAGGCCTCGGCCAGATCATGCGCGATCAAATTCGCGTCTCCATAGCTGGTCTGAGATTCAACAAACCCGATAGTCGCAATAACCTGCATGTGGGGGAGGACCCTGGTTGGATTCAAATATCGCACGAGATTGCGCATAAACCTTGTTCCCCCGGAAACAGCCAGAATATCTGAATCGGTAAGCATTTGATCAAGATAGTCGGCTGCTGCACTTGCGATCTCCGTCACAACATCTTCGAGGTGGTCGTTGGCAGCAATCCTGTTCATGTTGCGGCCCGTTACCAGGATTAAATCTTCCAGGCCAAGCTGCACGCGTACTTCCCGGGAGATATTGCGCAGATAGCCAGTACGCAAATCGGGAACGATAGAAATACGCACAATACCCCGGTCTTTTGCTTTCTGCAAAGCTTTGCCGACGGTTTGCCTGGAACAATACTCCATTTCTGCGATGGTTTCTTGAGAATGGCCATCTTCATAATACAAATATGCAATTTTACGCAAAAAGCGCTCATCAGTAAGGAGTCTTGCTTCGCTACTGACCCCTTGCACGCTCTCTGGCATATGACCTCTTCTCCTTTCACAAAACAAGCTAGCCTGGGTTCGACAAGAAAGATACAAGATGCAACTGTCTGTTCCTTTGCATACGCGTTGCTCACATCAACTCCCTGTTTCACGGGATGCTCCCCTATGAACAGTAACATACAGCATGCCATTTTAAAAAGCAAGGTGTTCTCTCTCAGGATGCTACATCTCGTGCGCAGATGATCGACAAATTGTATTTGTGTCAAAGTATCCTCTTCACCCATGTTGATGGGCACTTGGTACTTCTCTCCTTTAGAAAGAACCATATGTAAAAAATAGAGTAGTTCACAGCAGCCGACTGAAAAATAACAATAATTTGCAGAGACCAGAATCTTCGTGGTTGTTAAACAATTTACCGAATTTTCGCATTCGGTTAACAATTGCTACATTTTTGTCATTTTTTGTGAATTGTCTTGCATTTAACTATTGTCCTGCTATATTCTATTTAGAGCGATATGAATGGAGGCCTCACTGCTCAGCTAACTACCAGCATTAAAGCATCCAGAGGTTCGTTCGATGGTCAACGTTGTAACTAAGGAACCCACATGAAAAGACGAATCCTGTTTACCGTGGAAAAGAACCGTGTCCTCGTTCCTGTTGGCGAGCCTTGCCCTTTTGGCTGCCGCTATTGCTATACCAGAGGCGGGGACGTGGGACTCTCGCGTGTCAGTGAGGAAGATGTTCTCTCCCGTTTCCAGCAGTTTGCCCGTGAGACTTCTTTCGAGACAATTCAATTTGGCTATGACGGTGATCCGTTTGCCCATCCTGAGCGGGGCATAGCGATGCTGAAACGCCTGGCAATGATGCGCAAGCATGTCAACTTTAGCACAAAAGCATTGCTCGAAGGTTCAACTCTTGAAGCACTACATGATATTCGTCGTTACATGGAAACTGTGGGGACCTCTTTAAGCGCTCTGGTTTCTCTTAGCTGCTGGGATTCTGCTCCTGATGTGGAGCCTCACACGCCATCCCCGTCTGAGCGAATGCGAACAGTTGTGAATCTCAAAAGCATCGATATACCTGTATTCATAGCTGTGCGACCAGTGTTACCGCACATTCCTGATGGGG
>Ga0209180_10000133_pt1 | contig 32853 bp, 33 predicted proteins | sample CZO8metaG_3_FD_188355 | JGI IMG/M metagenome (GOLD analysis project Ga0209180, IMG submission 188355) | Vadose zone soil microbial communities from the Eel River Critical Zone Observatory, Northern California, USA - CZOApr15con2H2.8 metaG... | ecosystem: Environmental > Terrestrial > Soil >...
ATCCGATTATCAACACCCGGTCGTTCGGTGAAGATCCGCAACAAGTCGGCGAGATGGTGGCTGCTTACGTCAAGGGTGCGCGGTCAGGCGGCATGCTGACGACCGTCAAGCATTTTCCTGGACATGGCGACACTGCGACTGACTCGCATCTGGGTGTGGCGCAGGTAACTGGAAACCGAGCGCGCCTTGATTCTGTCGAGTTGCCGCCGTTTCGACGCGGGATCGAAGCGGGCGTGGATTCCGTTATGGTGGCGCATGTGACAGTTCCCGCGCTTGAGCCGGATGCCAACCGCGTGGCGACCACGTCCAGCGCAATCGTGACCGGCTTGCTCAAAGACCAGATGAAGTTCAAGGGGATCGTCGTGACTGATGCGCTCGACATGGCGGGATTGACTCGCATGTATGCGAACGATATCGGCCGGGCGTCCGTGGACGCCTTCAAGGCCGGCAACGACCTTCTGCTGATTCCGGTCGATCTCGATGCCAGCTTTCGTTCCATGGTGCAGGCGGTAAAGAGCGGTGAAATTCCACCCCAACGGCTGGACGAATCCGTCCGTAAGATATTGGAACTAAAAGCTTCTCTGGGATTGCAGAAGGCTCGGCTGGTAGATCTCAGCCGGCTGCCGAAGACGATCGGAAAGCCCGAGAATCTCGCTTTCGGCCAGCACGTTGCGGACGAAGCCGTCACCGTGGTGCGCGATAACGGGCAGGTCCTGCCGCTCCATTCCACCGTCACGGGAACAACAGGGTCGGCCCTTCCGTATCAATCTGTGGTTGAGGTGCGCAACCGACTTGTTGTCGTCATTTTTAGCGAAGACCTCCGCACCGACTCAGGACGCATGCTGGAACGCCAGATTCTCGCTCGGGTGCCTGACGCTCGCGTCATCTATGTCGATACGCGCTCGGCGGCGGGGATGATCGCCGACACGCTCGCCGCAGTCGATGCGGCCGAGCACGTGGTGGCGGCAGTGTATGTGATTCCGACTGCGGGCCGGGTGATTGCCGCTGCGGGAGGTCTGAAGAACAGCGTGGCTATGGCCGACGCCAGCGCCACGTTGCTCAACGCGATTCTTGAACACGCTGGGCCGCGCACGGCGGTGCTGGCGATGGGCAATCCGTACCTGGCGCAGGATTTTCCATCGGTCCAAAATTATCTGTGCACGTTTTCGAACGCCACTGTGTCGGAGGTGGCTGTCGTCAAGGCACTGTTCGGCGAGATTCCAACGCACGGACATCTGCCGGTTACGATTCCAGGTATCGCCTCTCGCGGCGCAGGTCTGGAACGCCCCGCTCCAACCAATTCAGGAGGCTCCTCTCATGCTCAGCCGTAACTTTGTGACACCGCTCGCCTCAGCTGCGCTGCTTGCCGCGCTCATCGTTCTGCCGGGCTGCAGCATCAATGTGAAAGACAAGGACAAGAACGGCGAAGGGCGCGTGGACATCAAGACGCCCATGGGCGATATCCACGTAAACGAACAGCCCGACATCCGCGACACTGGCCTTTCACTGTACGCGGGCGCCAAGCCTGCGCCGAAAGACAACGGAGAGGACAAGAAGAGCGCCAACGTCAATATTTCCGGAATGGGATTCGCACTGAAGGTGGTGGCCGCCGAGTTCCAGTCAGACGATTCTCCTGACAAAGTCATTGCCTATTACAACAAGGAATTAGAGCGCTTCGGCAAGCCGATCCAATGCCACGGGCACTGGACGGGCGGGGACGTCAATACCGAACTCCACAACAAGGATAAACGCGGCGCGAAACCGGTTTCCTGCCGGGACAACGGGAGTGGTGAATCGGTCGAGTTGAAGGTCGGCACCGAGGAGAATCAGCACATTGTCGCCGTGAAGCCGGATGGCAAAGGGACGCGGTTTGCATTGGTGTACGTCCGCACGCACGCTGGCAAGGACAACACGATCTAGGTGGATCCAGCCCACGTTTGTGCGTGCCGAGTTGCTCTCCCGGCGAACCTGCGCTAGCTTCTGAGGAGTGGATCATCCCTGCGAACAGTGCGGGACACCGGTTGAGGACGGGCGTCCCTTCTGTCCCAAATGCCGTGCTCCCCAAGTGCGGGTCGAGTTTGCGCCGTTGCCGCCGGTCGCCGTCGCTTCCCGCTCGAACTTAGGGATCGTACCGGATCATCTGAATCCTGCGAGTCTGCGTTCCTCCGCGGATCCTGCTTTTTCCCGGACGGCACTGCAAGCGGGCCTGTTGGGGGTGATGGCCAATGTCATCCCGTTTGGCCTGGGGATGGTGCTCACCGGCATCCTGGCAGCATTGCTGTATCACCGGGCCAATGCAGGAACACTTCGCGGCGGCAAGGCTGCGCGCCTGGGAGCGATGGCAGGAGCGATTTCCTTCGCGGCTACCGCGCTGTTGACTGTGCTGGCCGTCATCCTTCTGAATTCACAGCAAAAATTCCATGACCTCATGATGCAGGCGATAGAACAAGGTGTCGCTAATCAGTCCGAACCCGAGGTGCAGGCCTTCCTGCAATGGCTGCACACGCCGCAAGGGTTCGGGACCATTCTCGCGTTTGGCATGGTGGGTGCGTTACTTCTCTCGATGCTATTCTCCGCCGTGGGTGGGGTCATCGGATCGACATTATTCCGCGACCGGAGCCAGACACGGCTCTAGCCCCCACCTTGCTCGAACCCCTGCCCGCCACGTATGATGCGGCGTTTATGACTTCACGAGTTCCAGAGCGACTGGTTGAGATTCGCGAGAAGGCGCAGCTGATGTCGGCCTCGGAGATCGAGCGCACTTTGATCCGGCTGGCGCATGAAATCGTGGAGAAGAATAACGGGATCGACGATCTCGCCTTTGTCGGCATCCGGCGCCGCGGTGTGCCGCTGGCGGAGCGGCTGGCGAAGATTATTCAACGCATCGAAAAAAAGCCGGTGCCGGTGGGAACGCTGGACATTACGTTGTACCGCGATGACCTCTCCACGCTGGGTCCGAAACCGGTCGTGCAGAAAACCGAACTCGAGTTTAACGTCGCCGGCAAGTCGGTGGTACTGGTGGACGATGTGCTGTATACCGGACGCACCACCCGCGGCGCCCTGGATGCGTTGTTCCGCGGCGGACGACCAAAGCGGGTACAACTGTGCGTGCTGATCGATCGCGGCCATAGGGAATTGCCTATTGAAGCCGCGTTTGTGGGACGCATGGTCCAGACCACGGACAATCAGATCATCGAAGTCAAGCTTCGCGAAGTAGACAACGCGGAAAAAGTTCTGCTGATGGAAAAACAGTAGTGTAATGAGACCCGCATGAGTGCAGCCCGGGGTTCGCTGCTCGGAATCGAGCACTTGGACGCAGCGGAAATCCTGAAAATCCTGAAATTCGCGCGGCGCATGAACCCGGACAAGCCGCGCCCGCTGCTGAAGGGCAAACGGGTCGTTCTCCTTTTCTACGAATCTTCCACGCGCACCCGCAGTTCGTTTGAGATTGCGGCCAAGGCGCTGGGAGCGCATACCGTCCTGATCCAGGCTGCCGGATCGAGCATTGAAAAAGGCGAGTCGCTGCTCGACACCGGATACACTGTGCGCGCCCTGGGAGCCGACGTTATCGTGATTCGTCACCCCAATGCGGGCGCGCCGCATGTGATGGCCCGTCACATTGACGTGCCGGTGATCAATGCGGGAGACGGGCTGCACGAACATCCTTCGCAGGCGCTGCTGGATGCCTACACTATCCTGCGCAACAAGAAGAAGTTTCAGGGTTTGCAGGTTGCGATTATCGGGGACATTTTTCATAGCCGGGTGGCGCGCTCAGCCTGCCACCTGCTCAGCAGGTTTGGCGTGAAGATCATTCTCTGTGGGCCGCCGGAGTTGGTGCCAGAGATCGCGTCCACGCTGGCTCCGGGAGTGCGGGTGACTCGGCATATCGAAGATGCATTGCGCGGGACCGACGTAGTCATGCTGTTGCGCGTACAAAAAGAGCGCCTCGCGGGGCAGAAGATCGACTTGCCGGACTACATTGCGCGCTACCAGATGACGGCGGCGCGGCTGAAAATGGCGAAGAAGGATGCCATCGTGATGCATCCGGGGCCGATCATCCGCGGACTGGAATTGACTGACGACGTGGCTGACGGGGCGCAGGCACGCATTCTGGAGGAAGTACGAAACGGTGTCCCGGTGCGCATGGCGATTCTGGCGCGGGCCGTGGGAAAGATCCGATGAGAGGCGTCGCTTTCTTCGCGGAGGATTTTCACGGTACAACGCGGACTGGGTGCAGTCGAAAGAGACGCGGCACGCCGCGTCTCTACTACGGGCTTCGGGTGGGAAACGGGCGCGATCATGGCACACAATAAACCTAAAAGCGGATCGCTGCTGATCAGGGGTGGCCACCTGATTGATCCGGCTGCGAAGATCGACGCGCCCATGGAGATCCTGATCGAAGGTGGCTGTGTGGCGGAGGTTGCGCCTCCGAACAAGATCAAGGGCGCGGACGAAAAGTTCGATGCTCGTGGGCTGATCGTTGCTCCGGGGTTCATTGACTTACACGTGCACCTGCGCGAGCCGGGACAATCCTACAAAGAGTCGATTGCCACCGGCACGGCTGCCGCGGCGGCGGGCGGTTTCACGTCGGTCTGCACGATGCCGAATACGGCGCCAGTGGTGGATTCTGTCGAGTGGGTACAGTGGTTGCGCTCGCCGGAGCGCGGCGCCGTGGTCAACGTGTTTCCGATCGCCGCTGCCACACGGGCTAGCAAAGGAGGGACTCTCACCGATTTCCGTTCGCTGCAACGCGCGGGCGCCGTCGCAGTTACGGATGACGGCAAACCCATTCTGGAAGACGACACCATGCGCGCAGCGCTGGTTCTGGGTAGTGAGCTGCATTTTCCTGTCGTGCAGCACGCGGAAGACACGCGACTGACTGAGAATTGCTCAATGCACGCGGGTGCCCGGGCTTTTCGTCTGGGGCTGCGCGGCATGGCCGCCGCCGCCGAAGCGAACATTGTGGAGCGTGACGTTCATCTTGCCATGCAGACTCCGAATGCGCGGCTGCATGTTGCGCATGTTTCGACGGCCGATGCGCTCAAGGAAGTCCGACGCGGCAAGCGGGCGAAGACGCGAGTGACCTGCGAGGTAACGCCTCATCACTTTACGCTGACGGATGATGATGTCCGCGAGTATGACAGCCGGTACAAGATGAATCCGCCGCTGCGTTCGGCCTCGGATTTGGAAGCGATCCTGGTAGCGCTCGCGGACGGTACGGTGGACGCGATCGCCACCGACCACGCGCCTCACGCCTCCCACGAAAAAGAAATGGAATTCGAGCGCGCTGCCTTTGGCATCACTGGACTGGAAACCGCGTTAGCGCTGGCGATTACCAAGCTGCATAAGGACAAGCACATTCCGCTGGCTCGTGTAGTTGAGTTGTTTACAGCTGGTCCGGCGCGCTGCTTCGACTTGCGCGGACGGGGATCTCTCGGCCGCGGCTACTTTGGTGACGTCACCATCTTCGATCCCAAGAAACGGTGGACCTTTGAAGCAGAGAAATCTCTTTCCAAGTCGAAAAACACGCCTTTTGACGGGTGGCAGCTTACGGGAAAAGTCGTGGCGACGATTGTGGGTGGAAGGATTGTGCACGGCATTTGAACAGCACGCTGCAGAGTTATGCACGCAAAACGTATCACTGTCTCTATTTCGCCCGCGATTGGGGAACGCCTGAAAAGGCGAGCGCGGATGAACGAGTGTTCTCGTTCGGAGGTCGTGCGCTGCGCTCTGGAGAACTATCTCGGCTCGATTTCAACGCGCAGATCCGCCTATGATCTTGCAGCCGACGCAGGCCTGATCGGTCGCCTGCACGGGGCGCCTGCCGACCTGAGCGTCAACCGCAGGCATCTCAATGGGTTTGGCAAAAGGCGATAACCATAGGAATTTACTTAGCCGGAAATTCCACCGTCACGAACTTCGCCGGGCTCCTCCCCACATTGGTCAGCGTGTGAGTGTAGCCTCCGGGCAGCCACTTCACGTCGCCAGACTTGAATCTTCCAGGCATGGGGACCATGCCGTCCACGTCGCTGCGGATTTCGAGATCGCTAACCGCGACCAGCAAATGCGGGCCATCATGATGATGACTGGGTACTGTGGCTCCGGGCTCCAGGTCGACCGTGGAGACGCGGGCCCCATCGCGGACAAACAGGACTTTGACGTGCCCACCGGGGAATTCTTTGTCTCCGCCTTCCATGGGCCAGGGCGAGGGAGCGGTGCGGATCTTGTCGTCCTGGATCAGTTCGATGGTGACATTGCGGAAAGGCCGGCCAGAAAGGTTCCTGGCTATGTGCGCAAAGTTGCCGGGAGTGAAGCGGGTTTCACCGTTGGCGAGGTTGAGATCCACAGGCGGCTTGTCGACGACCTCGTTGGCGACGTGGGAGTCGCCCAGAGTGACGAACAGGTAGTCGTGGCGATGCCGGTGCAGCAGCGAGGCGGTGTTGGGCGCTATTTCGACCTGGAAGACTCGGATGTGCTCGTTTTCAAGCACGAAGTGGTGCGAGGGTTCGGAAGTGATCTCCACCTCGGGAGCAGCGGCAAAGGCGGCTAGCAGGGGGAGAGTCAGCAGCGCAGCGGCAAAGACACGCTTCATGCCGGCGGATTGTAGCACTGGGACGCGGAGCATTCGAAGTTTCCGCCTGAGGCTACGGAGTCTTGACCAGCGGATTACCTGGGGAGACTTGTTCGTAGCGGTGGAGCTTGGCGATGAGACGGTCTTTGTCGGCGCCGGAAGCAGCGGCGAGGCGCTTGCGAAGTTTCTGGACTTTCTCGGTGCGGGTGCGGCGGCGTCGAATTTCCGGACGACGGCTGGGTGCGGACATACAGTGCTCCTTAGGTGACTGAGTTAGAGTATCGATTATAGGTGCGAGTTCGCACACGTGGCAAAGGCGGGTCAGAGGATTGCAGAGGTCAGATTGCAGAGGTGAAGATCATCGCTTAAGTCAGTCCGACTGCGTTAGCGGCGTTGCCCCTCACGAACGGCAAAATAGATCAGGCTTCCAAGAAAGACCAGCGGGGCGGCCCAGACAGCGATTGTGAGGGCATGTCTAGACTCCATCCCTAGTTCGGGATGGGTGGTGAACAGGCCCCAGGCTAGGGCGTAGGCAGCAAGTCCGCCGGCAATTCCTATTGCAAGGCTGAGAACGAGATTACGTTTGAAAGCCATATGTCAGCCCCGGTCTCGCTAAGGTAACACTGGTCACCAGTTTGGAATTGCCGGCCGGATCACTTAAGTAGCACAATTCTCCCACTTCTACCAACACTATGAGCGGATCACCAACGGTTCCGGAAGGTGCGGCGCCCCGTCGGCCGCTGAAGACACGGCAGCGGGCATGGGCGCAGGCCCTGGCGCGAATGCTGACGCGGGCGGGAGTTGCGCCCAATGCCATCTCAATGGCGAGCCTTGTGTTCGCGGTCGCTGCCGGTCTTTGTCTGGCGTGGACTTCTCGGGCCGAGGGCTTGGCGCGAGCGATGTTTTTTTTGGCTGCGGCAGCGTGCATCCAGATTCGTCTGTTGTGCAACATGCTCGACGGCCTGGTTGCCGTTGAGGGGGGGAAGCGGACGGTGTTCGGCGAAATCTTCAACGACATGCCGGACCGGTTTGCCGACGTCGCGATCCTGGTTGGAGCGGGCTACTCGATCGCCAGGTACAGCTGGGGTCACGAACTGGGATGGCTGGCGGCGACGCTGGCGGTGATCACTGCGTACATCCGGTTGCTCGGTGGATCGATGGGCGTGACGCAATATTTCCTCGGCCCCATGGCGAAGCCGCATCGGATGGCGCTGCTGACCGCCGCGTGCCTCGTCTCGGTCTTCGAAGAGTATCTGGGGATGAGCGGCAAGACGATTGCGTTGGCGCTGATCATCATGATTGTGGGCATGCTCGTGACTTGCGTGCGGCGGACGCTGCGGATCGTGGCGGACCTGAAGAAGCGATGAGGGCACACCCACTGGCGGGAATCATTGCGGGGGCGGCGCGTCTGATCAGCGGAGTGAATGTGCGCTGGGTGGATTCCGAGCCGGATGCACGGCAGACCGTTTATTTCGCGAATCACACTAGCCATCTGGATTTTGTGGTGCTGTGGTCGTCGCTGCCGGCGGAGATCCGCGCGCGAACCCGCCCGGTCGCGGCGCAGGATTATTGGGAAAAAGGCTTGCGACAAGCGGTTGCGGTGAACGTGTTCCAGGCGGTGCTGGTTGCACGACGCACGGCCAGGCAGGAAGGTCAGGCTTCATCGGGCGACCCGAAGCAGGCGATTGAGCAGATGCTGGACGCGATGGGGAGCGACAATTCGTTGATCCTATTTCCCGAGGGTACGCGCGGCACGGGCGAGGAAGTCGCGGCGTTCAAAAGTGGCCTCTACTACCTTTGTCAGCGGAGGCCTGGACTGCGTCTGGTGCCGGGCTATCTGAACAATCTTAATCGCATTCTTCCCAAGGGCGAGTTTCTGCCGGTGCCATTTATCAGCCGGCTTACATTCGGTCCGGCGCTGACCCTGGCTCCCGATGAACCCAAGCCCGCGTTCCTGACGCGGGCGCGCGAGGCACTCTGTCGGTTGAGATCGATATGAAGAACCTCGATTCACAACTCGTGTGGGCGTTTGCGGGTGTTCTCGGGTTGCTGGCGCTTTCAAGCTTGATTGGAGTCGTGCTGAAGGCGGTTATCAGGAAGCCCGAGGCGCAAGGCACCATCAGCAATCTGAATGCTCGCATCGGGGCGTGGTGGATTATGAGCGCGATTTTTGCGCTCACGTTAGTGATCGGTCCAATCGGGTCGCTGGTGCTGTTTGGACTGATGTCGCTTCTGGCGCTTCGCGAATATGTGACCCTGCTGCCGACGCGGCGCGCGGATCATCGCACCCTGTTCTGGGCATTCTTCATCTTTACGCCGTTGCAGTATTTTCTGATCGGTATCCAGTGGTATGGAATGTTCGCCATTCTCATCCCGGTGTTCGCGTTCCTGTTTGTCCCGGCGCGGCTGGCGATCGCGGGCGATACGGAAGCCTTCCTGGAACGCGCGTCGACGATCCAGTGGGGATTGATGATTTGTGTGTACTGCCTGAGTTACACGCCGGCGCTGCTGATGCTGCAGATCCCCGGCTATGGGCGCCCCGCGAAGCTCATGCTGTACCTGGTGCTGGTGGACCAGTTGAGTGACGTGATGCAGTACGTCTGGGGAAAAATGCTGGGGCGGCATAAGATCGCGCCGGTGGTGAGTCCGAATAAGACCTGGGAAGGATTCGTGGGCGGAGTCCTTAGCGCCACCGCGATCGGCACCGCGCTTTGGTGGATGACGCCGTTTACTCCTGCGGTGGCGGCGGCGGTTTCGTTGGCGATTACGCTGATGGGATTCGCGGGCGGCCTGACCATGTCGGCCATTAAGCGCGATCGCGGCGTGAAAGATTACGGCACGTTGATCAAAGGGCACGGAGGCATTCTCGACCGCATGGATTCCATGTGCTTTGCGGCGCCGATTTTCTTTCATATCGTGCGGTACTTTTATGTGCGGTGAGGTGATGCTGTCCCTTGAGAGACTGTATGCGGCCTCCGGGACTTATTCGTCCCGTCCACCTTGCCCGCGCTGAAGCGCGGGGCTAAGCTAGGCCGCCCCTCCGGGGCTAATGGGTTGATAGCCGCTGCACTGAAGAACTGGCAGACGGGGATACTTCGGGAAGCGGGGATCCTGGAGCGAAAGCTCGCAACGAACGAAGACGGAGCCGCGATCGGACTCGATGCGGCGGGAGTGCTGGCAGTCGCGGCACAGGCCAGGGTCGGGATAGCTCGGATTGGTTCTGGTCCCGGAGGTAGCCGTCATGGGAACATTTTCTCAGGTCGGGCTTTGGCCTTCTTCGAGGCGGACTTCTTCAGAACCTCTGCCACGGTCTTCAGAATTTCGCGCGAACGCACCTGATCCGATACGGCGCGTGCCAAGGACATTGCTCCGACAAGCGCGCTGAAAGTCAAGATTGCCCTCGATCTTGCCGCACGCCTGTTCTTTCCTGGAAGTAAACCGGCAATCAACTGAATGTCGTTTCGGATTTGTTCGGAAGCCAGCGCACGGGTCTTCTTATCGCTGCGCGAGAGTTCCGCCGCCAGAGCGCTGTAGGCACAGCCGGTGCCTGGATCGTCGCGGTGCACTTCGTTCAGATAGTCGTCGATCAGCTTTGCGTAAGTCAGCGGCGGGCCGCCGGATGCGGCAGCGTCCACCTGACGCTTCCAGGTACCTAAGGCAGAACCGACCGCTTCAGCAACCAGGTCATCTCGCGAATCGAAGTGTTTGTAGAAGCCGCCCACCGTAAGGCCGGCTTCCTTCATCAGCTCGGCGATTCCGACCCTGGCAAGGCCTTTTTCCCGGAATCGTTTGGCGGCGATTTTGACAATGCGTTTGTGAGTTTTCTCCTTTTCGGCCCTCGAATATCCCATGGCGGCCCCCTCCTTAAAAAAACTGCAACCAAATCAGGATTATGAATCTAATCCAGATAGAGATTATAACAATAATCCAGAAAGGAAATCAAAAGAGACATGAGGCTAGCGAAAAAGACGGCACTGATTACGGGCGGAAGCACGGGCATCGGGCTGGCGACGGCGAAGCAGTTTGTGAACGAAGGCGCGTACGTTTTCATCACGGGGCGGCGTGAATCGGAGTTGGCCGCAGCGGTGAAGGAGATCGGAAGAAACGTCACGGGCATAACGGGAGACGTCTCAAACCTGGACGATCTTGATCGCCTCTTCGCACAAATCAAACGAGAGAAACGGAAGCTCGACGTTGTTTTCGCGAATGCCGGTTTCGCGAAGTTCGCTTCCCTGGGCAAGATCACCGAGGAGCATTACGACTCGCTTTTTAACGCGAATGTGAAGGGCCTCCTCTTTACGGTACAGAAGGCGCTTCCGCTTATGCCGGACGGTGCCTCGATCATCCTGAATGCATCTATCGTCTCCATTAAAGGAACGCCGGAGTGGAGTGTTTATAGCGCTACAAAAGCTGCCGTGCGTTCGTTCGCGCGGACATGGACATCGGATTTGAAGGGTCGGCGCATTCGGGTAAACGCGGTAAGCCCAGGTTACACGGACACGGTGCCGTGGCGTTCGATAGAAGGTGCTGAGCAAGTCATGCAGACTATCTCCAAGGGCATTCCGCTCGGCAGGTTCGGCACTCCTGATGAGATCGCGAAGGCCGCGCTGTTTCTCGCGTCCGACGACAGCAGCTACATCACGGGAACGGAATTGTATGTGGATGGCGGGTCCGCGCAGGTGTAGGCCTCAATCCAGCGCTGGACTTCTGCCTCGCAACTTAAGGACAGTGAAACGCAATGAACGCAAGGCAACATTTGAAGAACGAAAGGACAATACAATGCGCGCAATGAGAGCAGAAGAATTCAACGGCTACAAGGATTTGAAGTTAGTAAATCTTCCAAGGCCAGCCCTCTCGGACGGAAAAGTCCTGCTGCGAATGACTGCAGCCGGCGTCACGCCCCTCGACCATACGATTCTCTCCGCCCACTTCCCGCCCGCGAAGGCACCGCTAGTGCTGGGCAACGAAGGTGCGGGGGTTGTGGAGGAGGGAGGCGGAGCGGATTTTCCTGTCGGTTCACGTGTGATGTTCACTGGGCCGTACGGCGTTTTCGAGGATGGAGCCTACAGTGAGTGGCTCGCCGTACGGAAGGAAAGCCTTTGCCTGATCCCTGAGGGTGTCGACGACGTGAGCGCCGCGGGTATTCCGGTCGCGTATCTTACCGCGCACATGGCTCTCATACGCGCCGGCTTTAAGGCGGGCAAAACGGTGCTGGCGCCGGCGATCGGAGGATCGGTCGGCAACGCGGTGACGCAGTTGGCGCGTGCCTTGGGCGCAAAACACGCCATGTCAAGTACGACCAGTCATGCGAAAGCCGAGCAGGCGAAGGCACTCGGATTCAATGAGGTCATTGATACCTCCTGGGAGAAGCTGGGTGACGGCGTGCGTCGTATCACAGACGGTTACGGCGCAGACATTATCATCGACGGGATCGGCGGTGAAGTCTTGAGCGACGCGCTCGGAGCGCTTGCAATGGGAGGAAGCCTCACCACACTGGGGTATGCGGCAAGCCGCAAGGCAACCATTGACGTCACAGATCTGATCTGGAAACAAGCCAGCATCCAGAGCTTCGTACTGTTCAATCAGCCGCAGGCGGCCTGGGCTGACGCCTGGAAGACTATCGTCTCTCTGCTTCGATCCGGCGCGATCAAACCGATCGTGGCTAAGACATTCCCGCTGGCTGAAGCGGCCGATGCTCTGCGCTACCAGGTTGAGGGCCGCCCGTTCGGCAGAGTCGTCCTGACAATCTGACAAGCTTGAGGATCTTCGCAGCATTGGAGGGCAAGCTGGCTGGAGCGCCGATCATGACCAAATTGAATGCACTCTAGACGGAAAAATCCAGAAAGAAAGATGGAGGATCCAGATGAAAGGCACATACAAAGCGGTGGAAGTCTCCGCACCCGGCACACTTCGAGTAGTGGAACGGCAAGTCTCTGAGCCTGGAGCGGGTCAGGTTCGGATTCGGGTGGAAGCATGTGGAATCTGCCACACCGATGCGGCCACGGTCACTGGCGTCTACCCGGGTTTGAAGCTGCCGCGCGTTCCTGGGCATGAAGTGGTGGGCCGCATTGAGGCCTTGGGCAGCGGAGTATCGAGGTGGAAAATCGGTCAACGGGTTGGTGTCGGTCTCATTGCCGGTGAAGACGGGGTATGCGAACCGTGCCGACGCGGAGACACGGTGAATTGTCAAAACCCCGTCTCATCGGGAGTAACCACGGATGGCGGATATGCGGAAGTGATGATCGCTGAAGCACGCGCCATCTCTTCTATTCCGGACGAGCTCACATCCGCAGAAGCCGCTCCTCTTCTGTGCGCGGGTGTCACGACCTACAACGCTCTGCGCAATGCCGGCTTGCGTGGTGGAGACCTGGTCGCTGTGCAGGGCATTGGCGGCCTTGGGCATTTGGGCGTCCAGTTTGCGCGGCAGATGGGATTCCGTACTGTTGCGATCGGACGTGGACGCGAGAAGGAGAAGCTTGCGAAAGATTTGGGCGCGCACGTCTACATCGATAGTGCCGCCGAGGATGCCGCAGCGGTGCTGCAGCGTATGGGCGGGGCCAGGGCTATCCTCGCAACAGGCACCAGTGGTGATGCCATGGGACCACTTGTGGCTGGTCTTGCAACACGAGGAAAGCTGATCATAGTTGGGGTTCCAAACGACGAAATTCGGCTGAATGCCTTCCCGCTTGTCTTTGGAGGGCGCTCGATCTACGGGACACTAACGGGTACTCCGATTGATAGCGAGGACACACTTGCCTTCAGCGTCCTCGAGAATATCCGACCCATGATCGAGACATTTCCGCTCGAACAGGCTGCTGAGGCTTACGCTCGCATGATGCAAGGTAAAGCACGGTTCCGCATGGTGTTGGTCACTGGGCAATAATCAGCAAGGAGAAGACACATGGGTAAACTCGAAGGAAAAATTGCGCTCATTACTGGCGGCAATAGTGGCATCGGTCTCGCGACGGCGAAGCAGTTTGTGAAGGAAGGCGCGTATGTTTTTATCACGGGGCGTCGAGATGCGGAGTTGGCCGCGGCGGTAAAGGAGATCGGAAAGAATGTCACCGGCGTACAAGGAGACGTGGCGAACCTGGGCGACCTGGATCGCCTGTTCGCGCAAATCAAGCGGGAGAAAGGCAAGCTCGATATCGTGTTCGCGAATGCCGGCGTAGCACGATATTCTCCCCTTGGCAAAATCACCGAGGAATTCTATGACTCGATCTTTAACATCAATGTGAAAGGCCTACTTTTCACGGTCCAGAAAGCGCTCCCGCTGCTGCCGGATGGTGCCTCCATCATTCTGAATGCTTCCATCGTCGCGAGTAAGGGATTCTCTTCGAATAGTGTTTACAGCGCCACCAAAGCTGCCGTGCGTTCGTTTGCGCGGACCTGGACAACCGACTTAAAGGATCGCCGCATTCGCGTGAACGCGGTGAGCCCAGGCTCCACCGACACGCCCGGATTAAGTGACCTGCTGGCTTCTTCAGAAACGGGCGAGCAACGCAAGAAGATGATTTCCACCATGGTTCCACTTGGCAGGTTCGGCACGCCCGATGAGATTGCCAAGGCCGTCGTGTTTCTCGCATCCGACGATAGCAGCTACATCACCGGAATCGAATTGTTTGTGGATGGCGGTATCGCGCAAGTGTAGGCGGTTAATAAGAGAGGGGAGTGCCACTCAACCTTCCTCCGTTTCAAGCTCTTGGGCGCTATTAATTTCCGCTTGCCAACCGAACGGTCGGTTGGTAGCATTATTCAACCTCGTGGGTTGGTGCGATCATGAGCGTTGGCCGTCAGCGTCATTTCTATCTATGCCGAATTAGCGTTCGACTTCCTCGGGTACGAGTATTGGTGCCCGTACCGGCGCGGGGGGGAACAGTGAGCTAATCGAAAGGATCTTCCAGAGCTCCCCAATCCCACCGCCAGAATCGCTGGTTGGTGGGTTTTGATTTAGTGGGCTATTTTGAGGAATTGCAGGAAGGGTGTCATGAAGGACAAAGAAAAATCGGGGACCATGACCGGGGCAAGCATTCTTTGGGAGTGTCTTGAACGTGAGGGTGTTGAGCACGTCTTCGGGTATCCCGGTGGCGCAATTCTGCCCGCTTATGACGCTTTGAAGCACAGCAAGATTCATCACGTGCTGGTTCGCCATGAACAAGGGGCGACCCACATGGCGGACGGTTTCGCGCGCGCCGGCGGAGGAGTCGGGGTGGCGGTCGCAACCTCAGGGCCGGGCGCTACCAATATGGTCACCGGAATTGCGACGGCCATGCTGGATTCTTCGCCTATCGTCTGCATTACGGGGCAGGTGGGCAGCAAGCTGATCGGGTCGGACGCGTTTCAGGAGACGGACATCACTGGCGTCACACTTCCCATCACCAAGCACAACTATCTGGTGACGCATGCCAGCGAAGTGGCGCAGACTATCCGCGAGGCTTTCTATGTGGCGCGGTCGGGACGGCCGGGACCGGTTCTGGTGGATATCACTAAAGACGCGCAGCAGACTACATGCGAATTTGATTGGGAAGCGGCGGCGCCACAGTTGCCGGGATACCGTCCTGACCTTTCGCCGGCGCCGAAGGAATACGACGAGGCGCTGGAGTTGATCCACAATTCCAAGCGTCCGGTGATTCTGGCCGGACACGGCATCATTATTTCCGGCGCCATGCAGGAGGTCCGCGACTTTGCGGAACGAGCGGGGATCCCGGTGGCCCCCACGCTGCTGGGCTTAGGTGCGTTTCCAGCTTCTCACCCACTCAATCTCGGAATGATGGGCATGCACGGCGAAGCCTGGGTGAACCACGCCATCCAGGATGCAGACCTGCTGATCGCGCTGGGAATGCGATTTGACGACCGCGTAACGGGCAGTCTGAAGACTTACGCTCCGAACGCGAAGAAGATTCACGTCGAGATCGATCCGGCGGAAATCAACAAGAATGTCAAAGTGGACGTCGCTCTGGTGGGCGATCTTCGCGAGGTGCTGCATGAACTGCTGCCTCGCATCGAGTCTCCGGATCGCAGCGAATGGCTGGACTCGATTGACCAGATGAAAGGGGACGCTGCGGTCCGCGATATTCAGAACCTGCCCGACAACGGGCATCTGTACGCCGCGCATGTGATCAATGACATCTGGCGGGAGACTCGCGATGCCGACACCATTGTGGTCACTGACGTTGGGCAGCATCAGATGTGGGAGGCGCAGTACTACAAGCACGAGAAGGCACGCAGCCTGATTACTTCGGGCGGACTGGGCACGATGGGATTTGCTTTGCCTGCAGCCATCGGCGCGAAGGTCGCGCGCCCGGAAGCGGAAGTTTGGGTAATCGTGGGCGATGGTGGGTTTCAGATGACGATGGCGGAACTGGCGACGCTTGTGCAGGAAAACCTCAAGATTCACATCGCCATCATCAACAATGGCTATCTCGGGATGGTGCGGCAGTGGCAGGAGTTTTTCTACGAGCGCAACTATTCGGCGACTCCACTACTGAATCCGGATTTTGCGAAGCTTGCCGAAGCGTATGGGATCAAGGCCGCAACCGTCCGGCAACGCTCGGAGGTCGTTCCGGTGGTGCGAGAGGCACGCAATCACGACGGGCCCATGCTGATCAATTTTCATGTCGAACAGGAAGACACGGTGTATCCGATGGTGGCGGCTGGATCGGCGCTGCATGAAATGATCCGCCGGCCGAGCCCGATCGTGGAGACGGCAGCGGACGAGTAATTTCCCGAGTAATTTCCGAGTAATTTCTATGATGAACACATTCGTTGTGTACGTGGAAAATAAGCCGGGAGTGCTAACCCGGGTCGCGTCGCTTTTTCGCCGGCGAGCTTTCAATATCGATTCGCTGACGGTAGGGCGTACCGAGAAGCCTGAAGTCTCGCGTATGACCATCACGGTGGATGCCGACTATGATCAGGCCCGCCGCATCGAGGCCAACCTGTACAAGTTGGTGAATGTGATGCTGGTGGAGAACATTACTCACGAGCCTGCGATCGTCCGCGACCTGGCTATGATCAAAGTGGCCGCAACCCATGAGGCGCGCTCGCACGTGCTGGAGCTGGCGAGCGTATTCCGGGCCCGAGTGGTCGATGTCGCGCCCGAGTCCCTCACCATCGAGATTACCGGCGCCGAAGACAAAATTGACGGACTGCTCGAGGTATTGCGTCCGTATGGCGTGATGGAAATGGTTCGCACGGGGATCGTCGCCATGCGGCGCGGGAGCAAGTCTTCGGGCGCGTTGACAACGACTGTTGTCGCTTCGGCAGAGGCAAGCGGCGAAAACGTTTCCTACTCGGTGTGAGGTTTGTCGAACGGATTCTCGATGCGGATGCCCGAGATAATCTGTTTAGCATTCAAGTCCTCGGAGAAAATCTGGACGCATCCAGACTTGACCGCTGACGCGACAATGAGGGCGTCCCAGAATCCGACCCGGGATTCATCCTCAATGCGAAATGCCGTTGTGATCTCAGCCGGGGTGGTTTCGACGCACCACAGGGCGTAGCTGTTCACGACGATACGCGCCAGATCTTTGGAAAGCGGAGTGGCAATCTTCCGCGTGACGTTGACATAGAACTCTTGCAGCACCTGCAGGCTCAGAACGCCCGTTCGCTGACTCCAAAGTTCCACCAGAACGCTCTTCGCCACTTCATGCTTGGCTTTCGCGTCCACATCGTGAGCGTAGATCAAAACGTTGGTGTCAACGAAGGTTCTATCGCTCATGCAATTCATCCCGGCTGACTCTGATCACGCCACCCAGATGAAAGCCTTGCTCAAGCAGGCTCAGAGCCTGTCGCTCAGCGCGCTCGTATGCTTCCTCCTCACCGACGAGCATTTCAATCTGCTCCGCAACGAGACCGCTGATGGAGGTAGCACGACGCGCGGCGAGGATCTTCGCCTTCCGGATCGTCTGCCGGTTGAGACTGATCGTCAGATTCTGTTTGGGTATGTCGCCAGAGGATGCCATGCTTGTATTGTACCACGTATTATACGTGACACACATAAGAAACGTGCAAAAATAGCAACACGCTTATTATTAATTTTGCAGCAGTAATCGGACTGGTAGCGCATTCCAGATTGGGCGACGAGTGCGGTCGGCCTGCATCACGAGGCGTCGCAGTTTCCCATCGCTGGCATCTGTGAAGAAAGGGGCCCAAGGTTTATTCAGGGAGTCGACACAAAATTACTGTGGGAAATGCCGGAGTTCATGACCTTCAAGGCTCTTTCAGCTCGCCGCAGGCTAGAGTTGCTGATAATCCGCCGCCGCTACTTCGATAAATCCACCTTGCTTCAGACTCTCAGGAGTGACGACGCCGGCCCCAATCGTTGCCGGGAGCTTCTTTTGTGCCGTTTTCCAATCCACCTCAAAGATATCGGTGAAGTAGCTGGCCACGCCGGCGTGTTTGAAGAGCAGGCCTGCTTCGCGGTTCTCCGTCACGGCCGCCTTTGACCAGTTCTGCGAACTCACCAGCACGGTTTCACCATCCACGATTATGAGCTTGTTGTGGCAGTGGACAAGGCGCGTGGTATCCACGTAGCGGATGTTGACGGAGATCTTCAAACCGTACTTCGCCGCAATGTTCGCGAGGTTCACCTTTTCCTTCGCCAGGTCTTTGTTGCTGAAGATCTTTCCTAGCATAATGCGAACGTCAAATTTCGGCTTGTCCTTCCGGGCATCGGCGATGGCCTGCAACAACTGGGCCACTGGCGGGTCGGCGCTGTGAATATATTGCTGCTCGATCAGCACCGAACTCTTGGCCGCCTTGAGAAAATCCGGAATGACCTGCATGTAATTATCGGGACTCAGGACGGGCTGGACCGTCAACGGCTTGTTCAGCGAGAACGTCTTGCTTGGGAACAGTTTGTCGGGGCGTTTCGTGGGCGCGGATTCGACCAGCATCGGCGGCGGCGGAACCGCTGCAGCGGCCATTGCCAATGCCTCGGGCGTGTTCAACTCGAGTTTCATATCGTCATCGAGGATAGTGGTCAGGAACTTTGCCATAGCTTTGGACTGCAGGGCGATGCCCATGTCGCGGTTCCCGGTACGGAAGTGGGTGTCCGCCTTACCGTCCAGAACGTTCAAGGGAATGCTGTTATTGCTGTAATTGCCGCTCTGCACGATGCAAATCTCACCATCAATCACGATCACTTTCTCGTGGGAGGAGCGGAAGAAGTGGGCGCTCGTGTTTTCGCTCGCACAGGAGGGAGCGGATACGCACGTCGCGCCCGCTTGTTTCAGGTCGCGAAAGATTTCATCCTCGCCCTTGACGTGATCGGTATCGAGCATGAGCGTGACTTTGACGCGGCGCGCCATCGCATCCTTGAGAAGGTTGGCGACGTAACCCGCACTAAAGTCGTAGATGCCGATCTCAATCGTCTTTTTCGCCGCGTCGAGTAGCCGCTTGGTGACGGCGAACGTGGAATCGGGCGAAGCGAAGGCCGTGATCTGGCCGCTAACCGAAAAGGAAGGCACCTTCACATCCTTGTGTGGCTTTAGAATGCAGTTCCGCGGCACCATCTCCAGCGTCGCTTCAAAGGTCTCCGCGGAGGCCGGGCTTAAACTCTCGATCGCCGCATCGGCAGCGGCGCCATCTTCTTTCACGATGAGCGGCATATTAGGTTACTCCAGTTGAAATGGCTTCGATTCACGTACTATGAGCGGAACGTTCACCGTTTTTCCGCGCTCTACAATCGGCAGGGCTGACGGCAGATAAACGGGATTCTTCTGCGCCTTGCTGTGTACCCAGGCCACAATCCCAAACGATCGGGCCTTGTTTCCCGCTTGCCCTGTTAAAGATTCGACGCTAAGGGCATGCACGCCCGATGCCGCCAGTTTGTCCTGATGCAAGTCCCTTGCGCGTTGCGCCTGCCGTTGGGTTGCCATGCCTCTCAACTTACTGTCAGTCGGCTGTAAAGGTAAAGCCCAATGCCTTCATAACCGATTGGATGGGGTTGAAGACGCTACCGCCATTTGCGCCGGCAAAGTGCAAGCCGACGATCTTGCCGGTCGCCACGTCGATCACCAGCGATCCGGAGTCGCCGCCGGCGGTGTAACGCTCACAGAGCACCTGCCGAGTAAAACCGATCTGCCCGACCCCCTCATAGTTGAGAACGAAACGAAAATCCGTGTCGATGATCCTGCCCTTTGTGGTTCCGGTCGTGCGGCCCCGTTTCGTGACCACCATGTCTCGCTGAGGCGCGATCGTCGCAAGGGGCTTCTTGGCCTTCGGAAGATTGTAGGTAATGTCCGCCAGTCGCTCCGGCCTGGCCTCCGCCAAGGCTGCGTCAACTTCGTTTACAAACGCCCCGCCTTTCTTGAAGGGAACCGCTTCCCTCAACACCGCCACCCAATCCGAGGGAACTTTGCCGCCATCGGCGGGCCCCGGATAAACCACCTTGTCACCCGCCTTGCCCTTGCCACTGTTCGCCAGCACGTGGGAATTGCTCAACACATAGCGCTTACCGCCTTTTTTTACGATGGCGCCCACTGTACCTGCGGTAATTTTGACGTGTCCAATGCTGAAGCCGCTCTCTATGGATTTCCGCTTAACTAGCGGTTGTACCTGCGGTACGATCAATCCAATTGGCTTGACGTCGGTGTATGCCGCCTGGCCCCGGTCGGTGGCTATTACGGGTGGCACGAAGTGCTGAGCCGCTATTTTCTTCCGAGGCAGCTTCTTCACGACGTAGAAGCACACACAAAGCGAATCCAATTCTTTTCCGTCGCTGACTTTCTTGCTCACGCCGACGCCCACGATATTTGGATCATCAAAGGTTCGGCGCACTCTTGTTACGTGTCTTGCATGAAGGCTCTCCACCTCTGCCTCTGGCTCCGCCTCGGCGGTGATGAAATCCAACGCCTCTAGCAAGTCCTTTGGAGTTGACGGCATGTCTTTCCTCCCAATTCGCCGCTCGGCAGAAAGCGACAACGTGCCTGGCGGCGTGAATTCGTTCGGGGAAGACGATACGACCGGGTTCGGCCCTGAGAAAGGGAAGTGGTAGGTTTTTACTCGATTCAATAGCGCGAGTCAAGGCCAATCGCGCATTGATTGGCGACTAAATTGTGGCAGCCGGATCTGTAAGCCGAATTCTGTCCGCGGGATTGCTCCTGCGGGACGGCCATTCCTCTGGGCCGCGCATCGCTGTGCGGCTCTAGCGACCTACCCGGAGGTTTGACGCACCGAGCCGGCACGTGTCCCCGGCCGAAGCCAGGGACTTCCTCCCTATTTGGTCTTGCTCCGTGTGGGGTTTGCCCTGCCCGCGGCATTACTGCAACGGCGGTGCGCTCTTACCGCACCTTTTCACCCTTACCTGAGCCTTGCGGCTCGGGCGGTATATTTTCTGTGGCACTTTCCGTCGACTGAGCTTGAACCCAGCCTCCCGGACGTTATCCGGCACACTGCTCTGCGGAGTTCGGACTTTCCTCTGTCTTACGACAGCGGCCGTCCGATCCGGCTGCCAACAGGGTCATTATATGCGATTGTGGCAGCGCTCCAGGCTGCGGGTCGCACCGGCGGAGTGATATTGCTCTGCTAGACTGATATCTTGACGAGGCTCTGTAGATGCCACGGACAGACAGCCTGCGACACGGGGCCATGACTTCAACCGAGGCCATGCGCATTGCTCTGCAATCGCTGTGGGCAAACAAGCTACGGTCTTTTCTCACGATGTTGGGAGTGGTGATCGCCGTGGCTGCGGTCATCGCTGTGGTTACCTTTACCAGCGGCCTTGACCGCTACGTGGCCGAGCGAGTGTTCAGGCTGGGAACGGACGTCTTTATTGTCAGCAAAATCTCTCCGGTCATCACCAACATTGACCAGTTGATCGAAGGTGAGAAACGCAAAAACCTCACCCTGGACGATTATTACGCGGTGCGCGAGGCCTGCCAAAAGTGTTCGGTGGTCGCCGCCTCTGTCCTCAACCCTACGGGTCACGTAAGGTATGCGGAACACTCGATCAATGACACCTGGGTGCGGGGCATGACACCCACGATGGCGACCGTCCTGGATCTCAATCTGACCGCCGGCCGGATGTTGAACGAAACCGACGAGGACAACCGCTCCACGGTGGCGGTCATCGGCGCTGACGTCGTGGACAATCTTTTTCCCAGCCAGGATCCCTTGGGCATGGAAGTGCGGCTTGATGGACAACTCTATCGTGTCATCGGCGTGGGCGAGAAGCAGGGCAAAACTCTGGGCCAGAGCCTGGACAACTATATAGCCATCCCGATTTCAGCTTACTTAAAGCAGTACGGTTCCCATACCAGCATCCGCGTTTCAGGAAAAGCTCACGGGGTAGGCAGCCAGCTGAATGCGGCGATCGACGAAGTGCGAGTCGTGTTGCGGGCTCGTCGTCATGATGCTCCCGGCCAGCCGGATAGTTTTGTCGCGGAGACGAACGAGAATTTCCTGAGCTTGTGGAAGAATCTCACGCAGACCCTTTTCATCACGATCACGGCGATCGCCGCCATAGCCCTGGTGGTGGGGGGCATCGTGATCATGAACATCATGCTGGTGTCGGTTACTGAGCGCACGCGAGAGATCGGCATTCGAAAAGCCATGGGAGCACGACGGCAGGATGTCCTGATGCAGTTCCTGATCGAATCCGCCACTGTGGCCCTGCTCGGCGGGTGCCTAGGCGTTCTGTTCGGGATCAGTTTTGCCAAATCAATCACCGCCTTAATTGGCATGCCTTCGGCGGTGAAACTGTGGGCCGTTCTGGCTGCATTGATGGTTTCAACCAGCGTGGGATTGTTCTTCGGAGTGTATCCGGCAAAGCGCGCCGCCAAGCTGGACCCAATTGCAGCGCTGCGGTTTGAACTGTAGGTCTTAAATATGCGTCGAAGCGATTACGGCGAGAGTGTTCAGATGGCGCTGGACACCATCCGCAGCAACAAAATGCGCTCGGCACTCACCGTGCTGGGCATCGTGATCGGTGTCGCGGTGGTCATTAGCATCTCTTCGGTGGTGCGCGGATTGAACGAGAGTGTCACACAGTCCATCAGCAGTCTGGGTTCAGATCTGGTCTTCGCCTTTCATATCCAGCCGTTTAACATCGGTCGCCCCACCGAAGAAATGCGCACCCGCAAGGAATTGACTCTCGAAGACTGCCTGGCCATGAAGGACTTGCCACATGTGAAAGCGGTCACTACGGGGCTTCGCTACCAGAGACCAGAATTCGGCGCCGGCACCTACGTGGTGAAATATGGCGACCGCCGGGCTAAGAACACCATGCTCGAAGGCGATACCGGGGAATGGCCCAAAGTATTCGATCTTGGAGTTACCGAAGGCCGCTGGTGGAATGAGAATGACGACGAACGCCATGCTTCCGTCATCGTGCTGGGGAGCGATACCGCGGACGAACTTTTCCCGAATGGAGGCGCTCTCGGAAAGGAAATTAATATTGACGGCCAGCTGTTCACCGTCATTGGAGTCGCCGAGAAACGGAAGAGTGCCTTTGCAGGCGGCAACAACCCGGAAGACAATATCGTACTTTTTCCCTTGACCACGTTTCGGAAATTGCATCCCGAGTTGAAGCAATACTGGATCAGCGTCAAAGCCACGTCGCATGTGGAGATGGCGAAAGCGGAGGATGAGATGCGCGAACTCCTGCGGCGCAGGCGCAGGCTCTCCCCGGAAAAGTCCGACAACTTCGCCATCTTTACCCAGGAGTCCTTCACCGACTTCTGGAACCAGATCACGGGAGCGGTATTCATCTTCATGTTCGCTGTTTCCAGCGTGGGCCTGATCGTGGGTGGCGTGGGCGTGATGAACATCATGCTAGTGTCGGTGACCGAACGCACCCGGGAAATCGGTGTCCGAAAAGCGATCGGCGCGCGGAAGGCGGATATTCTCATGCAATTCACCCTGGAGGCGATTACGCTAACCGCCGTGGGCGGGATCATCGGCGTTCTCGTAGGAGCGGTGATCACCTGGGTGATTCCGGCTATCTGGAGTTCGATGCCCGCGCGCATGTCGTTCTTCTGGACCGCTTTTGGCTTCAGCGCCGCCGCGGCAGAAGGTTTGCTGTTCGGGATCTACCCGGCATGGAAAGCGGCTAACCTGGATCCGATCGAGTCGCTGCGCTACGAGTAGCGCCGACATCTTGCGGCCGGGACGGCGAGCGCTACAAGGATCACATGCATCTGACGGCACGCCCCCTGATTGAAACGGTCGCGGCACTTGGAACCGTATCCAGCCTCGGCTTCTATTTGCTCTCCGGATGCGGCATCGCGAGTTTCCTGAAAAGCCGGCGCCAGAGGCGTGCGTCAGTTTCGTTGCCTGAAAATCAGCTCCCTCCTGTTTCCATCCTGAAACCTTTGAAGGGAATTGATCCGCAGATCTGGGAGGCGTTTTGCAGCCACTGCGAGCAAGACTATCCGGAATTTCAATTGATCTTCGGCGTCAGCGATCCCAACGACCCCGCCATCGGGCTGGTGCGCAAGCTGCAAGAGAGGTATCCGAACCGGCAAATTGATCTGCGGGTGTGCCATCGCGACTTGGGGAGCAATCGCAAGCTAAGCACGCTGGCACAAATGCTGCCTGCGGCACGTCATGAAATCTTGCTGGTCAACGACAGCGATATCCGCGTCGCGCCCGACTACTTGCGACGTGTGATCGCACCGCTGGCGGATTCCGCAGTCGGGATGGTGACTTGCCTGTACCGAGGCATCGCCGCCACGACTCTTGGTTCGCGGCTCGAGGCGCTTGGGATCAGCACCGATTTTGTCCCGGGAGTGCTGAGTGCAAGACTCTTCGAAAAAGGACTTCACTTCGGGCTGGGCTCGACGCTAGCTTTCCGCCAAAGTGATCTGCAAGCCATCGGAGGCTTCGAAGCGGTGGTGAACTACCTGGCCGACGACTACGAACTGGGCAATCGCATCGCCGCGCTCGGGAAGCGCGTTGAGCTCAGTGAAGTTGTGGTCGACACGTTCCTGCCGGCGTACTCGCTCAGTCAGTTCTTCGACCACCAGTTACGCTGGGCTCGTAGCGTGCGGGGCGCGCGCCGCTGGGGATACGTCGGCCTGCTCCTAACCTTCGGTTTGCCGTGGGCACTGGTTGCGCTGGTGGCGGCGCGTGGGTCGGGGTGGGTCTGGGCGCTGTTTGTCGCGACCGTTGCGGCACGGCTTGCGGTGGGTTTGACTTCAGCGGTGGAGGTGCTCGGCGATTCACAGGCGCTGCGAGATCTCTTCCTGTTGCCGGTGCGCGACCTGATCGCGCCGGTTGTGTGGGCTCTGGGACTGGTGGGAAACCGTATCTTCTGGCGAGGCGAGGTGTTCTATCTCAAGAACGGCCACCTGGAGAGAATTGCCAACGAGGCCACCGTGCAGCAGGAGCTATCCCGCTTATCCCGGCCCTGAAGGCGTTGCTACAGGGCGGTTGGTAAAGATGATCTTTCCTCCCCGCCGGGCAAGTTCGTAGTACGTCAAACCACGCAACTCTCCAGGATTGTCTTCCTCAGCCCAGAGAAACACGCGCTGCGGACCTTCCCACAAAGTTTTGAAAGACGCTGGAGTCTCGAAGACGCGCGGGGCATCCGGAAACTTTGATCCATACCACATGTTGCCGGCAGGTTCGCGCAGACTGCGAAGGGGGATTCCGGTGTAGAAATTCAGCGCGGATGCATTCTCGTATTTTCCAATCACCACGATCACATCACCCGGCCGGTACTGCCGCTGAATGGCCAACGCCAGATCCTTTGACGAAAGAATCGGAGAAAAAATGGCAAAAGCGAAATGCACGCACGCCAGCACCACGACCATCATTGCGGCCAGCGCCGCATTTCCCGCGCCGGCACGGCCGCGGCGGCGGAGCACCCAATTCGCCAGAGTTCCCAGCAGCAATCCGAGTGCAACCCCGAGCAACGGGCCCCTAAATGCACCCATCGCTTGCGGTGTCAGATCCAGAAAGTGGCCGAAGGAAAGGGCATAGTCCTGCGGATGCTTCTTGAGCAGATCGGAGAGATCGGTTCCGGGAGTTGGTGGCTTGGAGAACGAGAGGAGGGCGAATCCGACGATGGCGACGACCACACCGATCCCAAGCAGAGCTGTCGCCGAGATGAGTCCCGCGCGGCGTTCCGGGCTTCCGACGGGCGACGTTCGCTCGCGGGCAAGCCATCCTCCGATCAGGAGCGCCATCCCCGGAATTGCGGGGATTGTGTAGTACTCCTGCCGCGTGGAAAAACTGAAGAAGCCTACAATCACCAATCCCCACAGAAGAAAAAGCAGATTGGCGCGCTGGCGGCGCGACATCTGCGAGCGAAACTCGCGCCAGCGCCGCGGCACTTCCAGCAGACCTTGCGGAACGAAAACACTCCACGGCACCAGCCAGACGATTAGCAACGCCCAAAAAATCAGCAGGGGCACGGTGTCATAGTCGCGCGGTACACGTTTGTTCAGAAAACGCAGGAAATGTTCGTTGACGAAGTAGAACCACAGAAATCCGCGGACTTGACCCTGCGCGGGATTCGCGCGCTCCGCCAAAATGTGCCACGGAGCGGCGATGGCGAAGAAAACCAGCGTACTCGAGGGCAGACGCAACTTGAGCAGATGCTTCAGATTTCCGGTTAGCAAAAGATAAAGGCCGATAGCTGCTGCCGGAAACACCAACCCGATCAGTCCCTTGGTCATCACGTTCAGCGCGCAAACGGCGGCCAGTCCCCAGCACACCCAGCGTGAGGGCCTAGTTTCTTCCAGTGATTTCAGGAACAGCCAGTACGTCAGAGTGAGCCAGAGTCCGACCGGCACGTCGGGGATGAGAAAGCGAGTAAACAAGTACGGACCGAGGGCAGTGGCCATCACCAGTCCAGAATCGAATCCTCCCTCCGGGCCGAAGGCCCAGCGGCCCAGCCCATAAGTCGCGAGGATCATGCCCAGCACGCCCAGCATCAAGGGGAAACGCGTACTCCACTCGCTGATGCCAAACACGGTATAGCTGGTAGCGACGCCCCAATACATAAGCGGCGCTTTCTCCAGATAGCGAATGCCGTTGGCGTAGAGCGTAACCCAGTCGTGCCGCTGTACCATTTCACGCGCAGCTTCCGCATGCACAGTGTCGGCGTCGTCGAGCAGGGCGGGGGTGGAGAGGCCGGTGATGTAGATGATTAACCATAAGGCAGTAAGAATGAGAGCGGCAATCCGCCAGTCCGAAAGCAGATTGCTCGGACGATTCATGGACTGTGTACGTGGCTGCCCGGGCTCGGAGGCCTCAGCGGGAATCATCGAGAGACGCTTATTATAAAGGGAGCGAACGTGACGCGGTCGCCCCGCGGACAGCAGGATCCTGTGCGCAGCTGCCCGCTGGCTGGCGCTAAGGAACCTTCTCAGTCGGCCGCGACACCGCTCGAGACACCGCTGCCCGCCACTTCGCGGTAGATCTCGAGGATTCTTGAGACCGAACTCGTCCAGGAAAAGCGTTGGGCCTGCTCGTAGCCGCGCTGCTTCATTCGGCTGCGAAGCACCGGATCGAGCAGGGCCCGTTGGAGCGCGCGCTGGATTTCAAACACGTTCTCCGGATTGACAAGTAGCGCCGCGTTGCCTGCGACCTCGGGCAGGCTCGACGTGTTCGACGTGACCACCGGAGTTCCGTGGGCCATCGCTTCGAGAGGAGGTAGGCCGAAACCTTCGTAGAGAGAGGGAAACACAAAGATCTTGGCGACATCGTAGAAGATGCGCAGCACTTCGATCGGGACGAACCCCAGAAAGCGCACCTCGTTTTGAACGCCGCTGCGGACCACCGTGCGCCGTAGGCCGGGGTGGCCGGAGAGATCGTCCCCGATGATGATGAGCTTCAGGTCAGGAAGCTGCTGCTCTTTCTCCAGCTCAGTTTTCAGCGCAGAGAAAGCCTCGATCGTGCGCACGACGTTCTTATGCGGCCGTATCGCGCCCGCATAGAGCAGGAACGGGTAGTTTACCTGGTAGCGTTCGGCGATCAGGTCGCGGTCGGACTGGGAGGCGTGGCCGTGCAGGAAGCGCTCGTCGATGGCGTTGTACACGACTTCGATGCGGTCGTCGGGGACGCCGAACGTCCTGGCAATTTCGCTCTTCGTGAATTGCGAGACGGCCAGCACTCGCGCAGCTTTGCGAAGCGCACGCCGGGTCAGCTGAAGATGCAGGCTGCGGCGCAAGCTGGACCGGTCGCGCGCGCCATACATGTGGTCGAGCAGATCGTGCACTGTCACCACGTACGGACACGGCAGCCCGCGCGGAATCCAGAACAGATGCGGGATGTGCACCACGTCGCAGTGCAGGCGGCGCACGACGGCGCGAAACTCAAGACTCCCTTTCAGCGTGCTCTCGCGATCGGGCAGCGATACTGCGTGAAAATTCGGGGGGAGCGGCCCACACTCGTCCACTTTGGCAGGTAAGCCAATCAGGAAATAGTCGCCCTCGCGATCCAGGCGCGCGAGCGTCCGGACCACGTTGCGGATATAGGTGCCAATGCCGAATTCCGTCATGCGACGAATGTCGATGGCGACTCTCACGAAGGGAATTTAACCACAGAGGACGTAAGGGACACAGGGATTTCCGATAAAGGTTTTTCTTTGCGGCCTTGGCGTGCACTTCGCGACCTTGGCGGTTAAGAGCTTTGATCGCAAAGTTCGCAAAGAAGGCGGAAGGATCGCGAAGAACGCTTACTGAGAAGGTCGCGACGTATCAGAACTCATCGATGGCCAAGCCGCAGGCTCTCCCAGCTTCCATCCGACGCCCAGCCGCCGTCGACCGAGAGCGCGTGGCCGTTCACGAAGCTGCTCTGCGCGGGGTCGGCGAGGAAGACGATCGCCTGCGCGATGTCATCGGGAGTGGCGAAGCGCGCCATCGGGACGCGCCCAGTAATGTCGCTGTCGGCATAGAGGCCGGCATCCTGCGCCGAGTCATCCATCGGTGTCTTGACCCAACCCGGGCACACAGCGTTGCAGCGGACACCTCGCCCGCCCCATTCCGCTGCCAGGGTTCGAGTCAATCCGATCAAACCGTGCTTCGACGCGTTGTAGGCAGCTCGATCCGCGACTCCGAGCAGGCCGGCTACCGACGCGACATTGATGATGCTGCCCGACCGCTGCTGGAGCATGATGCGGCCAAAAGCCCGGCAGCAGAGGAACGGTCCCAAGAGATTGATGCCCATCACGCGCCGCCATTCGTCAACCGTGATTTCTTCCGCCGGAGTAATCGAGCTGATGCCGGCGTTGTTGACCAGTGCGTCGATGCGTCCGAACTTGGTCATGACCGCGTCTGCCATGCAGGCAACTGCGGCTTCGTCAGAGACGTCGCCCAGCACGTCGATTACATCAACACCGTGACTTCGAGCTTGCGCACCGGTTTCAGCAGGAGAGCGAAGGTCATTCAGGGCCAGAGAGAATCCCCGATGGGCCAGAACTTCGGCGGTCCGCCGGCCGATTCCCTGGGCAGCTCCGGTTACGAGAGCGACTTTCATGAATGATGATCGGACCGAGAAGCTCTTACGCTTTGACTTCCGCCTGCGCCTTTGCCCGCCGCTCCGCATACAGCGGAAACTCTTCGGCCAGATCCAATACCTCCTTGCGGATCTTCTGCAACATGGTTGCATCGTTCCGGTGATGCAGCGCTTCGGCGATCCAGTGGGCGATCTGGCGCATCTCAGGCTCTTTCATGCCGCGAGTCGTTACAGCGGGCGTGCCGATGCGGACGCCGCTCGGCTTCATCGGCGGATTGGTATCGAATGGAATCGCGTTCTTGTTCACCGTGATTCCGGCCTCGCCCAGCGCCTTCTCGGCTTCGCTGCCCAGCATGCCTTTCGCGAAGACGTCGACCAGCATCAGGTGGGTATCGGTTCCACCGGAGATGATGCGGAAGCCTTCGGCGGCGAGCCCTTCAGCCATGACTTTCGCATTGGCGACAACCTGCCGCGCGTATTCGCGGAATTCAGGCTGCGAAGCTTCGAGGAAGCAGACGGCCTTTGCGGCTACGATGTGGACGAGTGGTCCACCTTGAATGCCGGGAAAAACAACCTTGTCGATGGGCGCGGCAAACTCCTGCTTGCTGAGGATCATGCCCGAGCGCGGTCCGCGCAGAGTCTTGTGCGTGGTCGAAGTTACGATGTGCGCATGCGGAACGGGCGACGGATGCGCGCCGCCGGCTACCAGTCCGGAGAAGTGCGCCATATCCACCAGGTAAAGCGCGCCGATCTTGTCGGCGATCTGGCGCATGCGGACAAAGTCGATAATCCGCGGATACGCGCTGCCACCGCCGATGATCAGCTTGGGGTGTTCTTTTTCTGCGATCTTCTCCAACTCGTCGTAGTCGATGGTCTCGGTTTCTTTGGTGACGCCGTAGGGAACGACTTTGTAGGTCTTGCCGGAAAAATTCAGATGGTGCCCGTGCGTGAGGTGTCCTCCGTGAGCGAGATTCAGGCCCAGGATAGTGTCGCCGGGTTGGAGTACGGCAAAATAGGCGCCCATGTTCGCCTGCGATCCTGAGTGCGGTTGAACGTTCGCATGCTCCGCCCCAAACAGTTTCTTCGCGCGCTCGCGGGCCAGCTCTTCAACGACATCGGTAAATTCGCATCCGCCGTAGTAGCGCTTGCCCGGATAGCCCTCCGCATACTTGTTCGTGAACACCGAACCGGCGGCTTCGAGCACGGCTTCGCTGACAAAGTTCTCGGAGGCGATCAGCTCCAGACCTTCATGCTGGCGGCGGGCTTCGTTGTCGATAGCAGCGGCGATCTGCGGATCAACTTCGTAGAGCGGACGGGACATGTCGGAATTCTTCATAGTGGGCACGGACGTATTTTACCCGTATGCGGAGCTGTGTGAATCCGGGTTCGTGTCGAGACGGGTCAGAGACCCGTCCCCACACAAACTCTATACAAATGCTGTCCGCAAGAAATTTGCCAGCTGCCAGCCGTCCATGTATTTGAACGGCGTCTCGCCCATGGTGTAGTGGCCGCAGGGAAGGACGACGACTTTGTGATCCAGATGGTGGCGCACGAATTCGGCCACGACCTGCTCGGATAATCCCGGCAGAAACGTCAGGTCATACCGGGCATAGATGATGAGCGACTTGCGCGGCCAGCGCGAAAACTTATCGAAATAAACCATCGGACTGACGGCGCGCCAGACCTGGCGCAGGTCGTCCAGTTGAATAGAAGTCTCGAGGCCCTCGCGGACGTGGCGGGTGGATTGACCGTGCCACACGACGTCGGCCACGTAAGTCGAAGCATGGTTGAACGCGGCCACGCTGATGCGGGGATCATGGGCGGTGGCGATGAACGCGTAGCACGATCCCAGGCTCGTCCCGACGATGCCCAAGCGGTTGTAGCCCTGGGATTCGAGCCAGTCGAGGCAGCAGCGGACATCCACAACGCCCTGGCGCATCGCGTCCATAGTGCGGCCGATGTTGGCCGAAACAGCGTAGTCGGCGCGGTGGATTTCGGCCGGGCGGCGGATGTCGTGATGAGGCAGGCTCAGGCGCAGGACGGCAATCCCCATCCAATTCAGCGTCCGGCATAGGCTGTTGTAGGCGAGCGCGTCGGCATTCCAGTGCGGGAGCAGGACAACGGCGCACCGCCCATGATCGGGGAACCAGCGGGCGTTGGCTAGGTCATTCTCCGGATAAGGAGTTTTCACCGGCGAAGTAAAGCGCAGGAATTCGGCGTGCGTTCCACGAACTTTCGCTTCCAGCTTTGGATCTGGAACTTCGCGCGTGCTGAAGACTTGAACTTCGCGGCGCTCCAGACGAAAGTCTGTGGGCTTGCGATAGGCGTAGAAATCGTCGCTGGCCTGAATGATACGGTCGTTGAAACGGGTGAAGTATTCCAAAAGCTCGCGCGGCGTCTGCCCCGAAGGTCCACCATTGCGGCCGGGCCAGTGCTGCGTCCACTCGACACCCCAGTCCAGCGGACGGACCACGCGGTTGTTGTCCACCGACGTGAGCCGGGTCTCCCAGTCGTACATCCATTGGGCGTAGCGGGATGGCATGCATATACAACATAGCAAACTGCGCCGCTAACGCGGCACCTTCAAGCAGCCAAGTGTATTTGTGCGGTGCTGGAGTGCAGATATTTCGGGGCGGAAGATATTTGAATGCCGTGCGTGGCCATTCACAGAGCGGTCCAGCGCGTCGAAGTCCTCTTCCCGGCCAATTGCTGTGCGGCTCGGTTCGGCAAGAACCACACCAAACACAGAGCCCAACCCCTGGCACTTACCTTAGTCGATTAGCTCGGGACTGCTACGCCGCATGGTTCTTATTGGATTCCTACTCCTTACGTTCATTGCAGCCCTGTTCAAGGGACTGGTAGTCATGCAGGAAACGGAAGCGTGCAACGTCGACGGCTGCTTTCCATAGCGACTTCAAGCGCTTGCATGACACTGAGCCCGTGCTGCGGAGAGACGTCCAGTGGCGCACCGGAAACAATCGCATCGCGCACGTTCTGGTAGTAGCCAGGGTAGTTGCCGTTCTCGGTCGGAATCCGGGTTTGGGTAAGCGTGTCGCCTTCCGCTACTGATACTGAGAGAGTGCCCCAATTTTCCGCTGGCTCCTGGCCCCAATTGGGTCGGTCCGGCGTCTCGCCGCGTTTGAGCGCTTCCTCTTGCGGATCGGTACCATACTTCACGAACGATCCCCGCGTCCCATTCAGCCGAAAGCGCGCGCCCGGGACGCAGGTGAGAAGGTTCGACCGAATCAGCGCTCGCAGCCTGGGGTAGTGCAGTACAACGTCGAAGGCATCATCGACAACTGCGCCGTCGCGTTCGGCGCGCAGTTCCGCGGTCATGGCCTCCGGCTGGCCGAAGAGCACCAAGGCCTGGTCCAGCAGATGCGGCCCGAGGTCAAACCATAGGCCGCTGCCTGGCTTGGGCAGTTCTCGCCAAGTTTCGGCCTTGAGCATCGGACGATATCGTTCCATGTGCGATTCGAACAGCACCAAGCGCCCGAGTGCGCCCTCCTGCACGATGTGGCGCAAGGTGAGGAAATCACCATCCCAGCGGCGGTTTTGATACACGGTGATCAAGCGGTCGCGTTCTTGCGCCAATCGGACCAGTTCCTCCGCTTCCGCGGAATTGGTCGTGAAGGGTTTATCAACTACCACGTGGCGGCCCGCCTCCAAACATTGCCGGGCGAGATCGAGATGAGTTGGATTCGGGGTGGTGACGACAACCAGTTCAATCGAGTCAATGGCAAGCAGTTCGCTCACACTCCGGACGACGCGCACATCCGGATAAGCGGCACGCGCGCTGTCGCCGCTGCGTTCCACGATCGCCGCCAGTTGCAGGCCAGGAACAGCGCGGATGCTGGGTGCGTGAAACACCCGTC
>Ga0209180_10000136_pt1 | contig 32395 bp, 27 predicted proteins | sample CZO8metaG_3_FD_188355 | JGI IMG/M metagenome (GOLD analysis project Ga0209180, IMG submission 188355) | Vadose zone soil microbial communities from the Eel River Critical Zone Observatory, Northern California, USA - CZOApr15con2H2.8 metaG... | ecosystem: Environmental > Terrestrial > Soil >...
GCGTCGGGACGCTGTGGGTGATCGAGGACGGGGTGGCGGCGGGCGACAAGGTGGTGGCCGAAGGAATCCAGAAGGTCCGCGACGGCCTGCCGGTCACGCCGGTGCCTTTCCAGGCGGGCGCGCCGGCGGGCGCGCCGGCGAAGGGGTGAGAGATGTCACGTTTCTTCGTCAACCGCCCCATCGTGGCGATGGTCATCTCGATCATCACCGTCGTGGGGGGCCTTCTGGCGATGCGCAGCCTGCCGGTCGCGCAGTACCCGACGATCATCCCGCCCCAGATCATCGTCTCCACCACCTTCACCGGCGCGGACGCGCTGACCGTCGAGCAGTCGGTCGCCACGCCGCTCGAGCAGGCGATGAACGGCGTGGACGACATGCTCTACATGCAGTCCACCAACGCCAACGACGGCACCATGCAGTTGACGGTGACCTTCGACATCGACACCGACCCGAACATCGACCAGGTCAACGTGTCCAACCGCGTGGCGCAGGCGCAGCCGAACCTGCCGCCGGACGTCAATCAGTTCGGCCTCTCCTACCGCAAGGCGACGGGCCTGCCGCTGATCATCTTCGGACTGTACTCGCCCAATCAGCGGTACGACGCGCTCTTCCTCGCCAACTACGCCAACATCAACATCAACGACGCGCTGTACCGGGTGCGCGGCGTGGGCCAGGTGCTCCTCTTCGGCGCCACCGACTACGCCATGCGCATCTGGGTCAAGCCGGACGTCCTGGCCAAGCTGGGTCTCACCGTGCCCGACCTGGTGCGGGCGGTGTCGCAGCAGAGCACCGTCAACCCGGCCGGCCGGGTGGGCGCGGAACCGGCGCCGCTGGGCAAGGAGATGACCTACACGGTGCGGGCACAGGGACGCCTGCAGACGGCGGATGAGTTCTCGCAGATCGTCGTCCGCTCCAATCCCGACGGCTCGCTGGTGCGCCTGTCCGACGTGGCCCGCATCGAGCTCGGCGCGCTGAACTACCAGCAGGTCTCGCGGGTCAGGGGGCAGCCCGGCAGCATCGTCGCCGTCTTCCAGACTCCCGGCTCGAACGCGCTCGACGTCGCCAACGGTGTCAAGGCGGTGATGGAGGAGCTCAAGCAGCGGTTCCCGCCCGACCTCGACTATACCGTCACGCTCGACACCACCTTGCCGGTCACCGAGGGGATCCGCGAGATCGCCAAGACGATCCTCGAGGCGATGCTTCTGGTCACCCTGGTGGTGTTCCTCTTCCTGCAGAACTGGCGGGCCACCCTCATCCCCCTCATCGCCGTGCCGGTGTCGCTGATCGGCACCTTCGCCGTCTTTCCCTTGTTCGGGTTCTCCATCAACACGCTGTCGCTCTTCGGGCTGGTGCTCGCCATCGGTTTGGTGGTGGACGACGCCATCGTCGTGGTGGAGGCGGTGGAGCACCACATCGAGGAAGGAATGTCGCCGCGCGACGCCACGCTGCAGGCGATGAAGGAAGTGTCCGGGCCGGTGGTGGGCATCGCCCTGGTGCTCTCCTCGGTGTTCGTGCCCATCGCGTTCGTCGGCGGGATCCAGGGGCGGCTCAACACGCAGTTCGCGGTGACCATCGCCATCTCGGTGCTCATCTCCGCCTTCAACGCGCTCACGCTGTCGCCGGCGCTGTCGGTGCTGCTGCTGCGGCCGCGGCGCCCCAGCCGCGGTCCCCTGGCGCGTTTCTTCGGGCTGTTCAACCGGGGATTCGATCGGACCGCTCACGGCTACGTGAAGTGGAGCCACGGCCTGATCCGCAAGCCGCTCATCGGCGTGGGAATCCTGGCCGCCTTCATCGCGGTCGACGGGCTGGTGGGCCGCAAGCTCCCTACCAGCTTCATCCCCGAGGAGGACCAGGGCTTCCTCTTCGCGAACATCCAACTGCCGCCGGCGGCGTCGCTCGAGCGGACCGCCGCGGTGACCCGGAAGGTCGAGGCCATCGTGGCCAAGACCGAGGGGGTGAAGTCCACCGGCGCCATCATCGGCTTCAGCCTGCTGACGCGCGTCTCCTCGACGTACAACGCCTTCCTGTTCGTGCAGCTCAAGCCGTGGAGCGAGCGCGAAGGAGCGGCGCTGGAGGCGCGCAGCATCCTGCGCAACATCAACCGCCAGCTCGCGGCGCAGGTCCCGGAGGCGACGGCGTTCGCGTTCAGCCCGCCGGCGATCCCCGGATTCGGCAACGCCGGCGGATTCTCCATGTGGCTGCAGGACCGCAGCGGCGGCGGGGTGGACTTCCTCGATCAGAACCTCAAGGCGTTCCTGGAAGCCGCCCGGAAGCGGCCGGAGCTGACCGGGGTCAACTCGATCTTCACCGCCGGGGTCCCGCAGATCTATGCCGACGTGGACCGGGACAAAGTGCTCAAGCAGGGGATCGCCGTCGGCGACGTGTACCAGACGCTGCAGACGTACCTGGGCGGACTGTTCGTCAACCAGTTCAATCGGTTCGGCCGGCAGTGGCGCGTGTTCCTCCAGGCGGAGGGCGAGGCCCGCCTGAGCGAGCAGGACATCGGCCAGTACTACGTGCGGAACAGGGCGGGCGACATGGTGCCGCTCTCCACCCTGACCAGCACCCGCAGGGTCGCCGGCCCCGAGTACACCAACCGGTTCAACCTCTACCGCGGAGCGCAGATCCTCGGTTCCGCCGCGCCGGGGTACAGCTCCGGCCAGGCGCTGGCCGCGCTGCAGGACGTGGCGAGGCAGGTCCTGCCGCGCGAGATGGGGTACGGATTCGCCGATCTCTCCTACCAGGAGCAGAAGGCGTCGGGCACCGCGGGCGCGATCTTCGCCTTGTCGCTGGGGTTCGTCTTCCTGATCCTCGCGGCGCTGTACGAGAGCTGGTCGCTGCCGTTCTCGGTGCTGCTCTCCGTTCCGGTGGCGGTCTTCGGGGCCTTCCTCGGCATCTACTTGCGCAACTTCGATCTGGGGATCTTCGCCCAGATCGGGCTGGCGATGCTCATCGGCCTGGCCGCCAAGAACGCCATCCTCATCGTGGAGTTCGCGCGAGACGAGATGAAGAAGGGGCGGCCGCTGGTGGAGGCGGCGCTGGAGGGAGCGCGGCTGCGTCTCCGCCCGATCTTGATGACCTCGTTCGCGTTCATCTTCGGCATGATCCCGCTCTGGATCGCCACCGGCGCGGGGGCGGTGGCGCGGCAGATCCTCGGCACGGTAGTGATCACGGGCATGCTGGCGGCGACCGCGATCGCCATCTTCATCATTCCCGTCCTGTTCGTGCTGGTGGAGCGGCTGTCGGACCGCCGCAAGCACAAGGTGGAAGCGGCGCCGCTTCCCCACGAGCCAGAGGCGACGCCATGAGACGGCTGGGGCTCCTTCTGGTCCTGGCGGCCGGCTGCGCGCTCGGACCCGATTACAAGCGACCGGCGACGCAGCCGCCGTCGAGCTATCGGGGCGGCGCGGATACGGCAGACCCGACGTCGCTCGCCGACCAGGATTGGGCGCGGGTGTTTCCCGATCCCGCGCTCGCTGACCTGATCCACGTGGCGCTGGCGCAGAACCAGGACCTCTTGATCGCCGCCGCGCGCATCGAGCAAGCGGAAGCACAGCTGGGAATCACGAGGGCCGATCAGCTTCCGGCGGTCTCGCTCGGGATCGCGGGCGGGCGCGAGCGTTCCGGGGCCACCAGGTTCACGCCGCCGTTCACCACCAACGTCATCCAGGGAAACGTAGCGGCGTCGTGGGTGCTCGATTTCTGGGGCAAGTTCCGCCGCGCCACCGAGGCAGCGCGCGCCGATCTGCTGGCCGCCGAGTGGAACCGGCGGGCGGTGATCACCAGCCTCATCGCCAGCCTTGCGGGCGCGTACTACCAGCTCCTCGAGCTCGATCTCGAGCTGGAGATCTCCCAGCGGACCCTCACCTCCCGGCAGGAGTCCTTGCAGCTCACCCAGGTGCAGGAGCGCCAGGGGGCGGTGTCGCTCCTGGACGTCCGCCAGGCCGAGCAGCTGGTCTACAACGCCGCGCAAACCATCTTGGACGTCCAGCGCCGCTCCGAGCAGGAGGAGAACTTCATCAGCGTGCTCCTCGCCCGCAATCCAGGGCCGATCGCGCGAGGGCACAAGCTCATCGAGCAGCCGCACGATCCGGTGGTTCCAGCCGGCCTTCCCTCCGCCCTGCTGCAGCAGCGGCCCGACATCCAGCTGCAGGAGGCGCGGCTGATCGCGGCGAACGCCCGCATCGGCGTCGCGCGGGCGGCGTTCTTCCCCTCCATCTCGCTGACCGGCGCCGCGGGCGTCCAGAGCGCGGCGCTCAGCGACCTCTTCAAGGGCCCGGCGGGAATGTGGAGCTTCATCGGCTCGCTGACGCAGCCCATCTTCCAAGGCGGCAGGCTCTCCTCCGGCGTCAAGCTGGCCGAGGCGCAGCAGAAGGAGGGTCTGATCGTCTACCAGCAGACCATCCAGCAGGCGTTCCGCGAGGTCTCCGACGCGCTGGTCGGGTACCGCAAGGGCCGCGAGTTCCGGGAGCAGCAGGAGCTCCTGGCCAACTCGACGCGGAACGCGCTGTCGCTCTCGGAGCAACGGTACCGCGGAGGCGCGGCGAGCTATCTGGAGGTGCTGGACAGCAACACCAGGACGTTCGCGGCCGAGCTGGGATTGGCGCAGGCGCAGCTGAACGAGCTCTTGTCCCTGGTGCAGCTGTACAACGCGCTCGGCGGGGGCTGGCAGTCGGCGGGAGGGACGCAATCGTAATCTTCTGTTCCGGAGCACGGCACCGCCGTGCCGGAAGCGGTGCGGTCGATCCACGACCGCATCCCACGGAGGAACGCAAGGAAGAGTGTCGAGACGAACCCACGGAGAGTGTCATGCCAAGCCGGAAAGCTGAAGCAGAGTGGAAGGGCAATTTGATCCAGGGCAGCGGGCGACTCGCTGTCGGTAGCGGCGCATTCGATGGACCGTACTCCTTCAAGTCCCGGATGGAAGACGGTCAGTCAGCGACCAACCCGGAAGAGCTGATCGGCGCCGCTCATGCCGGCTGCTTCACCATGGCGCTCACCGCGCAGCTTTCCCGCAATCGCCTGACGCCGACCCGGATCCACACGGGCGCGACGGTCACCCTGGACAAGATCGGCGACTCGTTCGCCATCAGCCGGATCGACCTGGAGACGACGGCGGAAGTTCCCGGCCTCGACGACCAGACCTTCCAGCGGTATGCGCTCGATGCGAAGCGGGATTGCCCGGTGTCCAAGGCCCTGGCGGGAACCACGATCCACTTGACCGCGAAGCTGCTCTGATCGTGGCACTCGCGCTGCGGTGATCGCCGAGGCGCAGAGGGCCGGGGCGATCTCCAGGAACTTCTCGTCCAAAGCGCAGGCAGAGTTCGTCATCTACGCGTGGGAGGGCGCGATGCTGCGGGCCAAAGTGCAGAAGGACCGCGCGCCCCTCGACCTGTTCCTCAAGGTCACCTTTTCGAGAATTCTCGCGTAGAGGGTCGTTTCCCCGAAGCCTTCTCCTGTCGCCCTGCACCCGTCGCCGGAACTCGTCGCCGTAGATGCCGTCGCGATCCCGCAGTAGATCTTTTTTCGCATCCAATAAGACGACTGGTCATCTTAGGAAAGGTAACACAGAGGAGGTCGATATGATGGGATGGAAGACGGTCGCAATCGTGACTGCGCTGACAGGCTGCGCAGGCGTGCAGACGACAGGGCAGCGTGATGCCTCCGGCCATTGGGTCGGCGAAATCGATCGCGATGGCTGGCTCCAGCCGCTTGCCCTCGACATCGAGCGGGAGAACGGCGCTTACCGCGGCGAGTGGCGACCTGCGGTAGGCGTTCGCAGCAGGCCGCTCGAGAGCGTCCAGGTACAGGGCGAAGAGGTCCGTTTCGAGACCGACAAGCTCCGCTTCGTCGGGCACGTGAGCGGGAGCACCCTCTCGGGTACGGTGAGCCAGAGGGCGACGGATGCCCGCTTCGGCGAGTTTTCCGTCAGCCAGGAGAAGACGGACCGGGCAGCGAATTCCCCCGGGAGCGAGTGGGCGCCTGAAGAGTTTCCGTGATGACATCGGAGCGGGCACCGGCGGCGCGCAAGAGCGCCCCCGGCGCCTCGCGAGGAACCGCGGATCCCGCCGCGGCAGAGGCCGCCGCCGATCGTGGTCCCTTCAGACTAAAGCAGGCGAAGCAGCAAGGGCGAGCGGCTGCAGGCGAGATGGCTGGTAGCGGCAGGCCGAGCCTTCGGTGAGCGCTGGTCTCACTCGCTTCCCTGACGACAGGGAGTACTGACGCCGGCGTCTATGCGGCGCGTCGGACGTAGCCGTGGTGGAGGCCGCCGACGAGGGGCAGGGCGAGGATGCGGCCGTGATCGGCTGACTCGAGAGCGCGCGGCTCGAGAGCATCCTTGTCGAGGGCGAGATGCGTTGTAGTACCGGGTGCGGCGAGAAGCTCAGCGACGCCCATGCCCCTTTGTTCCGCCTATGCTCAGGGAGTGCGGACGAGGCGACGGAAGAGCTGTTATCAGCCGTCGGCGCCAGCACCGCCGACCCGACTCGTGTTCGTCGACGGACGGCGAAACCGCCTATGCACGGAAAGACGTCCCTACACGAAGGCGGACCTGTGCTTCGTGATGAACTCCTCGATGTTCATTGCGTGCGTGCCGGTGAGCTCCCCGATCAGACCGTTCGTCACCTCGAAGATGCCGTTCTGGAGGTCCGTCACGATCGCCTTGCAGTGGCCTTTGAAATGGCCGTTATCGCCCATGCCGAGTAACGGCGCGAACTCATCGACCGGAAGTTGTTCGTACTTCAGGTTCTTTCCCAGGACCCGGCCGAGGACATCGCCGATCTCGCGGTAGCTGTACAAGACTGGCCCGACCGGCGTGTAGATCCTCCCGGCGTGCCCCGCAGGCTTCGTTAAGATCCCCGCGATAAGTCGACCCAAGTCCTCGGTGGCGACGGGCGCGTGGCGAGCCTCGGCGGGCCACGGCATCACGAACCGGCCCTGCCGGATCAGGTGAGACACGTAGAAGAGCCACTCGGAGAAGATACCGGCCCGTAGGTGGGTGACCGGGATGCCCGCGAAGTCGAGGACGCGCTCCGAGAGCCAGTGCTCCATCAGCACAGGGCTCTTCGTGTCGCGGCGCGAAGGGAGCATCGACATGCTCACCACGATCTCGACCCCGGCCTCCTTGGCGACCAGACCGAAGATCGCGCTCGTCTTCACCATCTCGGGCCGGAGCGGGCTTCCGACGAATAAAGCGGCGCGAACGCCGCCGAACGCCGCCGTCACGGCATGAATGTCGAGCAGGTCGCCATAGACGACCTCAGCGCCGAGATCTTGCAGGAGCTTCGATCGGTCGTCTTCGCGATGCGCCAGCACCCGGATCGCGTGGCCCTCTTTGAGGAGCTGCCGGACGGTAGCGCCACCGGTGGAGCCGGTCGGCCCGGAGATGAGAATCATGGATTTCGCCATCGATCGCCGCCCTTTGAAAGGTGCTCGCTACTCACGCAGCAGCACTATGCGCTTGCCGTCTTATGGAAGTATGGTCATACTGCCATCAAGACGCAAGTGGGAGCGTCAACTTTCTTCTTGAAACACGGAAGGTGCCGATGCGATACGCCCCGGAACACAACGAAGCGACGCGTGAACGGATCTTGGACGCGGCGTCGCGCCTCTTTCGGGAGCACGGAGTCGCCGCCGTGGGCCTCGCGAAGATCATGGCCGAGGCCGACTTGACCGTCGGCACGTTCTACACGCACTTCGATTCGAAGGAGGCGCTACTCCGAGAAACGCTTCTTCGGACGCTTCAGGATCGGCATGAGGCGCTCGAGCAGGAGCTCCGCGGAGGTGACCTGCAGATGGCGGTTCGCACCTACCTGAGCCCTGACCACCGCGATGCGCCGGGGACCGGATGCCCGGTCGCGGCCCTGGCGTCAGAAGTGGGGCGGCATCCCCGAGCGACACGACGCACCTTCGCGTCCCACGTCGAGCCAACGCTTGATGCGCTCGCAGTGTGGCTGTCATCACGGCGGGGCAAGGAGCTGGGCCGCGCAGACGCGGCGGCCTTCATGGGGCTCCTCGCGGGTACGCTGCAGCTCGCACGCGCGACCCCCGACCGCGCCGAATCCGACGCCATCCTTGAGGCCGGTATTCGCGCCGCGCTCCGGCTCACGCACGGTGACGGATGATCCATCGCACCCGCATGCCGGCGCGTAGGGCGATCCTGCGCGGAAGGGCGCGAGCGAGCTCAGCGTGCGCTCCTCGAACTCCGAGCGGATGGTGCCCGGCTCGATCAGCACCGCCTGGATGCCGAAGGGACGTAGGAAGTCCTATCGGACCAAGAAGCCCCTTTGTTCCGCCTATGCTCAGGGAGTGCGGACGAGGCGACGGAAGGGCCGCGCGCAGTTCGCGTTGACAAACTCAAGACGACTGGTCATATATCCACCGTGCCTAGGCCGAGTCTTCGCGAGCAACTGCTTTCCGCTGGCCTCGAAACCCTCCATCGCAAGGGGTTCAACGCCAGCAGCGTTCAGGACATCACCGACGCCGCCGGAGCGCCGAAGGGATCCTTCTACAACCACTTCGAGAGCAAGGAAGTCCTGGCCGTGGAGGCCGTGCGGGAGTACCAGGAACAGAAGCGGGTACTCCTCGACATCCTGCGGGACCAGAAGCTAGCGCCGCTGCGGCGGCTCCGGAAATACTTCGAGAGCGTGAACCAGGCGGCAGTCGTGGCGAAGTTCTCGACCGGGTGTCTGCTTGGGAATTTCGCGGCAGAACTGTCCAGTCAGAGTCCAGTGATATGCGAGCGGGTTGGCGAGGCGTTCGCCAGATGGAGCGACGACGTCGCTGCGGTGATCGCCGAGGCGCAGAGGGCCGGGGCGATCTCCAGGAACTTCTCGTCCAAAGCGCTGGCAGAGTTCGTCATCCACGCGTGGGAGGGCGCGATGCTGCGGGCCAAAGTGCAGAAGGACCGTGCGCCCCTCGACCTGTTCCTCAAGGTCACCTTTTCGAGAATTCTCGCGTAGAGGGTCGTGTCCCCGAAGCCTTCTCCTGTCGCAGAAGCTGTGAACCGTTTAAGATGACCGGTCATCTACAAAACCACGGTACTTACAGATTGATCCGGAAGCGAACGCAGGAATCAGAAGGGAGATGGAAATGTCAGACACATACAAGGCAGTTGAAGTCACGGCCCCTGGAACGCTTCGCGTCGTCGAACGTCCCATCCGTAAACCGGGCGCCGCTCAGGTTCGCATCCGCGTCGAGGCTTGTGGCATCTGCCACTCGGATGTCCTCGCGGTCGAGGGAGTACTCCCCAACGCTGAATTTCCTCGCGTTCCCGGGCACGAAGCGATCGGACGTATTGATGCCCTCGGAGCGGGGGTGACGGGCTGGAAGGTCGGCCAGCGCGTCGGTGTCGGCTTCCTCGGCGGAAACTGCGGGCAGTGCGCGCAGTGCCGTCGCGGCGACTTCGTAAACTGCCTCCATCAGCAGTTCACCGGGACGACGAATGACGGCGGCTACGCCGAGGTGATGTACGCGGCGGCTTCTGGCCTTTCGGCGGTGCCCGACGAGCTCAAGTCGGTCGACGCCGCTCCGCTTCTCTGCGCGGGCCTGACCACCTTCAACGCGCTCCGCAACTCGCGTGCGCGCGCGGGCGACCTGGTCGCGGTACAAGGGGTCGGCGGCCTCGGGCACCTGGCCGTGCAATACGCCCGGCACATGGGATTCCGCGTCGCCGCCATCGCGCGCGGGCAGTCCAAGCAGGAGCTCGCGGTACGCCTCGGCGCGCACCACTACATCGACAGCGAAGCGACAGACCCGGCGAAGACACTTCAGCAGCTCGGCGGCGCAACGGTGATCCTGGCGACGGCCTCGAGCAGTAAGTCGCACTCGGGGCTGCTCGGCGGGCTGCGCCCCGGCGGCAGCGTTCTGGTAGTCGGTCTCGACGGCGGGCCGATCGAGATAGGCTCGACGGATCTGGTGCTGTCCGAACGCTCCGTCGACGGCTCGAAGACGGGCTCGGCCCAGGACGGCGAGGACACCCTCGCCTTCAGCGTCCTCCAGAACATCCGCCCGATGATCGAGACCGTTCCTCTCGAACAGGCTGCTGATGCTTACGCTCGCATGATGCAAGGCAAACCTCGCTTCCGAATGGTTTTGGTCACGGGCGCGCCGGTGAACAGGTCATGATGTCCCCGGACGGAGAAGGACATCCGCGGCGCTGGGCCATCCTGGCGGTGCTGTCCGCCGTAGCGTTCATGGCCCAGCTCGATCTTTTCATCGTCAACGTGGCGCTGCCGGCGATGGGCCAGGCGTTCGGGCACGCCAGCTTGAGCAACCTGTCGTGGGTGCTCAACGCCTACTCGATCGTCTTCGCGGCGCTGCTGGTGCCCGCCGCCCGACTTGCGGATCACCACGGGCGGCGGCGGTTCTTGCTCGTGGGCGTGGGGATCTTCACGCTTGCGTCCCTGGTTTGCGCGCTGGCCCCGACGCTGGCGGTGCTGGTGCTCGGGAGGGTGGTGCAGGCGGTGGGCGCGGCGATGATCGTCCCGACCTCGCTGGGCTTGCTGCTGCCGGCCTTCGCACCACGACAGCACACTCTGGTGGTCGGGATCTGGGCGGGCGTGGCTGCGGTGGCCGCCTCGTCGGGGCCGCCGGTCGGCGGGCTGCTCGTCACGCTCGACTGGCGGTGGATCTTCATCGTCAACCTGCCGATCGGGGCGGCCATCGTCCTCAGCGGATGGAACCTGCTTCCCGAGGTCCGCGCCGAGCGGGGCGCGCGCCCGCCCGATCCGCTCTCGGCCGGCTCCGTCCTGGCGGCAATTGCGCTGTTCACGCTGGCCACCGTCGAAGGGCCGGTCTGGGGCTGGACGAGCGCCGCCGAGTTGCTGCTCCTCGTCGCCGCGGTGGCCGCGGCCGCGATCTCCATCTGGCGGACCCTGACCCATCCCGACGCGCTCATCGAAGCGGCGCTGTTTCAGAGTGCGCAATTCAGCAGCGCGGTCCTCGCGCTCTTTCTCTTCTTCGTCGGCATGGCCGCGTGGCTCCTGATGACCGTGCTGTTCCTCCAGAACGCCTGGGGCTACAGCGCACTGTCCTCGGGCCTGGCCATCGCGCCCGGGCCAATGACCGCCGCAGTCTTCGCGGTGAACTCCGCGCGCGTCTCGGCCCGCTTCGGACGTCGCGTTCCCGCCGTGCTGGGCCCGCTGCTGGTCGCCGCTGCTGGCGGGTTCTGGCTGCTCTTCACTCCGGGTGACTCCGACTATCTGCTCCGGTTCATGCCCGGCTTGATCCTCGCCGGCGCGGGGGCCGGGCTCACGCAGGCGCCGCTCTTCGCCGCCGCGAGCAGCTTGCCCGCCAACCGCGCCACGACGGGAAGCGGCGTGCTCAACATGGCCCGACAGACCGGCAGCGCGCTCGGCGTGGCTATGCTGGTGGCGCTGCTGGCCACCGCGCACCCGAACGAACTGGCCAGCTACCGTCGCGGTTGGTGGTTCTTGATCGCCGCGACCCTCGCCGCGGCAGGCGTCAGCGCCTTCTTCGGGCGAGGAGGGATCGCCAGGGTGAGTCGGCCTGTGCTCGTGGATTGAGCACCCGCCGCCGATGCCCGAGCGGCGAGGCAAGGTCGCCCTTCCAGCAAGGGACTGAGGGCGCCCGCGTCGTCGTCTCAGGCCGGGCCATGGTGGGGCCTTTGAGCTTCGGGACGCGTCTGCGGCACGCCTCGCCGGGCGCGGCTGCTAGACTGAGCACCGCCCCTTGATTCCTCCGGCTTGACTTTCCCGCCTTCGGGGAGCGTCATCCGCGCGCCGTAGCGCGGACGAGAACGCTGCCGCCGCTACTACCGACCGGTGGAGCCCGAGTTGCGCTCGGGAGGTCACCATGAAGAGCCTTGGATGGCTGACAGGCTGTGCACTCGCGCTCGCGTGCGCACACGAGGGGAAGGGCGTCGTGGGCGAGGGCGACGCGAACAAGCAGGGCACTGTAGCCTCGGAGGCGTCCCAGCCGCAGGCGGCCTCGACGGCGGACGCTGCGACGGCCACAATCCGCCCCTTCCGTGTCGACGTTCCGGAAAAGGCACTCGTCGACCTCCGCCAACGCATCGCGGCTACGCGGTGGCCCGACCGGGAGACCGTCACGGATGGGTCCCAGGGCGCGCAGTTGGCGAAGATCCAGCCGCTCGTACGCTACTGGGGGACGGGCTACGACTGGCGGAAGGCGGAGGCGAAGCTGAATGCCTTGCCGCAGTTCGTGACGAAGGTCGACGGGCTCGACATTCACTTCATCCACGTCCGCTCTCGTCACAAGGATGCGCTTCCGGTGATCATCACGCACGGTTGGCCGGGCTCCGTGCTCGAGCTCATCAAGGTCATCGGGCCGCTCGCGGACCCAACCGCGCACGGAGGCAGGGCCGAGGACGCGTTCGACGTCGTCATCCCGTCCGTGCCGGGCTACGGCTTCTCCGGCAAGCCGACCGGCACCGGTTGGGACCCGGACCACATCGCGCAAGCCTGGGCGGAGCTGATGAAGCGCCTCGGATATACCCGCTACGTCGCCCAGGGCGGCGACTGGGGTGCCCCCATCACCAGCGCGATGGCGCGCCAGGCGCCGGCAGGATTGCTCGGCATCCATCTCAACTTGCCGGCGACGGTACCGCCCGAGGTGGGCGCGGCGCTCGCCGGCGGGCCCGCGCCGACGGGACTCTCCGAACAGGAAGGCGCGGTGTTCGAATCGCTCATGGCGTACGCCAAGAAGGGGAGCTCGGCCTACAACGCGATGATGACCGCGCGGCCGCAGGCCGTCGGGTATGGCCTGACGGATTCCCCGGCCGGCCTCGCGGCGTGGCTTCTCGTGCATCCAGGTTTCGCGCAGTGGACGTACGGCGACGATCCTGCGCAGTCCCCGACGAAGGACGAGGTGCTGGACGACTTCACGCTGTACTGGCTGACGAACAGCGCCACCTCGTCAGCGCGGCTGTACTGGGAGAACGGCGGGCGAGGCATTCTCAGTGCGGCCGCGCAGAAGACCGCCGAGATCTCGCTGCCGGTGGCGATCACGGTATTTCCGGACGACGTCTATCGACCCCCGGAGACATGGGCCCGGCGCGCCTATCGCAACCTGATCTATTTCCACGAGGTCGACAAGGGCGGACACTTCGCGGCGTGGGAGCAGCCAGAGCTTTTCGCGGCTGAGCTGCGTGGGGCGTTCGAGTCACTGCGGCCAGCGGCTGCAAAAGTGGCGGCGCGCTGATCGGAGGAATCATGAGCACCGCAACCACCACCTCTCCCACCCAGCGCAAACCGGAACTGCTCGGGCAAACCGTAGTCGTGATCGGCGGTAGCGGCGGCATCGGGTTCGAAACGGCCCGACGGGCACGCGCTGAGGGGGCCGACGTGATCCTCACCGGCCGGAATCCCGAGCGCCTGCAGCGCGCCGCGAGCGAGCTCGACGCGCTGAGCACCGCGGCGTTCGACGCGACGGATCCCGCTCCCCTCGATCGGTTCTTCCGGGACCTGCCGCCCAAGATCGACCACGTGATGGTCACCGCTGGCCGGCCGCACTACGGGCGCCTCGTCGACCTGGACTACGAGCAGGCGCGACGCGCCCTCGACGAGCACCTCCCTGCGCGGCCGGTGCCTGGCACGGCCGCGGGCTGGTCTGCTCCGGTTCATCCGGCAAGGAAGGGAACCGCCGGTTGCCAGAACACGCCTTATATGACCTACGATCCTTGTCGATCACCCGCGCCTCGTGCAACAGGTCCAGCGACCGCTGCCATGCGCCGTCGCTCGAGACGCCGAGGCCGGGCTCGCGGTTGACGAGCGTGAGCAGCCGCGTCACCTGCCCTTCGATGATCTCCGGACCTAGGCGGTCTCCGTAGAGCTTCGTCATCAGGGCGATCGATTCCTCGGGCGAATCGAGCAGGTATTGGAAGCCCCTCTGCGTAGCCCGGGTGAACCGCTTGACCAGGTCGGGGTCGCGCTCCGCCACCGGGCGGTGGACGATCAAGACGTAGCCGACGGGGTCGAAGTCCAGCTCGGAGAGACGGAGCAGGTTGAGCTTCTGCTTGGCCCTGGACTCGAGGATGACGAAGTCGTTGGCCACGAAGATGTCGGCCATGATGTCCAGCCGCCGGCTGAGGAACAGGCCGTTGCGCGCGGACGGGTCCGCGTTCACGGTCTCGATCTTCGCCAGGTCGAGCTTGTGCTTCTTGGCGAAAGCGGGCCACACCTGGAAGAAGGTGGACGCCGAGGAGATCGACACCTTGCGACCCTCGAGGGACTTGGGTCCGCTCAACGGAACCTCCGGCCACGACGCCCAGCACATGCCGGTCACCCGGCCGAAGGTGCCCGTCACCTTGACCGGGATCCCCTGGTTGATTCCCTGGACCACCTGGATGGAGGGCACGAATCCGAAGGTGTCGTTCCCGGTCCCCACCACCTGTACCGCCTGCGTGCCGCTCTTCCCTTCGAGGATCTCCACCTGGAGCCCCTGCTCCTCGAAGAAGCCTTTCTCGCGCGCCACATAGAGCGGAGTGAATTCTCCTTTCGCCGTCCAGTTGAGGCGCAGCGTCGCCTTCTTCAACGCCGGGGCCGCCGAAGCGCGAGGAACGAAGGACGAGCACGCGATTCCGGCGCCCAACGCCGCCGAGCCTCGCAGGAATGCCCGCCGTGTGACCGGGACCCCGAACCGATCCGTGCGCTGGCCCATGGCATGTACCTCCTCGAATGGTCAGGAGAGAACGCCCGCCGCCTGGAACTCGGCCCTGATCTCGTCGACCAGCCGGTGGAACCGGGGATCCGATCGGCTGGCCAGGCTGCGGGGCTTGGGCAGGTCGTTCCTCAGCCGCCGCAGGATCCGGCCCGGCCGCGGCCCCAGCACCACCACCTGGTCCGAGAGCAGGACCGCCTCCTCCACGCTGTGGGTCACGAACAGGACAGTCTTGGGATGCTCGCCGGTGAGACGAAGCAGGTCGAAGCCCAGCTTCTCCCGCGTCAACGGGTCTACCGCGGCGAACGGCTCGTCCATGAGCAGGAGGCGCGGATCGTGGATCAGCGCCCGGCAGATGGCCACGCGCTGCCGCATGCCCACCGAGAGCTGCTCCGGGAACGCAGTCTCGAAGCCCGCCAGACCGACCAACCTGAGCAAGGACCGTGCGCGCTCCTCGAACGCACGCCGGGGCAGCCGCTTGACCTCGATGGGCAGGAGCACGTTGTCGAGCGCCGACCGCCATTCGAGCAGGAGATCGCGCTGGAACACCATCCCCACCCCGTCCCACGGACCCGTCACCGGCTCGCCGGCGATGACCACCCGCCCGCCGCTCGGCTCGTAGAGACCCGCGGTGAGCATCAAGAGCGTGCTCTTCCCGCAGCCGCTGGGCCCGACGATGGTGCAGAACTCCGATTCCGCGATCGCGCAGGCGACTCCGTCGAGCGCCAGCAGGCGGGAATCGGGCGGCACCTCGTACGCCATGGAGAGGTCCTCGATCTCCACGAAGGCCCTCGGGCTCGAAGGCGCGCGGGCGGCGGCAGAAGCGGGGCCGGCAGGGGCAAGCTTCATGCGCCCGCTCCCGGCCGGACCTTCCAGGCGCTCCGGCGAAGCGGCCGCGGCAGCAGCAAGAGCTGGAGCAGCTCGATCGAATAGAACAAGCCGATGCTGAGCAGCGAGAGCAGGATCACGATTCCGAACAGCAGCGGGGCGTCGAAGGCGTTGTTGGCGATGAGCAGGAAGTACCCGAGGCCTTTGTTCGCGGCGATGAACTCGCCCACCACCGCGCCGACCATGGCGAGCGTGATCCCGATCTTGAACCCGCCGAAGACCTGGGGCGCGGCGGCCATCAGCCTCACCTTGGTGAAGATCTGCAATCCCGAGGCGCCCAGCGAGCGCATCAAGTGGATCATCTCCGGCGGCGTCTGCGAAAGGCCCACCACCGTGTTGATGACGATGGGGAACAGCGCGGTGACGAAAGCGAGCGTGACCTTGGAGGTGGGTCCGAATCCGAACCAGATGACCAGGATGGGCGCCAGCGCCACCTTCGGGATCGCCTGCAGCGCGACCAACGCCGGGTAGAAGAGGCGCTCGAGCAGCCGCGACCAGACGATCAGGACGCCGAGCGGGATCCCCAGAAGCACCGCGAGAAGGAACCCGAGGACCACCTCCTGCAGCGTCACCAGCGAATGGAAGATCAGCGTCCCGGGATCGCGCGCGACGCGCTGGAGGATCGACAGCGGAGAAGGAAGGATGAAGGCGGGCACGGAAGGCAGCGAGCCGGCGACGATCCAGGCCGCGAGAACGAGGCCGTAGACCAGCAGGACGGCGGCGTTGCGACGGATCCAGCTTCGCTCCTCGCGGCGGACCCGCGCAGCTCGAGAGAGCAGCGCCTGCCGGAGCTCGGACCCGAGCGGTTCCGCCAGGACCTTCGGAGCCTCGCGCATGCGATCGCCTCCCTAAGTCGCCCGGTGGGCGACGGCCTCACGCACCGGCCGCGTCAGGTTCGGGCAAAGCTTCCCGCGGAGGCAATGCTAGATGGATCTGCAGCGAATCGGCAATGCACGCCTGCTTGGCGGTGAACTCGGTCAAATCGGCCAGCGCGTAGGCCGTCGCAAGGTCGGCCGCGAGCGCGTTCAGCCCGTGCGCGGCGAGCAGGAGCACCTTGGCGCCCGGCGCTTCCTTCAAGGCGGCGCCGACGTACTGGGCAAGCAGCCGGGTCCCGGCGTAGGCGACCGGCACGCAGGGCACGCGCGGCCCGAGCGAAAGGCGCGCCGACACCGTGAGCAGCGGCAGATCGGCCAAGCGCAGGGATTGGACCACCGTGTAGCAGGGGTGGAGGTGGATGATCGCGTTGACGTCGGGGCGCAGCCGATACACCACCGTGTGAAACGGGACCTCCTTCGACGGCTTGGGCGCCTCGGAGTCCAGTGGCCGTCCCTGCGGATCGATCCGGACCACGTCGTCGGGGGTGACCTCGCCCAGGATCACGCCGGTTCGGGTGATGAAGATCTCCTCGCGGCCCGGGAGCCGCGCGCTCACGTTTCCGCCCGCTCCCCCGACCAGGCCGCGCTCGTACGCCTTGATCGAGTAGCGCGCGATCTGCTCCTTCAGCCGATCGACGTCCGGGTCTGCCTGCGCTCGGGCCACGGCCGGCTCCTTCGCTTCAAGGGAGGAAGACCACCTTGATCGGATCGCCTTCGCGCTCGCGCAGCACGCGGAAGCCCTCCTGGATCTGTTCCAGCGGGAACCGGTGCGTCACCAGCTCGCGGCCGCGCACCTTCCCCTGCGCCACCAGGGAAAGGGCCCGCCGCACGTTGGCCCCGCCTTCGCCGCGCGTCCCGTACAGGGTGAGATCTTCCCGGACCGCGCGGCTCAAGTCGAGCTTCACCGGCTCCTTGTAGTAGGCGACGATCAGGACCTTGCCTCCGCGCCGGACCATCTCGATGCACTGCTGCGGCGCCTCGGCGGCGCCGGACGCTTCGATCACCAGGTCCACGCCGCGCTTGCCCGCCGCGTCGCGCACCGCGGCCACCGGGTCGGCGCGGCTGGCATCCACGACCGCATCGGCGCCGAGCCGCTGACCCACCTCGAGGCGGCTCGGCCGCGTTCCCACCAGGACGACCCGCTCCGCGCCCAGCGCCTTGCAGAGCTGCACGGTCATGAGCCCCACCGGTCCGGGTCCGATCACCACCACGGTATCGCCCGCAACGTAGCCGCCGATCGCGTCGAGCCCGTAGAGGCCCGTGCCGGCGGTGGTCACCAGCACCGCGTCTTCCCAGCTCACGCCCTCCGGGAGTGGGAAGAGCGCGCTGACGTGGTGGACGACGTACTCGGCGAAGCCGCCGTCCGTGGTGAGCCCGCTGGTGCGGTGGCCCTTGGCGACGCTGCCGTAGTTCAGGCACGCGGTGTACATGCCCAGGACGCAGTTCTCGCAGCGGCCGCAACCCTTGTGGACCTCGCTGGCGACACGGTCGCCGACGCGCAGCTCGTCGACCGTCTCGCCCAGCGCCACCACGGTGCCCGTCCATTCGTGGCCGGGGGTGAACTCGCCGAACGGCGGCTGGTTGGGAAAGGGATGCGACTGGATCTTGAGGTCGGTGCCGCAGGTGCCGCACATCGCCACCCGCACCAGGACCTCCCCCGGCCCGGGCCGGGGCGTCGGCTTGCGGACCACTCGGAGGTCGCCCGGCCCGAACAGCACGGCGGCACGCATCGTGGAGGGAAGTTGGGACATGGCCATCTCCTCAGGCGGCGAGCCGCTCCAGCACCTCGACGGCCCGCTCCGCGAAGCCCCGGTCGTTGATCGCGAGATCCAGGACCTGCAGCTCGACCGACGGCGAGAGCGCCGCGCGGAGCGAATCCAGGAACGCCCGGTTGGCGGCGGGATCGTGGAGCGGCCCGCCTGGGCTGCCGATTTCGCTCCATCCTCTCTGGGGGTACAGGAACGCGGCCGTTCCGGGAGGCGCCGAATTCAGCCTGGCGGCCATCAGCTCGCCGAGCTGGGCCGATTCGGCAGCCGTCGTCCGGACGTTGCTGTTGTACGGATTGTGCCGGTGGGTCGCCCTGCCCCGGTACGCTTCGGGGATGGTGTCGGCCGCGCCGAAACAGAAGTAGTCGAGGCCGCCCGGAGCCACCACCTGCGGCAGGCCACGCCGGGCGGCGGCGGTGAGCCTTCCCGGGCGGGTCGGCGCGTACACGTCCTGGCTGCAAATCTCGGCGGCGAGCTCGTGTGTGGTGAGATCGAGCACGCCCTCGAAGAGGCCCGTCTCGATCAGCTCCTCCATGGCCGAGCCGCCGGCGCCGGAGGCGTGGAACGCCACCACCTCGCGGCCGCGCTCGCGGAGGAGAGCATGCACCGCGGTGACGGCTCCGTGGGTGTTGCCGAAAGCGGTGACGGCGATCGCGCGCTGCGAGCCGCGCACGGAGCCCCGCGCGGCAACGACCATGCCTGCGATGGCGGCCGTCGCCGCCTCGAGAACGGGGCGGCTGATCAGATTCGGCCCGCCGAGAATGTCGGCCACCGAGAAGAACACGGCGACGTCCTTGTGGCCGAAATAGGGGCGCAGATCCCCCGAGGCGACCGTCGACACGGCGACCTTCGGAAGGCCGAACGGAAGCCGCCGGAAGGCGATGCCGGCGATCGCCGTCCCCTGGTTGCCTCCGAGCGCGATGACGCCGGTGTAGCGCCCTTCCGCAGCACCCCGTGCGAGAAGCGCGCCCGCGCCCTCTCCCATCCTCCGGATTGCTTCCTCGCGGGGGAGCAGCCGAACCGATGCCGGATCGACGTCGGCGGCGCGCGCGACCTGCTCCCGGTCGACGTCCGGCCGGGATGCGGGCGGCTGGCTGAAGCCCGTGTCCATCAGGCAAGGCCGGTGTCCGGAGCGCCGAAGCAGGTCGGCCACGTAGGCGGCCTCGCTTTCCTTGGTGTCCAGCGTGGCCAGGACGACGATCTGCGCAGCGTCGCTCATGGCTGCCTGCGGCGCCTAGAACCACCCTCGATTGGGCCAGTCGCGCTTGTCGTCGGGGACCCGGACCTCGATCTTCTTCACCTCGTCGACGAAGCCGGCCAGGTGCGCCGCCATCTTCTCGAAGATCCGCCGGCCCTTCTCCGCGCTGGTGTTGCGCAGCGGATTGCCGATCGTGGCCGTGTCGCAATACTCGTGGTGGTTCATCGGCACGAAGATGTTCTCCGAGTTCCGGAAGATCACCGTGCCCATGCCGTCCCTCTTGCTGAACGCCGGGCCCATCCACCGGGGAGCGTGGGCTCGATCCGCCTTGGCGCGCTCCATCCGGACGGCGCCGGGCAGCTGGTAGTCCTCCGCGTAGGCCATCATCGCCGCCGTCTCCAGCTCCCCCGAATGCCATCCCGGCGTCTCCTCGGGCGGGCCCTCGAGGACCTCCTTGAGCACGGTGGTCTCACGCTCCGTGGGCGTCTTGTACCAGGCGGTGAACGCACCGCATTCGAAGCGCAGCCGTCGCAGCGCTTCCTCCATGGGCCGCGAGTTCGAGCCGTGGTGCGAGACGAAGATCAGCTTGTTGAACCCGGTGTAGATCAGGCTCTTGCCGATCCCCCAGAGCACGTCGCGGAAGGTGTCGGCTGGGAGGCTGATCGTCCCCGTCCCCCACCCCGGCTCGCCCATGTGGTGGGGCGAGAAGCCGATCGGGACGAGCGGCGAGTGCGGGACGTCGCTCAAGCGGGCGGCTCGCCTGACCGCCTCGATCGTCACGTAGCTGTCGGTGCCGAGCGGAATGTGGGGCCCGTGCTTCTCGCAGCTGCCGATCGGCACCAGCACCACGTCGGTGACTTCCAGCCAGCGCTTGACGTCGACCCAGGGCAGCTCGAGCAGATCGTGGCGGAGGTCGTGCGGCACGGTTGCCTCCTTGCAGCGCCCACCCGAGGAGCGCGCCGCGCCATCCTACCAAGAAGGCGTACAATGCGAGCGCCGCATGACGAACTACATCGCGCTGGCCATCCCGTTCTTCTTCCTCCTGATGGGGGTGGAGCTGTGGGTCGCCGGGCGGCGCGGCGCGCGCGTGTACCGGTTCAACGACGCGCTGGTGGACCTCTCTTGCGGGATGACCCAGCAAGTGCTGCTCGTCTTCGCCGTCGGCCTGCTCGGAGCGGGCTATCTCTGGCTCTACCAGCACCGCTTCTGGTCCCTGCACGGGCCGGCAGCCTGGCTGGTCGCGTTCTTCGCGGTGGACTTCATCTACTACTGGTGGCACCGCCTGAGCCACCGGGTGAACTTCCTCTGGGCGGTGCACGTGGTGCACCACCAGAGCGAGGACTACAACCTGGCGGTGGCGCTCCGGCAGGCGGTCCTGTCGGTGTGGACCATCTGGCCGTTCCACCTGTCGCTCGCGCTGATCGGCGTGCCGCCGGTGGTCTTCGCCACCGTGGAGTCGTTCTCCACGCTCTACCAATTCTGGATCCACACCGAGCTGGTCGGGAAGCTGGGCTGGTACGAGCGCGCCTTCAACACGCCGTCGCAGCACCGCGTGCATCACGCCATCAATCCGCGCTACCTCGACCGGAACTACGCGGCCACCCTGTGCATCTGGGACCGGCTCTTCGGCACCTTCCAGGAGGAGCGGGAACAGACGGTCTTCGGGCTGGTGAAGCCGCTGGCGAGCTTCAACCCGCTCTGGGCGCAGCTGCAGGCCTGGGCGGCGCTCTGGCGCACGTCCCGCGAGGCGCGCGGCATGGACCGGCTGCGCGTCTGGTGGAAGGGACCCGACTGGAAGCCCGGCGGAGTGCGCATCGAAGCGCCGGAGGTGACGCGCTCCGCGCAGCGCAAGCACGACCCGGCGATCCCCGCCGGGCTCGTGGGGTACCTGGCGGCGAACCTGATCCTGGCCATCGCCGGAACGACCTGGCTTCTCTTCACCGAGTTCACGCTTTCCGTTCCGTTGCAGATCGCGCTTGCCTCGCTGGTGCTGCTCACTCTGCTCGGCTGGGGCGGGCTGATGGAGCGGCGCCGCTGGGCTCCGGCGGTGGAGCTGGGACGGCTCGCGTTAGGGGCATGCGTAGCGGCCGCCTGGCTGCGCGACGCGCACGCCGCGGCGGCGGTCCTCGCGGCGGCCGTCGCCCTGGCGCTCGCCCTATGGTTCCTGCGCGCCCGCGCGGCCGCACCAAGAGCGCCGCGACCAGGAGAGATTCCCACGTGACCGGCATCTACTGGGCGGCCCCGCCGCCGTCGAAGGAGGCGTCCACCGCGGCGATGCGCCAGCCGGTCTCGGGATCCACCTCGACGGCCGACACCTTGGCCCACGGCCGCGGGCGGTATTCGATGTGGTGACCGCGGGCTTCCAGGGCTTGAGCGGTCGACGCTTCCAACCCCTCAGGCTCGACGCGGATCGCGTCGGGGAACAAGTTGTGGTGGATGCGCGGCGCAGCGAGCGCGCGATCGATGGGCATCCGTTCATCGATGACGTGGATGATGGCCTGCGCGATGGTGGTCGGGATGGTGGATCCGCCGGCTGATCCGAGCACCAGCCGCAGCTCGCCGCCCGGCGTGAAGACCAGCGTGGGCGCGATCGAGGAGAGTGGAACCTTGCCGGGGCCGGGCGCATTCTCGGTCCCGCCGCGCAGGTCGAAGGCGTTCGCCACTCCGGGAGCCACCGCGAAGTCGTCCATCTCGTCGTTGAGCAGGACGCCGGTGCCCTGCGCGACGACGCACGAGCCGAAGGGCTCGTTGACGGTGGTGGTGAGCGCCACGGCGTTCCCTTGAGCATCCACCACCGAGATGTGCGTAGTGTTCGCTCCTTCGTGCGCACCTGCGATCTGCTGCGCGGCGGTGGCGCGATCGCCGATCGAGTCCCGCAGCGTGCGGGCGAAGTCCTTGGAGACGATCTTGCGGGCGATCTCCGCCATGGTTGGGTTGAAGTCCGGATCGCCCCACCCCTCGCGCTGCGCGTACAGCCGCTTCTCCGCCTCGACCATCACGTGCAGGAATGGCTCCGGTTTGTAGCCTCCCGCGGTCGGATCGTCGCGCTCCAGGGTGTTGAGCAGCCCGATGAGGATCATGCCGCCGGAGGACGGCGGCGGCATGCTGACCACCCGGTAGCCCCGGTAGGTGCCCTCGATGGGCTCGCGGTCGCGCGCCTTGAAGGCAGCGAGGTCCTGCTCGGTGAGGATGCCGCCGCCCGACTTCACGGTCGCGGCAATGCGGCGTGCGACGTCGCCTTTGTAGAAGGCGTCCGCGCCGCGCAGGGCAATGGCCTTCAGCGTCCGCGCCAGGTCGGGCTGGATGAGGCGATCTCCCGGCGCGGGCGCGTGCAGCTGCCCGTCCCGCCCCCGGCGCAGGAAGATGCGCGAGGCCTCGGGATCGGCCGCGAGACAGTCGCGCCGGTAGTCGGCGGCGTTCACGTACGCGCGATACGCGCGAAATCCGCTGCTGGCGAACTCGATGGACGGGCCGAGCACCTCGAGCAGCTGCCGCTTGCCGAAGCGCTTGAGCAGCTCGACGTACCCGCGCACCGCACCCGGGACGGCGACGGAGAGCGGCCCCGCGCGCGCCAGGTCCTCCCGCGCCTTCCCGTCCTGCACGTACATCTGCGGAGTCGCGGCGGCGGGCGCTACTTCGCGGAAGTCGACGACCTGCACCTTCTTCTCGCGGGCGAGATACACCAGCGCGAACCCGCCCCCTCCGATGCCGCTCGACTGCGGCTCGATCACCGCCAGCGCGAACGCCGTGGCCACCGCCGCGTCCATCGCGTTCCCGCCGTGTCTCAACATCGCGGCCCCCGCCTCGCTGGCGAGGGGATGCCCGCTGGCCACCGCCCCCTGCGTCGACACCGCAGGCGCTGCGACGATCAGCGCGATCAGGACGTGCATGGGGCGCGCACTGTACGCGACAGGCGGCGAGGCCGGTAGGGAGGGATTACCTGCGCGGGGGGATCTAGCTCGACTGCAGCGGCTCGCCGCGGCGGGCCTCATTGGCCTTCATCTGCCGACTTGTACAACGCCGGGGAGGATCCCCCCGGCACCGACCTGTACGAGCTGTACAGATCCGCGCGCCGGGAGCTCCCCCCCAACTTGTACAGGGCCGGGAGTTCCCCTGGATCTCGGAGCCGAGAGGGATTCACCGGACTGCGCGGAGGTCAGTCGTCCTCGACGGCCCGGGGAAAGATGGCTGCCAGGCCGGCGAAGGCGAGGAGATCGCGGGCGCGCCGGGCGTCTTCGGCGGGGACGACTAGCTTCACGCCGCCCAGGGCGTTGCTGAGCCAGGGTTGGACGCCGAGGAAGCCGGCGTCGCGGAGGGTCGCGTCGATCCCGTTCTGCTCGAGCAGCTCGCGCGCCATCTCGGCCTCGGTGGGAAGCGAAAAGGTCGCGACGACGAGCGGGCCCTCGGATGCCATGCCCCGGATGGTAGCGGCGGTTGCCCCGGGACGCCTCCTTTGTTATGGCGCCTGCCCCATGCCGGCCAGATCTCCGCGAGTGCGCTTCGCTCCGTCCCCCACCGGGTACCTGCACATCGGCGGGGCGCGCACCGCCTTGTTCAACTGGCTGTGGGCGCGGCAGCAGAAGGGCACGTTCATCCTCCGCATCGAGGACACCGACGTCGCGCGCAGCACCGTCGAGTCGCAGCAGGTGATCGTCGATGCGATGCGTTGGCTGGGGCTCGACTGGGACGAGGGACCCGGGATCGAGGGGCCACACCGCCCGTACTATCAGTCGCAGCGATTGAAGAAATACGAGGAGTACGCGAAGAAGCTGATCGCGAAGGGCGCCGCGTACGTCTGCACCTGCACCAAGGCGGAGCTGGATCGCCTGCGCGAGGAGGCGGCGAGACAGAAGCGGGCGTTCCGGTACCCCGGGACGTGCCGCAACAAGGGGATCCCGTTCGGTACCCCCGGCGGAGTGGTGCGCTTCCGGATGCCGGACACCGGCGAGACCACCTTCCAGGATCTGGTCAAGGGACCGATCACCACGCAGCACAAGGAGCTGCAAGACGAGGTGATCCTGCGCGCGGACGGACTGCCGCTCTACAACTTCGGCGCCGTGGTCGACGACGTCGACATGCAGATCACGCTGGTCGCGCGAGGCGACGACCACGTCGTGAATACGCCCCGCCAGATCCTCATGTATCGCGCGCTCGATTACCCGGTCCCCGTCTTCGCGCACCTGCCGATGATCCTCGGCGCGGACAAGCAGCGCCTCTCGAAGCGCCACGGAGCGGTCAGCGTGCTCCAGTACCGCGACGAGGGCTATCTGCCGGGCGCGCTGCTCAACTACCTGGCGCGGCTCGGCTGGTCGCACGGAGATCAGGAGATCTTCACCATCCCGGAGCTGATCGAGAAGTTCGACTGGGAGCACGTCGGCGCCACCGCGGGAGTGTTCAACCCGGAGAAGCTGCTCTGGCTCAACCAGCAGTGGATCAAGAACACGCCGGTGCCGGAGCTGGCCCGGCACGTCGCGCCGCTCCTCGCCCAGCGCGGCGTGCAGGCCGATCCGGAGCGGCTCGCGCGCGTACTGCCGCCCATCGTCGAGCGCGCCAAGACGTTGGTGGAGATGGCCGAGCAAGCGCGCATCTTCTTCGAGCGCGGCGTCCGCTTCGACGAGGCCGCCGCGAAGAAGAACCTGACGCCGGAGTCGCGCCCGCTCCTGGCCGAGGCGCGCGATCTGGTCGCCCGCCGCATCGGCGAGGGCCCCAAGGCGCTCGAGCAGGCTTTCCGCGAGCTCGCGGCGCAGCGCGGGCTCGGGCTGGGGAAGCTCGCCCAGCCGGTGCGGGTGGCGGTGACGGGGACCACGGTGAGCCCACCCTTGTTCGAGACGCTCGTGCTGCTCGGCCGCGACGAGGCGCTGGCGCGCATCGACGCGGCGCTTCAGTGGACCGGAGGATGACCATGCGTAACCTGATCGCTCTGTTCGGCCTTCTCGCGATCGCCTCGCCCGCGCACGCGGCCGGCGGCTTCAAGGCGCGCGGCTTCTTCCTCCCGGACGGCGCGGTCAAGGTGGACGAGGACCGCTACCGCCTGCCCCAGGCCTGGGACGAGGCGGTGAAGTTCTACCGGGCCACCTACCCGCCCGGGAAGTTCCCTCGCCGCACGTTGCGCAACCAGTCCGGCGTCCGCGCCATGCACATCTCCAACTCGTCCCCGGCCGAGTGGGAGGGCGCCAACCTGTACGAAACCCCGCGCGGCGAAGTGCGGGTCTTCGTGATGGGCAAGGTCGAAAAACCCGACGAACCGTCCCCGCCGATGCCTCCCCGCAAGGCGGAGCAACCGCGCCCCCGCAAGAGTGGGAATCCTTGACACCCCGGGGACGTTCGGCTACCTACCGCTTCCCTTTCGCTGGGGGATCGTCTAACGGCAGGACGTAGGACTCTGACTCCTACTATCTAGGTTCGAATCCTAGTCCCCCAACCATATTGGGGGGTCCCGCGGGTCAGAGGCGCGGGGGAGCGAGGACTTGAAAGGCGGCCCCATCGTCTAGTGGCCTAGGACGGAGGCCTCTCACGCCTCAAACATGGGTTCGAATCCCGTTGGGGTCACCATCTGGCCCGGCTGAAGTGAGACAGCCGGGCCTTTCTTCTGCCCCGCGACTCCGGTAAGGGACGGCGCTGCGCCAGAATGCGCCCCAGCAAAGGAGAGCGCCATGGCCCCACCACGCATCCCAGGATTCAGGCTAGGCATCTACGTCTTCAAGGACGCCGAGGTGGTCGACTTCGCCGCCCCACACGGCGTCTTCAGCGTCGCCCGCCGCTTCAACCCCGAGCTGGACGCCGGACTCGTGCCTGCTCACCAGCGTCTGCACCGCGCCGCCGATGCGGCGGCGGCTGAGCTTCAAGCTGCCTTGGCCCGCTCCGTGCGGGTCCAGGTCTGCCCCTGCGTGCCGCGGCTGAAGCGCAAGAAGCCCACCAGCAGCGCCGCGTTCATCTCCACGAAGTGCGCCGCCGGATCGGTCAACTTGCGCAGGTGCCGCGGGCTAGTGCCCAACAGGCCCAGCGCGGCCAGCGAGTACACCCCGCATTGCCCGAGCAGGAAAAGCGCGTACAGCGCAGAGCGCGGCGCCAGCAGCGCGTTGGTCACCAGCGCGACCAGGAGCGCCTGCGGCACCAGCCAGCGCAGCACCTTGTGCGACCAGAGCGCGAATGCGGTGAACCCGTGTCGCGGCGCGAGCAGGTCGCGGAACTGGGAGAGCGCACGGAAGCCGCCGGCGGCGATGCGCACGCGGCGGCGGTACTCGTCGGCGTGCCCGGGCGCGGCCTCCTCGTGCGCGACCGCCTCGGGCTCGTACCGCAATTCGTAGCCGCTCTGCAGCACGCGCAGCGCCGCCACGAAGTCGTCCACCACGGTGCCGGCGGGCAGAGGCGGGAAGAGGTGCTTGCGGACCGCGTAGATGCCGCCGTTGGCGCCCATCACGCATCCACGGCGCGACTCGTACATCTTGAGCAGGCTCTCCAGCTTCCAGTAGGCGCTCTCCACGATGGGCGCGCCCAGCGGCGAGTGGAGCCGCAGCCTTCCGCAGACCAGGCCCACCGCCGGGTCGCGCAGCGGTTGGACCAGGCAGCGGACTGCGTCCTTCTCGAACTCCGTGTTGGCGTCGGTGAGGACCATCACCTCGCCTTTGGCCATCGCGATCAGCCGCGCCAGCACGCCCGCCTTCCCCACCCGCTCGCCGCGCGACAGCTTCACGCCGCGCGCCGCGTAGTGCTGCACGACGGCGTCGGTCCCGTCCGTCGAACCGTCGGAGCCGACCAGGATCTCGAGGTGTTCGGCGGGGTAGTCCTGCGAGAGCAGGTTCTCGATCCGCCGTCCGATGAAGGCAGCCTCGTCGTGGGCGGCAATGAGCACCGACACATGCGGCAGGCCGAGCTGCGCGGGAGCCCGGCGGCGTTCCGAGCCGGAGATGTACCGCCAGGCGCCGCGTGCCTGTTCGAAACCGTCCAACAGGATGAGCAGCAAGGGGTAGAGGACGTACGTGTGCAGGACCGCCAGCACCGCGACCCAGAAGAGGATAGGGACCATGCCCGCCCGTGCAGCAAGCCTCATGCCCAGCCGCCGCCGATAGGGCGCCGCTGTGCTTGTTCGCGGCCGGTCCGAGGTGTGTTCCAGATCGGCCCTGCTTCGGCCGGCGGATGAGGGAACTGACGTTCCCACTGAGTACGCAGCTACCCTAGGGCTGCGCCAAAGAGAGAAGCCGCTTCGCCCGTTCGTGCCTCGGATTCGCCTGGACCACAGCCTGGAGACCCTGCCGGGCGGAAGCAAGGTCGTGGCGGTCCACGGCGAGCGCGGCCGCATCCACCCGGGCGCGGAGCAGCCGGGGCTGGGCGGACCGGGCCGCCGCGAGGAAGGAGAGGGCGCGTTCCTCGGCTTCCCCGGTCCGGCCGCCGGCCAGCGCCGCGGTGGCGCGCACGAGCGACACCAGGGGGTCATCCGGCGCTATCTTCACCGCGGGCTCGAGCCAGCGCGCCGGATTGCCGCTGGTCAAGGCCGAAGACAAGGCCATCGCCCGCAGCGCGGAGATTTCCTCCGGAGACTGCTCCACGGCCGCCTGGGCCGCTGCCGAGCCTTCCTGCACCAGCCGCGCGCCCTCGCGCAGGAGTCCTTCCCGCTCCGTCGCGACGGCCGGGTCGGTCCTGGACAGCGGCTCGAGTCGTTCCGCCAGGTCCTGCTGCGCCGACCCGCGCAGGAGAAGCGCGAAGGCGCGGTCTGCCTCGATCGCCGGCCTGAGCCGCGCCGCCTCGCCGAACAGGGCCGCGGCCAGCTCCAGGCTCTTGTCGTCGTCGAGCAGCAGCGCCTCCATCGCCTGGTCCGCCTTGGCGCGGCCGTCGCGCGCCTCCCGGGGCCGGCCGAGCGCGACGATCGTCACCACCGCGGCGATCGAGAGGAGCGCGACGGCGGCGACCGCGCCGCCCCGGGTGAACGGATTCTGCCGCGCCACCGGGCCGTAGATGGGCGCACGCAGGGGGCCCAGATCCGCCATCTCCTCGGGAGTCGCGTGCCGCTCGACCGCCTGCGGCCGCGCGGCGGGGAGCGGCGCCGCCACGGGCCGCTGGAACGGCACCGGGGTGGGGATCCGCCGCGGAGACGAGGTGCGCGGCGTTTCGGGCAGCTGTCCCGACTGCGCGTCGAACACGGCCTGGCAGCGCCCGCACTCGACCCGGAACGCCCGCTGGACCGGCCCGGCCAGCCCCTCCTGGACGGAGAAGACCGCCTGGCAGCGCGCACACCGAATCAGCACGGCTACGTTTCCTTCTTGTCCAACCCGAACGCGGTGTGCAGCGCCCGGACCGCCAGCTCGGCGTACTTCTCGTCGATCAGGCAGCTCACCTTGATCTCGCTGGTGGAGATGACCCGGATGTTCACGCCCTCGTCGGCCAGCACCTGGAACATCTTGGCGGCCACGCCGGCGTGGTTGCGCATCCCCACGCCCACGATGCTCACCTTGGCGATGCCCTCCTCGTGCTCCACCTTGCCCGCGCCGATCTGCTTGGCGATCTTGCGCATCTGCTCGTTCGCGCGCTCCACGTCGCCGCGGGACACCGTGAAGGCCACGTCGGTGCGCCCGTCCTCGTGTGCAGGCGTCTGCACGATCACGTCCACCACGATGCCCAGCTCGGCGAGCGGGCCGAAGATCTTGGCCGCGATCCCCGGCTTGTCGGGAACGCTGCGGACCACGAAACGCGACTCGTCGCGGGTCAGCGCGATGCCGCTGACGACCACCTCCTCCATCGCCTTGTCCTCCTCGCAGACCAGCGTGCCCGGATCGTCGCTGAAGCTGGACCTCACCCACAAGGGCACCTTGTACTTCATCGCGAACTCGACCGACCGGATCTGCAGCACCTTGGCCCCGAGCGAGGCCAGCTCCAGCATCTCCTCGTAGCTGATGCGATCCAGCTTGCGCGCCCCGGCGCAGAGATTGGGGTCGGTGGTGTAGACGCCGTCCACGTCGGTGAAGATCTCGCAGGCGTCGGCCTTGAGTGCGGCCGCCAGCGCCACCGCGGTGGTGTCGGAGCCGCCCCGGCCCAGGGTGGTGATGTTGCCCTGGTCGTCTATGCCCTGGAAGCCGGCGACCACGGCGATCTCCTTGCGCTTGAGGCTCTCGTACAGCTTCTCCCCGTCGATGCTCCGGATGCGCGCGTTGGAGAAGGCCGAATCGGTGAGGATGCGCACCTGGTGGCCGAGGAAGCTACGCGCCCTGCCCTTCAGCTCCTGGATGGCCAGGGCGAGGAGCCCCACCGAGACCTGCTCGCCGGTGGAGACCACCACGTCCTGCTCGCGCTGGCTGGGCCGGCGGGCGATCTGGCCGGTCAATCCCAGCAGCCGGTTGGTCTCGCCCGCCATCGCGCTGACCACCACCACCACGTCGTTGCCGGCCTTTCGGGCGGCCAGGGCGCGGCGGGCCACGTTGCGGATCCGTTCGAGGTCGCCCACCGAGGTACCGCCGTACTTCTGGACGATGAGCGCCATGTCAGAACCGGCCCCCCAGCGCCAGGGCGCCGCCGCCCGGAAGCGGAGCGACGCCCACCCCCAGCTCCGCGCGGCGGCCGCCGCCCGGCGCTGGAGACTCCTTCGGCGCCTCGATGAAATACAGCGCCACGCTCGCCGCGATCAGCGTTCCCCCGGCGACGTCCAGCGCGGTGGCCCGGGGGGAGCCGAGCGGGTTCGCCACGATCCCGCCGGTGAGCAGCCCCAGACCCAGGCCCCCGACCAGCCACGTCCACACACGGCCTCTGGACCGCCCGGCCGGCGCCGCCGCGGGGCCCGGCAGGGGAAGCGTCGGTTCCTGCGCGGTCTGCACGGGCCCGAACTCGATGCGGAACGGCCGGTCTGGGTCGCCCGCGCGGGCGGGCCCGTTGCCGAACTCGTCGTACGCCTCGATGTAGTACTCGATGACGTTCCCCGGCGGAGGCGGGAGGTTCCCGCCCCACTGGTTCCTCTGCCCCCTGACCGGCTTCATGTCGATCGGCTTCTCGTAGGCGCTGCCGAGGCCGAAGCGGAAGAAGATCTGCGGGAAGATCTTGCTCTCGTCGGTGATCCTGGCGAACACCGGCGTGTGCTTTCCCTTCTCGCCGCGGGAGACCGGTGAGTGCGAAATCACCGGCGGGCTGGTGTCGTCCGCTCGCGCCGCCGCGCCGCAGAGGAGTAGCACCGCCGCCGCGCAGAAGATCGCCCGCATCGACCGGCAGAGTAGTGGACTCGGCCGGTTCTGGACAATGGTAGAAGAGTCGCCGTGCGCATCGTCATCGACGGCAGCTCGCTCACCCTGGAGCAGGTAGCCTTGGCGGCGGCGGGCGGCGCACGGGTCGAGATCGCCCCCGCGGCGCGCGAGCGCGTCCGGGCGGCGCGCCGGATGGTCGATCGGCTGGCCGAGAGCGGCGTGCCGACCTACGGCGTGAATACCGGCTTCGGAACGCTGGCCGAGGTGCCCATCGCGCGCCCCGACTTGCGCAAGCTGCAGCGCAACCTGGTCCTGTCGCACGCGGCAGGAGCAGGGACCCCGCTTTCGGCTCCGGCCGTCCGCGCGCTCATGCTGCTGCGCGCGAACGTGCTCGCCGGAGGGTACAGCGGGATCCGCGAGAGCACGCTGGACCTGCTCGTCGCGCTGCTCGAGCGCGACGTCGTCCCCGTCGTCCCCGAGAAAGGCTCGGTGGGCGCGAGCGGCGACCTCGCTCCGCTGGCGCATCTCGCCCTGGTGCTGATCGGCGAGGGCGAGGCGTTCTTCCGGGGCGAGCGGATGGCCGGGCGCGAGGCGCTGCGCCGGGCGGGGCTCGAGCCGGCGGTGCTGGAAGCCAAGGAAGGCCTGGCCCTGGTCAACGGCACCCAGGCGATGGAGGCGGTGGGCGCGCTCGCCCTGCTCGACGCGGAGCAGGTGCTCCGCATCGGTTCGGTCGCGTGCGCCATGACCGTGGAGGGGCTGAAGGGATCGCACCGGCCGTTCCTCGCCGCCATCCAGCGGGTCCGCGGGCAGCGGGGGCAGATGGACGTGGCCGCGGAGCTGCGCGCGCTCCTGGCGGGGAGCGAGATCGAGCGCAGCCACCAGGGCCCGGAGTGCGACAAAGTGCAGGACCCCTATTCGCTGCGCTGCGCGCCGCAGGTCCATGGGGCGGTGCACGACGGGCTCCGCTTCGTCCGCGAGGTGCTCTCGGCCGAGGCGAACGCTGCCACGGACAACCCGCTGGTGTTCGCGGAAGGCCACGGCCACCCCGACGTGCCGGGCGAGCTGGTGGTGAGCGGCGGCAACTTCCACGGCCAGCCCGTCTCGCAGGCGCTCGATCTGCTCGCCATCGCCTGCGCGCAGCTCCAGGCGATCAGCGAGCGCCGCGTCGAGCAGCTGGTCAACCCGTCGCTGTCGGGACTCCCGCCGTTCCTGGCCGAGAACTCCGGTCTGAACTCGGGCTTCATGATCGCCCAGGTCACCGCCGCGGCGCTGTGCGCGGAGAGCAAGGTGCTGGCGCATCCCGCCTGCGTGGACACCATTCCCTCGTCGGCCGGGCGGGAGGATCACGTCTCGATGGGGATGACCGCGGCCCTCAAGGCGCGGACCGTGGTGGAGAACGCGCGCAGCGGCCTGGCCATCGAGCTCCTGGTGGCCGCGCAAGCGCTCGATCTGCGGCTGCCGCTGCAGCCCGGTGTGGGCGTGCAGGCGGCGTACCGGGTGATCCGGAGCCGCGTACCCCACATGTCCGAGGACCGCGAGCTGCACCGGGACATCGCGGCCGTCCGGGAGATGATCCCCGAGATCGACCAGGCGTCGCGCCGCGCCGCCGGGTTACCGTGATCCAAGAGATCGCTTGAATTCGAGCGAGGTACCAGCCACATCACGCTCTTCGATCCGGCGCCTTGCGGCGCCTCTACAAGGGGGGAGCTCGCTCTCATCATCAATCACTTCTCGCTCGGGCGAGGCGGTCTGGTTCGAGGACGAATCGATGCGTTCCGCGTCCGAGGACGAACGACCGTGGGTCTCCTTAGCTTTTCAGGGGGAGTTTGTCGGAAGGCAGCGGCAGGGACGTTGGCTCATGATGAG
>Ga0209180_10000137_pt1 | contig 32335 bp, 26 predicted proteins | sample CZO8metaG_3_FD_188355 | JGI IMG/M metagenome (GOLD analysis project Ga0209180, IMG submission 188355) | Vadose zone soil microbial communities from the Eel River Critical Zone Observatory, Northern California, USA - CZOApr15con2H2.8 metaG... | ecosystem: Environmental > Terrestrial > Soil >...
CGCTGTTCTAAATCAGCAAGGGATTGGGGCATACGGTGGCCCTCCTATTCCGAGCGTATAACATACGCAAGGAAATAACCACCCGAAAAGAATATTAGCCCCTTTCGCCCTTTAAAGTCGCCCGCCCCGCTTGTCCGTTCAAAGCTCATTGTGAAGCCGGTTGAGCAATTGGCACTTGGAAACACCTGAACTTGGGGTCAGGTTCACTCTCAGAAGGAAATAGTTAATATGGCGTGGGCTTAACGACTGAACACGCACACTCTGCCGGGAGACCACAATGAAGGTGCTAAAAACGCTACTTTTCTGCTCGGCATGTGGGCTAGTATTTCTGCTTTTGGCAGTGTTTAGTTGTGCGATCCGAGTCAAATATAGTGCACTCCCGAAGCTCCGGGCTAGTTCCGCGTCGTCTTATGCCCGCTTCCTCGAAGGATATTCCTTTCTTCAGTATAACCAAGCGGGTGCGGAGCAAGGGAAGACGGCACTCTTGGTATATCTCGGCGAGCTACGGAAAATTCAGAATGAGAAGATAGAGTATCCGGAGAAGAGTCTGCATTTCGATTCTGCTCTGACCTACCTCAGACTCTATCGCCTGGAATTGGTAGCAAGCGATTCCACAAAAGCCGAGGAATACCTTTCGTTGGCACAGAATGAATTCTTAATGCTAGGACAAAAAAAGATTTCTACTGAATCCCTAATCAAAGCCATCGAAAAGCGGGAGATTGACGAGGCGAGGATCTACAACGGCGACAAAGGAGTCATGGGGCCAGTGGTGGAACTGAAACCTTAGAGTTCTTTAAGGGCTATCTATGAAAAAGATCATTGCTCTATCCATCTGCGCACTGCTCGGCAGCGTTGTTGGATACTTTTGTGCGCCAATCGCATCCGTAGCTATGCTTCAATCCACTGACCCCGAGACTTTCTATGGCTCTTCCCTCGCTCTCTACAAGAATACGGTCGTGTGTGATTGTAACGACCGACCGCCAAGCGAAAGTTTACAGGAACTGTCTCGATATCTCTCGACCTTGCAAACAGCGAAGGCAAAAAATCAAAACAGCAAAGTGCTGTCACAGGAAATCGGTCTTACCTACGTTCGATTATCCAGGGTCGAAGAAAAACTCAACCATCAATTTCAAGCCGATGAAGACATGAAGCACGGCCAAGTAGAACTAGCGTCCCTTGGCTGGAAGGATGTGACGAAGTCACATTTAAGGTCTTTAGTGGCGCAATTAGATTCCCAGTACAAGCCGGTCGAGCACAGTGGCCAAGTGGGCGTTACAACGGCCATCTCAACCAAATAGCTTAGAATCCGCCGATATACCTGCTTGAAGTAACGACTTGCGGTAGGACAGTTGGTCTCTAGCACCTTCAAATTCCAGAGTAGGGTTGGCGGCGGAGGAACTGGCCGGCGCCGGGGCGGCCGACGAATTTGCCGGCGTCGATGACGGCGCGGCCGCGGGAGAAGACGGTTTTGGGCGCGCCCTTGATGCGGATGCCCTCAAACATGGAATAGTCCACGCGCATGTGGTGGGTCTTGGCGCTGATGACTTCCTCGTGATTGGGATCGAAGATAACGAGGTCGGCGTCGGAGCCGACAGCGATGGTGCCTTTGCGCGGATAGAGGCCGAAGAGTTTCGCGGGCGCGGTTGAAACGAGCTGGACAAAACGGTTCGGCGAAAAATATTTGCCGTGAACTCCGCCGGTATACACAAGACTCAGGCGGTGCTCGATGCCCGGGCCGCCGTTGGGAATTTTGGTGAAATCGTCCTTGCCGAGCTCTTTTTGCTCCTTGAAGCAGAAGGGGCAGTGGTCAGTGGAAACGACCTGGAGAGTGTCTTTGGCAAGGCCCTGCCAGAGCTTTTCCTGGTGCCATTTTTCGCGGAGCGGCGGAGTGAAGACGTATTTCGCACCTTCAAATCCGGGGGCGTCCATATTTTCGAGCGAGAGATACAGGTATTGCGGGCACGTCTCGGCGTAAGCAGGGAGGCCGCGGTCGCGGGCTTCGCGGACTTTTTCGAGCGCATCGTTGCAGGAGAGATGAACGATGTAGACGGGCGCGCCGGCCATTTCGGCGAGGGCGATGGCGCGCGAAGTGGCTTCGGCTTCGGCGGTGGTGGGACGCGTGAGCGCGTGATACTTGGGCGCGCGTTTTCCTTCAGCGAGGGCTTGCTGGACGATCACGTCGATGGCGCCGCCGTTTTCCGCGTGCATGCAGATGAGGCCGCTGTGTTTCGCTGCCTGGCGCATGGCCTTGAAGATCGTCGCGTCATCGAGCATGAAGACGCCGGGATAGGCCATGAAGAGCTTGAAGCTGGTGACGCCTTCGCGGACGAGCTGGCCCATTTCCTCGAGCTGCGCGGAGCCGAGATCGGTGATGATGCAGTGGAAGGCGTAGTCGGTGACGGCCTTGTCGTGGGCCTTTTTCATCCAGGTATCGAAGGCCTGGCGAAGGGATTGGCCTTTGTACTGGATGGCGAAGTCAATCAGCGTGGTGGTGCCGCCAAAGGCGGCGGCGATGGTGCCGGTCTGGAAATCATCGGCGCTGGTGGTGCCGCCGAAGGGCATGTCGAGATGCGTGTGGACGTCAATGCCGCCGGGGATGACGAGACTGCCGGTGGCGTCTATGACGCGGCCGGCGTTTTCCGTGGGAAGCTGGGCGGCGATGGCGGAAACTTTGTCGCCCGAGATGCCGACGTCGGCGAGGAACGTATCGGTGGCCGTGACGACTGTGCCGTTGCGGATTACCGTGTCAAAACGCATCTGCGCTCCTCTCTGGAATAGTTTTCAATTTACACCGAAGGGCCCCCCCACACCCCCGGTATTTTGTATGAATGTCAAAGGAAAGGACTTACAAAATTTGCATTTCGTAAGTGATTGATTCTAAAGAGCACGCTTTCGGTTGATTGTAGCCACTGGGAAAGCCATCAAAAAAGAGAAAGTGGCAAGGCTCCACCGGCAAGAGCGGGGGTAAACTGCCGGACTTCAGAAACATCGCAGTATTACCTGACGTATATATTACCGAATAGCTACCGATTAGTCAAGGAAAATATTTGAGAAATCTGCGGCGAATACCTTAATTGAAACTGCTCGGATGACGGACCGGCGGGAAGCCCAAAGGGCTACGTGCTGGACGAGTCGGGCCACCGGACGGAGCGACCGGAGAATTGCACCCCCACGTAAAAGCCGCCCTTTGACCGGGGCTGGCAATACACGACGCGAGCCGGTTGAGGGAACTCACCTGCCGGTGGAGTAAGGAGAGGCTCTTCCCCTGGCTGCCAGAGGCGCTTGGTCACCACCCGAGCGCCGTGAGGGCTGACATTCCGCGTAACGGTCCTTTCGGAAAAACGAGGCTCATTTATTGTCATGAGGCAGACGGGCACGACCGCGTCGGAGCGCTTCTCAATTCTTCCTTCGAAAAGCAGCTTACGACGACCGAACGGTGGAGTAGGAACGTCCATAACTGGGTCAAATCCCCCCAATCGAAGCAACTACCGCTTTGAGAGTTGTCTGCCCGGCTTCCCCCAGTACTTCATACCATTGAGTGCGGGGAAGGCAATCGCGGAAAGGCTGTATTTTCACCGCCGGTAATCACCTTAGTACCACCGGACTCGTCGCGAACACTTGCGGTTGAAGCTCTTTCCGGCTGGGGCGGAATCTTCGATCGGCAGGAAAAACGCGGCGTCAGGATGGCACTTTAGCCTGATATTGAGGCAGAACCTCGCGCCCATAGACGTCCAGGGTTTTTTCTTCGTCGCCGCACATCAGGTAAATATTGAATTGGGTGACGCCGATGGAACGCAAGCGGTCCAATTTCTTGCGATGTTCTTCGATGGGGCCGACGAGGCAGAAGCGGTCCACGACTTCATCGCTAACGAAATCGGCGTTGTCGCTGCCAACTTCGCAGTGGTGGAGGTAGTCGTACTTGCCGCGGTCCTTCACAAAGGAAGTCAGGGCGGGGGGCAGCTCTTCCGGCTTGTATTTGGAGATCAGGTCCATCACATGATTCGAGACGAGCGCCGGAAACCAGCGAACGTGTTCGCGCGCGGTCGCCAGGTCGTCGGAGGCCCAAACGGGCGCGGCGGCCATGACTTCAAACTTGCTGAAGTCGCGGCCCGCTTCCTTTGCGCCTTCGCGAACGAATCCGAGGCACCAATCGATCAAATCGGGATCGGCAAACTGGAGAATCACGCCGTCGCCGATACGCCCGGCGGTGCGAAGAGCCTTCGGACCATAGCCCGCGACCCAGACGCGGGGGACTTCGCCGTTGCTCCAGGGAAATCGTGTGGGGACGCCGTCAAGGTCAACCGTCTTGCCGGCATTCAAGTTGCGAAACACACGCACAAATTCTTCCAGAGTGTCGAGTGTCGTCGGCTTCTTTCCGAGCACGCGACGCGAACTGTCGCCGCGGCCGATGCCGAGTTCCATGCGTCCGTGGGAGGCAAGATTGAGCGTGGCAAAGAGGCTGGCGGAGACGGTAACGTCGCGGACGGCGGGATTCGTGACGCAGGTGCCCAGGCGCATGTTTTTCGTATTCGCGGCCATCAGGGTCAAAAGAGGAAAAGGTTCCTTCCAGATGACGTGCGAATCGAAGATCCAGCCGAAAGAAAAACCGCAAGCCTCGGCCTGGCGCGCAAGACTCAGGATTCGCTCGATGGAGATGTCTGGCTTGATGGTGATGCCGAAGTCCATGGAAACGCACCCTCCTCAGTCCGCCGGCTGTGCGACAGGCTCAGCCCGATGCATCAAAACGAAGTACGCCGAGAAACTGACCAGGAAGCCCACAAACCACGCATAGTTATACAGGACGCGCAGCGGCGGGACCACCAAGCCGATGAAGGCGACTCCCGCCCCCGCCGCCAGCGCCACGATGGCCGCCCAATGGAAACCGCGCGAGTATTCGTAGCGACCATCCCGTTCGTAGAGATCCTCGACGACGAGAAGTTTCTTGCGCACAACGAAGTAGTCGCAGATGAGAACGCCGGCAATGGGGCCCAGAAAACCGGAATATCCGACAAGCCAGCCGAAAATGTAGCTGCCGTAGTCCACCATCAATTTCCAAGGCTGCATGAGGATGCCCACGGCACAGGTGATGAGGCCGCCGGCGCGGAAACTGATGCGGCGCGGGGAAAGATTCGAAAAATCATTCGCCGGGGAGACGACATTGGCGGCGACGTTGACGTTGAGCGTGGCCATCAGCAACGCGATCATGGCGAGGACAACGGCCCAGGGATTGCCGAGGCGCGCCAGGACCGCGACGGGATTCCAAAGAGCTTCGCCAAAAATGATCAGAGTGGCGGAAGTGACGGCGATGCCGATGAAGGAGTAGAAAGTCATCGTCGCGGGGAGGCCAAGCGCCTGGCCGACGATTTGATCGCGCTGGCTGCGGGCGTAGCGCGTGAAATCCGGAATGTTCAGAGAGACGGTGGCCCAAAATCCGACTACGCCGGTAAGCGAAGGAACAAAGAATCGGAAAAATTCTGAGAAGGTTTGAAACTTCGAGGGCGTCGCCAGCATGGGGCCGAAGCCGCCGGCTTTTTTCCGCGCCCAAAGCAACAAAGCAAATCCGATGAGCAAAAGAAAAGGAGCGGAGATGCCCTGCAGGAAACGAATGGTCTCGATGCCGCGCACAATCACCAGCACGTTCAGAAGCCAGAAAAAAGCAAAGCAAACAGCCGGGCCGTAGTGAAAGTGAGCCCAGCCCGGCGCCAGGGCCACGATCATGGCATTGATGGCTTCGCCGCCGATCCAGGTTTGAATGCCGAACCAGCCGCAGGCGACCAGGGCGCGCAGGATCGCGGGGACATTAGCGCCGAGAACGCCAAAGGATGCGCGAGCAAATACGGGAAAAGGGATGCCGTAGCGCGCGCCTGCGTGGGCGTTCAGGAGCATGGGGATCAGCACCAGCACGTTGCCGAGAAACACGGTGAAGAGCGCCTGCTTCCAATTCATCCCGCCGGCAATCATGCCGCTGGCGAGCATGTAGGTGGGGATGTTCACGCTCATGGAAATCCATAAGGCGGCGTAGTTGTAGGTGCGCCAGCGGCGGCGCTCACTGGCGACGGGAGCGAGATCCTTGTTGTAGAGCGCGCTGCCGCGAATGGTTTCCGCGCGAAGGGCAGGGCTGTGAGTTTCGCTCATCGAGAAGGTTCACCCAAGTCCGCCAGCATATACCAGACAAGCCGATCGACGGCGCGCGGCACAAATCAGTTTGCCGCTTCAGAGGTCTCCGCGGCGCGCGTGCGGGTGATTTCGCCGTAGGATTCCGGCCGGCGGTCGCGGTAAAACTGCCAGGTGTCGCGGACTTTCTGGATTTCATCGAGGTTGAGGTCAGCGACGAGCAATTCATCTTTGTCGCGGCTGGCCTGGGCCACGATCTTTCCGCGCGGATCACAAAAATAGCTCTTCCCGTAGAATTCGCCGATCTTCCAGGGATGCTCGGTGCCAACGCGGTTGATGGCGGCGACGAAATAGGCGTTGGCAACGGCGTGGGCGGGTTGCTCGAGCTCCCACAGGTATTCGGAAAGGCCGGCGACGGTTGCCGAAGGGTTGTAGACGATTTCCGCGCCGTTGAGTCCGAGGATTCTGGCCCCTTCCGGGAAGTGGCGGTCGTAACAGATATACACACCAATACGTGCGTGCCGGGTCTGAAAAACAGGATAGCCGGCATTTCCCGGCGTAAAGTAAAACTTTTCCCAAAAGCCTGGGTGACAATGGGGAATATGATGCTTGCGGTATTTGCCGAGATAACGGCCATCGGCGTCAATCACCGCAGCAGTGTTAAAGTAAACGCCGGTCATTTCGACCTCATAGACGGGCACGACCAGCACGATTTGGTATTTCTTCGCGAGTTTTTGCATCAATGAAACCGTGGGGCCGGCCGGGACGCGCTCGGTCAGTTCATACCAACGGGTCTGCTGTTCCGCGCAGAAGTACGGACCGTAAAAAAGCTCCTGCAGCCCAAGAATCTGTACTTTTTTCCTGGCCGCATCGGCGATCAGGCGTTCGTGCTTGGCGATCATCTTTTTTTTGATTTCGCCGAGGGAAAATTTTTCCGGGGACCACTCACATCGAGCTTGAATCAGACCGCAACGGACCATACGGGCCATGTCACACCTCCCGAGCAGCAGGCAAAAAGTCTACTCCGCGGGCCGTTGGCCTACAAGGTTCTGATGAAGAACTCTAAGTGGCTTGTTTTTGTGTGGATGCAGTTGCATTCGCCCTTCTGTTCACGGAAAGAGGCGCGAAGACTAGCGCCGGAATTGGACAAGAATGCGTGAGGGAAGGGTCAAACGACGCGATCGGCCTCCAATGAGAGCAAATGCTGAAGATCAAAGAGTAAGAAGAGGACTCTTATTGCCCAAAAAGGCTAGGTCATTACCCTATACCTTAAGTTTATGAGGCTTGCGGGCAGGTAATTTTGCGGGGGAGGTAGAGCCTTTTTACCCGGAATTCGTTTGGCAGCCCATTGAAAACAAAGACCTTGGGATTGGCCGGGGGCTTGCATCCTCTGGGCAAGTGGGGGAGGCGAGCCGAGGATCCCTTTAGGGGATTGAGGGCTGGGCCGGTTCGCGACTCCCCCCTTCACTTTCGCCGATTTACCCCAAACCACCCCGAACATATCCGAACTCGGCGAAAGTGCGTGTCCTCTGGATGTCACAGATTGGATGTCAGAGGTAGAAGAAACTCCCGAAAAACTGGGCGCGGTTAGAGGGCAGGAGGGATGGAAGGCGCCCCCGCGCGGCTACCGTGTACTGTAATCGCTGAGCGTCAGGGCAAGCATGATCGCGAGCCAGAAGACGGAGCTTACGATCACAAGATGGGTGCGCCTCGGACTGTAACGCGCGTGCATGAAGTAAAGAACGACAAGCGTGGCCTTAAACGAGGCAATGGCGAGGGCGATGACGATATTGAACGGACCAAAGTTCCGAAATGCGGCCCACACGGTGAGCCCCGTGCCAGCCATCAGCGACAAGAAGATCAGGACGTAAATTTTTGGAGAAACGATGTGTTCGGACACGCGTTAGTCTCCCAAATGCTCCTAGCGATGCCTGTCAATCAGATATAAAAGCGGAAACAAATAGATCCACACAATATCCACAAAGTGCCAGTAGAGGCCCACGATTTCTACGGGCGTGTTGTACTGGGGCGTGAAACGGCCTTTGAAAGAGCCGTTGATGAGCCAGATCAGAAGCCCTGCGCCGACAATCATGTGCAGGGCGTGCAGGCCGGTCATGCCAAAATACAGAGAAAAATAAAGCTGAGCGTGTGAGTTCAGGTCGGGGTCTTTGCCAAAAGCCTTCTCCAACTCCTCTTTTTCTACGGCTATATCGTTGGGGTCATCTGCGGCGGTGGGGTGCGCACTCCGGTACATCACGTCGAAGTCGTGGCCGGGAATGAGGTGGTGGTCGAACTTCTGTTTGTATTCGATCACTTTGATGCCAAGGAACACCGTGCCGAGGGCAAGCGTGGCGATCAGGAAGATACTGACGAACTGCTTCTTTCCGACCTGAGCCGACCAGACGGCCATGGCCATGGTCAAGCTGCTCATGATGAGGACGACCGTGTTGAAGCCGCCGAGCTTGATATCGAGTGTGTTGCTGCCGACGCCGAACGCCGTGCTGAACGCATGGCGGTTGATGGTGTACGTCATGAACAAGCCACCAAAGAACAAGACTTCGGTGACCAAAAAGACCCACATCCCGAGGGCAGCAGATTCCTTCTGCTGCTCGAGCGTCTGAAAGTGTCCGTATAGTTCTCCGGTGCGGTGCACTCGGTTCTCCTCTTTTCTTTCAGCTCGTGGCTACATGCTGCCACTCGACGCACGGGGTCTTTCTCTATGTTCCAGGTAAAAGCCCCGCCCTTTGATGAAACAACCCCCAAAGGGTGCGCCACGCAAAATCATCCCACCCGTTTATTTCTGTGCCGCCCGCTTGGTCGTCGAACGGCTACCAAGACTGAGCCGACGCCGTCATCCAATCCAATCAGCCTGCACGCTTCTCAATGGGCGGCACTGATTACGAATAGCCATGCAAACATTAAGTAGATACCCGCTCCGTAGATACTTCTCCTTATGGAGACGATCTCTTGGGTTCCTCTCAAGCGCGAAGCAACTACTACGGCGCTAAGACATAGCAATAGATTGACAACACCTATTTGCCAAGGCGCAGGCATGACTTCGGTTAGTGTCTTTATTGCGCCTGCGCTTAGTAGATTTTCCTGAAAGGTAGCGAGTCCGACCAATACCAGCAATACCCCTAAAGCGACCGAAACAAGAGCCAATGCCCACGGCGCCAGGGGGAAGTCTCCGCTTCCGCTGGAATTCAGTCTGCGGTATCGACGCCACGCCCTCCAAACCAGCCAGATGGGAATTACAGCGAAAATACCCGCGTAAGCCAAATACCAGAGTTTCATCAGACATCTCCTGCGCGGCCCTACACGCCGCAATCGCTACGCGTCCAACACCCCCTACAGCGGTAACGGCAGTACTGCACCCTACAAATCGGTTCCGCGAACTAGTCGTCTCCAGGAACGGGAGCAAGCGGCGAACCCGCAGCCAAGCCAAGATCCGGCCGGTTCTTGTAGTCGTATGGCTCCCAGGTTACTTCCGGCGTGACATGGAAATTCTCTGTCGGTGGCGGCGAATCCGTCTTCCACTCCAGACCGGTGGCAGGCCAGGGATTCGGCCCAGCGACCTTGCCGTAGCGCATGGACCAGATCAAGTAGGCCATCGGCAGCAAATAACCGAGCGCAAGAACGGACGCCCCCGCAGTGGACAATACGTTGAGCACCTGGAACTCCGGCGGATAGGTGTGATAACGCCGGGGCATCCCCAGGTAGCCGAGTATGAACTGCGGAAAGAACGTCAGATTGAAGCCGATAAAGAGAACAACAGCCGCGAACCGGGAGAGCGCTTCCGGATAAAGCTTGCCGGTAATCTTGGGCCACCAAAAATGCAGGCCGCCGACGTAACCCATGACGGCGCCACCGACCATGATGTAGTGGAAGTGCGCGACGACGAAATAGGTGTCGTGAATGTGAATGTCCAAGCCCAGGCAGGCGAGGAAGAGTCCGGTGAGGCCGCCAATCAGAAAAAGCCCGATGAAACCGAGGGCGTAGAGCATGGGCGTGTCCCAGGAAATCGAACCTTTATAAAGCGTCGAGGTCCAGTTGAAGACTTTGACCGCCGAGGGAATGGCCACGATGTAGCTGAGGAAGGAGAAGGTGAGCGCGGCGTAAGTGGACTCGCCGGTCACGAACATGTGATGCGCCCATACGAGGAAGCCGATGACCGCGATGGCGATACTCGATCCAGCGATAAAAGAGTATCCGAAGATGGGTTTGCGAGCGAAGGTGGGAATGATTTCGCTGGTCACCCCCATCGCCGGGAGAATCATGATGTAAACGGCGGGGTGCGAATAGAACCAGAAGAGATGCTGGAAAAGAATGGGATCGCCGCCCAGCGCCGGATTGAAGAAGCCCAGGTGAAACATGCGCTCGAGACCGGCCAGCAACAGAGTGATGGCAACGACAGGGGTACCCAAAACCATCACGAGGCTGGTGGCATAGTGCGCCCAGGCGAAGAGCGGAAGCCGAAACCAAGTCATCCCGGGCGCGCGCATCGTGTGAATGGTGACGATGAAGTTGAGACCAGTGAGAATCGAGGAGAACCCATTAATGAAGATGCCGAGGACTGCTGGCGTCACCGCGGAATTCGAATAGACGCTGCTGAGCGGAGTGTAAAACGTCCAGCCGGTGTCCAGCCCGCCGGTGCCGAAGGAATATAGGACGAAGCAACCGCCAATAATGTAGATGTACCAGCTCAGAAGATTGATTTTCGGAAAGGCGAGATCCTTCGCGCCGATCATCATGGGAATCAGGAAATTCCCAAGGACGGCGGGAATCGAAGGGATGAGGAAAAAGAAGATCATCGCGACGCCGTGCATGGTGAAGAGTTTGTTGTACGTTTCCGGCGTAACCAGGTAACCGCTGGGCGTCAGGAGGTGAATGCGGATCATGGTGGCAAAGAGGCCGCCGATGAAAAAGAAGAAGGTCACCGAGGCGAGATACAAAAGCGCGATGCGTTTGTGGTCGGTAGTCAGCAGCCACGAACGGATGCCATAGGTGGCATTCAGATAGTGTTCCCGTGGCATTTGATGAACCGGCGATGGAGGCGTCTTGCTCATGACTTATCTCTTCTCCGAGGGCGGAGCAGTGCCTGCGCCCTTGGCAGGAGCCGGCTGCGACTCCAGAGATTTAATATAGGCGGTGAGAGCGAGAATCTGCTCCTCCGTCAACTGCCCCTGAAAGGTGGGCATCAAGGGCTGATACCCGGCAACAATTTTGGCACTGGGCTGCAGAATCGATTCGCGGACGTAAGCATCATCCGCGGTGACGGTAGAGCCGTCTGCCAGGAGAACCTGGGCTCCATAAAGACCGCTGAGGGATGGAGCGCGGCCGGTGCCATTGGCAACATGACAAGTGATGCAGGCCTTTTCGGCGAAGAGCTTTTCGCCGGCAACGACGGGATTGGCTTCCCCGCCCGAAGAGCCGGAAAGCCATGCGGCGTAATCGGACGGTTCCATCACCGTAACCCAGCCGCCCATTAGGGCATGATTCGTTCCGCAATACTGCGAACAGAAAAAGTGGTAGCGGCCCGGCTTGGTTGGGCGGAACCACATGGTGTTGTAATGTCCCGGAACAACGTCCATTTTCACGCGGAACGCGGGAACGTAGAAATCGTGAATGACGTCCTCGCTGGCGAGGGTCAGGCGCACATTGCGGCCCACGGGAACGTGCAATTCATTGATTTCTTTCAAGCCGTTGGGCTGCTGCGCTTTCCACATCCACTGTTTGGCGATGACATAAACGTCGAGCGTGTCCTGCGGCGTGTGGCGATAATCCACGTATACGACGGCGCCCCAGCCAAACATGGCCATCGCCAAAATCAGGGGAACGATCATCCAGGCGGCCTCGAGCCTCGAGTCGCCGTGGATAGGAACGCCAACGGCGTTGGCTTCCTTGCGGTGGTACTTGAAGAAAAAAAAGACAATGGCCACAGTGATGGCGACCGCAAAGAAGAAGCACACGGCGCTGATAAAAAGCATCAGGGCGTCCACATGCGGCGCGAAGTTGGACGCCTGCTCCGGATACAATGGCAATTGCGACTGCACGGCTTAGTGCGCTCCTCGTTCAACGGAACCGCGGAGTGGCCGACGCAAGTTCGCGGCCGCTACAATTTCAAGGCGCCGGAAAATCAAGATTCCGCCGATAATGCATAGAATCGTCAGGACACCGCCGAGCCGGATGATCTTGAGAATCGAAGCGCTGTACCTCGCGCTCGACGGGTCGTAGTGATAGCAATACAGCAAGACGTGATCGATGGGCGTGCCGATCCTTCCGGCAGACGCGTCCACGAGGCCGAGGCGCATGTCGCGCCCGGGATATTCGACGCCGTAGAAGTAGCGCGAAATGCGGCCGTCCGAGGTAAGAACCATAACCCCGCTCGCGTGAGCGAACAGACTGGACTTCGCATCGAAGGAGAAACGGAAATTTGCGGCCTTGGTCGCCGCGTCAATCGATTCCTGCGAGCCGGTGAGGAAATGCCAACCGGAATCCGTTTCCGGTCGGCGGAAGCGGGCCAGGGCTTTCTTCTTCTTTTCCGCAGCCATCTGCGGAGTTTCGCGGGAATCGAAACTGACGAAGACAACTTCGTAGTCACGCCCGGGATTGAACGAGAGCATTCGCAGCACGCCGACCACGCCCTGTTCAACCTGATCGCAAAGCATGGGGCAGCCGTAGTAGACGAAGGCAAGGACAACGGGCTTTTGCCCGAAATACTCACGCAATTGAACATTGCGGCCGGCTTCGTCGCGGAAAGCCAGGTCCAGCGGCATCTGGCCGTTGAGCGGCGGCTCGAATCCCACGTTTTGCAAAGCCGCGGGCATGGTTGCAGCCGTCGGGCCAACGTTACCGGGAATCGTTTGCGCGCGCAGGGTACACGTTGCCAGCAATAGCGCTGCAATCCCGATGATGTTGCGAACTTTCTTCATCTTGTCACTTCTTCTGCGCCGGCGGCGCGGACGCTCCGGGCAGACCTTTCTCCGCGATGATCTTCATCGCATCTTTGACGGGAATCTGCGCGATGCCCGAGTTCCTGTCAATCCAGCTAAACTTGTCGTTCGCTTCCGTGTCAGCCTTCAACTTGTCGCGCAAGTCCTGCTGTGGATCGGTTTGATGGCCGGGAACACCCTGCAGCCGCGGTTCCGGCGGCATGGTTCGAAAATCCTTGCCGAGAGCTTCGCGGGACGGAGGAGGCGGCGTATCGGAGGAAGCGGCGAAATTCGCGGTGAAGCGCAGAATATAAACGCAAATCACCAAAGAAGCGACCACCGCCAAGCCGAGAGCAAAAAGATAGCCATAGATGGTCTTCGCCTTGACGTCGCGTTCTTCGAACGAGACATCAGGGTTGCGCGGCACCTGGCCCGTGTCGTGGGACTCAGCGCTCATGATGCTCGATAGCCTCCGCAAGTTTTGGGTCGCCCAAGGGAAGGAGCGGCAACTGCTTGAGATTAAAGGCGAAGTAGCCCAGCCACAATCCACCGAGGGCGATGGGCAGAACAACGTCAAGCCACGTAGGCACAGCGCGGGAAGTAAACTCCGGACGCGTCATCCAGAAGAGATCCACGAGGCGCATGAAAATCAGCCATACGGCGATCTTGGGGAGCACCTTTGCGTTGCGCTTCACGTCTTCCGAGAGAAGCAGGAAAAACGGAACGAAAAAGTGAAAGACCAGGACGATCACCGCAACGACGCCCCAGCCACCGTACAGCCGCGTGCGATAAAAACTGATTTCTTCGGGCAGGTTCCCCGACCAGATGATCAGAAGCTGCGAGAAATCGAAATACGCCCAGAGCATGACAAAAGCGAGCAGCAGTTTCCCGAGATCATGCAGATGGCGCTTCTGCAGCACACTGGCGAAGGGCTCCGCGCGCGCCAGCAGCACGACCACGGCGATCATCAACGACATCGAGGAGATCAACTGTCCCGCAACGAAGAGGAAGCCATAAATGGTCGAGGCCCAGTGAGGCGATAGAGACATCACCCAGTCGATGGCCGCGAAGCTCATCACAAAAACATAGAGAATGATGCCCGGGCCGGCCAGCATTTTCAGCCGCCGGCGCAGAGCGCGATCGGTCTGGTTGGCGTCCTGCTGCTTTGACCAGCCGTTGAAGAGGGCCATCAGCAGCAGCCAGACCGCGAAGTAAATCACCGCGCGTGTGATGAAGCCGCCGTGTGTCAGATACTTTTGCTGAAAGTCCGAGAGCGGCTCCTCTCTGACTCTCTCGGGATCCAGCCAGGCGCCATAAAGGTACTTCATGCCGGCGAAGATGATGGGAAGGAAGAACGCGACGAGCAGCGGAAGGGTGCGCGTGGCCGATTCCAGCGGGCGGCGGATGATGATGCCCCAGTGGCCGCTCGTGAGATGCTGCAGCATCACGAGGCCCAGCGAGCCGAGCGTCAGGCCAAGAATGAGCATGAAACTCATCAAGTAGGACTGGTAGAAAAGCCCGGGGGTACGCACCGCCCCGAGAATCGAGACCAGCAAGGCGACGCCGCCCACAGTGAGGGCGCGCTGTTGCAGGCGGCCGACGCTCTCAGGCGCCTGATATTCCTGCGCGGGCATTAGTTGCTGCCTCCCGTTGAATCCTTCGCGCTCCCTGTTTCCGGCTTGCGTTCGCCACCCGGCGCTGCGCCAGACGAGCCACGCTGATTTAGCTTCTCGCGCAGTTCTGCCGGCAAATCGGCGGCTTTGGCGTTGCGGCTGAGCTGCAGCGCGCGCACGTAAGCGATGATGGCCCAGCGATCACGCGGAGGAATTTGGGCCGAGTAGCCGTACATCGCGCCGAACCCATTGGTCATAACGTCGTATATGTAGCCGTTCGGCACTTGACGCAAGCGGTCTTGATGATAGCTGGGCGGATGCTTCATGCCGCGCACGGCGACCATGCCGTTTCCATCGCCCTGCAAACCGTGGCAGGGCGTGCAGAAGATCTTGTAGCGATCTTCGCCTCGTTCAAGAAGCTGTTGATTCACAGGAAGAGGGAAGGCATTCGAATCCTTGGGAACGAAGAGCTCGTCGTTGGCAATGGATCCGTGCGCCACGGTATTCTCGATCAGGGGGCGCTCCGAGCGGCCATCCTCAAAGAAATCGGAAGGCGAGAGCGGCTTGTTCTTCGGCTGGGTGGCCATGTCTTGCCGGAGATATTGACAACCGGCGGTGAAAAACACCAAAGCCACGGTACCGGCGATAAGCTGGGAGCGCGAGGCGCTAATCATCAGACACCTCGGAAACATGATGCGCATGAAGACTTTGGAGAAGGCGCGCGGTATCCGCAAGATGAAACTTCGGGTCACGAGCCTCAATGCAAAGAAAGAAGCGGTCGGCCGATGCATGCGAGAAGCGATGCACATTGAAAACCGGATGGTGCGGCTGTGGCAGTTTGTTCAGGGCCAGCATGCCGAATACGGCAGCGAGCGATGCGCCGAGAATCGTGAGCTCGAATGTGACCGGAATGAAGGCCGGCCAGCTATTGAGCGGGCGGCCGCCGACGTTCATCGGATAAGTGATCGCGGCGACCCAGTATTGAAAACCAAAGCCGCCAACACCGCCCGCCAAACCTCCAAAAAGAGTGATCAGCGGCACCAGGTTGCGCTTCAATCCGAGGGCTTGCGAAAGACCTTCCACGGGGAATGGAGCATAGGCATCAAGCCGGCGATAGCCGGCCTCACGGACCTTCTCCACGGCATGAGTAAGCTGCTCGGGGGTCGCGAATTCACCCATTACGCCGTAAATGTGTGAGCGGCGCTCCATTATCTCTCTTCCTCAGATGTCTCCGCCACCAGTTCGCGCATTTCCGCGATGGAAATCGCGGGCAGAACACGGACGAACAGGAAGATCAGGGTGACGAACATGCCGATGGTGCCGATGAATGTAGCCCAATCCCAGAACGTGGGACTGTAGCGGCCCCAGGCGGAAGGCACAAAATCGCGCGTCAGGCTGATCACCACGATGACGAATCTTTCAAGCCACATCCCGATGTTCACGACGATGGACATGATGAACAGGACCACCACGTTGTGGCGCATCTTATAAAACCAAAGCAGCTGGGGCGTCAGGATGTTGCACAGAATAAGCGCGAAGTAGAACGGCGCGTAAGGTCCGTGAAGCCGCTGCTGAACCAGGAAAACGTCAAACTTGTTGCCGCTGTAAAGCGAAAAGAAGAATTCAAAGAAGTAGCCGTAGGCGACGATGAGCCCAGTAGCCAGCATGACTTTGGCCATGTTGTCCAGGTGACGCATGGTGATGAAGTCTTCGAGGGCGTAGGCCTTGCGCAAGGGAATCGCGATGGTCAAAACCATCGCGAAACCGGAGTAGATCGCCCCGGCGACAAAGTACGGCGGAAAGATCGTGGTGTGCCAGCCGGGAACGATGGAGGTCGCGAAGTCAAAGCTCACAACCGTATGCACGGAGAGAACGAGCGGCGTCGCGAGCCCGGCGAGCAACAGGTAGGCCGACTGGTAGCGGTGCCAATGACGAGCGGAGCCGCGCCAGCCCATCGAGAGCATCCCGTAAATAATTCTCGCAGGCTTCTGGATGGCACGATCGCGGAGCGTGGCAAGGTCCGGGATGAGACCAACGAACCAGAAAAGCAGAGAAACCGTGCCGTAGGTCGAAACCGCAAACACGTCCCAGATCAGCGGGCTGCGGAACTGCGGCCAGATGCCCATCGTGCTGGGATAAGGAAACATGTAAAACGCCATCCAAGGACGGCCGGTGTGGATCAGCGGGAAGATGCCAGCACAGGCGACGGCGAAAAGCGTCATCGCTTCGGCGAAGCGATTGATGGAAGTCCGCCACTTCTGATTCAACAGGAACAAAATGGCGGAGATCAGCGTCCCCGCGTGGCCGATGCCGATCCACCAAACGAAGTTGACGATGGCAAAGCCCCAGCCAATCGGGATGTTGATGCCCCAGATGCCGGTGCCCTTGATGATCAGCCATCCGATGGCGACGGTCATCAGTGCCAGAAGGCTGAAGGAGATTGCAAAGCCGACAAACCAGCCAAAGGAAGTCGGGCGCGTCAGAACGATCGCGCTGATTTTGTCCGTGACCGAGCCATAGGTATATCCCGGCCCCAGTACCGGTGTCAGCCGGCGGATTTCGGGAGAATCGGGTGGCGGTTGCCCGGTGCTCATGCCTTCTCCAACCCAGGATTTGGATTGCGCACCGCCGCGAGATACGTGGTACGCGGGCGCGTATTCAGTTCAGCCAGAATCGAGTAGTTGCGCTGCTGTGCTCTCAATTTGGCGACGCGGCTTTCCGGATCGTTGGCGTTGCCGAAAACGATGGCTTGGGTGGGACAGGCCTGTTCGCACGCCGTGACGATCGCGCCGTCGCGGATCGGGAGGTTCTGTTTTTCCGCTTCGATGCGCGTGTTGTTGATGCGCTGCACACAATAGGTGCACTTTTCCATGACGCCGCGGCTGCGCACGGTGACTTCCGGATTGCGTAATAGCTTGAGCTGCGGCGTCTCCCAATCCTGGAAGCGCAGAAAATTGAAGCGGCGCACTTTGTAAGGACAATTGTTCGAACAATAGCGCGTCCCGATGCAGCGGTTGTAAACCATCTCGTTGAGACCTTCAGCGCTGTGCACGGTGGCCTCCACGGGACAAACCTGCTCGCAGGGAGCGTTCTCGCACTGCTGACACGGAACGGGCTGAAAGAATGTCTCCGGATTGTCGAGAGATTCGTTGTAGCTGGAGGGATCGTTCGTCCTGGATGCTGCCTTGTAATAACGGTCGATGCGGATCCAGTGCATTTCGCGGCCGCGCATCACCTGCTCCTTGCCTACAACGGCGATATTGTTTTCCGATTGGCATGCGACTACGCACGCGTTGCAGCCATTACAGCTATTGAGATCGATGACCATGGCCCACTTGTCGCGGTGGTAGGGAAACTCCGCCTCTCCTTTATAGAGAGACAGTTCCTTGGGCGGGAGTTCGGCATGCTCGTTGGCAAAATTCGGATTCTTGCGATACTCCTCGAGCGTGGCGGTCGAAAGGATTTGTCGGCCTTCTATGTTGAAGTGATACTGCGTGCAGGCAAGAGGGTAATCGTCACCGGTTTTCTTGATCGAGCTGCTGGCAGCGCCAACGCTCCAAAGCGCATTTGAAGCACGAACTGCGTAGGCGTTGAATCCCTTGTTCGTGCCGGTGTAGCCGGCTCTCTTGCGGCCGTATCCGAGCGGAAGCACGACAACGCCTTCAGCCTGACCCGGCAGGATCCAGGCGGCCGCGGTGACCTTGCTATTCGAAAGTGCGATATCGACGATGTTCGAATAAATCTTGCCGTGCTCTCCGCCGCGCCAAGCGACATCATGGGTCAGGCCCAGCTTCTCCGCCGTTTTCGGGCTTACCAGGGCAGCGTTGTCCCAAGTGAGCTTGGTGACCGGCTTGGGCAATTCCTGGAGCCAGCCGTTATTCGCAAAGCGACCGTCGTAGACGCAGGGGTCGGGCCGGAAGATGAATTCGATTTCTTCGGTCGGCGCAGCTTTCCCTTCCGGAAGAGTCGCGGGACTGAACTTCAGAGCGGGATTAATGGGCGCGAAGGCCGAGCCTGCGACGATGCCATCGTTCAATGTCTTGCGCCAGAACTTTTCGAAATCGGCTGAGGGGTACGCGGCTTTCAGGCGGTCGCGCAGCACGTCATAATCCGAGACTCCGGGCTTGTCGCTGAACGCCGCAAGCACTTCGCGCGCGGAATGTGTGCGATAGAGCGGTGCGATCAGCGGCTGAATCACGCTCACAGTGCCGTCAAAGGCGCGGGCATCGCCCCACGTTTCCAGGTAGTGGGATTCGCCGACATGCCAATCACAAAGCTCGGAAGTCTCGTCAAAATGGGAGCTGACGTGGATGACGTTTTTGACCTTTTTTCGATTTGTTCTTGGGTCAAACTTGAGCTTTGACGCGAAATCGAAATCGTGCGGCGCGGTGTAAACCGGGTTGACACCGAGAATCAGCAGCGTCTCGACCTTGCCGGCGTCCATGTCGGTGCAGAGTTCGCGCAGCGAATCGAGATGATTCACGGGGCGCGCTTCCACCGGCTCGGTGTAATAGAGCGTCTTTCCAACATTCCCAAGCGCGGCATTGATCTCGTGCACCAGCGCGTGAACTTCGGCAGGCTGCTGCTCGCCCGCAACGACAAGACACCTGCCCCGATGCTCAAGAAGATCCTTCGCCACCACGCTGAGCCACTTCTCGCTCCCCGGTGGTGGGGCAGGGTTGGCAAGGGCAGACCGTCCGAGCCTCAGCTCGACATCAATGACTTTTCCCGCCAGCGCGCGGGCAAAAACCTCCACCTCGGAAGCGCGCAAAGGCAAGCGATGATCCGCGGTCGCACCCGTGATGCTTGGCGTGGGCTCAACAACATACAGCCGATTCATTTTCACTTCCGGGAATACTTGATCGGCCAGTGGGTTGGGCCTGTGCTCGCTCAGCTTGCGTCGGCGGGAAAATTCTCTCGCGTACCGGATGTGGCCTGGCCCGCTTCCGAGGAAATCTGAATCGAGCGAAAGAATGACGTTGGCCTTTTCCGGCAGGTAAACCGTGTTGACGTAGCTTCCGAAGGCTAGCTTCGCCCCCTCACGCGTGCCATCGCCGACGGCCGGCTCCCACTGGTGCCATTTGGCCCGCGGATAGAGCGCCAGAAGCGCCTGAATCTGCGTGGCGAGCGTCGGTGAATTGATAATCCCGGTCAGGATCCGGAAGCCCTCGCCGTTGGCGCCCTTCAACTCAGCCGCAATCGCCTGCGCAGTGTCCAGAAACGCCGACCACGTCCGGATCTCCCCGAAATTTGTGACTGTTTGTGCGCGATCCGGATCGTAAAGATTCAGGATCGAAGCCTGGGCAAATGCGTTCGTGGCGCCGAGGCTCGACGGATGGTCCGGATTGCCTTCGATTTTCGTGGGCCGCCCTTCATGGCTTTCGACCAGAACGCCGATGGCATCCGCGCCAAACGGCATCGCGGTCGCGTAAAACTGCGGCTTGCCTAGAACCAAGCCGTCCGGTTGCTTGACATACGGAACGATGTGTTGTTCGGGAGCGCGGCCGCATCCGGAGAGTCCCGCGAAGGCCAGCGAGGCTCCCATCAGCTTCAGGAAATCTCGCCGGTCAACGGAGTCGTCCCATTCGGAAGGCGCCTGACGCGGAAATTCACAGTGCAGCAATTCCTCGAACTTCGGATCTTCCGCGAGCTCTTCAAGCGTGCGCCAATACTGCTTCCCGCTTTTCGATTGGAGCCTGGCGCGCACCGCGGCCAAATCCAACGGGCGTTCACGCCACGTCATATCTTCGGCTTGACCGGCATGATCGTGTTTATCGTTGGTGGGTTCGTGTTTTTCGTACTCGCGCATACTTTTAGCGATGACAGGTCGAGCAGCTGGTCAGCTCGGCCGTTGTCCGAATGTTGTACTCTTCCCTGAGCTTGGCTCCAATTTCTGCCTGATTATCGGGCGCCTTCCAGTCCATGTTAAAAACCTGGTCCTTCGGCCGCAGCACCTGCTCGGGGTTCCGGTGGCAGTCCACGCACCATTGCATCAGCAGCGTGTTGGCCTGAAAAACAAGCGGCATCTGGTTGACCTGCCCATGGCACGTCGAGCAGCCGACCCCTTTATTGATATGAATGCTGTGATTGAAATAGACGAAATCGGCCAAGCGGTGCACTTTGTTCCACTCGATCGATTTGTCGGTGCGAAAACTCTCGCGAATCGGTTCAAGATAGGACGCGCTATTGAAAAGCACCGAGTGGCAGTTCATGCACGTCTTCGTCGGCGGAATCCCGGCAACCGCGGACGTTTCCACGCTGGTGTGACAGTAACGGCAGTCAATGCCGTCATCGCCAACGTGATGCTTGTGGCTGAACTGCACCGGTTGCTCCCGGTAGATGTTCTGCTGCGTCATGTATGGCGAGCGTGCCACCGCGAGGACCGCGATGAGCGCCAGCCCGACCAGGAAAAGAGCAGAGAAGACACTGAATCTGGAGATGAAGTTCGTGCTTCGATGAAAAATCTGTGCCATCTCATTTTTGCACTATGGTGGGGAGCGCTCAGAAAGGGTGCCGCGGTCAGTGCGTCCCACGTTTTAACCGGGAAGTGCAGGCCCCGGATTGTGTGTGACGCGATAGTCTCCACCAAAACATTCCGGAATGCAACTTTTCCGCCAAAATGGAAGCTTCTACAAAGTTGGTTTCAGCAAATCGATTTGTTTCTGCAAATCATTCAAATAATCAGCCGGTATGCCGCTTTACATCTTTTGGCTTATCGTCGCGGAAATGGGACCCTGCCGCCCGCCGGATCAAATTGCCCGTCACTTCGTCGTGTTCCGCCCGTTCTCCTTTGGCTGGATCTCCTTTCTTATGTCTAGATGCACCAGAGCTCTAAATGGACAGATAAATTCTTGCGGAAGGGGAGCCTGGGAAATGCGCGGGGCATGGTATCTTAGAAGAACCCCCCGCCGCTCGATTTTGCAGCGGAGCCACCCACTTTCGGGAAACCCTGACGCGGTCGGGGTCGACAAACGCCGCTGGGGCGTGGTCCAACCGGTAGGACACCTCACTGTTAATGAGGATGGTGGAGGTTCGAATCCTCCCGCCCCAGCCAATTTCTTAACTGCGAACGGAGCGGCTTGGCCCGGCGCTAATCCTTTGCCACAGGCAAGCCTGCATCTGCCCATCCTTTCCATCCGCCATCCATCGATTCGACATTGTTATAGCCCATCTTCTGCAGGTTTTCCGCCACCAGCGCGGACCGGAATCCGCCTCCGCAGTAAAGGACCAGCTTCCTATTCGTATCGGGTATCTGTTGCTCGATGTCGCGTTCGATGACGCCTTTGCCCAGGTGGATGGCGCCGGGGAGATGCCCCTTGGCCCATTCGTTGTCCTCGCGGACATCCACAAGGAGAAACTTTTCACCTGCGTCGATGCGGCGCTTCACTTCCGCGACATTGGTTTCTTTGATTTTGTTTTTCGCCTCGTTCACGAGTCTCAGAAATTGTGGCGCGTGGGCCATCGGAAAACTCCTTCGAAAATGAATTGGAGGTGAGAATAACACACGCCCGAAAGCGCCATCGGCTTTCTGAGCGGCGGGACTACGTCAAGGCCGCACCACCCAAGAAAACTAGGCCGAAGGCCGGCGCTGGCTAATTCTGCGGATTCTCCGTCTTCGGTTTATCTCTCGCGCCTTTCTTACCGAAGGAGCGCACCAGATTCACAAAATTCCAGCGCATCTTTTCCGAGGTTCGATCACCTTCGCCCAGCATCTTCCCTTTACCGTTGCTGATGATCCAGAAGAGCTCGCCGTCGGTCATTTTTTCGATGGAAGAAGCGTCGCGCCAGTCGTTGAGCTGGAGCTTCATGTCCCCGGCGAGATCGCCCTTCCCGTCGCCCTCCTTGCCATGACACATAGCGCAATTGTAGCCAAAAAGCTTGCGCGCTTCCGCCAAGCCTTCCGCCGTAGGCGGGACAGAGTTCTTCTTGGCGACATCTTCCGGCGTCATCTTGGCTTCTGTGGAGCCCGGTTTGTCCTGGGTGGAGCTCGGCTTAGCGTATGAAATCCCGAAACTCGCGAGCAGAAACGTGCCCAGAACAAGGAGAGTCGACCGCATAGCTTCCTCCTGACAGGACAGGCCGGCCGAAGGAGCGGGTTCGGCTTGATGTGAGCGAATTCTACGCTCCGAGAGGATGGAAGAAAAGAATCAAAAATGGAAGACGGGCCGTCAGGATCGCCGCCCCGTCTAGCCACTATGATCAGTGCGGTGTACCTGAAACAGGCTTCGGCTGCGATTTTCTTGCCGCCGGCATCGAGCAGACGTGCCGCGCAGACGCATCACCAGAACCCGCCCGGAACCGACTGGATTCGCGGATCCGCGTCCGCAAGCCATCGATTACCGGTGGAACCGGGTCATGCGGAACGCTGCGGATGAGAAAAATGACGAGTGCCGCTTCGCCGGGGGCGTCGGCGCTGGAACCGATGCCTACCCCCTGCACGCCGGCCTTCTTCATCAGTTCATCCGCGTGCGCAGTGTGCGCGATTTTCGCGCGCGCCACTTCCGCGTCAGAGATGGGATAGACGAGCTGCGCGGGCGCAGCGGACTCCTCAAGCGTCGCGCTCTCCGCGGCGGAAACCGCGCCGCGCTGCGAGAAGAAATCCCCCTCGACGATGCGGGTGCGGATGCCCTCAATCTGCGCAGGCAAATTGCTGCGAGGCTGCCCCGTCGTCACAAAAAACAAAATTGCGGGGTCACCAGGATTGTCGTAGCTCGTTCCCACGCCGACGGCCCGCACTTCAGGATGCGCCATCAACTCCGCAGCATGCGCATCCCGCACGGCGAGAGCGCGCTGCAGCGTTTCCGCGGAAGCTGGAACTTTTTGCAGCGCCAAGCGAGTCGCGGTTGCAGCCTGAGGCCCCGGCAAGCTGCACGCCGCCACTGGATGTGCGGCTGTCCCGACAATAACGGGCTTGGACTGGGGGTTCGCCGGATCCGCCAAACCATTCAGAACGTCAGAAATTGGATTTCCGACCGTGTCGGATGCACTTCCTGCAACGAGCAAGGCCACGGGATCGGCGGTGTCCTGCGTGACAATCAGGGAGCCGGAGTCACCTTCTGCGCTAAAACCATTATTCGTAATGGCGACTTGGTTGGTGAAGGAAACATTGAAAATGCCGCCCGTTCCGCATCCCTTCTGGTACTCCACGCTGATGTTCGCCTGTATGGAAAAGATGGAAGAACAGGTTAAACCCGTTGACCGTCCGCTTTTCGCAACCGTTCTGCCGACCGTTGGTGCAACGCCGGAGCCCGCATGTGGCGGCCCGTCTGCCGGCGGGTTGCTGATAGTGCCGCTTAATTGAAGGATCGTCCCTGCCGTATCCACTGCACCCGTGTTAATCTGCGCCAGCGCCGCATCGATTTTCGGCGCGGGTCCAGTCTCCATGTTGAAGAATTGAGAAAGTGTGGCAACGGTCTGAGGCATCGAACAGTTATTGTCAATGAGACCGGGCTGCACAATGGGATCACCGACCGTTGGAGTACCGACGGTGCCCGCGTCGCTGCGCGCAAGAACGTGGTTATTGCTGAGGATGTACTGGTTGCTGCCGCGAGATACAAGTGCACCCAGCGTGCCGCCACAGCATAACGTTTGACCGCTCACCGTCGAGGAGTCCTTGGCATTTCCTCCAGAAACTCCCAGCGGCGAATTTGCGCCTTGCGCATTTTGTTGCGGCGGCACGATCGTTACCAGCACGGAATCCGCAGCGGTTGCGTCGGCCTGCGAAATTGCCGTGACGACCACCTGTGTCGTTTGGCCGCTGTTGTTTCCACTCATCAGCACGGGAACCGAATTCGGCGCTCTGAACAGTCCTGTCGTCGAAATAGTTCCTGTTTGCGGACCTCCTCCGGTTACGCCATTCACCTGCCACGTCACCGCCATGTTCAGATTGCCGGTGACTGTCGCAATAAATTGAGTCGACCCGAACGTCGGGACGTTGCCTGATCCCCCGGTTATCGATACGCTGGTAGTCGGTCCCGCCTGAAGCGTCACGGTGGCCGTGCCGGACTTCGTTGGGTCTACGACCGATAGCGCCTTAATCGTCACGCTCGACGGGCTCGGGACTGTGGTCGGCGCAACGTACACGCCCCCTGTCGAGATAAATCCATGCGTCGAATCGCCAGTCTTGGGTGTGGCCTCTACAATCATCCAAAACACGCTTTGATCGGTGGTTCCATTCACCGTCGCCGTGAACGTCTGCATCCCGCCCTTGTTCAACGAGAGGCTGGCAGGCGCGACCGTCACGCTGCTGGCCGTAGGAGGAGGAGTCCCACTTCCTCCACTGCTCGTGCCGCCGCAAGAATTCAAAAATGGGAAAATGGCAAGGCTGGCGAGCAAGAAGAGAATTCGGCGCATGAGGAGCCTCGTTTTGAGGGCGGGGCCTCTTACGCTAGCACAGGCAAATCGTGCAGCATGAGAGATCCGAACGCTCGGTTCGAAAGTTTGACTGCCGCAAGCCAAAAAGGGATGCCCGGCAGTTTTCGGAAATCCGCCGCCAACGATTTCTTGCGGCGGCTCAGTTCAGGTCACGCCAGTTGGGCCCAACACTGATCTCAACGACAATCGGAACAGCGAGTTTGTGGACCCCTTCCATTTCTTCTCGAACTAATTTTTCCAATTTGGAACGTTCTTTGGCGGGAACTTCGAAGAGCAGCTCGTCGTGTACCTGCAGGATCATTTTCGCCTCGAATTCTTCCTCGTTCAGGCGCCGGTCGATATTGATCATCGCGAGTTTGATGAGATCAGCGGCCGTGCCCTGCAGGGGTGAATTCAGCGCCGTGCGTTCCGCAAAATTGCGAAGCTGCATCTGAGGTGAATTGATTTCTGGAATGGGACGAATTCTTCCGAACAGAGTCTTTGCAATACCGGTCTTCCGCGTTTCGGCAAGAATGTTTTCCAGGTATTCCTTCACTCCCCGATACCGCGTGAAATACGCATTGATGAATTGCGCGGCTTCGCGCTGTTCGATGCCAAGTTGCTGCGCCAAACCGAAAGGCGAGAGGCCGTAGATGATGCCGAAGTTGATGGCTTTCGCGGTGCGGCGATGCTCGGCGGTCTGCGCGAGCGGGCCAACGCCAAAAACTTCCTGCGCGGTCCGCGCGTGGATATCTTCGCCGTTGCGGAAGGCCTCCACGAGGACTGGATCCTTCGAAAAGTGCGCCATGATGCGTAGTTCGATCTGCGAGTAATCGGCGGAAAGCAGGACCCGTCCTTTTTCGGCCACGAAAGCGGCGCGAATCTCGCGGCCCAATTCGCTACGAATGGGAATATTCTGCAGATTCGGGTCACTCGAACTGAGCCGCCCCGTGGCTGTGCCCGTCTGTGAAAAACTGGTGTGCAGGCGCCCCGTCTCCGGATGGATGAGCTTCGGCAGCGCATCCACATACGTCGATTTGAGCTTGGCGATTTCACGGTACTCGATGATTTTCGCGGGAAGCGGATGCTGCGCCGATAGTTCTTCGAGAATTTCAACCGCAGTGGATCGTGCTTTGGCTCTTCCGCGGCGGGCGGAAGGCTGTAGACTCAGCTTGTCGAAAAGAATTTCCGCGAGTTGCGTCGGAGAATTAACGTTGAATTCAGCGCCCGCCAGCTTCCAGCTCTCTTTTTCCAGGCGCCGGACTTCCTTTTCCATCGCGCGCGACATTTTGTCGAGCGCATTGGGATCGACGCGGATCCCGGCGCGTTCGATCTCGCCCAGCACCGGCGCGAGAGGCAGGTCAATTTTTTCGTAGATGCCTTCGAGTTGTTGTTCTTGGACCTGCGCGCAGAGAGCTGGAGCAAGTCGTTGCAGGTAGTCGGAGCGCTCTCCGGGCCCGCCTCCCAGCATGACGTTAAACTGCCGCATGACCACGTCGGCAAAGTTGTGATTCGCCGTAGTGGGCCGCAGCAGGTACGAATAAAGCTGCGTCGCGTGCCGGACATTTGTGGCCCGCCCGGTAAGCAATTGAAAAAGTTTTGGATCGTGGACGATCTTCGGCCGCTTGGGATCGGCAAGGAACGGCTCAAGGGTCTTCAGCGCTTCGCCCTTATCGTCGAACGAGACGGAGCGCCCTTCCCCGGCTTTGGATGAAACCTCGATGGAAGCGATGCGTGTCCCGAACCCCTCCGATTCGCGTTCGCCTGGCACAAGATTCAGCCAGATTGCCAAAAGCTGCTTCACGGGGAGTTTCGTCAAATACTCACGAAATTCCACGGGGCTCGCAAACTGTGCGTAATCCGTCTTCGCTGCTGATTCGGAGTTCGCAGGCGCCGAGGACGCGACAGCTTCCGAGCCCAATTCTCTGAGCAGGGAATTGAAACCGAGATCGCGATACAAAGCCGCCAGCGCACTGACGTCCGGCGCGCGGCGCTCGAGCGCCTGCAGATCGAGTTCCAGCGGCACGTCGGTGGCGATCGTCGCAAGCTGCTTGGACATCATCACCTGCTCGCTCTGCTGCTGAAGCGCCTCACGGTAACGCTTGTTCGAAACCTCATCGGCGCGATCCAGCGCCTTCTCAACGCTCCCGTATTTCCGGATCAGTTCGGTCGCGCCTTTTTCGCCGATGCCTTTGGCGCCGGGAATGTTGTCGACCGTGTCGCCCATCAAGGACATCACGTCAATCACTTTTTCCGGCGGGACCCCGAGAATCTCTTCCACTTTCTTTTCGTCGACAAGCACGTCCGCCTTCGCGCCCCCGGAGCCCGTGCGCAGCGTTCGAACGTTTTTCCCGACAAGCTGCATCATGTCTTTGTCGTTGGTGACGATCAGGACGTCGAGCTGCTTTTTTGCCGCCTGAGTGGCCATCGCGCCGATGACATCGTCAGCCTCGTAACCCTGAAACTCCAGGATCGGCAGGCGCATCGCTTCGCAGAGCTTTCGAACATAGGGAATTTGCACCGAGAGGTCATCGGGCATCGGGGGGCGCTGGGCTTTGTACTTTTCAAAAAGCTTGTCGCGAAAGGTCGGGCCCTTGGTGTCGAAAACGATGCCGATGTAATCCGGCTGGTAGTCTTTGAGGAGACGCCGAAGAATGTTCGCAAAAAGGAAAGGCACTTTTGTGGGGATGCCCGAGGGCGCGTTCATGCGGTTCATCGGTGCGTAAAACGCGCGGTAAATGTGCGCCATTGCGTCGACGAGAAACAGTTTTTTTGGCGCCGAAGGCATCCGGGCGAGTATAGCAAAGGATGAAGGAGGGACTGATTTTTCGCCCCAATCCACTCTCTAGCTCGCCGCCGGCTCTTGCCCTGAGCGAAGTCGAAGGGTCAGCCCGTTGGCCTTTCCAGGATTCCAGCTTGTTTTCCGGTAGGAAAGAAAAGCACGCCCCTTCGACGAGGGCGGGCGGCACAAAAAGGGCCGCGCGGGGAACGAGCGTGCCCGCGCGGCCTGTTTCAAAGACTGAGCCGCGATTACTCTTTCTCCGGTTTGTTGGGTTCCGGCTTCGGCTCGGATTTCGGTTCCGGCTTGTTGGCCGAAGGCTGTTTCGAGGCACCGGCGGCACCCGCCTGTGCCTGCGAAACCAGCAGCATCCGCGTGCCACTGTCTAGGTGGACGTTCTTTCCGGTCGATGTGATCACAGAGCCCTGTGTTGCATTGGAAGCCGCAGCGTTCAGGCTCAGACCGCTCAGGCCAAACACGCCTTGGCTGTTCGAGGTGAGTTGCCCCGCGGCGTTCAGGCCGCCGACTGCTCCCCTGGAAGTACCAGCGACACTCCCGGCCGCATTTGTCGTGGAATTCACCGCTCCGCCGGCAGCTCCCTCGACGTTAGAGGCCGTGTTGGTCACCGCGCCAACCGCACCGCCCGCCGCGGAAGTCACGCCGCCAAGCGCGCCGCGCCCGCCAGACATTCCTGAACCCGCCGCTGAAGCGCCCGTGCCACGCATGGTGTCCAGGTCCGCGCCCGCCGCCGACGCACTGCTCTGTGCCGAAGCGACGGCCTGGATTGCCACGTTCAACGGAATCTCCTGGCCATTTTTCAGAATGGCCTTGTCAAACACGATGCCGAGCGCCGATTCTGACTCGCCTTTGGCGCGGGCAGAAGCCTGGGTCACGTGCCCGACGAGTCTCGAGCCCTTCGGGATCACCGTTTTCCCTTCGGACTTGGCGGCTTCCGTCGTATGTGCGGTTACCTGGTCGCCGGGCTTACACTTTTTCGAATCGATTGGCGAACTCAGCGCGGCGTTGAACGCCGTGCCGCTAGCCAGGGCAGCGTTCGCCTGCCCGTTCTGCGCCGACGCCGAAGTTGACGCCGATGCATTCGCCGATGCCTGCGCCTGTGTCTTGCCTGCCTCGACCGACGCCTGCCCGCTGCTCTGCGATCCCGCCTGCGCCCCCGTTTGCGCTTGAGCCGCAGCACCGAGGCTGAACAGAGCCCCCACAACAATTGCAAACCCTATGCGATTCATGGTCGTAAACCCTCCTCATAACTCCATTCGGATAATGGGCTGGGTTTGATGCCTGCACACATAAAGGGTATCCGAGAAACCGTTTGATAGAGGCAAGGCATTTGCCGTGATGTAACGTCAGTATTTTCAGTTAGTTGAGCGAATAAGCTGGGTGTGACACCCTTGCAAAAAGACAAGCTGCGTGCAGGATTTACAGGGTCGGTGAAAGGGACCCAGGACCCCGTTCCTGTCTAGTTTCACTCAAAAACCCCATGCGTTTGTTCGGGTCTCACTCTCTCCTTTACTTCGAACCGTGCACTGTTAACTCGAAATGATACCGAGAGGTTGCGCCACTTCGGCCAGAATGTCCGCCGCACGCAGAAGTTGTTCGCGCTTGTGCGCCGCGCTGACAATCGCACGCAGCCGCGCCTTGTCCTCGGCCACGGTCGGGAAGCCCACCGCTGGCGCAAAGACTCCCGCTTCAAAGAGCTTCTTCGAAAACTCGAACGCCTTCACGGCATCGCCCACGTGAATCGGAATGATCGGCGTCTCGCTCACCTTGAACTGGAACCCGCGCTTCTTCAGCTCGCGCTTAAAAAATTTCGTATTGGCCCAGAGTTTCTTCACCAGTTTTTCGCCCTCTGGCGAATCCAGCAGCGCGAACGCCGCCTGGCACGCCGCCGCTGTAGCCGGTGGATGCGAAGTCGAAAAGAGAAACGGCCGCGCTCGCAAATACAAAAAATCGATCAAATCCCGCGAGCCGCACACGTAGCCTCCCATCGAACCGATCGCCTTGCTCAGCGTCCCCACCTGGATGTGCACGCGCCCGTGACATCCGAAGTGATCGATGCTGCCGCGCCCCCCGCGCCCCAGCACGCCCGAAGCGTGCGCGTCGTCCACCATCATGATGCAGTTGTATTTTTCCGCGAGATCGCAAAGCTGAGGCAGCGGCGCGATGTCTCCATCCATGGAAAAAACGCCGTCCGTGATGATCAGCTTGCGGCCGCTCCAGTTCGCGTTTTCCTGCAGAATCCGTTCGCAATCGGCGGTGTCCTTGTGTTTGAAAACCTTGATCGTCGCTTTCGAAAGCCGCGCCCCATCGATGATCGACGCATGATTCAGTTCGTCGGAAACAATGAGGTCATCTTTTCCGAGAACTGCGGAAACCGTTCCCGCGTTCGCCGTGAAACCCGACTGGAACACCACGCACGCTTCCACGTTCTTGAAAGCCGCAATCTGTTCTTCCAGCTCCATATGCAGCTTCATCGTGCCGGCAATCGTTCGAACGGCCCCCGCGCCCGCCCCGTACCTCTTCACCGCGTCCAGCGCGGCTTTGCGCAGCGCCTTGTGCGTCGTCAAGCCGAGATAATTGTTCGACGCCAGGTTGATGACCTCCTTACCGTCGAAAATACACACGGGCCTCTGCTCGCCTTCCAGCACGCGCAGCTTCGGCGCGACGCCCTTCGCCCGCAAGTCGTTCAGTTGGTCTGAGACATACTGCAGGGGATTCATCTTCGTTATTTGCGTTCCGGTTTCACTCATGACATAGCTCCTGGTGATTGGGACTTGCGCTGGGCGGGGACTGGTTGGGATGCTCCACCCATCCTCGCCGGATGGGCTCGAAATGACAAGAAAAAACAAACGGGCCTAGCTTGGCGCTCAGCGGGGCACGCCGTTTGGGTAAAGCAAAATCTTTCCGGCCAGGCCGCCCTGCAACAGCGTGAACGCGCTTTCGAATTTATCGAGCGGCGCACGTTCACCAAATAGCGGCTCCAAATTGAGTTTCCCCGCCTTGAGCAGCGCCGCCATCTGCACCCACGTTTCATACATGCGCCGTCCGTAGATTCCCTGCACGGTTGCACCCTTGAAGATCACATCGTTCACGAAATCCAGCGGAACATTTTCCGTCGGAATCCCCAGCAGCGAGGCGCGCCCTCCCGCTCGCAGAGCTCTGAAGCCTTGCTGAATCGCCATGGGATTTCCGGACATCTCCAGCAGCGCGTCAACTCCCGTCCCGTTCGTTTCCGAGAGAATTCTTGCCACTGCATCTTCCGTCGCTGGATTCAGCACCACGTCCGCGCCCATTTTCCTGGCCATCGCACGCCGCTTTTCGTTCGTCTCCGTCGCAAAAACTCTGGAACTCCCGCAAGCCTGGGCCACCGCAATCGACATCAATCCAATCGGCCCGCAGCCGGTTACCAAGACCGTCTGTCCCGCAATCGGCCCGGCCAGCACGGTGTGGACCGCGTTTCCCAGCGGATCGAGAATCGCGCCGTAATGCTCGGGAATCGCTGGATCCAGCTTCCAGATATTCGATGCCGGAATCTTCACGAATTCCGCGAACGCCCCGTCCTGATCGATCCCGATGATCCGCAGATTCTGGCAGATATGCCCCTGGCCCAGCCGGCACTGCTGGCAATGCCCGCAGTTCACGTGCATTTCCGCGCTGACGAAATCCCCCGGCTTGACCGCCGCGACCTCGTCTCCCCTGCGCTCGACAGTGCCGCAAAACTCATGTCCCAGCGTCACCGGCGGCTTTATGCGTCCCTGCGACCAGCGGTCCCAACCGTAGATGTGCAGATCCGTGCCGCAAATCGAAGCGGTCTTCACGCGCACCAGCACGTCGGTTGGCCCGAGCGCCGGCACCGCCACCGTGTCCATCTGCAAGCCCCTGGCGGGCTGCATCTTGCGCAACGCTTTCATTGTCGTGGCCATCTAGCCGCGCTCCTGCTCAACGCACAAGTCTCCGATGCTAGCACATCCGTCGAAGGCGAAACTTTTCCTCGCTGCTCTGATACCCACGTCTTGAATCCGATTAGCTGCTCGCCCTGTCCTGGCTCTGTCTGGAAGATCTGACCTTGTCTCGCTGAGTCGGGACGTGGTCGGAAGAAGTCTTTCTTCGCTTTTTTGTGACCGCTCACTTTACCTCGGCGACCACGCATTGAAACGAAAAAGTGTGCAGTTCCGGCTTTCCCCGGCTCCCGCAACAGGAACTCCGCCACAGAGTTAAAAAACCGCCCGAGTGCTGATACTCTTGTAATTGGGGAGCGGCCCTTTCGTCTCATCTACGAGCTGGTTGGCGGTTGCCGTTCGCGAGAATTCCATCGCGTTTTATCTGTATTGTTGGTGATGCGCAGGGGAGCAGGATCGAGGGGATGAGAGTTCTAGTCACGGGAAGCAGCGGATTGGTTGGCTCGGAAGCGGTCGAACATTTCGACCGGCAAGGGCACGAAGTTCTCGGCGTGGACAACAACATGCGCCGAGTTTTCTTCGGACCTGCGGGCGACACGCTTTGGAATCTCGAACGGTTGAAAGGTG